>CAJDTL010000006.1_pt1 | contig 59031 bp, 48 predicted proteins | sample 7389871 | NCBI WGS metagenome assembly CAJDTL01 (sample SAMEA7055650, study PRJEB34461) | soil metagenome | biome: terrestrial ecosystem; feature: Peninsula; material: soil | place: Antarctica | collected 2016 | reverse complement strand
CCCGCGCCGCTGCGGCGGCGGGGAAAGACGCGTTCTCCAATGGAACAAAATATTCGGCCTTTGCCGCCGCAGGGTTCTTGGCCGTAGGCCTGGTGGCAACCCTGTCGCTCGGAAGTCCACGCCGGACACCCGACGCCGGGGCCGCCACCGCTCCGGCTATGGTGGGAAAAGACGCAGAAGGGCAGCGCAAGGGATGAATCACATAATCGAACTGGTCCGGCTGATGGACGACGAGGGCAATGACATTGGCGTCGCCGACAAGCGAACCGTCCATACCAGCACCACAGCCCTGCACCTGGCCTTTTCCTGCCACGTTTTCGATGTCCATGGAAGAACCTTGGTCACCCGTAGGGCGTTGACTAAATTCACGTGGCCCGGAGTGTGGACGAACTCCTTCTGCGGTCACCCGGCACCAGGGGAGCCCATGGAAGATGCCATCAGGCGACGGGCCCGCGAAGAACTCCGCATGACAATCTCCATGCCGACGGCCGTGCTGCCGGATTTCCGGTACCGGGCTGTCGATGCTTCCGGTACCGTCGAAAACGAGATCTGTCCCGTTTACCGGGCTGATTATGCGGGCGATCCTCGGGAACAGCTGGATGCCCATCCCGGCGAAGTCAGCGAATGGGTATGGGTGGAACCGCTTAAGCTATTGCAAAGCGTTGCCGGAACGCCCTTCGCCTTCAGTCCGTGGCTCGTCCGCCAGCTTGAAATGGGTCTGTATTCTGGCTCGAAATCCTAGCTTCGGCCATTCATGGGATGAGTTCGGCAGGATTTTGAGACAATTTCGTAGGTGATTCTTGATTATGCGGCCAAGGGCTCGTGATCGCGGACATGGCGGACTACGGCAGTAGGGACACAGCATGACCCAATCCTCCACGGGTTCCCAGACCCGGTATCTGATTGACCTGACCGTGCGGCTCACGGCGGCACCGGGTGCCAAGGAATATGAATTCCGGCTGGTGGCGGACGGCGGCACCCCGGGCGCAGCGTCAACGGTGCTGGATCCGGTCGCCGCGCTGGCGGCCGTGGAACGGTTCGGGGAGGACATCTTCTTCCCAAAGCCGGGCCCAGCAAAACTGTGCACCCAGCAATACGGCGGCCCGCAGATGGCTGTTGTTACCGGGCAGTTCAAGGGACGGGCGGTACAGTCGTATTTCAAGCGGACCGACGGCTGCGAGATCGCCCGCTGGCGGGCACTGGCGCCGCTGTTCGGTGCCCCGGCGGGTTCCAGCGGCCGGATTTAGACGCGGTTTTAGAACTTTGGCCGTAACGGCACAGGGCCGGCAGATCTGAACGATCCGGCGACCCGTGTTCCGGCGACCCTGTGCCGATGGGGAACCGTTGAAGGCTGGTTCCGCATGTTCATGAACTAGAGCTTCATATCGTTGTGGCCGGAGAACCGGGGCTGCTCCTGTTTCTTCTTCTCCTTCTTGCTCTTGTCCTTCTTCACCTTCTTGTCATGACTGCTGTTGTCGTGGCTGTTGCCGTCACCGGCATCTCCATCGTTGAGTTCCTCGTCCGGAACCACCGCCGTGCCGCCCGGGGTCACAACCACGGAAACCAAAGTGGGTGCGGCGGAGCCTGCATACGTGACGCGTCCGATGTAGGAGCCGACGGCCAGGCCCTGCCAGTTCAGTGACAGAACACCCGATCTGCCATTGGCAAGCCGCAGCGGGTTCGGCGTCAATGTCGAATTGCCGACGTTGGCCCCCAGCACAGCGGCATCAACGGATGCCTTGGTGGCCTGGCCGTTCGGGCTGGAGTACAGGTTGACGTACACCGTATATACCCCCGCTGCCGGGTTCTGCACCGAAACAGACTCGCTGGCGGAAGCCGTCTGGGATCTCAGGATCTGTCCGGCGGGGTCGAAGACCACCATGTCGAAATCTGCACTCTGGTCCGAAGAGTAGACAGAGAACTTCGCGAGTGGCGATCCGGCCGTAACGGTGACGTCCTTTTGGAAATTGGAGGCATCGGTGGCGAGTGCCAGCGGTCCGGGAACGAGCTCAATCGCCGTGGCATCCGCCGCGGACAAACCGTCCAGCTTGACGCTGATCGGAGAGTTGGAACCCGAAACGACGGGAATGTCACCCGCGCCCGCGCCGCCTGTGGAGGAGAAGGCGATATTGGCCGGAGCCTGGATCGGCTGCGGGCGGACCGCTACGGGTGAGGCAACGTTCCTGCCGGCGCCCTGCCACATCAGGCTGCCCATCGCGAACTGGCCGAAGACCGCATTGGTGTTTTCGAAGCTCACCTTGAAGGTGCGTTTTTCACCGGCGGCGCTGAAGTTCAGGATCGACGGCGTGACCGTCACCTTGACCCCCGGCACATTGGCCTTCGCTCTGTACAGCCCCGGAGTCAGGGCCGTTACGGTGCGGGTGACCTCGATCCTGCCAGTCAGGGTACCCAGTGCATACGACGCCAGGTTCATGTCGCGCGGCCTGGCGGTCCCCAGATCGGGGATGCCCAGGTCGAGTCCGGTGCCCTGGATGAACTTGAGGTAATCATCCTCGTTGGCGTCATACACCAGGCCCGGATCCAGCACTTTGGCCGCATCCACCTGGCCCGCACCGGTGGCGAAGACGTCACCGTTTTTGCCGCCGTCGGCGTTCTTGACGTCGCCGGCGGTGGTCATCATGGCGGACTTAACCGTGGCCGGGGACCATTTGGCGTTCCTGGCGAGGATCAGGGCAGCGAAGCCGGCAACGTGCGGGGATGCCATGGACGTTCCGGACATCATCCCGAACTGGTCACCGCCGGAGCCGATCGGAGAGACGCCGGCCAGGACGGCAACGCCGGGCGCTGCGACATCGGGCTTGAGCAGATCCGAGTCGGTGGCGAGCAGCGGGCCGCGCGAGGAGAAACCGGCAATCTGGGGCTGCACAGCGGCCGGCAGACCCGTGGTGTCCTTGTTGAAGAGGGCCACCTTGATGTCCGGGTTGGCGGTGATCTTGTCCTTGATCTGCTGCGTTGCAGGCGGGTTGACATGTACTGTCGGGACCGCGTGGCGGTCCACATCCTCCGACGACGGCGTCACGTTGCCCAGGATCATGCCCACACCGCCGGCACGCTTGACTTCGGCGCTCTTGGCGACCCGGTCGATCACCCCGCGGTCGCAGACCACGATCTTCCCGGTGACCTTGGCGGCGTCCAGGGAGTTGGGTCCGCAGAGTTCCGGGCTGGCTGCCCCGGCTGCAGACGCTGTTGTGGCCAGCACGGCGTTGCTGTCCGGCACGCCGCGGTCCATGATGCTGGCGCCGCGGAACTTGGTGCCGTCCGCGAACTCCACCGTCCCCTGCAGCTCGCTGGAGAACGAGGTCGCGGCGACGGTGGTCAGCCATGGTGCCCCGTGGTTGACGGTTCCGGCGGTGGGCCCGGAGTTACCGGCGGACGCCGCCACGAAGACGCCCGCGGATACCGCCGAGAGGAAGGCCAGTGATACCGGGTCGGTGGTGGTGGACGTGCTGCCGGAAATGGAGTAATTCAGGACGTCCACGCCGTCCAGGATGGCCTGGTTGATGGCGGCGACGGAGGCTGAGCTGTAGCAGCCGCCGGTTTCCGGGTTGTCATCCTCCCAGCAGATCTTGTAAATGGAGAGCTTGGCGGCGGGAGCCACGCCGCTGGTGATGCCCATGTCCGTGGCGCCGAGGTTTGCGTGGACATTGGCGTTGCCGGCGGCGGTACTGGCCGTATGCGTGCCGTGGCTTCCGACATCCACCGGGGAGAGCAGTTCCTGGGGCGCGCGATGCTCCGGCGGAACGGCCCTGACGAAGTCATCCGCGAAATAGCGGGCGCTGAGGACCTTGGAGTTGCAGGCGGTGCCGTCGAAGGCGGCACCGGTGTCGATGCCCGCCTGGCACTCACCCTGGAACGTGTCGCCGTCGGACTTCAGCATGGCAATCTTGCCGTCATCCGTCCGGTAGGGAGCGCCGACCTGTGCCTCGCCGGCGAGCGGTTGGACCTCGTCACCGGCGAAAAACGGGTTGGAGGGGGTGTAGCCGGAATCAATGACGCCAACAACCACGCCCCTGCCTGCGTTTGCCTGACCGCCGAAAGCGGTATTCCAGCTGCCGTTGGGGCCGCTGAGCTTCAGGAAATCGGTGCTGGAGTAGTCCGGGGCGTTTTCGGTATCAGGGGCGACAACCAGTACGCCGGGATCCTTGGCCAGCTTCACGGCCTGATCCGCGCTCAGATCGGCGGAAAACCCGTTAATGGCGGCGGCGTATGTGTGTTTGATCTGGACGTTCTCCTGCCGGGCGACCTCAACCTGCTTCGCCTCGAGGTGCGCCTGGTACTGCTGGACTTCGGGCCGTTCGGCATCCAACTTGCGGCCCGCCTCGGGCTTGGTCGCCGGGATACCGGCGGTGCCGCCGTCGTACGTGGCCGCCGGCTTTTCAGCCAGAACCACAATGTAGCGTCCGGCCTGGTAATCATTGGGATCAACGTTTTTCTGCTCAACCACTGGTTCCGTCCCCGGTGGAGGAGCTGCGGTGGCCGGCATAACGGCGACGGATGAAAGGATCAAGGGCAAGCCGACGGACAATGCCGCTGCTTTCCGGAACCACCGGCTTCGAAAGAAGGTCTTTTCGGCTTTTTTCACGAGTGATGTGAACCTTTCCTAAGGAACGATCCCGGCGACGTTGCAGGGACCATGCAACCTTGCACACATAGAATGACAGTGTTGTCGCTTCTGCGGATGCCGGCTGTTGCAATGTTACAGACGGGAAGGCCACTTATGACATAGGACACAAAAGTAATTCCGAAATCGTCATAGAGATACACATTGTTATAGAAATACACACCGGGCCGAACCCGGTGTTGACGGGAGCAAAGTTTCGGTGGATCGGTGCGGTTATATGGTCCGGGCACGGGACCTGCCGGCTCCGGATAGCGCCGGGTAGCTTAGGCTGAAGATGCGGAGCGGGTCCGACGGCGGGAGACTGGCAATGAACACTGACGTACTGATCGTGGGCGGCGGGATCGCGGGCCTGTCGCTGGCGTGGAAGCTTTCGCCCCATGCCGCCGTCGTGCTGGTCGAGGCGGAGGGAACGCTGGCCTACCACACCTCATCACGTTCTGCGCGGCAGATGCAGCCCAGCTACGGACCGGCGCCCATCCAGGAACTGACCGCGCGGAGCATCGACGCCGTCCGCGGCATTTCCGTAGAGCTGGGGCGGCCGATCGTGGTGCCGCGGCCGCTGATCTTCATCGGCAGCAACGCGGACGTTGCCGCCGGCACCGCCGCCAACACTTATTTGAGCCCGCTCGCGCACGCAGAGGCCCTCGCGCTGTGTCCGGATCTGCGCCCGGATGCCTTCGCTGCCGCCAGCCTGGACGATTCCGCCATGGAGGTCGACGTACCGGTGCTGCTGGAGTACTACCGGTCCCGGGCCGAGGCAGCCGGAGCGCAGATCATCACCGGTGCCCCGGTGCACACCGCGCAGCGGACCGCCGCAGGGTGGCTGGTCGGAGCGGGCGAGGAAGCCATCACCAGCACCGTCCTGGTGAACGCCGCCGGAGCCTGGGCTGACCCGCTGGCCGTGATTGCCGGCGTCGGAATCCAGTGCCTTCGTCCGCACCGGCGCACCGCTGCCACCGTCCTGACGGCGCGGCCCGTTGACCCGGCAGCTCCGATGATCGCCGGCGCGGACGGCAGCTTCTACTACCGTCCGGAAGGCAGCGGTCTGCTGATTTCGCCCTGCGAATCCGTCCCCAGCATGGCCGAGGACGCACGGCCGGTGGAGGCGGACGTGCGGCAGCTGATCGCGCGGATCAATGCGGTCACATCGCTGGGCATCACCGACGTGGAACGCACTTGGACCGGGCTGCGCACGTCTGCGCCGGATGGCCTGCCGGTGGTCGGCTTTGACCCGGAGGCGCCCGGCTTTTTCTGGCTCGCCGGCCAGGGCGGCTACGGGATACAGACCTCGGCCGCGATGGCGGAACTGGCAGCGGGGCTGATCCGCTCTCCCGGGGAGCCGCTCAGCCCGTTAGCCAAGGCGCTGGCAACCGACCGGCCCTAAGGACGGGTCGGCGCGGCCCTGCCCGTTCTCGGCGCCGCAGCGACATCGGCAGCGACATCAGCAGTGACGACCGCCGCGACCGCGGAAACTAGCTGCTCGTGGCGCCCGAAACAATTACGCCGAGCCCCAGAGCACCGATGATCGTATTGCTGACGCGCTCCAACCACAGATTGACCTTGGGCTTGCGCAGCAGCCCCATGGCCTTGGCTGCCGCGACGGCCACCATGCAAAGGTAAATGCCGCCGATGACGGCCTCGATTGCACCCAGCACCAGCGCCGTGACCATGGAGTTTCCGCCGTGCGGAATGAACTGGGGTACCACTGCAAGATAAAATAACCCCACCTTCGGATTCAGCAGGGTGGAGAGGGCACCGGCGCCGAAACCCGCCAAAATCCCCGTCCGAGCGGACCGTTGCTGCGCCGGCACGGAACCGGCCGTGCTGGCGGCAGCCGCCCGGGCCCGTTCGTGCCGACCGCGCAGGAAGGCGGAAACGCCGAGATAGAGCAGGTACAGGCCGCCGGCTATCTTCAGCCAGCGGAAGAGCTCGGCTGACTGCTCCAACACGGCTGCAAGCCCGACGCCGACGAGCAGGGCCCAGATAATGCCGGCGAAGGAGCAGCCTGCCGCCGTGGCCAGTCCTGCGCTTATGCGGTTCAGCGAGGTCCGCAGCACCAGGAAAGTGTCCGGCCCGGGAGTCAGCGACAACAGCAGGCACAGGCCGGCAAAGGCCAGAAGGGAGGCGAAGGTCATGCTTCCATTGTCCACGCGTGTTGCGCCGCGCGCCACCGCAGCGCCAGTTCCGGACCAACGCTGGGACAGGCCGGAACCGGGCCAGCGCGGGCCGGCCCCAGAGCTGACGGGACCGGTGCGGGATCTGACCGGGCCAACTGTCCGGTATCCCGGACCCGACGGCGAAAGCTTCCCCTCCGGCGGCTCGGTAGTAGCCATAGGGTGGAGCCATGAGTCTTGTGATTACGAATATCGGCGAACTGATGACCCAGCACCTGTGGGGCGGAGCCCAGGGGGGAGTGCTCCGGGAGGCAGCCGTGGTCATTGAGGGTGAGCGGATCAGTTGGCTGGGACCCGCGGCGTCGGCGCCGGCCGCGGATGAGTCCTTCGACGCCGGCGGCCGCGCGCTGTTGCCCGGCTGGGTGGATTCGCACACGCACCTGATCTTCGCCGGCGACAGGACCGCGGAGTTCGAGGCGCGGATGGCCGGGGAAAACTACAGTGCCGGCGGAATCGCTGTGACCACCGGGGCGACGCGCAGCACCACAGACTTTGACCTGACCCGGCTGGCGATGGGGCGGGTGGCCGAGGCCGTTTCGCAGGGCACCACCTACCTCGAAACGAAAACCGGCTATGGGCTGGATGTGGAGAACGAGGCCCGCAGCGCGCGGATCGCCTCCACCGTGGTGGACGAAGTGACCTATCTGGGCGCCCATCTGGTTCCCGTCGGAGTGGATGCGGACGAATATACCGAGCTGGTCTGCGGTCCCATGCTCGAAGCCGTCCGGCCATATGCGCGCTGGGCGGATGTCTTTTGCGAGCGCGGCGCCTTCACCGAGGAGCAGTCCCGGCGGGTGCTGCAGGCCTGTCGCGCGGCGGGACTGGGACTGCGCATTCACGGTAATCAATTGGGGCCCGGTGCCGGCGTCCGGCTCGCGGTCGAGTTCGGTGCCGCGAGCGTGGACCATGTGAACTACGTGGACGACGGCGACGTGGCAGCGCTCGCCGGCAGCTGGTCCGATTGGGATGCGCAGACCGGGCAGGGCCACCGCGGCACGGTGGCCACGGCGCTGCCGGCGTGCGACCTCTCCACCCGCCAGCCGTTGGCACCGGGACGCATGCTGCTGGATGCCGGTGTGCAGCTGGCGCTTGCATCCAACTGCAACCCAGGCACCTCTTACACCAGCTCGATGGCGTTCTGCGTCACGACGGCGGTGCTGCAGATGGGATTGAGCGTGCACGAAGCGGTGCGGGCGGCCACCTACGGGGGTGCCCTCGCGCTTGGCCGGGAAAGCGGTACGGACGCCGACGGCCGCCGCGCCGTCGGTTCCATAGCCGTCGGGCACCGGGCGGATCTGCACCTGCTCAATGCCCCCTCGGCGACGCATCTGGCATACCGCCCCGGCATCCCGCTCACCGCCGCCGTCTGGCGTGCCGGCGTCCGACTTGTCCTGCCCGCCCCGGTGCAATCTGCGCAGAGTTGAGAGTCGAGCGTGCGCACGGGTGCAACCTGCGCAGACTTACCGGCCATCCCCGCCCCAGCGACCGGGGCGTCCAGCGCCGACGAAGGGGTATCACCGCCAGGCCGGTGCTGCGCAGCACCGTCCTCGCGAGGCGCCCCCGTCCTCGGCATATTAACTGGGCTGGACAGGGCGGACTGGACGGGGACTGAGGCCAGATGGAGGCTGAGCTACCGGAAACGCAGCTAAATAGTGACGAGTCCATTCGCGGTCTCAAACGTGACGCTCATGATGCCCGGCGTGCCATGCGGCGCGATCCAGAGGTCATCAACGGCGACGCACCAACCCATCCAGCCGCCACCCGCGGCTGAGCGGCGCGCACGGCCTGGCCGAAGGCGCCTTGTCGGACGCGGGATGTTCCAGCACCTCAACGAGCCCCAAATAATGGGTGGTCCGTGAGCGGAAAAATGGTGTTGCAGGTTCCCAACGGAGGATGAACTCCACCCGGACGCGTCCAATACCCAAGGCATCGGAGTCGCCCTTCCCCGTCATCGACCACGCGCCCCTGCCTCTTTCCGGCGGTAGACCAAGCGAGCCCTGCGGGCGCGTGGAGACCCTGGTGCCTTCAGTGGTGAGGTCTCTACCCAGCCGCGCACGGCATCAGTCGAGCACCGAAGCCGCCTGCCGCCGTCGAGCACCGGAATTTCAGGAGTCGGCACGGACGCCGCGGGCCTCCCCGGAGGACGGCGGGATGTTTTGATTGATGTGGAACAGGTTCGAAGGATCATACTTCGCCTTCACCTGGGCCAGCCTGTCATAGTTGCCCAGGTATGAAGCCCGCACCCGGTCGTGCCCCTCGTCCATCATGAAGTTGATATACGCGCCGCCGGCCGTGGTCGGGTGCAGTTCCTCCCAGTACCGTTTGGCCCAGTCCGAGATCAGCGCGGCGTTGGCCGGATCCGGGTCGACGCCCACGATAACTCCGGCCCAGCCGCCGTCACGGTAGGCGAAGGCGGTCGCGTCGTCGGCCACCCTGGCGGCCGCCCCGTCGATCGGGTACATGTGCATGGTCGAAAAGGGCGTCGGCAGCTGCGCGCCGTATTTGGCGTGGATGTCGATGGCCTCGTCAGAGATTTCGCGGATAAAATCCGCCTTCCAGTACCACTGCAGCCCGGCGGGAAAGAGCGGGTCGAAGGCCGATTGCAGAGCCGTGAACGGCATCTGCGCCAACCCGACAACAAGTGGTGAGCCGAATTCGCGCACCGGCGCCAGCACCGCATCCGCTTTTTCGTGTGCCCCCGTGTAGCACCAGATAATGCCACAGGCCTTGCGGCCCCAGAGTTCCTCCGGGAACGGCGGCGCCGGCGGAATGGTCAACAGCCCAATCCAGCCGCTGAGTTCCTCGGGCAGCGTGGGCAGCAGCTCGCGGTACCAGCGCATGACCGCCGGCGCGTCCGCCAGGTCGTAGAGGACCGGGCCACCAACGATCACGCCGTTCTCGCCGATGTCATGGCAGCGGAACCGGAAGGACGTGACGACGCCGAAGTTCCCGCCGCCGCCGCGCAGCGCCCAGTACAGGTCCGGGTGCGTGTGCTCGTCCGCCGTCACCAGCCGGCCGTCAGCCAGCACGACGTCGGCACTGAGCAGGTTGTCGACCGTCAGGCCGAAGCGGCGGGTCAGGTAGCCGATGCCGCCGCCCAGCGCCAGGCCACCGACGCCGGTGGAGGCGAGGAATCCCGACGGGGCGGCCATGCCGAACGCCACCGTCGCGTGGTCCACGTCGCTCCAGGTACAGCCGCCGTCCACCCGGACTGTGTGTCCGGCCGGGTCCACGGTGGTCGAGCGCATCGCGGCCAGATCCACCACCAGGGCGTTGTCGGCGGTGCCGAGCCCACCGGCATTGTGGCCGCCGCCGCGGACCGCCAGATCCACACCGTATTTGCCCGCGAAGCGGACGCATTGGACCACGTCGGCCGCGTCGGCGCAGCGCACGACGGCGGCCGGGTGCCGGTCGATCATCGCGTTGTAAACTGCCCTGGCCTCGTCATAGGTGGCGTCGCCCGGCCGGGTAATCGGACCGCGGAGGGCCGCGGCCAGCTCGTCGTACGGGGGCACGGCCCGTTCGAGGCCGGTTTCGTCTTCTGTTACAAGGGACATTTCGTTCATCTTCCTTATAGCGGGCGGTGGTCGGGGTGACTGCTGCCGTCGGTAATTCCACGATACGAAGCCGGCGTTCGCCCAGCGTTCCGTTCATTGGCCCGGCCGCCGGACGAAGGGAACGGACGAAACGGTGGTGGCGTCGCAGCGGGCCACGAGCGCGAAGCTGTGCTGGGCCTGCGCCAGCTGCCTTGCCTGCGCCAGCAGCTCTGCCGCATGGTCACCGTCGGCCATCAGGGAGCGCAGCCGCAGCACCTCCGGCAACCACCACCGGTCATCGTGCTGTCCCGCGGCGGACATGGCCGCGTCCAGGGCCGTTCCGGCCCTCTCCGGCTGTCCGCAGGCCATCCGGGTCTCGGCCAGCAGGCCGAGCCAGTAGGGCATCCGGGCAAAGGCACCCAACGCACGCAGGGTGCGGATGCCGGCTCGAATGGCTTCCGCCCCGGTTTGTCCACCGGCGAGCCAACCGCTCAGAATGGCACCCCATTGACCGTAGTAGGCGAAGTTGTATCGCCGGCAGATGTCCTGCAGCTCCGCTGCCGCAGGTGCCAGGGCGACGGGGTCGTTCCGAAGCTGGTACAGGACCGAGGCATAGCCCAGCGCGACCGCCAGGCTATAGGGATGCCCGGCGGCACGGCCCCGCTCCAGGGCGTCTTCGCAGCCGGCCATGGCGCCGGCGTCGTCACCTGTGAGCCAGCGCGCGTGGGCGCACCAGGCCCGGGCATGCACCTCGAGTTTCGTACCGAGAATGTAGGAAAACTTGTCAAGGGAGAGTCCGACGGCGGCGTCGAAGTGCGTGATGGCGTCCTCGGGCCTACCCAAGCTCAGGGCTGCCCCCGCATAGGCGAAATGGGCCTGGCCCAGGAGATCCGGATGCGACCGGGCCAGTGCCAGGGCCCGCTCGGCAATTCGGAAGGACAGGGCCGTCTGACCCTGGACAAACCTCGAGGCGAAGAGCCCTATCAGGCTGGAGAGCAAAACCTCCGGCTGGTCCAGCTGCTGCGCCAGTTCCGCCGTCCGGTCCAACGTCGACTGCAGCTCGGGGGAGGAATAACCGTGCAGCGCCGCCAGCGGCGCGGACATGGCACGCAGCACCCCCAGCTCATGCCCGTTACGGTTCTCCCCGGGCGGCAGCGATGTAATGATATCCAGGCATCGCCGGTAGTACTTCAGCGCCTCGACATTGGCGAAGACTCCGGCCGCGACCTCACCGGCCCGCCGGTAATACTGCAGCGCGCGGCCGCCCTGGCCGCCGAGGCTGTACTGCTCGCCCAGTTGCGCGGCAACGTCGTCCAGACGTCCCGAGTACAGCACCTCCAAGGCCTGTGCGAGCCGGCGGTGCAACAGCCAGCGCCGCGCCGGCGTGACCGCCTGATAGGCGGTTTCACGGAGCAGATCGTGGACAAAGTCATAGCCGTGGCCCTGGGTACGCAGAATCCGCAGCCGCCAGAGTTCATCAACGGCGGTAACCAATTCCTGCGCGGTCAGGTCACCGGCCTCGCTGAGCAATTCCAGCCCGACGTCCTGGCCGTATGCGGCTGCCAATCCGGCCAGGCTGCGTGCGGCCTCCGAGGCCTGGTCGAGCCGCCGCCGCAGTACCGATTGCCGCAGTACCGATTGGAGATCTGCAGACCCGGGAGGCTCCGTCGGGCCGTGCGCATCAGGGAGCATGCGTGCGGCTTCGACAATATAGAGCGGATAGCCGCCGGTCGCGGCGAACAGGAGCGCCGCCTCCTCAGGCTCCTGCTGCCGGCCTGTGAGGGAGGCCGCCAGATCCGCCGTACCCTCCGGTGTCAGCGGATCGAGCCTTAACCGCGTAATGAGACCGGCGGACTCCATCGGGTGCAGGATGCTGAGAAGATCCGGTGCCTGGCCCAATTCCTCGGGGCGGGCTGTTGCAGCCACCAGAAGCCGGGACTGGCGCGCGTAGCCGAACAGGAAGGCGAGCCAGGACATGGTTTCCGCGTCCCCCCACTGCAGGTCATCAAGTACCAGCAGCACCGGGCGGCCGGAAACCAGCACAGCCCGGGCCAGGGCCTCAAAGAACCGGTGGCGTTGCCAAGCGTCCACCATTGCGCGGGATGTGGCAGGAGGTTGATTCGGGCCGGGCATGCCGGCTCCCGCGTTCGGTGCCCGGACACGGCCCGGTCCACCGCCGGGGTTGGCAGGGTTGCTGAGGTTGGCAGGGTTCGCGCCCAGGTTGCCTGCGTCGGCCCCGTCGGGGGTTCCGGCGTCCGGGTGGCCAAGCGGGTTTCCGGTCTCTGGGCGGCCATCCCGGTTTCCGGCTTCCTGCGCCAGCCCCGGTAGGAGCCGGTTCACTTCGCTGCGCCAGACCGGTGCCAGCGACGGCAGGGACGAAGCCATCTGAGGGCTGCGCAGCCAATCAGCCACCGGGGCCATGGGGATCCGACCCGGCCGGCTGAAGCATCGGGACTGGGCCACCACGGCGCCGGAGGCACGGCCCAAGGCCATCAGCTCCAAGGTCAGCCGTGTCTTACCGACCCCGGCTTCGCCGGTGATCAGCAGCAGACCGGGCTGATGATCGAGGGCAAGCCGCCATCGGTCCTCCAGCTGCACGACTTCGTGCTCCCGGCCAACCAACGGCGGTCCCGGCCGGTCGGCCGCCGTCGCCTGCCTTTTTGGGCGGAATTGGGCCTCTGCGGTGCCGAACATCCGCCCCAACAGCGCCGTGGTCGATGGATCCGGACGGACACCGAGTTCCTGCTCCAGCATGGTTGCGCAGCGGTGAAAGGTGGTCATCGCGGCCCCACGGTCCCCGAGCCCCGACTGGAGCTCCATCAGGAGACGATATCCGGACTCCTCCAGGGGTTCGAGCCGCACCCGCCGTTGTGCCAAGGCGGCTGCCTGTTCCAGATCATCGGCCTCTCGCCAGCCAGCTGCCGCCCGGTCGCATAACTGGACGCATTCCCGTCTGAGTACATCGCGTTGTTCGAGCACCCAGTCAACGAGGACTCCGGGGAGAAGATCGCCCCGATACTCGTCGATGGCGTTTTGGGCATGGACGAGGAACGCCGTCCGGTCCCCGGCCGCATGGGCTGCCATCGCAACCGCGTGCTCGGCGCGGAAAACGCAGACGTCGACCCGGCAGTCCGGCGAGTCCGTCCAGCTGAGCGTCGTGCGCCCTGTCCGCAGTCCGGCGTCGCCGCCGTCGTCGAGCAGTCCGCGAAGATGGTGAAGTTCCCGCCGCAGGTTGGTCAGAGACTGGTGATCCGCTGAATCCGGCCAGAGGAGTCCGGCCAGATACTGCCGGGGCACCTCGACGCCGGTATGCAAGGCAAGGTAGGCAAGCAGCTCGAGAGGCCGCGAGGCGATCGGTTGGGAAGCGGAATCCGTTTTCCAGATACGCTGTTCCCCGAGCAGGAAGACCTTTTGCATGGCACACACCTCCCATCGGCCCTCCGTGGCTCGACAGCGGCGTACCGAGGGACAGCGTGACCGCCTCCAAGAATACGGATAGTAACGCCAAGCGTACGCTCGGCCATATGGAAAGGCACTGCATAGGTTCGAGCTGCGCGGGGTCTGGCGTAGTCGGCGCCTTGGTCCTGATGTACTGCCTCAGTGATGCCAGCAGGTTCTCCTCGGCGGATTCCGGTGGCCCGGCCGGATTCTTTTTGGTGGCCATTGAGTCTTCCTTTTTTGTGTGGGCGGCACCCATTCCGGGGGTCGGTCGTCAGCGCTGCCGGCCGGCGCACGTGCTCGCCCTGCAGGTCGCCCACCTGAGGACGCGCAGCGCCGCCCGGGCAGGCATCAGCCTTTCCACCCGCAAAGTCCTCGAGGAGCTGGCCGATATTGAAGAGACCGTGCTGCTCTACCACGACGGGGCCAAGGGCCACCCACGCGCCCAGCGCCTGCTCACCGATCACTCCAAAACAGCCGGAAACCCGCCGAGCTCTTCACCCTCCAGACCTACGCACCAACGCGCTAACCTACCGAAAGGACCCGCCTGGGCAATACACCCAGAAAACGCTCCGACCAGCACAACGATTCCAAACCAGGCCACCTTTCGCAAACTCGAACTAGGTGGCGGTAACAGATTCCGGGGTCTGCTGGCGTGCGGCCCAGGCGGCGTAGCTGCCGTCGAGTTCGACGACATCGTAGCCTTCCCGGCGTAGGATGCTGGCCGCGACCGAGCTGCGGACACCGCTCTGGCAGTAGCTCACGATGGTCCCGGCAGCGGGCAGCCGGTCCAGGTTCCACAGCACGCGGCCACCGCTGAGCTGGCTCGATCCCGGGATGTGCCCGGCGGCGTGTTCGGTGCGGTTGCGCACGTCGAGCAGCAGCGCCGAATCGAAGCTCTCCAGATCTTCGGGCTGTATCAGGCGCGGGGTGGTGACTGGCAGACCCTCGAGACCGGTGACGTAGCCGCTGACGTTGTCGATGCCGACGCGAACCAGGTGGTCCCACATTTCCTGGGCCTGCTCCTGGCCCGCGGCCAGCAGCACCAGCGGGCGGGAATCACGCTCGGGGTCAACGGCCCAGGCGCCGAAGCTGGCCACGGACTTTCCGGCCGGGATGTTCAGTGAGCCGGCGACCGTGCCCTCGTGCACCTCGGCGTTTGGGCGGGTGTCCACGAAGGTCACGGTGTCCTGGGCGAGGTCCTCCCTGACCGTCCCTGCGTCTAGCTCCGCCAGCGGGGCGCGTGTGCCCATGACGGCCGGGCCCTGCCGGTTCTGGCGTTTCATGCGGCCAAAGTAGGCGTGGGTGTCAGGCTGGCCGTCGAGCAGTTCGTCGATGAAACCCTGCTCGTCGTTCGCGGCGAGGTATGGGCCCCACCAGGCGTAGAGCCGTTCGTAGCCGACGGTGGAGGAGGGGATGGCGCCGAGGGCCTTGCCGCACGCGCTGCCGGCGCCGTGGCCTGGGTGGACCTGGACGTGGTCCGGCAGAGTCAGGAACTTATCCCGCAGGCTGGCGAACAGCTGCTTCGCGCCGGCGAAGCGGGTGTCGACGCCGCCGGCCGCCTCGTCGAGCAGGTCAGGGCGCCCCAGATCGCCGGAGAAGACGAAGTCGCCGGAGAGCAGGTAGCCGGGCTGGTCGCTGAATGCGCCGTCGGTGATGAGGAAGGACAGGTGCTCGGGGGTGTGCCCCGGGGTGTGCACGGCCTTGACGGTGATATTGCCGAGCGTGACCGTGCCGCCGTCGTACAGGCGCTCGGCGTCGAAGCCGTACTGCCAGTCCGGGCCGCCCGCTCCCGAGACGTACATGGCGGCGCCGGTGGCGGCGGCTAGTTCGCGGCTGCCGGAGAGGTAGTCGGCGTGGATGTGGGTCTCGGTGACGGCGACGATCTTCATCCCGTTGGCTGCGGCGAGGGACTGGTAGACCGCGATGTCGCGGCGGGGGTCGACGACGACCGCCTCGCTCTTGCTCTGGCAGCCGATGAGGTAGCTGGCCTGGGCGAGATCTTCGTCATAGATGCGCTCGATAAGCATGAGGTTCTCCTTGATAAGTGGGTGGGGAAGTTGTCGCCGCGGGTCAGGCCAGATCCGGGTACCTTTCGGAGGCGGCGCCGTAGGTGGGGGCGAACATGCGGCAGGGACCGCAGCAGCCTGCCCAGAAATCAACAAAAACGATCTCGTTGCTTTCCAAGGTCTCTGCCAGGGTCCGTTCGGTGATGTCGATGGTTACCATAACCGAATTATATACCCCCCAGGGTATCTTGAAAGGTCGGATGGATGAGGGCTGGCCCAGCAGCCGGGGCGGTGTTTAGGTGGAGGGAGATCCGGCGGGTCCAGGCGATCATGCCGCCGGTCATGGTAGCGGCGGTGAATCCGCCGGCGTTGAGGTCGTCCGCGACGTGGACGCTGTGGCTGCCGCTGCGGCAGACGGCGATGACTGGCACCGGAGGTGAGGAGTTCCCTGGTCTCGGTCACCGAGATGGACTTGTAAGGTTTGCTGAAGGCCTTCTTGAGGGTGCTGATGAAGCCCATGATGAATCTCCTCTGTGTCGGTATCTCAGGCGGTAGGCATCAGGTTTCCGGCGGTGCTGACCGTCACCCAGGCCGCGACGATGAAGACGAGCGCGGCGAATGAGACGCGGATGTGACTGTCCTTGAGCCGGCGGGTGAGTCGGGCTGCCGCGAGGGAGCCGAAAACGGCGGGAACCGCGAACGCCAGGGCGGTGGGCCGGTTGACGGTGAATCCGGCGGCGTGGGCGCTGAACCCCGCGGCGGAATTGTCGACAATGATGGCCAGGGATGTTCCCACCGCCTGCTTCATCCGCAGTCCCAGGAAGAAAGCGAGGGCCGGGTGCTCAGGAATCCGCCGCCGACGCCCAGGAGCCCGGTGAGGGCACCGCCCAGGCGCTGCCTTGCCTGCTCGGCCCGCGTCCCGGACTGGCACACCAGAGCCACCCGGCGCCCAGCCTCGCCGCAAACTCGTCGGCGTGTTCCGAGAGCGGCAGGGGCGCATTATAGGAGCCTCGGATGTGCATGGATTCGAACTCCGCAGCGGAGCGCACATCAATGACGAAGAGGTCCTGATGCTCTTAAAACCAGGACCTCAGTTCCTGCGGTTCAAGGGACGTCATGGCCGGGGTCGGAGTGGAAGGGGAAGTCATGGATGTCCTTTCAAGACACATGCCGATGGCGGCGAATACCCCACTGAGTACTCTGGATACCCCCGGGGGTAGTCAAACACCCTTGGGGGTATATGCTGGAGTGCAGAAACTCTCTGACTTGGAGACCCTTATGCAACTCGATTCAACAGAACTGTCCCCCGTCGTTAACCGCCTCAAGCGCGCCCAGGGCCAGCTGGCTGCCGTCACCCGCATGCTGGAGGAGGGCCGTGACTGCAAAGACATCGTCACCCAGCTCGCCGCGGTTTCCAAGGCACTGGACCGGGCAGGTTTCGCCATCATCGCCAGCGGCCTGGAGCAGTGCATCGTTCGCGAAGATACGAACATGAATAAGAAGGACCTGGAAAAGCTCTTCCTCTCGCTCGCCTGATCCGCAGCCAACCGAAAGCCCACATCAAGGAGCGCACCATGACATACACACACACCGTCGTTCTCCCCCTGGCCTGGGACGAAGCAGTTCAACGCACCCGCGAAGCCCTCTCTGAGCAGGGATTCGGGATCCTGTCCGAGATTAATGTCCGCGCCACCTTTGAAGCCAAGCTGGGCCCCGACGCTGCCGAGGCGGTGGGTGACTACGTGATCCTTGGCGCCTGCAACCCCGTCCTGGCCAGCCGCGCCCTCGCCGCGGAACCGGACCTCGGAGCGCTGCTGCCCTGCAACGTCGTTGTCCGCCGCGGAAAAGACGCCCAGGCGACGACCGTCCAGGCCATTGATCCGCAGACCATGGTCCAGCTCAGCGACAGCCCGGCTGTCCGCGATGTCGCCGACGACGCTGACGCCAGGCTCCGCGCAGCGCTGGCTGCCCTTGACGGCGCAGGGAAGTCCGTCAGCTGATCCTTGAGGTGAGGTCAAAGTTGGCATCGATCAACACGACATTAAAGCCCGGCGAGTCGCGAGGCGGGTACCGACAAGGCCGTCCTGTCAGGCCTCGATCAGCCAGTCACGGTCTCCCCGGCCGAGCCAGGGACATGGAGCATACGCCCCCCGGCCAGGAATCAGCCCGGGGACGACTGTCACGCAAAGAGCTGGTATAGACGGAATGGCTGCGCTACTCGCTCGCTCGCACCGGGACAGCGGACCTCGCTTCGCTCGGGCAGTGGAAAGCGTTCTTTCTCTTTTTTGCTGCCGTCCTTCGGATCCTACGTGCCCACTCCGGCAGGGAAACCGGCCTGCGGCCGGCTGAGGACGCGATGCTTCGCCAGCAGGCAAAAACACCGTGGGGAGGTCCATCTGTTTGTCACCGACCCGGCCATCTCACCCCTGTCAGGAGGAGCGGAACATGACGGTCACCACGAACGCGAAGGCACAGTTTAGGACCATGGACACGGACCCGTGGCATCTACGTCGAAGGGGACACCTGCACCAGTTATTGCCGCACCAGCCAGGCCCACTGGCGGCGGAGCTGACGGATATCTACAGGCGCCCCTACCCGCTTTCGGCGACCCTGCGCCGCCACCCGTTCCTAACCTCCAGGGAGGCGGTGACCTCATCCGGGTGCGATCCAGCCTCACGGCGTACTCCTTCGACACGTTATTCCGGCCTGCTTCCAAGACGTTCCGGACCAATCGGCCGGACATGGTGCAGCAGGACCCGGACTGGCATTGCCGAAGCCTGCGCAGCCGAACACGCGACCACGGTAGCCACGGGACCGTTACCGGAGCATCACCGCAGCGTGAGGGCGCACCGGCTGAGACTGTGATCTGTCTTCTCCATTGCCTGCTCTAGACGGTGCGGTGTCAGGCACAGTACACGAGAGGGGCCAACAGACCGCGGGCCGGCCGAGACATCAGGCCTGGGAGTTCCGCGCCTATCTGCACAGATCGGCCACGTGAGCCGAACCGCTGAGCCTACGGGTGGCTGCACCGCCTTTTCGCCGGAAAGGAAAGGCGGCCGGGAAATCCGGTGGGAGCGCAGTAACGCCGCGGTAACGGCGTATGACATGAACTAGACACTGGAGCTATACGCATCAGGAACGGAGATCTCGATGCGCAATTGAAACGGCCGTCTGTCGACGACCATACCGGTGAGCAGACGGCTCGATGAGCTGGTTTGGATGGGAGAGCCTGGGCGGGGTTCCGACGAGCACCCCGAGCGTATCGGCCCGGTCGGCCGGGCGGCTTGATACTTTCGTGCGCGGTACCGACAGATGAATCGACGGGAAATCGCGGCGGTGGCGATGAAAGCGAAAAGCGGTGTGGTGATGAACGGTGGTATCCCTCGGGAGTTCGATCCGGCAGTCGGCAACGAACGGGAGTCCCTGGGTTCCGTCTTGGCTCGACACGAACGCGAACTGCTGGCCCTTGCCAATGTCATTGGAGTGGCAGACGGAGCCGCCCCCGACGGTGGGCCGGTCATCGTGGTATACGTACGGACCAAGGTCCCTGCCGATCAGCTGGCGCCGGCGGATCTGCTGCCGACGTCGCTGGACGGGATCCCCGTGGATGTCGTCGCCGTGGGGGACGTGCAGGCGCTCGAAAAAAACAACCATTAAAGGTCAGAACCGGAATCAAGGGAGGACATCATGAACCATGTTGAACCGGGCCGGTGGCCCAAGGCTGAGGCGGATTTGGGTCAGGCCCTGGCGGACGCCTTCGAACAGTATTTCACGGCAGAAGAGGCGGTGCCGCCGGCCAGCCTCGTGGATCTGGCGGCAGTCATCGAGGCACAGGCCATCCATGAGCTGGAACTTCTGGCCAAACCAAACGTCCTGGGTGTGGCTGCCGGCGTGAAGATTACTGCCGGACAGCCCACCGGAGGGCCTGCGGTCACGGTGTTCGTCAGCGATAAGCACGCCAAGTCCGGCCTGGCCGCGAAGGCACTGGTGCCCCCGACGCTGGATGGTGTGCCGACTGATGTGGTCGAGGTCGGCCCGGTGCGCGCCCTGGTCTTCAACGTCCGCGTGCGTCCGGCTCTGCCCGGGTACAGCATCGGACACCACGACATAACGGCGGGGACGTTCGGGTGCCTTGTCCGGGATCTGCGCCGCTGCTGCGGCACCGAAGTGTGCACGTGTTCACACGGCGAGCATGGGCACCACCGGCACGGCGAACCCGGTGCAGACGATTACCTTGTCCTCAGCAACAACCACGTGCTGGCGGACGTCAACGCGGCTAGGATCGGCGACTCAATCCTTCAGCCCGGCCCCTTCGACGGCGGGGTGTTCCCGGCCGATGAGGTCGCCCGGCTGACCCGCTACGAACGCATCGTTTTCGGGGCGGCCGGCTACAACCTGGTCGACGCGGCCGTCGCCCGGCCCACCGCCAGCCGCAACGTCACCACCGCCCTGCTGGGTGTGCTGACCCCGCGGGGTATCTCCGAGGCACGGGTCGGGGACTCGGTGATCAAGGCCGGCCGCACGACGCAGGTCACGGTCGGCCGTGTCATCGCGACGAACGCGACCATCACCGTGGGGTACGGAGCCTCCGGCGTGGCCGTCTTTCGGCACCAGATCGTCACCACGGCCATGGCGGCCGGCGGCGACTCGGGCAGCCTGCTGATGAGCGCGAACCTCGACGCCGTGGGGTTGCTGTTCGCAGGCTCGGCAATCATCACCATCCACAACCACATCGCGGACGTGGAAACTGCGCTGGGAGTCAGGCCCGTTACCGCAACACGGTCGGGCTAGACGAGATGAAGTGGGGGTGGTTCAATTTCCTGCCCGTCCGGAGCGGCCATTTTCGCCGGGTGGTCCTGCGGCGTCGGCTTGATGGCGGTTCGTGACCTCTCTTCCCGCCAGGCGGCGCCGCAGGACCTTCTGTTTAACAGGTTCCATGGGTTGCCAGTGAACAACCTCTTGGCTTATCTGTTGGGTGTCGCATTGTTTGACGGTGGTCTCCTCTGGGCTAGTGAAGATACTGGTTTTGGGTTCCGGGTCTTGGCTTAAGTTGCTGGCCGACCCCTATCAGAGTGACGATGACAGCGCTGCTGGAGCTGCTCACGATTACGTCTATGGTCCACCGCAGTCTTGACGACGCGGGGGGCCGTGGAAGCTTCGCTCGGTTTGCCTGCGCTATCCCGGCGCTTTCCCGGGCGCCTGGCCATAAAATTGAGGCAGTCATTCGACGGGAGGCTTCGACGCATGACCGCGGAGCAAGGCCCGGTTCGACCCGCCAGCATCCCTGAGACGGTGGGTTATGCGCTCAAACGCGTCTTTCTCGGCAAGCCGCTGATCACCGAGCAGCTCAAGACCGAGAAGCTGAGCAACCCGGTGGCCTTGGGCGTGCTGTCACCGGACGCCATTTCATCCTCGGCGTACGGGACCGAAGAGATCCTGCTGGAGCTGCTCCCGTATGCGGGGCTGGCCGCGTTTGCGTTGGTTCTGCCCATCACGGGCGTCATCTTGTTGATCCTGATATTGGTGGTGGCCTCGTACCGGCAGGTCCTGATGGTTTACACGCAGGCGGGCGGCTCCTACGTCGTCGCGCGGGAGAATTTCGGCCCCAAGGTGGCGCAGGTTGCGGCGGCGGCCCTGCTGATCGACTACGTGGTGACGGTCGCGGTCCAGGCGGCCGCCGGCACCGTGGCCGTTGTTTCCGCGATCCGACCGCTGGGGCCCTACAGCCTGGAAATCACCATCGGCGTGGTGCTGCTGATGTGCTACGTCAATCTGCGCGGACTGCGGGAGGCCGGCACGCCGTTTGCCGTGCCAACGTATTTCTTCTCGGTGATGATCGGTGCCATGATCGTTGTCGGTGTAGTGCGTCAGCTCTTCTTTGGCGGCCTGCCCCAGTACGACGCCGGTCACCTGGCTGGCGCTGTCCCGGTCCGGCAGGGCGACGGGCTGGTCATGGGGGCGAGCATTCTTATTGTGCTGCGTGCCTTCGCCAACGGCGGATCGTCCCTGACCGGTGTGGAGGCCATCTCCAATACCGTCAGTGCGCTGCGGGATCCGGCCGGGCGGAACGGGCGCAAGGTGCTGACCACGATGGCATGCATCCTGGGTTTCCTGGTGGCCGGCGTGTCCTATTTGGCCTTTGCCACGCACGCCACGCCTTTTCAGGCCGGATATCCGTCCGTCCTCTCCGAGGAGGCCCGGGCGGTCCTTGGCACAGGCCCGGTCGGGAACGTGCTCTTCTACCTCGTGCAGATCGCCTCCGCAGCGATTCTGTTCACCGGCGCGAACACCAGCTTCAACGGGTTCCCGTTCCTGGCAAGCTTTGTCGCGGAAGACCGGTTCCTTCCCCAACAGCTGACCAAGCGCGGGCACCGGCTGGTCTTCTCCAACGGCATCATCGTGCTCACAGTGGTCTCGGTGCTGCTCCTGGTGGTCACCGGCGGATCGGTGAATGCCCTGGTGCCGTTTTATGCCATCGGCGTTTTCACCGGCTTCGCGATGGCCGGTTTCGGTATGACCAAACACCATCTGAAGGCGCGGGAAGCCAAGTGGCGCCGGCACCTGGCGATTAACCTGACCGCCGGCATACTGGCCACCATCGTCGTCGGAATATTTGCGGTGGCGAAGTTCACCGAGGGAGCCTGGCTCGTCGTCGTCGTTTTCCCCATCCTCGTCTACACCCTGATGCGGCTGAACCGTGAGTACCGGGCCGAGGCCTCCGTGCTGGAAAAACTGCGCAGCAACTTCCCCGTGGAAACCCGCTATGCGCACCGCAAGGTTTTCCTCCTGATCGGCTCCGTGGACCTGGCAGTACTGGAAGCGCTGCGCTACGCGCAGGGGCTCAGATCCTCCCAGCTGACCGCTGTGCACTTTATGATTGACGACGTCCACGCTCAGCGGCTGCGCCAACGTTGGGAACATTTCGGCATCAGGGCGAAACTGGAAATCATCGATTGCCCGGATCGGCGCCTAACCCACGCCGCCCAACGGCTGGTGGTCCGGGCACTTCAGGAAGCACCGGATACCGCCGTGACGGTGCTCCTGCCACGGCGCAGCTACGCGCCGTTTCTGGGACGCCTGCTCCATGACAGGACGGCGGACCGGATAGCGCGGGTGATCAGCCGCATTCCACACGCTGTGGCCACCATCGTGCCGTACGACGTTCAGGCCCAAATCCGGCAGGCGTTCCCGGACCTGCCCGAAGAGCACATTACGCGCAGGATCGAGCGGCTCAGGGAGCGCATGGGCGCCGAGGAAGATCGAGTCGAGAACGCGCCCGACAGCCGCGAGCCGGCACGCACAACCATCCGCATTGACGCTCTCATCCCGGGACAAGTTGCATCGGTCGAAGGGCGTGTGCAGAACATAACGCAGGCCGGAGCCGATTCCCATACCGGTTTCCGTGCCACCATCAAGGACCAGAGCGGCGAGCTCGTCGTCGTCTTTCGCGGGCCGTTGGCGGACCAGGTGTTCCCGGGCATGACCCTGCGCGTGAGCGGCAAGGTGCGTCAGCGATCAGAGAAGGCGCCGGCGGAGATGAACGATCCCGAATGCCACATCCTCGGGGGCCCGCAGGATGGCGGTGTACCTTAATATCCGACAATATCCGACGACGGCGGCAGGTGCGTCCCGCCGTCGGCTGTTCCTGCGTCGGCTGTTTCCCGGTAATCGACCGAGCGGGCATTGCCGCCATTCCGGTTGTCGACCGGCGAAATTGTGGGCGCCGTTTCCCGGCGCCGGGAGGCATTGCCCCCAGCCGCGGGCCGCCGTAGCGTTGAGATTGCCATGAACTGGTCATTCGATGCCACCGGATACGAATTTTCACGGCAGGTCCTGCAGCGGGGCGTTGCCGCGGTGTATCTCATCGCCTTTCTCTCGGCGGTGGCGCAATTCCGTCCGCTGCTGGGCGAAAACGGGCTGCTGCCGGCACCGAAATATCTGGCCCGGATCGCCGGGCACGGCGTGCCGACGATCTTCCGGTGGCATTACTCGGACCGGTTCCTGCTGGCCGTGGCCTGGCTAGGAGCCGCGCTCGCCGCCGTCCTGGTGGCCGGACTGCCGCAGCTGGGACCGCCCTGGCTGCCGATGGCGGCGTTTGGGCTGCTGTGGATCGGCTACATGTCAATTGTGAATATCGGTCAGGTGTTCTACGGATTCGGCTGGGAGTCTTTGCTGCTGGAGGCCGGTTTCCTGGTCGCGTTCCTAGGCTCCAATGAAATGGCGCCGCCGTTGACGGTGCTCTGGCTGACCCGCTGGCTGGTGTTCCGACTCGAATTCGGCGCCGGATTGATCAAGATCCGCGGGGACAGCTGCTGGCGGGACCTCACGGCGCTTTACTACCACCATGAAACCCAGCCGATGCCCAATCCGGCCAGTTGGTTCTTCCACCATCTGCCCAGGCCGCTGCACAAGGCGGAGGTCGTGGGGAACCACTTCGCTCAGCTGATAGTGCCGTTCTTCCTGTTCACCCCGCAGCCGCTGGCCAGTGTCGCCGCGGCCATCATCATCGTGACCCAGCTTTGGCTCGTCATTTCCGGGAACTTTGCCTGGCTGAACGTGCTGACGATTGTACTGGCGTTTGCCGCTCTGGGGGACCGCGCGGCGCATGCCGTCCTGCCCGCCATCCCCGCGGACGTCCGCTACTCCGCCACGACGCCGGTCTGGTTCACCGCCGTCGTACTGGCCATGACCATAGGAATGCTGATCCTCAGCTACTGGCCGGCGCGCAACCTGCTCTCCCACCGCCAGCTGATGAATGCCAGTTTCAACCGCTGGCACCTGGGCAACGCCTACGGCGCCTTCGGGCACATCACGCGCCGGCGCTACGAGGTGGTGGTGGAGGGGACCGACGACGACGAACCCGGCCCGGGCGCGCACTGGCGGGAATACGAATTCAAGGGAAAACCGGGGGATCCGGGGAGGATGCCGCGCCAGTTTGCGCCATACCATCTCCGGCTGGATTGGCTGATGTGGTTCCTGGCCCTCGGCTCGCCCGGGCTCCACTGGTTCGTCCCGCTGCTCCAGCGCCTGCTCGCCGCGGACCGGCCGACCCTTCGGCTGCTGCGCGTGGACCCCTTCGCCGGTGTTCCGCCCCGCTGGATCCGGGCCCGGGTGTTCCGCTACCGGTACTCAACCCGGCCGGAACGGCGGGCGACGGGGCTATGGTGGATCCGCGAGCACGTGGGCGAGTTCGTACCGCCGATCCGGGCGGGACGGGACTAGCACTCCAGTCGCGCCCATCGGGTTGAGTTTCTGGCTCGGTAGCGGTAGCTTTGGCGGCCGGACCTGCGGACCTGCTTCGGCGCGGCCAAATTAACGCATGTGCCCGATGTCACGGGAGAAAATCCAATGATCAATTTCAGCGAGCAGGTTTGTCTGGCGATTTACCGGCGGTTTGCGGCATCGGGCGTTGCGCCGAGCAGGGAAGACCTAGCTGAAGAGACGGGCCTTGCCGCCGACGTGGTCAAGCAGGCAATAACAGACCTCGTGGCATCGCGGCACATCGTGTTGCCACCACCTGCCCCGCGGGCGGAGCCGGGCATGCATGGACGGTCAACCGGGCGGCCCCGCCGGCGGAGGCCCAACTCGCCCACTTCCTGGTCCCCGTTTCACTAGTGTGGGATGACGTGGTCCATGCTGGCTTGTCCTGACGAGCGCTCGTTGACGTTATCCTCGCACGGAATGGATCACGGCGCCCAGGCTCAGACCAGAACCGAATCAGCATCGTGGCACCGGCTTCCGGTAGAGGGATATTGCCCTCTTCGTACGATGTCATCATCGCCCGGTTTCACCCCGTCCACCGAGTCCGAATTCTCTTGCAGTCAATCCGCCCGTCGCCAATTCCTCCGATGAGCGGCCAGTCTGGTCCTGAAGCCGGAGCCCTGCCATCGTGCTCCTGCTTGGCGGAACGTCGCTCATGAGGTCGACAGAGATCGCCCGCCTGCCGGGGCTCCTGGAAATGCCCACTGCCGTGGCTGCGACGTCCTCGAGGGATGCCTGCATCCAGGAAAGAGCCGCTTGATTCATAGCTCTTTGGCCTGCATCGCTGGTCCAGATGGAATGAATAGATGCATAACGAGCGGCCTTGTAATTCAGCTCTGTGACCAGGTCCAGGAATTCTTTCAGCAGGTGGTCCGGTTGTGGTTCGGCCGCCGGATCCACTGTCAGGACTTTGGCGGGACTTTTGCTTCGAGCGTGGACGGTTTTCACTTGCTGCCCCGATTCAGGGGAGTCCCGGTGCTGTCGGGTGTGGCCGCCGGCGCTGGGATCCCTTTCCGATAATCAGTATTCACAGACATGCGCATAGCTCCCTGAGGATGAAGTTCATTTGAGCGGGGAAGGACCCGTTTCCCGTTTTCATCTACCCTGTCCACCGCGTGGTGGAGCGGGATAGGGGATTTACCATCGGATCTCCGCACACTTGCTTCGCAACCGTTTCGATGTAACCGCATGGTAGGCCCTTCCTCGTATGATATCTATTACGAATCGCCCTGTAACGAAATTGTAGGACGGGTTACCCTGGAGGTCAATAGCGGCGCCCTCAGAGAGTCCGTATAGTGCTGGGCTACCCAATTCGTCGTTGAAACCGTGGGGTCCCGGGCCCGGAGATATTCTCCCCTGCGCAGCCGGACAGGCCAGTGGCCAGGAGCCCACCGTTCTGGGTGATGGTGACGCGCGTGTTGTTGTTTGCCGTGAGCTGGGCCCTGACCTGGACGGGGGCGTTGAATTCCCCGAAGGTCCCGCAACGCAGGTGCAGCCTGGATGCTTCCGCGCCGGTGAGTGTGTGATGTGCCTCCAACATGACCTGGCCGAGCAGCATGCCGGGTAGGTGGTCGGAAAAGTGGTCGAAGATGAAGGGATCCTCCCAATTCCAAACCAGCCGTGCTTCCAGTGAGTGCCCGTTTCGGCGGACTTCGGTCAGGGTGGTGCCAAGGCTGCCGGTGTTGACTTGCTCAACCGGTGGGGCGTTGCGGCGTATTGCCTTGTAGTTCGCGGGAGGAAGGCAGGACAAATCACCGTAGCCGGTGCCTAGGACCCTTCCGTCGGCGGTGAGGGTTGCTTCCAGCTGCAGGTCGCTGATCCTGTCCTTTCGCCTCCCGACGGCGAGAGTACGGACTTGCAGGCACCCTACTAAGTCGCGGCTGGCCGCGGCCGCTGCCGGGTCCTGATGCCAGTCAAAACTCAGTTCGTGCAGAAGGAAAGCCCAGTTCAGAGGTACGCCGCTGTCCAGATGCGCGAAGGCGAGAGCCGCCTGCCGCATTAATTCGGCGCCGAGTATGGTGGCGAATCCTGAAGCTGACTGGCGGGCGGTCGAATGGCCCTGCGGAAGTGTTATGTCAAAGAGCCACTGGCCATCGGCGCTCTTAGTGGCGGAAGTCAGCAGCACCGCGGTCTGGGCGTCCTTGTGGACGAGCGTCCGATCAATCCTGGTCTGCACGGGCAATGCTGCTCCTTAAAGGTGACCGATACCCCAGCGCGGACAACGCGCTGGTGACGGTATCGGAGATGAGGGCCTCATCCAAAGGCCTAAGTCCTGGCATGACGGTCCGCATGACCAGCGGACCGGTGAGGAGATCGCAAATCCACTCAGCGTCGGGAGAGGGAGGAATTTCTCCCCGGTCCGCAGCACGTTGGATGATGCCCACTGCAGCAGCCCGGCGCGGTCCCAGGATCTGCTCGACAAAGGCGGACCTGAGTCGGGCATTGGTGTGCAGGGAGTCCAAGAATCCGGCAAGGCTCCGTTGCACGAGCGGATTTCCGAAGAGCGTCACTTGGTCTCGCTGGACAGCTTCAAGATCCGTCCTCAGATCCCCTGAGTCGATCTCGAAGTCCAGGTCAGTACCGAACCGCTTCAGCAATAAGGCAAGAATGAGCTGCGGAACACCCTCGAAGCGGCGATAAAACGCCGGGCGGGTCGTCCCCGCCCGTGCGGCGACCGCCTCGACGGAAACAGCACTCAATCCCTTGTCCAGGATCAGTTCCTCAGCAGCCCTTATGAGGGCAGAATCCACCCCGGCGTTGCGGGGGCGACCAACCGACTGTGTCATAATGTTACACAGTGTAATGGTAAACCGGGGATGACAACAGCAGGGCTGCAGATTGCGGGGGCGGAACCATCCTGATGGTCTACGGATACGGCTCGGTCGGCACACGAATCGCTCAGCGGGCAGTGGAGTGCGGTATCGACACGGTCATAGCCGGGCGTGACCCCGGCAAAGCTGCCGCGGCGGCCGGGCGCCTCGGCTTGTACTGGCGCAGTGCACCGGTCACGGACCGGGGCGGCCTGGACCGGTTACTCGACGGGGTGCACGTACTGGTCAATACCGCCGGGCCTTTTGTTTCAACCTCCGCCCCGCTCATCCGTGCCTGTTTGAGGAACCGTTGCCACTACGTGGACGTGTCCAACGAGATCGGCACTTTCCGTGACGCATGGTCGCTGGAAAGTAACGCGCAAGCGGCAGGAATCAGCCTCATTCCCGGGGCCGGTTTCGGCACTGCGGCCACCGAGAGCCTCGCCATGCATGTGCTGGCCAGGGCCGGAAATCCAGGCAGCCTGACGATAGTGCGGTCTTCCTCCGGCACTGTCCCGACCTTGGGCGTGCGGAAAACAACGCTCAGCCTCCTGGCCCAGGGAGGCGTCCGTTACAAGCACGGGCAGGCAGTCGAAGGCGTCAACGGGATCCTCACCTTCGATTTACCGGAAGGCCGCCGTGCAGCAGTTCCGGTGGCCAGCGCAGATGCCTTCGCCATAGCGCAGTCCACCGGCGTACCGGACATAGCGGTGTACTTCGGCACCCGGATGCACCCGCTTCTGGCAAAAATCACCATACCCGCGATGCGCCAACTCATTCGAACAGGCTTCTTCCGCCCGTCGGCCCGAACCCGCCCCTGCGCCACGGCAGAGGATCTGAACGCGGACCCGGCGTCTGCCGAGACCCGGGTCTGGATCCAGGCATCAAACCAGCAGGGAGAAACGGCGACGAGCTATCTCCGAGGGGGGCGCGGCGCCGAGCTCACCGCTGCCATCGCCGTGGAGGCCACCCAACAAGTCCTCGCCCGAAATCCGTCCGGTGTCCTGACCTCCGGTGCATTGCTTGGATCCCGGTATGCGCTCTCACTGCCGGGTATTGACGTCACCGACCTATGAGTACAAAGGCCACCTACTTGAACGGCCAATGGCCGTACCCGATGGCCGGTGCCGTCCCGCCAATGATCACCGTTTCAGTGTCGGCTCTGGGTGCGCCGGCTCGTACTGGAAATTCGTGACAGCTCCGGCTCCCCGGCCGACCGGGAGCACAGCGACTAGACGCGAGGAAATATTGAGCCGACCGGCCCTCGGATAGGTTGAAGCTGATTGCATGCAAGAGTATTACGTCATAAAAAATCATCCGGTGCTACACTATGAGCAAAGTACGGCCGCTGCCGGCCCTCGTGATTTACCGTGAATTCGTGATTTACCGTGATTGAAGGAGTGCATACAGGATGTCTGACCCAGCTGCAGCCGCCAAGGGCGGAGCATACATGGACGAAGAACTGAGCAGCCAGCCCGAGGTCTGGGCGCGCGCCATCGAGCAGGCCAAAACGGATGCCAAGGACCGGATCCTGCTGCCGGCCGACGGGGAACGGGTCGCGGTCATTGGCTGCGGGACCTCCTGGTTCATGGCACAGAGTTATGCGACGGCCCGCGAAACCGCGGGCCGGGGCGTCACCGATGCGTTTGCCGCGTCCGAGGCGTTTCTGGGCAAGGAGCGCAATTACGACGCCGTCGTCGCCATTACCCGGTCGGGGACAACCTCGGAAGTGCTGAAAGTCCTTACGGATCTCAAGGGCAAGGTGCGGACCGTCGCGCTGGTGGGGGATCTGAGCTCGCCCATCATGGAACTGGCCGACGCCGTCGTCGAACTTCCCTACGCCGACGAAAGATCCGTGGTGCAGACCCGCTTTGCCACCACGGCACTCACCTACCTGCTGACGAGCGTGGGCATGGACCTGACCGCAGCCGTCGAGGATGCCCGGACAGCCGTCAGGGCACCGGTCGAGCAGGAGCTGATCGACGCCGAGCAGTTCACCTTTCTGGGCCGCGGCTGGACCGTGGGCCTGGCCCATGAGGCAGGGCTGAAGATGCGCGAAGCGGTGCAGGGCTGGACCGAGAGCTACCCCGCGATGGAATACCGGCACGGGCCCATCGCGATCGCGGCGCCCAACCGCGTGACCTGGCTTTTCGGTGAACAGCCGGAAGGGCTGGCTGCCGACATGGCCAATACCGGTGCCATATATATCCACAACGACAAGCACCCGCTGGCCGAGCTTGCCCGCGTGCATCGGGTGACGCTTGAGCGTGCCCGCGCCCGCGGCCTGGACCCGGATTCACCGCGCAATCTCAGGCGGTCGGTGATTTTGGCCGGTGCAGGGTCCGCCCCAGGTGCCGGCGCAGTGACCGGCGACGGTTCCGACGCCGTGTCCGACGGCGCCGTGTCCGGTGGCGCTTCCGGCGCGCCGGCCGGCGCCTGAGCCGCCCTCCGGCCAGGGAGATCAGATCCGTGAGTAATGCCCAGCCGAGCGTCCTGGCGTTCGACATCGGTGGCACCGACATGAAGGCCGGTATCGTGGGTGGCCCGTTGACCTCCGGAAGCGCCGTGGTCCGCGACCTGCAGCGCCTCCCAACGCCGCGCAGCGTCGGCTCTCCGCGCCCCGGCGTCGGCCGCGGTGACGCCGTTGTGGCGCGGATCGCCGAGTTGACGGAAGACTATCGGCGCGGCCACCCGGAGATTGCCCTGGCCGCTGTGGGTGTCACGGTTCCCGGGCTGGTCGATGAGGCGACCGGTGTTGGCCTGTTTTCGGCAAATCTGGGCTGGAAGGACTACCCGTTTGTCGCCCGGCTCGAGGACCGATTGGGGGTCCCGATCGCCTTCGGGCACGACGTCGGCATGGCCGGCGAAGCGGAATTCCGGATCGGAGCAGCCCGCGACCGGTCCGACGTCGTCGTGCTGGTGATCGGGACGGGCATCGCCGGGGCAGTATTCAGCGACGGACGCCGGGTGAGGGGCGGTGGATTCGCCGGTGAGCTTGGCCATGCCATGGTCCCTGCGCCGGACGGCGGGCTGCAGATTCTGGAGGCGGTAGGCTCCGCCGGTGCCGTGGCGCGCCGTTACGCTGAAGCCGGCGGGGCGTCCGTCAACGGAGCGCGCGATGTACTCGAACAAGTCAGCCGAGGAGATGCCATCGCTGCAGGAATCTGGAATGATGCTGTGGCCGCCCTGGCCTTCAGCGTGGCTCAGTGCGTGTCCATTCTGGGGACCGAAACCGTGGTGCTCGGCGGTGGTCTTGCCGAGGCCGGCGATGCCCTGTTTGTGCCGCTGGGCAGGGCGGTCGATACGCTGCTGACGTTTCACCGTCGTCCGCGGCTGGTGCACGCCGAATTGGGACAAAACGCCGGCCTGATCGGGTCCGCGTTGAAGGCGCGCGATCTGCTCGCCCGCGACCTGCTGGCGCGCGACCCGCAGGCGCGCGATCTGCTCGCCCGCGACCTGCTGGCGCGCGACCCGCTGGCCCGCGACCTGGTGGACCCGGCGCAGGGCGCACCTTGAGTGGGCAGGGCGCAGCAGCCCCCGGCCGCGCAAAAACCGGCGTCATCGTCACCATCACGCCGAACCCGGCCTTGGACATCACCTACACGCTCGCCGGTGTGCGGCCGGGCGGCTCGCATCGCGTCCCTGCCCCGCTGGCGCGTGCCGGAGGGAAGGGAATCAACGTTTCCCGGGTAGCGCACCAACTGGGCTTCCCGACGCTGGCCATTGCAACAATGGGCGGCGGCACCGGCGCGGAATTCGCCGCCGACCTCCGCAATAGCGGGATACCGCATCGGCTTATCCCGGTGACGGCGCAAACCCGACGGACCATCGCGTTGGTGGACACCGAGGCAGGCCTGACCAGTATTTTCAATGAACAGGGCCCGGCGCTGACCGCGGCCGACTGGCAACGGCTCACGGCCGCCGTCGTCGAAAGCCTTGACGCCGCCGGGGTGCTGGACGCCGCCGGGGTGCTGGTCGGCGCGGGCAGCCAGCCGCAGGGCGCGCCGGCCGATTTTTACCCGGCGCTGGTGAAACTGGCCCATCGGGCCGGTGTGCCCGCGGTCATCGACACCTCCGGGGCCGGCATCCTGGCCGCGGCCCGGGCCGGCGCGGATGTGCTCAAGCCGAACAATGACGAGCTGACCGAGGCGATGGGGGAGTCCGATCTGGCCACCGCGGCGCGCGGACTGATCGAACTCGGCGCGCGGAGGGTGCTGGTGAGCGCCGGCGCTGAGGGGATGTTGTCCTTTGATGCAGCAACCCCCGGCTGGTACCTCAGCGCCCGGCTGCCGGAGCCGCTGCACGGAAATCCCACCGGCGCCGGCGACGCCGCGGTCAGTGCGGTGGCCGCCGCACTGGCAGCAGGGATCACCGATCAGGAGGAGATTCTGCGCCGCGCCACCGCCTGGAGCGCGGCCGCGGTCCTGATGCCCGCGGCGGGCGAAATATCCCCGCGCTGTCAGGAGCTGGCCGGGCAGCTCATCATCAGCCGGCATTGACCATTGCCGGCCGCAATGACCATACCCGCCGGCACTGACCAGCCACCGGCACGGCTTTTCCGCCGAAGACCGGACACCGAACCACGCGACGATCGAAGGAAACCATGGCACTGAGCCCCACCCGCGAACTAATGGATGCGGCCGCGGCCGCCGGCTCCGGACAGGGGGCGTTCAATGTGATCCACCTGGAGACGGTCGAGGCCCTGGTGGCCGGAGCGGAAAGTGCCGGGCTGCCGCTGATCGTGCAGATTTCCGAGAATTGCGCCCGCTATCACGGCGGACTGGAACCGCTGGCGCTGGCCACCCTGTCCGTGGCCCGGCACGCCTCCGTTCCCGTGTCGGTCCATCTGGACCATGCGGAGGACGAGGAGCTTGCCTACCAGGCGGTCGATCTGGGCTTCGGGTCCATTATGTACGACGGCGCCAGGTTTGAGTATGCGGACAACGTTGCCGTCACGCGGCGGGTCACGGAGTACGCGCACGCGCACGGCGTCTACGTTGAGGCGGAGCTGGGAAAGGTGGGCGGCAAGGACGGCGCGCATGCACCCGGCGTGCTCACGGACCCGGGGGAGGCGGCCGCATTCGTGGCCGTCACCGGTGTTGACGCGCTCGCCGTCGCCGTCGGATCTTCACATGCCATGACGGAGCGCAGCGCCGCGCTGGATCTCGCGCGGATCGGCGCGCTCAAGGCGGCGCTGGACGTGCCGCTGGTGCTGCACGGCTCCTCCGGTGTCGCGGACGATGCCATCGTGGCGGCGATTGCGGCCGGGATGACGAAAATCAACGTCTCGACTCATCTGAACGGGTTCTTCACGCGCGCGGTGCGCGAATATCTGAACGGGAACGCCGCCGTCGTCGACTCGCGGAAGTACCTGGCAGCCGGCCGGGACGCCCTCGTTCCGGAGGTGGCACGCCTGCTGAGACTGTTCTCAGCTGCGCGTGCTTCGGCGCAGTCCCCGGCCCAAGGACAGACAGGGGGAGAAAAGTGAATCGGACCGAACGGCTCAACGCCATCCTGGACCTGCTGGCCGGATCCGGCCAAATCGAGGTCGATGACATCGTCACCCGGCTGGGCGTTTCCCCCGCCACGGCACGACGGGATCTGGATTCGCTGGCCAACGAGCGGCTGCTCACCCGGACCCGCGGCGGGGCCGTGCAGGGCTCCGTCGCCTATGACCTGCCTGGCCGGTACAACCGGGACGACCATGGCGTGCAAAAGCAGCAGATAGCCCGCGCGGCCAGTGCACTGATCCCCAAGGGCGCCGTGATCGGACTATGCGGCGGCACCACGAGCACCGCGCTGGCGCAGGTGCTGTCCACCCGTGCGGATCTGATGGAAGCCTCGAACCGGCCCACGCTGACGGTGGTCACCAATGCCATCAACATCGCCGCGCAGCTGGTGGTCCGGCCGAACTTCAAAATTATGGTCACCGGCGGGATCGTCAATCCGCGCTCCTATGAGCTGGTCGGCCCGTACACCGACATCATTTTGCAGAAGGTGGCGCTGGATTTCGCGTTTATCGGCGTGAACGGAATTGATCCGCAGGTGGGCCCGACCGTCAGCGACGAGGGGGAGGCCACGGTGAACTCACTGATGGCACGGCGGGCGTCCGAGGCCTACATGCTGGCGGATTCGTCCAAGATCGGCCAGCGGGCGTTTGCCACCATGGAGGGTTACCACTTCCACAAGCTGATCACCGACGTGGGGATTACGGCGGAGCAGCGGGAAGCCTTCGAACGCCGTGACGTGGAAGTGATCGTGGCCCCGGCCAGCTAAGGGCTGTGGTCATCCTTTTGGCCTGAGCCGCGCATATCGCGTCCGACAGACCAATGGGTGCTGACAATCCAATACGTACCGGCGCCCATCAGCAGGAAGCCAAAAACCCCGACGATCGTCAGTTGCGACGCGACGCCCAGAATGATCGTTAAGGCGCCAACGAGTGCCGTCAACGTGCCCAAGACCGTGTGGGCCGTGGCTGACCGGACCGAACCCGACGACAGTTCCTGGGCCAGCCGGGGATCTTCGCTGTTCAGCTCAAGCTCCATCTCTTCGAGCTCCCGGCGTTCTTCATCAGACAGTGGCATGGAAAACTTCCTGTCTCCCTTCAGCCGGTGCACGTGGCGGCGCGACGTGATTTCCGGCCCCTTTCGCGTGAGCGCGGTGACGGATGCGAGAACTCATGGCCACTCCCGGTAACGCGCTTCAAATGAATCGGATAATCCAACATTACGATATAGAGCCACGGAGTAATAGGGCTACTCCGGCGGGTGCTCCGGGCCGGTGTCCTTGCCGTCGCCCGCACCACCTGTCTCTGCCGGCCCCGGGACCATGGCGGCGGCGGAAATCGGCCGCGTCTGCGCCGAGGCGGCCAGTTCCGGATGGTGGAGATCCAGCGCGGGGCGTTCCGAGCGGATGCGCGGCAGCGAGGTGAAATTGTGCCGCGGTGGCGGGCACGACGTGGCCCACTCCAGCGAGGCGCCGAAGCCCCACGGATCATCAACCTCGACGCGGACCTTGCTGCGCCAGGTGATGTAGACGTTCCAGAAGAACGGAATCATCGATGCACCCAAGAGGAACGAGAAGATCGTGGAGAACTGATTCATCCAGGTGAAGTTGTCCTCCGGCATGTAGTCCGCATAGCGGCGCGGCATGCCCAGCACACCCAGCCAGTGCTGGATAAGGAACGTGCCCTGGAAGCCCATGAACAACATCCAGAAGTGGATCTTGCCAAGTCGCTCATTGAGCATCTTGCCGGTGAATTTGGGCCACCAGAAGTAGAACCCGGCGAACATCGCGAACACCACGGTGCCGAACACCACGTAGTGGAAATGCGCCACTACAAAGTAGGTGTCAGTGACGTGGAAGTCCAGCGGCGGGGAGGCCAGGATGACACCGGTCAGGCCGCCGAACAGGAACGTCATCAGGAAGCCGATACTCCAGAGCATCGGCGTCTCAAAGGTCAGAGACCCGCCCCACATGGTGCCAATCCAGTTAAAGAACTTCACCCCCGTCGGCACGGCGATCAGCAGGGTCATGAATGAGAAGAACGGCAGCAGAACGGACCCGGTTGCGTACATGTGGTGTGCCCAGACGGTTACCGACAGGGCCGCGATGGAGATCGTGGCGAAGACCAGGCCCTTGTAGCCGAAGATCGGTTTCCGGCTGAAGACCGGGAAGATTTCCGACACGATGCCGAAGAACGGCAGCGCGATGATGTACACCTCGGGGTGGCCGAAGAACCAGAAGAGGTGCTGCCAGAGCATGGCACCACCGTTTTCCGGATCGAAGATATGGGCGCCGAAGCGCCGGTCGGCGCCGAGGGCAAACAGGGCTGCCGCCAGGGGCGGGAACGCAATAAGCACCATGATGGCGGTGATCAGCGTATTCCAGGTGAAGATGGGCATCCGCCACATGGTCATGCCTGGCGCACGCATGCAGATGATGGTGGTGATGAAATTGACCGATCCCAGGATGGTGCCGAAGCCGGAGAGTGCCAGACCGAAGACCCACAGGTCGCCACCCACTCCCGGGGTAAATGTTGTATTGCTCAGCGGGGCATACCCGGTCCAGCCGAAGGACGCGGCGCCCTGCGGGGTGAGGAAGCCGGACAGGGCGATCGAGCTGCCGAACAGGAAGAACCAATACGCCAGGGCGTTCAAGCGCGGGAAGGCCACGTCCGGTGCGCCGATCTGCAGCGGCATAATGACATTGGCGAAGCCGGCAAACAGCGGCGTGGCGAACATGAGCAGCATGATCGTCCCGTGCATCGTGAACAGCTGGTTGTACTGTTCCTTGGTCTGCAGGATCTGCATGCCCGGTTCAAAAAGTTCCGCACGCATCAGCAGCGCCATCACGCCGCCCAGACAGAAGAAAATGAAGGATGTGATCAGGTACAGGTACCCGATGGTTTTGTGGTCGGTGGTGGTCAGCCACCGGACGACGACGGCGCCCTTGGATACCGGCACGGCGGCCGGCGGCGAAGCGACTCTCGGCGTCGCGCTGGTGTATTCAACGACCATGACCGGCTCCCGGGGTGGCCGCGCCGTCGGCGGATGGCAGCTGGGGCGGATTCTGGGCGAGACTATTCAGCGGCACGGCCGGATCCGCAAGGGCGGCCGTGTCCAGGCGCCGGCCGGACGCTATCAGCGCCTTGATCTGGTCGTTGACGTCCCAGATGTTTACGTTCATTCCGGCCAGAACTCGCTGGTCCCGGAGCCAGAAGACGATAAATTCCCGCTTGTCCTTGTCGCCGCGGAAAACAACCTGATCGTAGGCTCCGGGTTCGACGTAGCCGGCGTACTCCATCCCGAGGTCGTATTGATCGGTGTAAAAATATGGAATTTCGTCGTAAACGGCGCTTGCGCCAAGCATTGATCTGGCGGCAACCGCCGGTTGGTGCACGGCGTTGAACCAGTGCTCGACGCGGATGTGTTTAGCCAGCACCGGGTGGAAGGCGTTGGCGACGTCTCCGGCGGCGAAAACGTCCGCGTCGGAGGACCGCAGATGCTCATCAACAGTGATCCCGTTGTCTGTGGCGATCCCGGCTGCCTCGGCCAGCTCGACATTGGGGGTGATGCCGACACCGATGACGATGGCGTCGCCGCTGACGCGGGAACCGTCCTCGAGTTCGACGACGACCTGATCGCCGCCGTCACCGGCAATCCTGGTGATGTGGCAACCGAAACGGAGGTCGACGTCGTGCTCGCGGTGCAGGTCGGCGAAAACCTGGGCGACCTCCCGGCCCAGTACCCGCAGCAGCGGCAGCTCCGCCATCTCCAGAACGGTGACCTGCACCCCCGCTGCGCGGGCGGCGGCAGTGACTTCCAAACCGATCCATCCGGCACCGACAACGATGATCCGTGCTGCCGTCTGGAATAGCGCCTTGAGCCGTTCGCTCTCCTCGACGCGCCGCAGGTAGAAAACCCGCTTAGGATCGACGCCGGGCGTCGGCAGCTGGCGGGGAGTGGATCCGGTCGCGAACAGGAGCTTGTCGTAGCCGACGTCGCTGCCATCGGAGAGCCGTACCGTGTGTGCGGCGCGATCGACGGCCACCACGCGTGTGTCCAGCCGGAGGTCGATCGTATTCTCGGCGTACCATTCTTCGGGATGGACGAAGATTTTCCCGCGTTCGGATTTGCCCTGCAGATAGTCCTTCGAGAGGGGCGGCCGTTCGTACGGACGGTCGTGCTCCGAGCCGATCAGGACGATGGGCCCGGTGTGGCCCTCCTCGCGCAGGGCCTCGGCCGCTTTGGCGCCGGCCAGACTTGCGCCGATTATGCAGATGCGTGTCTTCGTGGACATTTTGCCTGATTCCTCCAACAGCGGCCGTCGGGGCGAGAACTATGGATGAGCTTTGCTCCATCGTGGCCCGAGCAGTGGGAAGTGTCAATCAAACACATCAGTCTCTGTGTCCCCTTGCGGGGGCGCCGTGCCGGCGTGAAAATGCTATTTTCCGATCAGAGCCGGGAGGTCACCAGAGCCGAGAGGGAGCATCGAGCACCGTCCGTGTCACGGCCGTCTCGGACCACTGATCGAACGGGGTATCCAAACGGTACCTGGCGCCGTCGCGCAGCAGTGTGCGGACACCGGCGTTGGCAGGGTTGTTCAGCGATTCAAAATATTCCACGGACCAGTGGAACCAGCGCATGCAGAACAGCCGCATGGTCAGTCCATGTGTCACCAGCAGGGTGTTCGGGGAATAGTCGGCCTTGTTCCAGTGCCGGTAAAGGGTTTCCATGAAATTCGAAATCCGGTCATACACGTCCGAGCCGGATTCTCCTTCGCGGAAACGATAGAAAAAGTGGCCGTAGGCATTGCGGAGTTCCTTCTGGTCCGCAATATCCGCCGGGTTCTGGAAGTTCGCCCAATCCTGTTCCCGCAGCCGCGGCTCCTCGATCAGCCGGTCCTGGAGCGGCCCCAGTTGCAGGGCCTCCAGCGTCTGGTAGGCACGCAGATAGGGGGAGACGTAGACAATCACTTTTTCACGGTTGAGCTGCCGCCGGATCTGCTCGCCGGCGGCCGCGGCCTGCTCTTTGCCCAGCGCCGTCAGCGGGATCCGGTAGTCCGGGACGCGATTATAGAGGGTGGGGTCGATATTGGCTTCGGACTGGCCGTGGCGGATCATGATGATCTGGCGTGGGGCGCTCATAGTGTCCAAGCCTATAGATACTCGGTCCGGTAGCTGGCTGCAGGCGATCCTCAGGAAGTGCGGGCAAGATAGGGATCATGAGCAACTCCTTCCCGGGCCGGTCAGAGGCCGGTGCCGCCAAGGCCGGTATATCGGTAACCCACTCGCATGCCAGGCTCCGCCTCGAGGTCTGGATTGTGCTGGGACTTTCGCTCGGGCAGTCGGCGGTTTACGCCGTCGTCCAGCTTTCTGACAAGATGAGCCGGGCGCCGCTGGCACAAGGTACCTCCACTCTCAATACCGCCCAGAGCAGCCGCGAATACTTCGACCTGGCGTATCAGCTGCTCGGGATTCTCTTTGCGCTGGTTCCGGTGGCGCTGGTGCTGTACCTGCTCTGGCAGCCGGGCCGGTCCGCCTTCGCCCGGCTGGGGTTCACGCTGGAGCGCCCGGGTCGGGATTTGCTGGTCGGTCTGGGACTGGCGGCTCTGATCGGGATACCTTCGCTGGCGCTGTACGCAGCCGGCCGGGCGCTGGGTATCACTACGGAGATCATCCCCAGCGCGCTGAACACTTATTGGTGGACGGTCCCGGTACTGGTCCTTTCGGCGGTCCGTCATGCCATTGTGGAGGAGGTCATCGTCGTCGGCTATCTGCTCGAGCGCCTTGGCCGGTTCGGCTGGTCGACGACGGCGGCGGTGCTGGCCAGTTCGCTGCTGCGGGGCAGCTACCATCTTTACCAGGGCTTCGGCCCGTTTGTCGGCAATTTCCTGATGGGACTGGTGTTCTGCTGGATTTACCGGCGCTTCGGGCGGATCATGCCGCTGGTGATCGCCCATGCACTGCTGGACGTCGCGGCCTTTGTGGGTGGCCCGGCACTGGGCTTCGGCTGAGGGCGGCACTGAGACCGGGGCTGCCACACCGCTGACGGGGGCCGGGGCGTCCGCACCGACGAAGGGGCGTCCCCGTCAGGACGGTGCTGCGCAACTGCGTTTTCGCGGGGCGGCCCCGTCCTCGGCATATTGACTGGGCTAAATGGTGACGAGCCCATTCGCGGTCTCGAACGTCACACTCATGATGCCGGGTGTGCCGCGCGGTGCGATCCATTCGACGTCAACGTCGTCCAACGGCTTTTCCACCGGTTCGCCGAGCCATTCGGTGACGCGTTCCGCGCTGCCGGCAATGGTCAGCTTGGAGAGCCGGACAGTGGTCGGGCTGGCCTGCGACGGGTGCAGGGCCGGATCGCCCTCCCATTTGAGCATGTACGGTACCTGCGGGTCGGCGATGAGCCCCTTGATGCCGATCTGCTTCCAAATCAGTTCCTGACCGTCCGGGAACTTGCGGTTGCCCGGAACCGCACTACGGCCCAGACGCTCCTCGAAGGGGGACAGGTCGTCGACGGCCACGCACCAACCCATCCATCCGCCGCCGGCGGCGGAACGGGCACGTACGGCCTGACCGAAGGGTGCTTTGTCCGACGCAGGATGCGCCAGGACCTCAACGACCTCCAGGTAATGGTGGTCCATGAGCGGGAAAATGATGTTGCGCGTACCGAAGCGGGGGTGTACCCCGCCGCGAACGCGCTCGATTCCCAGGACAGTCGAAATGCGGGCGGCGGTGGCGGCCAAACCATCTGATTCACAGGCGTAAGAAACATGATCCATGCGCATGCTGCTCATCTTGGCACTTTGTGTGGAACGTCTCGAGTTAGGTTGGGCTTACCGTCATGGGACCTCCGGCCGGGGACCCAGCGGGGAGAACCCCGTCATATTGGCGTCATCTAATTGCCGGCATCCGCCCGGTCCGCCAGACTTGACTCAGGTCATGAGTGTCAGCGACAAGCCCCGGCTCGCTGGCCGGCAACCCTCCACCGCGGTGGGGTGCCCCGGGTGAAGACCAGGCGTTAGCCAATCGGCTAAGCGCAAGCGCGGGACACACGACCATCTTGGCTCAGCAGAGCGGGCACCGCCCGCAGGCTGTGCCTTCCGATGAACACGGTGGCCCCACCAGTTTAGGAGCCACAGATGAGCAACGGTTGGTCTTTTGAAACACGCCAGATCCACGTAGGCCAGGAGCCCGATGCCACCACGGGTGCACGGGCGCTCCCGATCTACCAGACCACTTCCTTCGTTTTCCCCAGCACCGAGAGCGCCGCCAACCGGTTTGCGCTGACCGAGCTGTCGCCTATCTACACCCGCATCGGCAACCCGACGCAGGATGCGGTGGAGCAGCGGATCGCGAGCCTGGAGGGCGGCCTGGGCGCCTTGCTGCTCTCCTCCGGACAGGCCGCGTCCACCTTTGCGGTACTCAACATCGCGGAGGCCGGTGACCACATCGTCTCCAGCCCTAATCTGTACGGCGGAACGTTCAACCTCTTCGCCCACACGCTGAAGAAGTTCGGCATCGAGGCAACGTTTGTCGCGGATCCGGACAACCTGCAGCAGTGGCGCGACGCCGTCCGGCCCAACACCAAGCTCTTCTTCGGTGAGGTCGTCTCCAACCCGCGCCAGGATGTGCTGGACATTGAGGGCATCAGCGCGGTCGCGCATGAGGCCGGCGTACCGCTGATCGTTGACAATACCCTGTCCACCCCGTACCTGATCCGGCCGCTCGAGTGGGGTGCCGACGTCGTCGTTCATTCCGCGACCAAGTACCTCGGCGGCCACGGTACCGCGATCGCCGGTGTGATTGTCGACGGCGGCAAGTTCGACTACACGAAGGATCCGGCGAAGTTCCCCGGCTTCAATACCCCGGATCCGAGCTACAACGGTCTGGTCTACGGCCGCGACCTGGGCGAAAACGGCGCGCTGGGCGCGAATCTCTCCTACATCCTCAAAGCCCGTGTGCAGCTGCTGCGCGATCTGGGCTCGTCCGTCACCCCGTTCAACTCCTTCCTCATCGCCCAGGGCCTGGAAACGCTGAGCCTGCGGGTGGAGCGCCATGTGGAAAACGCGGTCAAGGTGGCCACCTGGCTCGAATCGAACGAAAACGTCGAATCCGTCGCGTACGCGGGCCTGCCCTCAAGCCCGTGGTACGAGCGCGGGCGCAAGTATGGGCCCAAGGGCACCGGCGCCGTCGTCGGCTTTAATATCAAAGGCGGCCTGGAGGCTGGTAAGCGCTTTGTCGACGGCCTCGAGCTGCACTCGCACGTTGCCAATCTGGGGGACGTGCGCTCGCTGGTGATCCACCCGGCCTCCACCACCCATGCACAGCTCTCGCCGGAACAGCAGCTGGCCGCCGGCGTGGCGCCCGGGCTGGTGCGGCTTTCCGTCGGGCTGGAGAACATTGCGGACATCATCGCGGATCTGGAGGCCGGCTTCCGGGCGGCCAAAAAAGCGTGAGCGTTCCGGGAACGACGGCGGTCCCGGAACTGGGCGCGGTGGGTGCGAAACCGGGCGGTACGGTCGACGGCGAGGTGCGGTATGCGCGGATCGGAGACCTTGATCTGGAGGCCGGCGGACGGCTGCCCGATGTCACGCTCGCGTATGAGACGTGGGGGGCGCTGAACGCCGATGCCTCAAACGCGGTGCTGATCGCGCATGCACTCACCGGCAGCACCCACGTTTCGCGTGGGGATTCCGCCGACGACGGCTGGTGGGAAGGGCTGGTGGGCCCGGGCCGGGCGATCGATACTGACAGGTACTTCGTGGTCTGCGCGAATATGCTCGGCGGCTGCTACGGCAGCACCGGCCCGTCCAGCATCGCGCCGGACGGGCGGCCGTGGGGGTCTCGATTCCCATTTGTCACCCTTCGTGATTCCGTGCAGGCGGAGGCGCGGCTTGCGGACCAGCTGGGCATCACCGCCTGGTATGCGACCGTCGGTGGGTCCATGGGTGGGGCTCGTGCGCTGGAGTGGGCCGCAACGCTGCCCGCCCGGGTTCGCCGTTGCGCCGTCGTCGCCGCCTGTGCAGCCAGCACGGCAGAGCAGATTGCGTTTGCGCAGGCCCAGGTGCTCGCCATCCGGCTGGACCCGGACTTTGCCGGCGGGGATTATTACGACGGCGCCGCGCCAGTTGCCGGACTCGGGTTGGCACGCCGGATTGCCCACATCACATACCGGTCCGAGCCGGAAATGTCAGCACGTTTCGGGCGCAGCGCGCAGCCGGGCGAGGCTCCCGTCAGCCAGGGCCGGATCCGCAATATTGCCGGGTCCTCGGCCGGGGAGCGGTACCGGGTGGAAAGCTATCTGGACCATCAGGCGCAGAAACTGTCCCGGCGCTTCGATGCCAACAGCTACATCGTGATCACCGAGGCGCTGATGAGCCACGACGTGGCCCGCGGCCGGGGCCCGCTGCCGGAGGCCTTGGCCGCGGCCGCGGACGTTGAATTCCTGATCGCCGCGGTGGCCTCGGACCGGCTGTACTTCCCGGTCCAATCGGATGAGCTGGCCGCCGCGCTGCCCGGCGACGTTGCGGTGCACACCATCGAGTCGGAGATCGGCCACGATGGCTTTCTCACGGAGACGGACAGGGTCGGGGTGCTGCTGCGGGGAACCTTCTTCTCTGACTGATCGATTGACCCTCCCTGATCGGTTGACCCTCCCTGATCGACTGAGCAGCAGATGTCCTTTTGAGGCCTGTAAAGGACATCTGCTGCTCAATCGATGAAGGGGCAGCTACACCCCGGCCCCGGGCGGCATCCCCGGGCCGAAGACCGGGCCGGGCGTCGGACGTTTGGCGCTGATGCCGTCGCCGGAGGACCGATGGCGCACGCGCCGCAGCACCCACGGGACAAAGAACTCACGGGCCCAGACCAGATCCTCCGACCGTGCAGTCCGCCAGTTCCGCACCGGCAGCGGCTTGGGGAACTGCGGCTCCAAGGTATGCGGAACATTGAGCGCCTCCAGGGCCATCAACGCGATGGTGTGGTGCCCCAGTGGGGAGAAGTGCAGCCTGTCGCCGGCCCACATCTGCGGATCCTTCAATTGGCGCAACGACCACATGTCCGCGATGATCGCGTCGTGCCGGGCCGCGATGGTGCGCAGGTTTTCGTTGTAGATCGCCACCCGGCCCCGGACCAGGCCCAGCACCGGCGTATCGCCGATGTCGGGACCATTGAAGAGCAGCACCGTGGCGCCCGCCGTCGTCATCCGTTCCACGGCGCGGTCCAGGGATTCGGCCAGCGCATCCGGGTCCGAGCCGGGACGGATCAGGTCATTCCCGCCCGCGGAGATCGAGATCAGCCCTGGCTTGAGCTCCAGTGCCGGCTCCAGCTGCTCGTCCACAATCTGCTGCAGGAGGCGGCCGCGGATGGCCAGATTCGCATAGGCAAAGTCCTCGTGGCCCCGGCTCAGCTCCTCGGCCAAACGGTCGGCCCAGCCGCGGTGTCCGCCGGGACTGGACGGTTCGGCGTCACCGATCCCCTCGGTGAACGAGTCGCCCACAGCCACGTAGCGGTTCCATGGATGCAGCCGGCCCGGCAGCTTTTCGGCAAGGGTGTGGGTTTCCTGCTCAGTCATTTGCACCGCTTTCGGTTGGAGTCACTGTTCCCATCCTGCCCTTGTCCGGCTCGATTACGCCACCGCGGGCCGTTTTTACCGCAGTACCGTGCAGATCATGGCGCAGGAACGAAGACGGCGGCTTATGGCGCGGGAACGACGGCGGCGACGACGCGGTTGCGCCGTTGGCCGGCTGCGCCGATCAGCGGCTGTCAATTCCCAGCGTCCGGCTTTCCATCCTGCGGCAGTTCTGCTTGACTGCCCGGATGGACAAAAACGCAGTACTCGCGGTCTTCAACGAGCAGATTCGCAGGCATCCCGAACCGGCCTGCGTGGACGGAACCGTCGAAAGAGACGGACGCGTGGTCCGGCACATTGGCATCGAGTGGTCCGGGGTGACCTGGAGCGACCTGGATGCCGCCGGCGCCGATGCGGCCATCGCCGCACAGATCGGCCGGTTCGCCCAGGCCAGCAGATTGGCCTGTGCCGCCCGTCCATGGGAGTGGAAGCACTACTCCTATGACCGGCCTGCCGACCTGCCCGGCAGGCTGCTCGCGGCCGGTTTGACTCCCGAGCCGGCCGAGGCGCTGATGGTGGCCGAAATCCCGGAGCTGGCCCTCGATGTCCCGCCCCCGCCGGGGGTTGAACTTGTGCCCGTTGGGGACCGGCACGGCATTGAGCTGCTGGTCGCAGTCCACGACGAGGTGTTTGGTGGGGACCACTCCAGCATCGGCAGGCTTCTGCTCACCGACCTGGAGCGAGGGAACGGCGCCATCACCGGCGTGGTCGCCATGGCTGACGGTGCCCCGATCTCCGCGGGGCGGGTGGAATTCCATCCCGGCACGGAGTTCGCGAGCCTGTGGGGCGGCGGCACACTGCCCGCCTGGCGCGGTCGGGGAGTGTTCCGTGCCATGGTCGCCCATCGTGCCGCGCTCGCTGCTGCCGCGGGCTTCCGTTACCTTCAGGTGGACGCCTCTCCGGATAGCCGTCCGATCCTGCAACGCCTCGGTTTCGTCGCGCTGGCCACCACCACACCATTCACTCACCCGGGCACGGCGGCGTGACGGTGCGGGACCAGTAGGTGCTGGGTATAGAAACAGTGTGTGAGTTGAAAGTGGAGTATCCGGACGCTCCGGAAACATTTCCATCCAGGCCGGGCTTGGCTCGAAATGATGGGGCAATCCTCGGATTCTTTGTCAGGCCGTAATAGTCAAGGAGGCGTCACTGAGCCTTTTCGGATTGCGCAAGTGGCAACGGGTGGTCATGGCCTTCTGATACTGAAGGTGGTCTGCAGCTGTGGGATTGGCGCGGTGACTCTACCACGGTGGGCAATTCAACAACCGCAATGCGCAGAGCGTGGCTCATGTTGGGGCCGGCCAGCCGGTCATCAGCGTTGATAGCAAGAAAGAAGGAGATCGTGGGCCTGTTCAAAAAATGATGGGCAACAGTGGAAACCAGCCGGGCACCCCGGCAGGGTCAACGTCCATGACTTTCCCGATCCCGGCTGTGCAAAGCAAACCCATACGGCGTTTATGACATCACGGAGAATGCTGGTTGGTCTCGGTGGGCACCGACCATGACTGACCCCGATGCCTTCGCCGTGGAAATGATTCGGCGGCCATGGTGCCGCGGGATTGGTCCGACCACTCACGCGGATGTCGACCGGTTGCTGGTGTGCGCCGATGGTGGCGCCTCTCACGGCTACCTGCTCCGCGCCTCGAAGGCCCAGCCTGCTGCCTTCGCCGCCCAGACCCTGACCCGCCACCATCAAGTCGTCATCGATCTCATCGGCTCCGCCACCACCTGCACCGGCTCAAGGTACGCACCAAACTCGACAACACCATCCAACCAACTGCGAGTCGCAGCGCAGTACGGTGGAAGCATGACCGCCGAGTATTCCACCGAAGACCTTAAGTCCCTACCGCGCGCGGAGTTCGCGTTTCCCGGCCCCCTCCGCGACAAGCTGGTCGCCGCGGTTTTGAACGGGACCAAGACCAGCACCACAGGGCTGGTCGCCGACTACGAGGCCTGCCACGAGGAGATTCCCCGTGTCGGCGAACGGTCCGTGGTGATCGACTCGGAAGGGCGGAATATGGCTGTCCTGGAGGTCACCCGGATCGAAATCCGTCCGCTGGACCAGGTCGATCTGCAGCACGCCCTGGACGAGGGGGAGGGGCACGAATCCGTCCTCGACTGGCGCGCAGACCACGAAGCCTACTGGCACAGCCCCGAAATGCGCGACGCCATCAAGGATCCCGGATTCACTGTCGATGATCAAACACAGGTGGTGCTGGAACGGTTCCGCGTCGTGCGCGTCCTCCCGGCCGGGGCGTGGGCAGGTGCATGGAAGGATGGACGCATGACTGAAGCGACCAACCCCGTTGAGGCGGCAAATCCCGTTGAGGCGACCACACCCTCCGCCCCCTCCGTTGTCTGGTCCAAGGCCGAACAGGACCGCGTGGGGACGCCACTGCTCGTGATGCTGCACGGCTACGGTGCCGACGAGGCGGATCTGTTCAGCCTGGCGGAGATGTTGCCGGACGAGTTCACCGTCGCTTCCCTGCGCGGGCCTGAGACCGCAGGTCCCGGGTACTCCTGGTTTCCGCTGCGCTCGGACGTCTCCTATGCGGTGGAGACGGTGAAGACGACGACGACGGCGGTCACCGCCTGGCTCGATGGCGTCCGCGCGCAGCACAGCAGCGTCACGCTGCTCGGATTCTCGCAGGGGATGTGCATGGCCACCTCGCTGGCACGGCACCGTCCGCACGACTACGCCGCCGTCGTCGGGCTTTCCGGTTTTGTTGTTGACGCCGGGACAGCGGGACGCGGCTTCTTCCATGATGCGGAACTCGCCGCCGCCGAACTGCCGGTGTTCTGGGGCCGCGATCAGGCGGATCCGGTGATTCCGGCGGAAGCGGTGGACTTTACGGCCACGTGGCTGCGGGCGCATTCGAAGCTGACCAAGGTCCTCTACACCGGCATCTGGCACGGGATCAACGCGCAGGAAATGGCCCACGTCAAGGAGTTTCTGTCCATGACCGTGCTCAAAACCCCGACCGCGGACAACGGCTGAGCGGACCGGGCGCCGCCATCCGCTCTCAGGCCAGCCATCCTCGGCCACGCCGGCAACATCGGTCAGGGAGTGGAGATCCGTACCGTTTCGCCATTGACCGTGACGGTATCGCCGGCGTGGAGTTGCCGTCCCCGGCGCTCCTCAATGTCGCCGTTGACCTGCACCAACCCGTTTTTGATCAGCCCCGCGGCCTCCACTCCGTCCTCCACCAGGGACGCCAGCTTCAGCAGCTGCCCCAGCCGGATCATGTCGTCGCGGATGGAAATTTCGGTGAAGTCCTGGTTGCTCATACAACCAATTCTGCCTGATGGCGGCTGTCATTGTTCTCTGAGTCGGCTGCGGGGAACGTCCAAAGTCGACTGGACGGATGACAACTGCACGGATCAGGGACGTTCAACCTTCATTCCTTCGCGGGTGCGGGTACGGCTGAGATCGGCTTCAAACTCGGCGGCCATCGCCGGGACGTTGACCAGACGTAGTTGGGTGATCGCCCAGCCGGCCAAACTGCTTGTCGTCGGTGATCTGCTTCACTTCGATCGACACGCCGATCGCGGCCGACAACGCCGCGGCGATCTCGGCCCAGCCCGCACGACGAGCCTTCAGATTGGTTCTGTTCCGGGTAGGTCGTTCGGCCTACCAATGTAGCGCGTCAGTCCTGATCCGCGGCCGCTCAGCTGATGAGATCGAAAGTGCAAGTGGTCCCGCTTGCATTCGCGAGCTTCGTGTCGCAGGTGATCAGCACGCCACCGAGCCGTTCGGCCAAAGCGATGTAGGCGGCGTCATAGGCCGTGACGCTATTTCGTAAGTCCCACATACGTTCCAGCAACGGAGGCAGCGACATGCGTCGGATCGGGAAACTGGCTAAATGTGCCAGGGCCATCGGGACGACTCGATCCAAAGCCTGATTGCCGCGGGCCATGCCACGCAGCGCCGAGACGACCTCCACGTCGAGATGTGCGGGCGCAAACAGTGCGTCACCGGCCTTCAGGCGTTGGACTACCACAGCGTAACGGGAATCGTCAGCGGCGTAGAAAACGGCAAGGACAGAGGCATCGACGACCGCCAAGCTCACGACGCCTCTCGCAGCTCCCGCACAGCGGCCACAGCATCCTCGATCGTGACAGCAGTGCCTTGGGGTGGCGGATATGCAGAAATGTAGTCAGCGATACGGGCCGCGCGAGCCGCCTCGGCAAGACGTTCGACAACGAACGCGTTCAGCGACTGCCGTTTCTCCTCAGCCGCCAGGGCCAGGACGGCGTATACGTCATCAGGTACGTCTCTCAGGTTCATCCGCTTCATGGTGCCATTGTGGCACCATGAAGCACTCCAGGCAAACGGAACGGGTGCCCCACGACGAAGAGCGTTCGTCGTGACGATCAACGAGACAATTCCTTACGGAGACGTGTTTCCCGTCAACCGCCCGGTAGCCATTCGGTTTGTGGGACGTGGGTGCTTCTCAGATGCTCGGCCGTCGTCGGTGAGTTGCAGCCCCCTTGGCGAGGAAGCGGAGCAGTTGACGTGGACTGCGCACTACCTGAAGGACAGCTTGTGCGGCACATCGCGACGGGCTGCAGACGACTTAGAGAAAAATGAAAGGGGCGAACGCGGAGCGTGATGAGAGGATAACGGGATGTAACGCACACTGCCGGTGGGCAGCCATATGGAGCCCGGCAGCGGGATCCATACGCCACCGAAGCCGGCGCTGCCCGGTAAGCTAGGCTTGAAAGTTCTTCGGCGCACCGCGTCGCATCCCGGGCCACGGAATCCTCGTCGGCACCGGTCATGATCTCCGCCGCAGGGGCCACTCCCTGCGGTTCAGGCGGACCGCACCCAGCGGCCCCGCAACGCTCCTGGAAAGGGACACCGCCGCAATGGCCAATAAATCCTCACTCGACCCGATTATTTCCCTGGCCAAGCGCCGCGGATTCGTTTTTCAGGCCGGTGAGATTTACGGCGGGTCACGCTCGGCGTGGGACTACGGCCCACTTGGCGTGGAGCTGAAGGAAAACATCAAACGCCAGTGGTGGCAGTCCATGGTCCGCGGCCGGGACGACGTCGTCGGCCTTGATTCGTCGGTGATCCTGCCGCGCCAGGTCTGGGAGGCCTCCGGCCATGTCGAGGTCTTTTCCGATCCGCTGGTCGAATCCCTGCACACGCACAAGCGCTACCGGGCGGACCATCTGCTGGAGGCATACGAGGAGAAGCACGGCCATCCGCCGGTCAATGGCCTGGCCGATATTAAGGACCCGGACACCGGCCAGCCGGGATCCTGGACCGAGCCGCAGCATTTCTCCGGCCTGCTCAAGACCTTTTTGGGGCCGGTGGATAACGAAGAGGGCATGCATTACCTTCGCCCGGAAACCGCGCAGGGCATCTTTGTAAACTTCAACAATGTCCTGACCACGTCGCGCAAAAAGCCGCCGTTCGGCATCGCCCAGATCGGTAAGTCCTTCCGCAACGAGATCACCCCGGGGAACTTCATTTTCCGCACCCGGGAATTCGAGCAGATGGAAATGGAATTCTTCGTCGAGCCCGGGACGGATGAGCAGTGGCAGGAATACTGGATGGAAACCCGGATGAAGTGGTACACGGACCTGGGTATCCGCCCGGAAAACCTGCGCTTCTTCGAGCACCCCGAGGATAAGCTCAGCCACTACTCCAAGCGCACAGCGGACATTGAGTACCGGTTTGGTTTCCAGGGCTCCGAATGGGGCGAGCTGGAGGGCGTGGCGAACCGCACGGACTTTGACCTGTCCACGCACTCCAAGGCGTCCGGGACGGATCTGAGCTACTTCAATCAGGCCACGAATGAGCGGTTCACGCCCTATGTGATCGAGCCCGCCGCGGGCCTGACGCGCTCGCTGATGGCGTTCCTGGTGGATGCCTACACCGAGGATGAGGCGCCCAACGCCAAGGGCGGGGTGGACAAGCGCACCGTGCTCAGGCTTGATCCGCGGCTGTCCCCGATCAAGGCGGCCGTGCTGCCGCTGAGCCGCAACGAGGACCTCTCCCCGAAGGCCCGCGGGCTTGCCGCCGCGCTGCGGAAGAACTGGAACATCGATTTCGACGACGCCGGCGCGATCGGCCGCCGCTACCGCCGCCAGGACGAGGTGGGCACCCCGTTCTGCATCACCGTGGACTTCGATACCCTCGAGGACAACGCGGTCACCATCCGGGAGCGCGACACCATGGCGCAGGAGCGCATCCCGCTGGACAAGGTGGAAAGCTACCTCGCTGTGCGCCTGATCGGCGCCTAGGCGTATCTCATGAGTGAACTGACATACCGAGCCTGGCGCGACGGCGATGACCTGGCGCTGAACGAACTCTGGGGCGACCCGGAAACATACCAGGGGGGCCAGTTCCGCGCCGCGCTGGCGGAGAATAACAGCGGGAACAGCGGGAACAGCGGGAACAGGGACGACGACGGCGGCACTTGGCGGCGCTGCATCGTCGCCGAGGATCAGGGGATCCCGGTGGCGGCAGGCGTGGTCTATGAGACCAGTCTGCATCCGCAGCGCCTCTGGGTCTATCTGGAAGTTGCCAAGGACCACCGACAAGCCGGGGTCGGAGCAACCCTGCTGACGATGCTCCGCCGGGAAGCGGCACACGCACCCTCGGGGGTGCGTGCGCTGCGGACCAAGGTCGAGCCGGGAACGCCCGGCGCCGCTTTTGCCCGGGCAGCCGGTCTCCGGCAGCTCCAGCGCAGCCGGATAGTCCAGGTCCAACCCGGCGCGCTGCGGCTTCCGGTCTTCGGGGACGGCAGCGAGGCCGCCGCCACCGCCCGGGTCCAGGACCTGGCCACCGGTTCGGTGGAGCTCACGAACGTCGTGGGGCGATACTATGCCGCCGTCCACGAGTGGGACCCCACCGGCGTGCTCTCGCCGGGACCGGTGCAGAGACTGTTCCTGGATGACCTCTCCGGTGCCCACGGCGCCATCGTGCTGCGCGAGGCGCCCGAGAGCGCGTTCGGCGCTGGCGTGGCCCCGGCCAAACAGGGCCGCATCCAGGCCTTCGCAGTCAGCTACGCGCAGACCGGGACGGATGAGCCGACGGATGTTTTCCTGGGCCATGAGCCCTTACTGCCGCCGGAACAGGCCGCCGCGGCGGTGCGGGACCTGTTGGCACTGCTCGCGCACCAGTACCCGGTGGTGCTGGAACTGGACGATTCGATGGCGGCCCTGTCCGCCGTCGTCGGCCCCCTGCTAGACGCCGGCAGCGCACAGGTGCTTGGCGCCGAAACACTTGTCCTCGGCGACTGACCCGACGCCCCACCACACACACCCCACCCCACACCCCGTTACCCGCCCCATCCCTACCCGGGCGCCGCGTTACTCCCGCCTCGCCTCACGCCCGCCCCACCCCAACCATCGATGACGCACTTCGCGCCCATGATTCCCACCGGCATGGGCGCAAAATGCGATATGGATTGGCGGGGGGCGGGGAGGTGCGGGTGGCAGGGGCCGGGTGACGGCCTACCGGGGTAGCAGGGGTAACGGGCGGCGGCACTGGGTGGCGGGGGCAGCTCCCACGCTGACAACGCTGCTGGTAGGGCTTACCCGGATGTTGTGGGGTATGGCCTCGCCTAAGAGCGTCCCGCCACATCGGCAGCGCCCAATTTGCCGATCTTACAGACCTGGCCGCCAGCGCCACGAAGCTGGAGCTGCCGCCGCTGCGAGACCAGTCTGCATCCGCAGCGCCTTTGGGCGTACATGGATTTCGCCACGGACCATCGTCGTGCCGGGGTCGGAGCCACCTGCTGACCATGCTGCGGCGCGAGGCCGAGAGGGCGCCATCCGGGGCGCATGCGCTGCGGACCAAGGTGAAGCCGGGAAACAGTTGAGGGAGGGACCGCCCATCGCCAGTATGGCCACGAACGCCACCGCGTTGCGCGGACTCGTCGGAACGTTCGCCAACCGTTCAATGAGCCGGGCGACCGGGGGAGACGTCGCCACCACGTACCCGGTGAGCACCACCATCGCCATCTGCAGTGTGAAGGCAGTCCTGCCTCCGAGGTTAACACGCATCGGGGCGGGGCCAACGGGGTGTTGTGCCGAGCCAGCGAGCTGGTACGAGCCGGTCTGCCAGCCAGGAAGTCGAAAAGATCCGTCCGGGGCGGACCTGATCGGTGCCCAGCTGGCCGGGCAGGATCTTCGCGGGGCCAAACCGCGCGGGGCGGATCTCATTGGTGAGCGGCATTTCATGAAGCCGGACAGCGCTGCTTCCTTGCAGTGTCTTACCGAAGTAATTCCTCGGCGAGCATGTCCATGAGCAGACCGTCGTGCCAGGTTCCGTCTTCATCGCGCTCACTGCGCCGCAGGATCTTCACCGCGCTCACTGCGCCGCAGGATGCCGACGGGCCTAAAGCCAACCTTGGTGTAGCAGCGGATAGCAGCCTCGTTGTCTGCCGCGGGGTCGATCTCGAGGCGGTGGTAACCCTGGTCGTCGACGAGATGGCGGGCCATCGTCCGTATAGCGTCAGTCCCGACGCCGCGACCGTGGACGGCCGGATCTACGTAGATGTCGATTGAGGCGTGGCGGTAGTCAGGATCTTCCTCGGCCGACCACTGGATCCACCCCACCACGTGATCCTGGAACTCGATCACGTATGGTGTCGAGTCGGGCTCGTCGAAGTCGTCAATGATGGCCGTGAGCATGTCGTCCCCACCCCGCCATCTGTCACGAACGGCTGGCGCCTCCCGGATCGGGACGAGTGCGGGGATGTCGTCGGGCACCGCGGGGCGAAGACGGACAAGCGAGCCGCTCAGGATGACCATTCCCTGATCCTAGTGCTCACGGATACTAGTGCTCATGCCGGCTATTTCGTGCGGGGATCACATCGTTTGAACCCCCGGAGCCAATTTGAGGTTTTGATCCCGCAGGCGCCGGACATCGACCCTTGGGTGCCACCGGTCCCGTGCCTCGGATCGGATCGTGTTCCATAAATTCGTTCAGGTCCTCGCCTCTGGTGTCGCCCCATTGAGAAGATCGCCGACTCGAACTGCTCAGCGTCAACCATCGGTCGTTGCCGGGATGAATGGATCAGCGCCGGACTCTTCGCAGAACCGGAACAGATACTCGAACAGAGAAAGCGCGCCGCCGGACGCGATCCGGCCAGCGCTGGGACGGGCGTCAACGGCTAACTCAGGCGAGCGCGACCTTTGAAACCGCGAATGGGCTCGTCACCATTTAGCTGCGTTTCCGGGTAGCTCAGTCCCCGTTAGCGCCGTCAATACGTCGACGACGGGGCGGCCCCGCGAGGACGCAGTTGCGCAGCACCGTCCTGGCGGGGACGCCCCGGTTTCAGTGCGCCGCTCAGCCAAACCCGAGCGCGGGACCGCCCACAAAGGCCGCAATGTCCAGCAGTGCGTGGGCGATCACCAGAGGCATAAGGCGGCCGTAGCGGCGGTAGATCCAGCAGGACACGACCCCCATCAGGAAGTTGCCGGCAAACGGACCGAAGCCCTGGTAGAGATGGTAGCTGCCGCGCAGCAGCGAGCCTGCTTCGCCCCGCGGCAGGGGCGCCAAATGCCTCATCGATAGGGGAGGGCGGCACGATTTGCGGGACTTTGAGAGAATTGATGTGTGACTGTTACCGATCTGCCCGCCAGCGCCACCCGACTTGAGCTGCCACCGCTGAAGCTGGGCAACATAACCGTGCCCACTCCCGTCGTGCTTGCACCGATGGCCGGCATCACCAATACCGCGTTCCGACGGCTCTGCCGCGAATACGGCGGCGGCCTCTACGTCTCCGAAATGGTCACCTCCCGTGCACTGGTCGAGCGCACACCAGAATCGCTGCGCATCATCGCGCACGACGACGACGAAAAGGTCAGGTCGGTGCAGCTGTACGGCGTCGACCCGGCAACGGTCGGCAGAGCCGTGCGGATGCTGGTGGAGGAAGACCGCGCGGACCACATTGATCTGAACTTCGGCTGCCCGGTGGCCAAGGTGACGCGCAAGGGCGGGGGAGCGGCGCTGCCGTGGAAGACGGAGCTCTTTACCGCTATCGTGCAGACCGCCGTCCGGGAGGCATCCCGTGGGGGCATTCCGCTGACCATCAAAATGCGCAAGGGCATTGATGATGACCACCTGACCTATCTGGAGGCCGGCCGGATCGCGCGCGACAGCGGCGTCGCCGCCGTCGCGCTGCACGGTCGCACCGCCTCACAGTTCTATTCCGGGCAGGCCGACTGGTCGGCCATCGCCCGGCTGCGCGAGGCGCTGCCGGACATTCCGGTGCTCGGCAATGGTGATATCTGGAGTGCCGAGGACGCGATCCGCATGGTCCGCGACACCGGCGTTGACGGCGTCGTGATCGGGCGCGGCTGCCAGGGCCGGCCATGGCTGTTCGGCGATCTGATGGCGGCCTTCGAGGGCAGCGAAACCCGGCACAAGCCCGGCCTCGCCGAGGTTTCGGACAGCGTCTACCGGCACGCGCAGCTTTTGATCGACACCTTTGCCGATGAGGACAAGGCGCTCCGGGACATCCGCAAGCACATGGCCTGGTACTTCAAGGGCTACGTCGTGGGCGGCGAACTCCGCGCCCAGCTCTCCACCGTCCCCACCCTGGAGGTGCTGCGGTCGCTGCTGGACCAGCTGGACCGGGGCGCCCCGTACCCCGGCCCGGACGCCGAGGGCCCGCGCGGTCGCGCCGGGACGCCCAAACGCACCGCGCTGCCGGAGGGTTGGCTGAACGAACGCGCACTCAGCCCCGCCCAACAGGCCCTCATCGGTGCGGCGGAACTGGACGTTTCCGGTGGGTGAGGCGGAACTGCAGTTGGGGCACGGCGCGGTTCCGGGCACCTATACGGAGCAGGATGCCGAGCGCTGGGTCCAGGAGGCTCCGAAGAGCAACTACCGCACGCCTTTCGAGCGGGATCGTGCGCGGGTGCTGCACTCATCCGCGCTGCGCCGGCTGGGGGCCAAAACCCAGGTTGTCGCCCCGGACACGGATGACTTCGTCCGCACCCGACTCACTCACAGCTTAGAGGTGGCGCAGGTGGGCCGGGACCTCGGCCGGGCCCTGGGCTGCGACCCGGATGTGGTGGACACCGCCTGCCTTTCCCACGACCTGGGCCACCCGCCGTTCGGCCACAACGGCGAATCCGCGCTCAACGACATCGCGCACGCAATCGGCGGCTTTGAAGGCAACGCGCAGACCCTGCGGCTGCTGACCCGGCTGGAACCGAAGGTCTTCGACGCCAACGGCGGCCCGGCCGGGCTGAATCTGAGCCGGGCCAGTCTGGACGCCGCCTGCAAATATCCCTGGGCCGCCCCTGACGCCCCCGCCATCCACGGGCAGCGGACCAGCAAATTCGGCGTCTACCAGGATGACCTTCCGGTGTTCGGCTGGCTCCGGACCGGTGCGCCGCGGGCGCATGCCTGCATCGAAGCCCAGGTGATGGACCTGGCCGATGACATTTCCTACTCGGTGCACGACGTCGAGGACGCGATCGTGGCCGGCCATTTCCAGCTCAAGTGGCTGGACAACTCGGACCAGCGAAGCCGCGTGATCGGATACACCCAGCAGTGGTACCTCCCGCATAGTGACCCGGCGGCGATCGACGAGGCGCTGTGCCGGCTGGAGGCCACCCCGGTCTGGGTGCGCCACGCCGATGGCAGCCGCGCGTCCATGGCGGCGCTGAAAAACATGACCAGCCAGCTGATCGGCCGGTTCTGCCAGAGAGCGCTGGAGGCCACCCGCGGCCTTTACGGCCCGCAGCCGCTGACCCGCTACGCCGCCGACGTCATTGTGCCGGCGGAAACGGTGACGGAAATCGCCGTCATGAAGGGCCTGGCCACGACCTTCGTGATGACGACCGACCACCGCCAGCCCATTTACCAGCGTCAGCAGGACGTCCTGCACGAACTCGTCGCCGTGCTCAGCGCCACAGGCGCGCAGCACCTGGAGACCATGTTTGCCGCGGACTGGCAGGATGCCCCTGACGACGGCGCCCGGCTGCGCGTGGTGGTGGACCAGGTGGCGTCGCTGACGGACGTCTCCGCGCTGGCCCTGCATGAGCGTCTGGTTGGCACCCGCCGGACCCTGCTGTGAGGTCCTGGCTCCGGTCCAGAGAGTCAGCAGCCGGAGTTAAGTGCGGAGTTAAGCACAGGCCGACGGCGGCATGCGGCCTGGTCGGTGCCGTCCCGTAAACTTGCCCCATGGCCGGGCTGATCAAACGCGAAGATATTGACGAGGTCCGCTCACGCACGGATATCAAAGAGGTAGTGGACGGTTACGTCACGCTTAAGAGCGCCGGAATAGGTTCGTTCAAGGGTCTTTGCCCGTTCCACGATGAGCGCAGCCCATCATTCCACGTCCGCCCGCAGATGGGGTACTTCCACTGTTTCGGCTGCCAGGAGAGCGGCGATGTGATTGCCTTCCTGCTGAAAATGGATCACAGCAGCTTCAGCGAAACGGTGGAGAAGCTCGCGGCCAGGATCGGCTTTGAGCTCCATTATGAGGACGGTGGCTCCGGTCCCCGCCGTGAAGAAGTGGGCCGGCGGCAACGGCTGTTGGATGCGCACAAGATAGCCGGCGAGTTCTTCCGCGAACAGCTGCTGACACCGGCCGGATCCACTGCCAGGAACTTCCTGTCCGAACGCGGTTTTGAACGTTCCGCCGCCGACCACTTCGGGGTGGGTTTCGCTCAGCAGGGGTGGGATTCCCTGCTCAAACACCTCCGCGGCAAGGGTTTCACCGAAGAGGAGCTCAGACTCACCGGGATGTTCTCCGGCGGAGCGTCCGGGTCCGGCCAGGACCGTATCTACGACCGCTTCCGCGGCCGGCTGATCTGGCCCATCCGCGACATCTCCGGGGATACCATCGGCTTCGGCGCGCGCCGGCTCTTCGACGAGGACCAGGGGCCCAAGTACCTGAACACGCCCGAAACCGTACTGTACAAGAAGTCGCAGGTGCTATACGGCATCGATCTCGCGAAACGGAACATCGCCAGGAAACGCCAGCTCGTCGTCGTTGAGGGTTACACCGACGTTATGGCCTGCCATCTGGCCGGCGTGGACACCGCCGTCGCCACCTGCGGCACCGCCTTCGGCGCCGACCACATCAAGGTGGCCCGCCGGCTGCTCTCCGACGACGGCAGCGGTGGCGAGGTGGTGTTCACCTTCGACGGCGACTCGGCCGGCCAGAAAGCGGCGCTGAAGGCCTTCGACGAGGACCAGCGCTTTGTCGCCCAGACCTATGTCGCCGTCGAGCCCTCCGGCGCCGATCCCTGCGAACTCCGCCAGCGCAAGGGCGACGACGCCGTACACTCGCTGATCCGCTCCCGGCGGCCGCTCTTCGAATTTGCGATCCGCTCCACGCTGGCAAAATTCGACCTCAGCACCGTCGAGGGCAGGGTCCGGGCCCTGCGCGCCTCCGCCCCGGTGGTTGCCGCCATCAGGGACGGCTCCACCCGGACCGGCTACAGCCAGGAGCTGGCCGGCTGGCTCGGCATTGCCGATCCGAACGAGGTCCTGCGCGCGGTTAATACCGCGCTCAAACGCGGCCCGGCCCCGGCGCGGAACGCCGGACCGGGAAGCCCGGCCACGGCACACCCCGAACCGGCCGCGCCGACGTATGAGCGTCCCAATCCAAAGGACCCGGCGGTCCGCATGGAGCGCGAAGCACTGGAGGTTGCCCTGCAGCAGCCCGGACTGCTCAGCACCGACGACTGGACACGTTTTTCCGAAGCTGAATTCGCCGTACCTGCCTACCGGGCAGTGCATCAGGCCGTCCGTGCGGTGGGGGAGGCGGGCACCGCCCCGGCACAATGGCTGGAGCAGGTCCGGGATGAACTTCCCGAACCACTGCGCCCGCTGGTGGCTGAACTAGCCGTCACACCCCTGCCCGCCACCAATGCAGACACCCTGCGCAACTACTGCCTGGACATCATGCGGCGGCTGTTTGAAATGCAGATCACCCGGCTCAAGGCCGAAAAAATGGGCGCCCTGAAGCGCATGGATCCGTCCGCGGATCCGGCCGCGTCGCAGCAGCTGCAGCGGGAACTGATGGAGCTGGAGATCCGCCGGCGCAGCCTCCGAGGCGACCGCTAAGGCCGGTTCGCAGACGTCTAATTAGGGTGGTTCGAATTCTGGCCCGAAGACGCCGGCTCGGGCGCACTGGGGCCGCACCGGATGCCCGATTTCGCGCCAGTGAAAACCTTTGTTATTGTTGATTCTGCGCGATCCCCTGTAGCTCAATTGGCAGAGCATTCGACTGTTAATCGAAGGGTTGCTGGTTCAAGTCCAGCCGGGGGAGCCACAACCGAAAGCCCCGTACTCCACGTGAGTGCGGGGTTTTTGGCGTTCAAGACCTTCGAACTCAGTTGTACTGCTAAGTCCTGTCGCGTTGGGCGGGCATCCGCGTTACTTACCCACCGTCCAGACCCAAAGCCGGGAGCGGGTGAGGTGACGGTCACCGGTGCCGCCCAGCAGAATCCAGTTATAAAGCGATCCCTGCCCGGGTGCAGTTGGGTGAGCTTGCCCCGTACCATCAAGTCCTGGACTCGCAATCAGATTGGACCCATCCTCGACCCAGCGGGCTCCCCCCGCGATCGCCGGGCCATTCGATTAACAGGTCATCGTCACTCTGACGCTGCCGACCAGCTTATAGCAAGACCCGGGACACAAAACCCGTATCGTCACCAGCCCTGACGAGTCCACCGTCAAAAAAGCGACGCCCAACCGACAATGGCTTGATGTCATCCGTTGCGGTAGATCTCGGCGCGATGTCCGAGCCCGATGGCGATGAGGACAAGCGCATCGTCGTGGATCTCAAGGATTACACGGTGGTCACCAACGCGGTATCGCCAATAACTGGATAGGTTTGCGGTGAGTCCGCGATCACGATCCCGGGGGTTTTCCAGCTCGAGCACGTCGCCCAGGTATCGCTTGATACGGCGCAACGATTCCTTGTCAAGCCGACGAGCAGCGCGATCGAACTCAGCCGAGCTTTCGAGCCGCCAGACGCTCATATTTCGAGTTCAGTCCACAGTTCATCCGCAGCAGGCCTTTCATTACCGGAAG
>CAJDTL010000014.1_pt1 | contig 59233 bp, 51 predicted proteins | sample 7389871 | NCBI WGS metagenome assembly CAJDTL01 (sample SAMEA7055650, study PRJEB34461) | soil metagenome | biome: terrestrial ecosystem; feature: Peninsula; material: soil | place: Antarctica | collected 2016 | reverse complement strand
CCCTCGGTGTTGCGGGTCAGCGTCACCTCAGCCGCTGACTTGACCTGCCGGAACCGAGTGCCGCTGACGGTCAAGGTGATGTGCTCCGCAGTCTGGGTGGGATCGGAAACGGCCATCTTGAGCACGCCGGGGGCCTCCCAGCTCAACACAGAGGCCGGGCCGGCGGCCGTTATATTGCCCACCGTGGCGGCGGACCAGAAGTTTGCTGCCGTAGTTTTCTTGTACTTGATGCCCTGCGCGGCCGCATCATTGCGCAATATGCTGCCCACCCTCTGCCGCGCCGCCGCTGCGGTTTCGACAGCAGTGGCCCCGGGCAGCAGGACATAGCCGTAGCCGGCGCCGCGGGGATTGGTGCCGTGGTCAATGTACAGCGTTACGTAATTGCGGGTCAGCTGCTGCGCCGTGCCATTTTTGTTGATGTCCTTCCAGCTGCCGGAGCGGCTCTCCCGCAGGGCCTGGACGGGTGCCTCGTCGAGGAAGAGGTATCCACCGACGCCTTCCAGATGAGCCCACTTCGCTCCAGCATGGGTTTCCGCAGTACCCGCCACGGTCGCGGCGGGTTTGCCGTCAATGAGCAGCGCGTTGGTGCCCGTCGCGCCAAGATTGCGGTGCTCCACGATGGACTCCACCGTCGCGGAACTGCCGGTGGAAATGTCAGAGCCTAGAGCCACAATGAATTCATGACTGAAGAACCAGGACTTTCGCGCACTCAACCCGGTGCTGCCGGGTGCGATCAGGTGCTGTCCCACCGCGCCGTATCCCGCTCCGGTCACGCCGCCGGTCCACTCGTTCTGCGGTGCCTTGGCCCCCCACTCTCCCTCCACCTTCGGCGGGAGCACGGTGGTATCCACGGTAATTCCGGGCAGCCGGTTGAGGTTGGCGGTGGGCCAGAAAGCGTCGTCGAACTCTCCTCCGCCCGGTCCGTAGATATAGGTCATGCCGTCGCCGGTGTGGTAACCGGTGTTGTTCTCGCCGTTGCCGCATTCGTACCAGGTCATCCGGCGGCTGGACAGGCCCAATGAGGATGCCCAGCCATTGCCGCGGTGCACGGCCCGGTCCATCGCCGGGAAAAATGTGTGTCCCACCGGTTCCGGCGCCGCCGTGACCTTGGACCCGAGCAGTTGCTTGACCAGGGCCGTGCGCGGAATGCTGGCCGATGCGAGCGGGGAGCTGTAGGTGTTGCGCTGGATCCAGCCCAGAGCGATGGACTGCCAACGTGCCGCCGTGGCGGGATCCACCGCGCGCGCCAGCCAGAGGATTGCCTCGATGGTGACGGTGCCGTCGTCGTGGCTGCCCTCGGTCTGGCGTGAAATGGCCCGTCCGCGTACGGAGTCCATCATCTGGCCGTTGTAGACCAGCGGGGCGAAGGATGCTTCCACCCGGTCAAAGAGGATCTGCCGGCTCGGGTCGGTCACCGCGTAGCTTGATCCGCCCAGCAGGGAGAACAGCTTCGCCAGCCCGCCCAGCAGCACCACGCCGTAGGTGCCGGTGTAGGCGATGGTGGAGTGTTGAATGAATGAGCCGTCCCGGAAGAAGCCATTGCCGCTGGTGACGAACTGCCAGACCGGGACCAGCGCGGCGATGGCTGCGGCGAGCCTGGATGTGTCCCCGCCCACGATGGAACGGACAATGATGCCTTGGCAAATGTCCACCCGGTTCGCGCCCTCGGAGAGAATCCTGCCCCGGCTGTCCGGAAACTGCATGGTGGGGTCAGGAATGAAATGGTCGATGGCGGCGCAGTAGTCCGCGATCTCAGCGCCGGTAAGGTGCTCACGGACTATCGACATGGCGTCCGTGAGGGACTTGGGCGTGCCGATCTCCCAGGACCACCAGTTGCCGAACTCGGCCTGACCGGCGTTGTAGACCAGGCGGTGGCCGTCCCGCAGTCCGGCCAGGATGCTCTGCAGCAAGGCAGCATCATCCTTGAACCCCGAACCCGGGGTGGCCCAGGCCGTCGCCATCTGCGCCAGCCGCTTGTAGACGGTGACTATTTGCGAGTCCACAGTAAAGCTAGTGTCACTGAAGACTTGGGTGCGCGTACCGGCGTCGGGCACCAGCAGGGAAACGGAGGCCTGCACGGCCGTGTCCAACCCGGCAATGGCCCTGGTGAAGTCGGCGTCGCCGCCGACTATCTCCGTGCGCCCGGTCAGCTGGTCAACCCACCGCTGCCGAAGGGCTTCCAAGTCAGCGGGCGATGCCGTGGCCGCGGCATCGGCCATCGGCGTGAATACCGCACCGATCGCGGCTGCCAGGGACAGCGCGCCTGCTCCCTTGAGTAATGATCGTCGCGAAAGTTGGCTGTCCATGGAGAGTCCCATCGTCGTTGCCGGATCTTTGCGGCCGGATCTGTTGGCCGCCGCCTGTGATGCAGCTAACTTAACCCGGTTCGGACGCGAGGAATAAAGACCTAATGCGCAATTGGCCCGCCACAGACCCCCTGCCGTCGTCGTGCCTCAGGTAATGAACCGTTCCACAGCGGTAACGGGCCGGATCCGCTCGTTTTCCGGAATGTCTCCGGCGAAGGCGAGCCATTGGGCGAACTTGTCCCCGCGGGCGATTAATTGCCGGTACATATTGCGGCGCAGCGAGCGGACATTGTCCCGGTAGGCCGGGACATTGATGACGTTGTTCAGCTCATCCGGGTCCGCGTGCAGATTGTAGAACTCGTCGAGCCCCTCCGGGTTTGCGATGTACTTGAAATCGCGATCGCGGAGCATCCGCTGGGCGTAGGGGAAGTGGTGTCCATGGAATTCGCACAGGATGTCCTGGCGCCAACCGGCCGGAGTGGTCCCCGCGGCGAGGGGGAGCAGGCTTGAACCACGGATACCGCTGACATCGCCGCCGGCGATGTCGACGAAGGTAGCCGTGAAGTCGATCAGCGAGACGAAGTCGTCATTATGCCTTCCGGCCCCACCGGGCACGGCCACAATGGCAGGAATCCGGTAAATGTCCTCATACATGGCGGGGCCTTTGTCATTAAGCCGGTGCGCGCCGGTGAACTCGCCGTGATCGGCCGTAAACATGACGGCGGTCGAGCCGGTGAGCCCGAGTTCATCGAGCACCGCCAAAATTCTGCCGATCTGGTGGTCGATCATCGCCACGTAACCCCAATAGACCGCCGTGATCTTTTTCCATTGCTCCACACTGAAACAATCCGTCGACCAGTAGTTTGCGTAGGTCTGCTGAATCAGGGGTTTGCCGTTGAAGGTCTCTGCGAAAGAACCGGGGAGCTCGACGGCGGACGGGTCAACTAAGTCGTACCACTGGCGTGGAATGAGGTACGGCAGGTGCGGTCCAAAAATATGGCAGGATAGGAAAAACGGCTCGATCGGATCCGTGCCGGCTGGGTCCGCGCCTGGAGTCTGCGTGCCTTCAGCCTGAGTGCCGGAACGGCCGACGGCGAACTCCCGGAGCTTGACGATGGTCTGATCCGCCAGATACGCCTCAAACGTGGCCTCCGTCGGTTGGTCCGTAACGCCCGCGATCAAGTGGCCTTGGCTGCCATCCGCGCGAGTGGTGTAGATCGGGTCTGAGATATGGAACTCAGGGAAGCCATTGCCGGCAAGCCAGTGCGTGTAGCCGGGGTCATCGAAGACATTCAGCGCTCCAGGCAGGTGCTCACCCTCGAAGCCGTAGAATTCCGGACCGCGGTGCCGCCCTACGTGCCATTTTCCGACATGCCCCAGCCGGTACCCCTGCTCGGACAGGGCCGCGGAGAACGTGGCGCTGCCGTCGGGCAGTTCTTCGCGGTGGCCGGAATTCCATTCGTAGTTCGCCAGCAATCCATGTTCGAACGGCTGCAGACCGGTCAGCAGGCTGGCTCGGGCGGGAGTGCAGATGGCCGTGGGGGTGTAGGCGCGGTCGAACGTTGTTCCGCGTGCAGCCAGAGCATCGAGGTGGGGCGTGTGGCCGGTGGTATTTCCGTAGCAGCCAAGGGTGTCGGTCCGTTGCTGATCCGTCATGAGGAAAAGAATGTTGCGTGGTTTTTCGGGCGCCTGGCCGGCGGCGAGTGGTTCGGTCTGCATGGCTCTGCTTAGCCCTTCGATGCTGCGGCGTAGGCGTCCGCGGTGTAGAAGGACCTGGGATCCTTGACTTCGGGGATCTTACCGTCGGTCTTAAACTGTTCCTCGAGGGCTTTGAACCATTTGTCGACCGTGCCCTTCTTGGTCAGGTCCTCAAGCTCCCCTGAGGTGAAAAGTTTGGCCCGTAAACCAATTCCAGCGCCAACGTATACCATATTGGGCGCCAGCATGCTCCTCTGTGACAGATTGACGGCTGGTTTTTTCGTTTCCCCACGGCGAGCGTTCCTGTTCGCTCCACCGCCGTTGTTGGGTGTTCGTTGACTGACCATGGAACAAACTTAGGGGCAAATACGACTTACGTCAACACGATTTACATAAATAGATTTGACGTTAGCATCGGGGGATGACTTCGATTTCATCAGACACCGCTACCAGCCCCGTTGAGCGGCTCATGCTGGAGTTTCTCTTCACCCATGGTCCGGCCACCCGCAGCGAGCTCCAGCAGCAACTGCGTGTTTCCCGTACCACGCTGTCCCGAATAGTAGGGAAGCTAATGGGAAACGGGGTCCTGGAAACCAGAGGGACCACGGAGTACGGAACGGGGCGCAACGGCCGACCCACCCAGCGGCTGTCCATTGCCCCGGACCTTGGAGCGGCTGTGGGCATTGAATTAGCCCGGGCCAGGACCTGTGTTACCGTGACGGACCTCGACGGTAGGCCGGTGGAGCAGTTTTCCGCCCCGGTGGAGGACGGGACGCCGCTGCCGGAAAGGCTCATCTTCGCCGTCGGGTTTTTGGCAGACCTGTTACAACAGGGCAGGCTGAATCAGGCGGCCGTTCTCGGTGTCGGAGTAGGCATCGCAACCCGTCACGACAGCGCGCAGACGGAACGTCCAGCGGCTGCTGCCCAGCCGGACCCTGAGGGCCTTTCACTGGAGCCGTTGCGGGACCTGTTCCGGGCGCCTGTCGTCTGGGACAACAACATCCGGATGGCAGCCGTCACCGAGCTGGCCCCGGAGAGAGAACTGGTCGCAGAAGGGGAGCAGGCAACAACCGGAACATTGCTGTACGCCATGCTGTCGGCTGGGATCAGCAGTGCGATTCTCTTGGACGGCCGGATCTACCGGGGAACTTTCGGAGCCGCCGGCGAACTGGGGCACATGTGCATCGACCCGGCAGGGCCGCAGTGCTGGTGCGGAGCCATCGGGTGCCTTGAAGGGGTATTGGGTACCAGCGCCGTATTGCACGCCGCGCGCGAAGCCGGGCTTGGCGCGGCGTCGATAGCGGCACTGAGCAGTGCCATCCGCACCCAGGACGCCGCGGCCGTCCGGCTGGCGACGCAACTCGGCGGCGTGCTGGGCCAGGCACTGGCAGCCGCGGCCATGCTGCTGGATCCACAGAGCATCGTTCTGACCGGTGACCTGGTCCAGCTGGGAGAACCATTCCTCGCCGCAGCCGCGGCGCAGTTGCAATCGCGTAGGGCAGCGGTCGGATTGCCCGCGTGCGAAATCCGCGTCACTTCATATTCGGAACACACCGGCAGCCTCGGCGCCGCGCACGCGGCCATCCGTCGTTGGGGAACCGACCACATAGCCCGTCATAACCGGGCCGCCCCCAGCTGATCAGCACCTCGTCCACCGTGCAGCCACTCGCGCGGCCGTGTCAGGGCACGGTCTGGACCGGTTCCACTGCCGCGGTCCGGAAGCCGCAGTTCCCGCTGGCGGAGTCCGGCGTATTGGAACTGCGGGCGGCCAGCCTGTATCGGTTGCAGTAGGACTCGTGGCACAGGTACGAGCCGCCGCGCATCACTCGTCCGCGTCCGATCGTTGGTCCCTGTGGGTTTGCGATGGTTCCCGCCGTAGCGCAGGTCTTGTAGTACTTGGGCAGGAACCAGTCGTGGCACCATTCCCAGACATTGCCGCTGGTTTGGTACAGCCCGAAACCGTTGGGGGAGTAGCTGTATACCGGAGCGGTGGTGAGGTATCCGTCGTCGAGCGTGTTCTCGGTGGGGAACGTGCCCTGCCAGATATTGCAGTGGTGCTCCAGCTGTCCTTCAGGTCCGGTCGGGACCAGGTCGTCGCCCCACGGATACCGGCTGCCGGGGCTGCCGCCGCGCGCGGCGTATTCCCATTCCGCCTCGGTCGGCAACCGGCGCCCGGCCCAGGCGCAGTAGGCCAGCGCGTCATTATGGGACACCTGGGTCACTGGATGGTCCGGGATGTCCTGCCACCGGGAGCCACGGCCCGCGGGATGCGCCCAGTCCGCGCCGCCGACGTTGAGCCACCAGGGTGTGCCCGCGGCCGGCCCGAGGATGTCCGCCCGGGGCGCCTGTACAGCCAGGTGGAAAACCGCCGAACTGCCGAAGAGCTCCGATTCCGTGCGGAAATCTGTCGAGGAAACGAACCCGGCAAATTCTGTGTTGGTCACCGTGGTGGCGGCGATGCTGAAGGCGGTCAGGCGAACCTGATGGACGGGCGTTTCACCGTCGCCGTCGTAGCCCTCGTCGAACGGATCGCCCATCGCAAACTCGGCACCGGCCAACCGCACATCGTCCCGGGCTCCGGTTTCGGCAGGCGTGCTGCACGGGGTCCGGGCGTGGCCAGCCGAGGTGAAAGACGCGGTGCCGCCGGACCCGACGGTGCCGACAGACTCGACGGCGGAGCGGCCGGCAGCAGCGCCGTCCCGCGCTGGACTGCAGCAACTGGTCATGGCCTTCTCCTTCCGGTGATTCCGCGGTGCGGACAGGAATGTGCCCCAAGCCAATTATGCCACGCAGCTGAGCTCCACCCGGAGTGGTAAATGCCCGACCATGGGCCGAACGGGACCGCTAAACGACACCTATTTCGCACTGGATGGGCGTTTGTCATCGGCAGTCCCGTCCCAGTTAGGTGCGGTGAAAGCGGCGAGGGGATCCGCTCCTAGCGGTTGGAATTGACCGGCGCCGACAACGGGCAGGGCGGCGCCGTCGAAGGCTGCACTGGCATGTTTGCTGAACCAGCGCGACAGTTCCGCGCGCAGGTCGGCGAGAGTGTCCCCGGCGCTTGCCTCGTGAATGAGGTTGCTGCGTTCCTGCGGGTCCACGCTCAGGTGGTACAGCTCGTGCGGGCCGTGGGGATACCTGTGTACGTACTTCCACGTTGCTGTGCGGATCATTCGGACCGGGCCGTATTCGTCATAGACGACGACGGCGCGCGCCGGGGCGGAGCGGGTAACCTTGGCACGGATCGGCCCGGCCTCGTGCGCAATCAGCCCGGCGAATGACTGTCCCGGCCCGTCCTCGAACCCGGCCTTGTCCAGCCCCGCCAGCTCCAGGATGGTGGCCGCTACGTCGTAGGCGGAGAGCAACTCCGGGCGAACACTGCCGGCCGCAATATGGCCGGGCCACGTGAAGATGGCAGGGACCTTCACGGAGGAGTCATACATGTTCTGCGGAAACGTTCCGTTGCCCTTGCCCCAGATGCCATGGTGGCCACAGTTGAAACCGTTATCGGAGGAAAAGATGACAAGCGTGTTTTCCGTCTGCCCCAGGGTCTCCAATCGCTCCAGCAGGGCGCCAATGCCCGCATCCATGGCGCTGACGGCCGCAAAATAGCCCACCAAAGCGGCACGGACGTCCGGTTCGCCGCCGATCGGGACGCCGTCAACGGTGGGCTGCCAGGGGTGCGCCGGTTCCTGCGGACAGCTCTCGAAGGTGCAGTCGTCGTACAGGGCCTCGAACTCGCGCGGATGCTGACCCTTCCATGGCTTGTGCGGCGCCGTGTAATTTACGGCCAGGAAAAACGGGTCCGGTCCGGGGGCCGCGCCGTCAAGAAAGGCCAGCGCGTCAGCGGTGATGACGTCAGTGAGGTAATCGGTCACCGTCTCCCGGCTGCCGTCACGGTACATTGTCGCTTGCCGGTACGGGCTTCCACCGCCCTCTAACCCGTACCAATGAACAAAACCTCGCCGGGATGCGTCATTGGCGCCCAGATGCCACTTACCGGAGAGCCCCAACTGATAGCCGCCCTCTGCCAGCACATCAGTGAACAACGGCTGCCCCGCCAGATAGTCCGGCGCGTCGGTACCGACCTCGACGCCGGTCAAATAGTCGTGGACTCCGTGCCGCGAGGGGATTTGGCCTGTCATCAGGCTGGCACGTGCCGGCGAGCAGACCGGGGAAACGCAGAAGAAGTTTTCCAACCGGGTCCCGCGCGCGGCGAGCCCGTCCAGGACAGGTGTCTGGATCTCGTCGTTACCGGCACAGCCCAACGCCCACGGGCCCTGATCGTCGCTGAGGACAAAGAGAATGTTTGGACCGACGCGCTCGGACGCGGCAGATTGATTGCTGAGCATGGGTCCTTCATCAAGTGGCGGAAATGGGTAGCCGGCGCACGGAATGATCCGTTCCGACGATACAGGCATATCACGCCGTGGGGAGAGGAATTAGTAAGTAGCGCATGATTCCACGCTGGGGAAGACTGGACCCGTGGCTAAGCAGGCATCGTGCGCGCGGCGACAATGACCGGGAGGAGACATATGAGACTGGCATTTTCGACCTTGGGGGCTCCCGACGCCTCCGTGACGCAGCTGGTCCAGTGGGCGCGGCGGTTTGGGGCCAGTGGGCTGGAACTACGGGTGGACGACGGCGGCATCGCACCTTTGGGGCTGTCCCCGACAGGGCGCGTGGAACTTCGGCAGGCACTTGAGGATGCCGGAGTGGAAGTGCTGGCGCTGGCCAGCTATGTCAAGATCTGTGCGCCGGGATCGGACGACGACGTCCTGGCCGGCCTGCGCGCCAACCTGCAGCTGGCTGCCGACTTGGGAGCGCGGGGAATGCGGGTTTTCCCCGGTGCCGGCATCGATCCTCTCAAGATGGCTGATATGTCCGGGTTCGATGCGGCAGGTGCCCGGCGGTTGTCCGCGGTGCTGGGTGAGGCCCGGCACCTGGGTGTCCGGCTGCTGCTGGAGACCCACGATTCACATCCACGGGGCGCTGATGTCGCGCGCATATTGGTGCTGTTGGATGACCCGGGCGCGGATTTGGCCGCGGTTGGAGCCGACGCGGAACCGGACCCGTCCGGCGTCGGCATCATCTGGGATGTGCTGCACCCGTGGCGGTACGGTGAATCCGCGCAGGAGACGGCCCGGCATGTGGCCCCCTACTTTGCCTACAGCCAGTTCAAGGACGGGCAGATCGGCTCCTCGCCGACGGATGTCACCCTCCGGCTGCCGGGGGAGGGCGACGTTCCGCTGCGCGAAATGGAGCAGCTGGCCACGGCGCTGAGCGCAGCGCAGGGCAACGACGATCCGTGGTTCTCGCTGGAATGGGAGAAGGCCTGGCACCCGGAGCTGCCTGACCTGCCGGAGGCGCTCGCAGCTCTGCGGCGGGTTCTGGCTGCGGAGTAGTCCCCTATGGTCTGCGGGCGAAGATCTCCACCGGGGCCAAGGCGTGGTTCCGGAACGCTGCCAGGAGATTCGCCATCCGCGGCGGCCCATCGGGGCCCAGGACCAGCAGCGGGCCGAGCGGCGACGGACCCTTTTCGGCTGCTCGGGCCTGCCCGCGCTCCATGAACTCCACGCCAAAGCCGCGGAGATTCCGTTCCGAATCCACCGCGAAGCCGGCCGCTTCCAGCCCGTCGGAGTAATCCAACGGGGTCCGGACGTAGGAGTCTGCCGGCACCGTGGACCACGGCAGCGGAAACGTCGGTTCGTCGTCGCCCATCCGCATCACGTCGTAAATGGCGAAGATACCGCCGGGCTTCAAAACGCGGAATACCTCGGCGAACAGCGCAGCCTTATCTTCGATGTTCATGCCGACATGCAGCATGGTGGCGACGTCAAACTCGTCTTGGGCAAAGGGAAGCGCCAGCGCGCTCGCCTCGCTGAAGGATACCTGCCCGCTCAGCCCGGTCCGCTCGGTCAGCGACCGGGCAACCTGGACAAATTCCGGTGTCAGGTCAACGCCGTGGACGGTTGCCCCAAAACGCTGAGCGAAAAGCCGCGCCGGCCCACCGATGCCGCACCCGACGTCGAGCACGCGGGAGTCACTGTGGATGCCGGCGCCGCGGGCCAAATCCTCGGTGGACTTGATGCCGCCGATGTGGAATTCATCGGCACCGGCGAGGTCATCCTGGTGCAGGTGGTCAGGGTCGCGGCCCTCGGCACGCAGGGCCTCGAGAAGCCGCTCCTGAAGATCCCCGCGCGAGTAGTGCTTTATAACATTGGCTTCCGTATCCACGATGATCTCCCTGCGACCGGACCAGTTCTTCACGCCGAGCAACTTCACGCTGAACAACTACACGCTGAACAACTAAATAATGAGCCGATCATACGCTCGATTCCCCGGGCTGCGTTCCACTTCAACAGGCAGCCCTATCCGGTCGTGGCGATGTCCTTCGCATCAAGGATCCGGTAGGCATATCCCTGCTCCGCCAGGAAACGCTGCCGTTTGGCAGCGAAATCCTGATCCAGGGTGTCCCGTGCCACCAGGGTGTAGAACCGCGCTGACCGCCCATCGGCCTTGGGCCGAAGCAGCCGGCCCAGCCGTTGCGCTTCCTCCTGCCGGGACCCGAAGGAGCCGGAGACCTGAATCGCAACCGAAGCCTCGGGCAGATCAATGGAGAAGTTTGCCACCTTGGAGACCACCAGCGTGTGGATTGTCCCGGCCCGGAACTCGCGGAACAGCCGCTGCCGTTCCTTCACACTGGTCTCGCCCTTAATTACCGGCGCGTCAAGGCGTTCGGCGATCTCATCCAGCTGATCGATGTACTGCCCGATCACCAGCAGCTGCTCGCCCTGATGGGCCTTCACGAGCTGCTCGACGACGGCGGTCTTTGTCTCGCTGGTGGCGCAGAGCCGGTACTTGTCCGCATCCTCGGCCATGGCATACGCCATCCGTTCGTCGCGCGGCAGATGCACCCGCACCTCCACGCAATCCGCCGGCGCGATATAGCCCTGCGCCTCGATGTCCTTCCACGGAGCGTCGTAGCGCTTGGGCCCGATCAGCGAGAAAACCTCGCCCTCCCGGCCGTCCTCCCGGACCAGCGTCGCAGTCAGTCCGAGCCGCCGTCGTGCCTGCAGATCGGCGGTCATCCGGAAGATCGGCGCCGGCAGCAGGTGCACCTCGTCATAGATAATAAGGCCCCAGTTATTGGCGTCCAGCAGCTCCAGATGCGGATACAGGCCCCCGCGCCGCATGGTCAGGACCTGATAGGTGGCGATGGTGACCGGCCGCACCTCCTTGACGGCACCGGAGTATTCACCGATATCCGGCTCCGTCAAGGTGGTGCGTTTGAGCAGCTCGTCCTTCCACTGCCGGGCCGAGACGGTATTGGTGACCAGGATCAGCGTGGTGGTGCCGCTGACGGCCATCGCGGCCGCGCCCACCAGTGTTTTGCCGGCACCGCAGGGAAGCACGACGACGCCGGAACCGCCGGCCCAGAAATTCTCCACCGCGAGCTGCTGGTACGGTCGCAGTTTCCAGCCCTCTTCCAACAGCGCGACCGGATGCGGCGTGCCGTCCACATAACCGGCCAGATCCTCCGCGGGCCAGCCGATTTTCAGCAGCAGCTGCTTGAGCGCGCCACGGGCGGAGGCGTGCACGACGACGGTCATCGGGTCGATCCGCGGGCCCAGCAGCGGCTCGACCTTCTTGGCCCGGATCACCTCCTCCAGCACCGGGTAGTCGTCGGTGCGCAACACCAAACCGTGCACGGGGTCCTTTTCCAGCCGGAGCCGGCCGTACCGCGACATGGTCTCCGCGACGTCGATCAGCAGCGCGTGCGGCACCGGGAACCGGGAGTACTTGAGCAGGGTGTCCAGGACCTGCTCGGCGTCCAGCCCGGCCGCGCGTGCGTTCCACAGACCCAGCGGCGTGAGCCGGTAGCTGTGCATGTGTTCGGGGGCCCGTTCCAGCTCGGCAAACGCAGCAATTGCATGCCGCGCCTCGGTGGCCTGGGGATGGTCCACCTCCAGCAGGATGGTTTTGTCGCTCTGGACGATCAGCGGCCCGTCGGTCATATATCCCTCACTTCGGTGTAGATCAGCGTGCCGGTCTGATCGTCGGGCTTATCGCCGGTCTGATCACCTGTCTGAACGCCAGGCGGCGCGTCGGGCTGCGCCAGTTCCACATCCATGACGCGGTGGATGGAAACCACGCGCTCCATCTCGCGGCCCGGGTCGTAGACGCGGACGCGCCCCCCGCTGACCGAGAGCGGTACCAGGACCTGCTGATCATGGTTGCCGTTACTGTCCACGATCGAGATATTGACGGATTTCTTCAGCCGGATAGCCTGGCGCAGTGTCTCCAGGCCCAGCTGCGGCCCCGTCTCCGGGCCGGCCGGAACCCATGAAGGTTTGCTTCGCAGCGCCGAGAGCTGGGCGGCAATATCTTCCTCGGCCGGTTCCCGTGCGGTGCCTCCGCCCGACCGGACCACCACTGGCCTTGCCGTGGGCACCTTCACGAGGCCGCCGTCGTACTCGGTGATGGCCGGCGCCATCCCCAGCTCACGCAGCGCCGCGGCGACTTCGCGCGCACCGGACGTGGCGATCAGCACCGTGGGGGCCAGCGCCACCAGCCCCAGATGCTTGAGCACGGGAATCTGCAGCAGCTCCCGGAGCATCGCATCGTCCTCGCTCTGCAGATAACTGGCCGCGGTCCCCACCCGCAGCCTGCCATGACGGGCTGAGGTGTCCGCCACGAGGTAGCGCAACGGCTGGGGAATGTCCGTCGCCGAGTGCCGGGCCAGGAAATCGAGAATCCCCTCGGCGTCCTGCCCGGCATCCAGCGCGCGCCTCAGGGATGCGGCGCTGAACCGGTAGATGGTGGCCGGGCCCTGTCCCTCGGCATCCGCGAGCAGGTTCAGCTCCGCCGTCAGTTCGGGGGACAGGTAACCGGGGGCGACGGCGGTCAGATCGGCCTGCAGCAGCACATGGGCCAGCGGCCGCGGCAGGGCCGAGTGCAGGACGGTGAGTGCTTCCTCGGGCTTACCGGCGGCGACCGCGGATCCCACAACGGTCAGCGAGCCGGATCCTGTCAGCCCGAGCAGTTCCGCCTCGTGCAGAAAGCCCGGCAGCAGCCGTCGGAGCCGCCGCGCAAGTCGTGGCTGGCGCCACTGAAAGCGCTGCAGGATGGAGTCGGCGTCAAGAACGGGCACGACGCCGGCCGCACCCGCAGCTCGCGGAGGCGACACCTCCGCGGCTGGCGGCGCCGCGCCGGCGTTGGCCGTGTCAGCATCAGTAATCCCGGTCCCGGTCCCAGCCGCCCCGGTCCCTGCCGTGCCGGTCCCTGCCGTGCCGGTCCCAGCCGTGCCGGTCCCGGTCCCAGCCGCCCCAGCACCCGGCGTCCCGGTCGCGACTTCCTCGCTGAGCTCGAGCATGATGGCCAGCGTTTGTTTCCTTAATACTGGCGCATCGGGCCGGTGTGCCTCCGCCGCCAGTGCATTGATGGTTCCGGACCCTGCCGTCCTGGAGCCGGTTGCCGTCCTGGCACCGGTTGCCGTCCTGGCACCGGCGCTGGTCCCGCTGGCGGAGCCGGTGGACGGCTGACCCACCAGAGCGGGCGCCCGGTCCGCCTTGAGCCAGGACGTGGCAAGCCAGAGCCATTGCTGCTCCCGGGGCAGCTTCTGCCAGTGTGTCTGCGCGACCTGCCAGCGGGACGTATCAACGTCCAGGATCAGCAAGGAAGACAACGCGGCCAGCTCCAGCAGCAGCGTCGTCATTTCCGTATCGATACGCAACGCGTCGGCCAGCCGGCGGACTTCACGCACGCCGACCCCGCCGGCGCGCAATGTTGCCAGCGGCGTGGCCTGGATCTGCGCCAGCATCTCGGTCTCCAGCCGCAGCACCTCGGCGATGGACCCGAGAGCGGCATTGGTCCGCAGCGAGGCGCTCGTGCTCTTCAACTGCGGCGGCGGGGGCACTACGGTGAAATCGCGGACAATAACGCGGCCGCGGAGCACCATCGCGACATCGGCGGGTAGCTCCACATGCTCGTTGTCCAGCGGAATCAGCAGCCCGCGGGCCAGCAGCCAGTCCACCGGTGAGGCATCGTTGAGCCCGGGTCCGGCCGTCCGCTGCGCGTTGGGGATGGCGCCCATGGCCCCGGCGCTGAATCGGTCCAACATGCCTTTCGTATTCTCCGGCGCCCCGGCCAGCAGCCGCTCCAGCGCACCGGGGGCGTCAACCCAGGAATGCATCGCCAGGGCCGCTTCCATCGGCGTCGAAGCTTCCTTCACGCCGGCGCCGAACTGATGCAGCGCCTTTACGCTGTGCAGCAGCCGCGCCCCGACCGAGGGTTGGGTGCGGGCCAGCTCCACGTAGCTCCGACCCAGCCCGGCCGGGTGCAGGCCGATGACGTCCTTGAGGCTGCTGACGGGCAGATATCCCCGCGATTTGACCGGCAGCCCGGACTGGGCCGGGTCACTGTACAGCAGGGCCTGCGCGTGCAGATCCTTCAAAATGACGTCGAGGACGGATACCGTGCTGCCGGCCATCAACGGTTTGAGTGTTGCGGCCGTCGCGCTAACCCCGAGATCCTCGTTGGTAGTCAGATGCAGCACCTCGAGCACTTGGCTCTGCGGCCGATTAAGTCTGTCCAGAGCCCGGGCGACACTGACTCTGGCGCAGGCCCGGGCGGCGAGAGCGGCAAAATCCGGCACGGCCGGGGAGATCAGATCCGGGCGCGCATCGAAGAGCAGGCGCAAGGCCCTGTCACTGCGCGCCGCGAGTTCCGCCGTCAAAATCCGAATAGAGGACATCCCTCTAACGGTATCGCGGCCTGCCAAATGTGGACGGGCGCCCCGAGGAAGGGGCGTCCCCGTGAGGACGATGCTGCCCCGCACCGTCCTCACGGGGCCGCACCGTCCTCGGGGCCAGCGCCCTGATGCCGATGCGGGCCAGCCCCGGTCTCGAAGCTACAGCACCGTCATCGCGGGCCAGGCTAGGATGAAAAGCGGTCGTATTGGGGAGACGGGTTAGAGCCGACGACGGCGGGCGATGGCGCGCAGCACGCCGATGCCCATCAGGATGAACGCCAGCGGCAACCCGATCATCGCGATCCAGTCCAGCCCGATCCAGGGTGTCCCGCCCGCGACTTTGACCAGGAGCACGCTGGCCAGGGACGCCACACAGACAATGGCGAGCACCGCGGCAACACCGTTGAAGACCTGCCAGCTGCGGCCGGATTCATGCAGGGCACTGCCGTTCTCAGTCATGCACGTAACGCTAACAGCGGACACCCTGACGGCAAAGCCGCGGTGCCGGGAACGACACGCTAACCTAGAGGGAGCAGACCAACACGCCCAACGCCGTCGTGCCCATTTGAAGGCTTTCCTTTGAGGTTTACGTGCAGCCCGGGGGTGATTCCAGTACGACGACGAACGAGGTAACCCAAGTGCCAACCGGGAAAGTCAAGTGGTATGACAACGAAAAGGGCTTCGGCTTCCTGACCACCGATGAGGGCAAGGAAGTGTTCCTGCACGCCAATGCGCTGCCGGGAGGCGTTTCCGAGGTCAAGGTGGGCATGCGGATGGAATTCGGTGTCGCCGACGGGCGCAAGGGCGCTCAGGCACTGGCCGCACGCATCCTGGACAAGGCACCGTCGGTCGCTAAGGCCAAGAGGATGCCGCCGAAGGATCTGGCGCCGATTGTGCAGGACCTGGTGAGCATGCTGGAGAAATCCGTCGGTGGGCTTCCGGCCAGCCCGAGTCCGGCCAGCCCGAGTCCGGCCAGCCCGAGTCCGGCCAGCCCGAGTCCGGCCAGCCCGAGTCCGGCCAGCCCGAGTCCGGCCAGCCCGAATCCGACAGTCCCGAGTCCGGCGCGGCGAAGCGGCGGAAGAGCCCGGTTGGTGTGCCGGTGTGGCGCACAGGCAAACCCGACGCCGTCGTGGCGGCCGCTGTCGATGTTGCCCGAGAGGGCGTGCTCGGGATCGCCGACGAACGGCAGATCGGCGCGCACCTAGGTGTCCGCAGCGAGGGTGAGCGCGTCGCGACACACCTTTTTGAGTGCCGGATGCCCGGTTATGTCGGCTGGCAGTGGTTTGCCGTGCTCACGCGGGTGTCGAGGTCCAAAACCGTGACGGTCGACGAGGTCGGTCTGCTGCCCTCCGAAAACTCCGTGCTGGCGCCCGAATGGGTGCCGTGGGCGGACCGGGTCCGGCCCGGAGACGACGAGGAAGCGGCCGAGCTGGCCGGAATCCTGCTGCCGGAGAGTGCCGCAGCCGGCGCCTCCGCGGCGCTCGAACAGGGAGAGGCGCCGGAACAGGAAGAGGCGCTGGAGCAGGATGCGGCCGACGCCGAGGCCGACACCCACAACTGATCCACCCGTCACCGATTCCCGGCCCGGGTCACCGATTCCTGATCCGGCGTGAGGCCGGGGCCCGGGCGATGCGGTGCTCCGGGTGGGACGAGCAGCCCGGCGAGCGGCCGGGCTAAAGGTTCCCGATGACGAAGTCGATGCACTTGGTCAGGGCGGTCACATCGTCGGGTTCGATGGCGACGAAGGTGGCCACCCTCAGCTGGTTGCGGCCCAGTTTACGGTACGGCTCGACGTCGACAATTCCGTTGGCGCGCAGAATCTTGGCCACCGCCGCCGCGTCCACCGACTCATCGAAGTCGATGGTGACGATGACATTGGAACGGTCGGCCGGGTCGCTCACGTAGGCGGTGGCCACGGGGGACTGCTCGGCCCAGGCGTAGAGCCGGCCGGCGGAGTCGGCCGTGCGGGCGGACGCGAAGTCAAGGCCGCCGCTGGCGTTGAGCCACTTGATCTGCTCATTCAGGGTCACCAGCGTGGACAGCGCCGGTGTGTTGTATGTCTGGTTCAGCCGGGAGTTGTCGATGGCCGTCTGAAGGTTCAGGAAGTCCGGAATCCAGCGACCGCCGGACTGGATCTTTGCGGCGCGCTCGAGTGCCGCTGGAGAGAACAGACCAAGCCACAGGCCGCCGTCGGACGCAAAGTTTTTCTGCGGCGCAAAGTAGTACACGTCGGTCTGCCCGATGTCGACACCGAGTCCGCCCGCCGCCGAGGTGGCATCAATGACCATCAGAGCGCCCTCGTCGGCGCCGGAAACGCGCTGCACCGGCGCGGCCACCCCGGTGGAGGTTTCATTCTGCGGCCAGGCGTAGACGTCCACGCCGGCCTCGGCCCGGGGCGAGGGCCGGGTACCCGGCTCGGACGCGATAATCGATGAGGCGGCCAGGAAGGGAGCCTTGTTGGTGGCCGCGGCAAATTTGGAACCGAACTCGCCGAAGCTCAAGTGCTGGGCTTTCCGCTCCACCAGGCCAAAGGCTGCCACGTCCCAGAACGCCGTTGATCCGCCGACGCCGAGAATCACCTCGTACCCGTCCGGCGCCTTGAAGAACCGGCTCAGTCCGGTGCGCACCTCGCCGACAAGATTCTTCACCGGCGCCTGCCGGTGCGACGTACCCAGCAGGTTCCGTCCGGCGGCGGCCAGCGCCGTCACCTGCTCCGGACGGACCTTCGAGGGACCGGCGCCAAAGCGTCCGTCAAGGGGCAGCAGCTGTGCCGGAATGGTCATGGCAGTGGATTGGCTCACGAGTAGCTCCAAAGATTGAACGGCGGGGGCAGGCGTCATCGGCTGGTCATAATTCTGCCGTGATGGGGTGCCCGAGCGCTAACCGGCCCGTCTCTCGAGACGTAAAGTCCAGTCTTTCGGGGTGCTTCGGCGGCGTCACGGGACGAATTTTCCGCCGCCTGACAAGCAGGCTAACCTAGAACGAGAGAGCAAGGGCCGGCACGAGGAGTTCGCAGACTCAGTTGCTGGCGCGCATCATGAAAGGTGGCGCGTTATATTCCCCTCGAGTTTGTATTTTCATCAAAGCGCCAGGAAGGTGTTGACTTGTCCGACTTGATCGACACAACAGAAATGTATTTGCGAACCATCCTGGAGCTGCAAGAGGAAAACATCGTGGCCTTGCGCGCCCGCATTGCGGAGCGGCTGCACCACTCGGGTCCAACGGTCTCACAGACCATCGGCAGGATGGAGCGCGACGGACTGGTGGTCGTCTCCGGCGACCGGCATCTGGAGCTGACCGAGCTGGGCCGGCACAAGGCAACCTTGGTGATGCGCAAGCACCGCCTGGCCGAGAGGCTGCTGTCCGACGTGATCGGGCTGGAGTGGGCATACGTCCATGACGAGGCCTGCCGCTGGGAACACGTCATGAGCGAGCGTGTGGAGAAACGGATCTATGAGCTGCTGGGCCATCCGGACGAATCGCCCTACGGCAACCCCATCCCGGGCCTTGAGGCGTTGGGTGGACCAACGGCGAAGTCCTTCACCGACGGGGTCATCAACCTGGTGGAGGCCATGTCGCTGTATACCGCATCCTCGCGGGTGGAAATCTGCCGGCTGTCCGAACGAATCCAGGTGGATCCGGAATTGCTGACCCAGCTCGACGAGGGTGGCCTGCGCCCGGGTGCCCGGATTTCGCTGGCCCTGGTGGGCGACTACATTTCCGTGCGCGTGCCGGATATCGACGGCGCATTGGAACTTCCGCCGGAGGTTGCTGCCCATGTCTTTGTCTCGGTGAGCTGACTGTAGAACTGAGTGCGCGTGGATCGAGCTCCCGGGAGCTGACTACGCTCTGCGCGGAATCGCCACGGCGCATTTGTCGCCTGCGCTGTACCGGCTATCCACCGCTGTCATGCCCCGACGCGAAGATGGGACGACCAATGAGTTGTCCACATACATTATAACGAACCCATAACGGATAGCTTTTCTACCGTATAGTAGCTAGATGACGCTGATACCAAAGCGTTACCTTTCCGTCGTCGAATCTTGCCAGCGGAATCAGGGAAAACCCATTGGCAAGGGCGGGGGACCCACTTAACGGCAGCTGAAGCACGCTGCCTCGGGGTGAAGTCCGTCAGGGCGCGAATCGGCTGCATCGACGTACCCATCAGGTCATGTCGGCGCCGTATTGTGCCGCGCGGGCCGAGTTGCAGATCATCTCTCAGACTCGAATCCGACAGCTAACTCCGCAGGTGTCCGAGAGAGGCTTAAATTTGTCCACGAATCACCAGCATGGCCGTAGGCGTGCCCTGCCGACGGCTCCCGCATCACCTGGAGCTCCGCCCTGCCGGCGGGAAAGCATCCACCAGGAACGGCGGAGCAATCGCAGGAAATCCCCGGCAAAGGGTCTGTTCCGTCAGGCCGTTTCCACCGGGATGAGCCAGAAAGCGGGCATGCTGCTCGCGGCTACCGGACTGGCATTGGCCGTGACAATACCGACGACGACGGCGTCTCTGTCCGTTAGTGCAAGCAGCAGTGCGGTGGCCGAAAATCCCGTCATTACAGCGGATCCGGCTGCACCGTTGGCATTTGACCGCCCGCAGGTGAGCAGCCGGCTCGACGCGGACGGCAAGCTGCACGAGACCCTTGCCGTGTCCGCCGCCAAGGTCACCGCGGCCGCAGCCAAAGGCGTCCTGAGCGCGCCGCTGGATACGCTCCAGCAGACCTCCGGTTTCGGCAGCCGCATCAATCCGCTGACAGGAGAGATGGGGGAGGTCCACACCGGTCAGGATTACGGTGTGGCCTGTGGGAGTGCCGTTCACGTTGCGGCCGGAGGCACTGTGACCTTTGCCGGCTGGCATCCCTACGGGGGCGGAAACCGTATTGTGGTCGATCACGGCAACGGCTTATCGACCACATATAACCACCTCTCGCAGCTCGGCGTTACCGAGGGTCAGACCCTGGAACGCGGCGCACAGATAGCCCTCAGCGGCACCTCGGGCTCGTCAACGGGCTGCCATTTGCATTTTGAAGTCATGGTCAACGGCGTTACCGTTGACCCGCTCGGCTGGCTCTGAGCCGGTGGTTTTTGCCTGGCGTTATCCACAGCTCTCCGTGACCGGAATGTGACATTGGCTCGGATCTGTTGTAGCGTCTTACTCGCGCCAAGTTGCACAGAAGTTGGCGCCCATGAGTGGATTGCCTAGCTCTGCCACCGCTCACGGTCCGTTCGCAACAATCGTCTGGCAGGGGCGGGGGAACCAATAACGGACTTCGTCAGAAGTCCTTGGGGTGAAGCCGCGAAGCGTTCATCGGAAGAAATTCCGCAGAATGTGGAGCGGCCGGGTGACTCCCATCCGAATCCGACAGCTTACCTCGCAGGCATTGGGAGAGGCTTCAGCCGTGTCATCAATCAATACCCTTGGCCGCCATAGAGCAGCCACTGTCAGCACAAATCCGCTTTCCGCCATTTCAAAGGCCGTCTCCTCGAACGCGGGAACCGTGGGCCGCCAGGCAGCCGTTATTGCCGCCGCTTCGGGCCTGATCCTGAGCATCGGACTTCCGGCGCAGGCAGCGGAGACCGGTCGCGTCACCACCGATGCTTCCGCAGCCGTTCAGGTTGCTCCGCTGTCCATCACGGCACCGGCCGGTGCGGCCGTGTCCTTCGACCGGACCGCAGTCAGCTCCACGCCGGCTCCTGTCGTTGCAGTACCGGCAGCGGCAGCGGCACCGGTCGCCGCGGCCACTGAGCAGGCAACTGCCGCGCAGAACACGGCAGCCGAAGCCGTCGCAAAGACCGAAGCTGTTGTCGCACCCGTCGTGGGCAGCGGACATGCAGCGGTCGCAGCTGCCGCATATGCGGGCATCGGTCATCCCTATGTCTGGGGCGGCACCAGCACCTCCGGCTGGGACTGCTCGGGATTTGTCCAGTGGGCGTACGCGCAGGCCGGCATCTCCGTTCCGCGGACCAACCAGTGGAGCGGAATGGTTCAGACCTCCAATCCGCAGCCCGGCGATCTGGTTGTACAGAACGGCGGAGTCCACGTCGGTATCTACGTCGGTAACGGCATGGTTATCAGCGCGCTGAACCCGAGCGCCGGCACAGTGCTGTTGCCGGCCACCGCAACCGGAACTTCGGTCTTCTACACCCTTCCGTAACCCCTTATACATTTCTGGCGGGTCGGTGGCCCGCGCAAAAATCCGCCGAGCCCCCCCAGTACCCGGAAGCTGACCCATCAGCTTGAGGACATTTGAAAGTGAGCACCACATGACCACTCGTGCACCCATTGCACGGCACCGCGCCGAGGTGTCAAAGGCCCGTTCGATTTCAGCTATTGCAAAAGCCGTTAGTTCGAATGCGGGCGGTGTAGGCCGTCAGGCCGCAGTCATCGCAGCCGCATCCGGCCTGGTATTGACCAGCGGTATCGCTGCCAATGCGGCCGAACCGTCGATGACGCGGGTATCCGACGCATCCTCGACCCTGAACGTCAAAGCGGCAGCGGCTCAGGCCGTCACCGCGGCTTCGACGGTGAAGATGTCGTTCCCGAGGACCGAAACGTCGACGACGCCGGCACCGGTTGTTGAAACGCCGGCTCCGGTAGCAGCCCAGGCTGACGTGGTGACCCCGGTCGTCCAGGCAGCGCTCGCCAACACGAGCAACGCTGCCCCCGCAGCGGCAGCGCCCGTCGCGGCAACCCCCGCTGCGGCTCCGGCCCCAGCTCCCGCCCCCGCCGCCGCCAGCGGAGTCGGCGCCACGATCGCCGCTGCCGCCTACGCGCAGCTGGGTGTGGTTCAGGACTGCACCGCCCTGGTCAGCAACTCGCTTGCAGCCGCGGGCATCTCCTACCACGGCTGGCCGGCCGGTTACCTTTCCCTGGGACGTACGGTGTCCGCCGCTGAGGCGCAGCCGGGCGATCTGGCCTATTACGCCGACGGCGGTATGGGTGTGGCCCACATCGCCGTTTACGTTGGTAACGGCCAGGCCATCCACGGTGGCTGGACCGGCAACCAGACCGTCCTGTTCAGCGCCAACGTTGGCTCTGGTCCGGTCTTCATCGCAATCGGCCACTAGCACAACCTGCATCAACGGCTGAAGCAGCTTCCGAAGGTCCCCGTTCACTGCGGGGGCCTTTGCTGTTTCACGGTGGTCCAGTTAACTGTGGTCCGTTCAATGGTGGTCCGGCTCCGGACGGATAACTGAGGACAACGGCGGACAACGGCGATAACTGCGGACAACGGCGGATAACTGGCGATAGCTGCGTGGCCCCACGGGCCGGGAATTCAGCGTCGGATTGGGCGAATCGGGCATCGGGTGTTTATTCTTATCCTGACGATCCACGGTTCGGGCACGCGGAGGGCAGCCGGCTCTCCGGCCAAGGTCCGGATCCTGCCGGAAGAAGCTTGTGCATGCGCGCTCTCATTCTGAATGCTGGATATGAACCCCTGGCGGTTGTGACCTTCCGCCGGGCGCTGGTCCTTGTCCTCACGGGGAAGGCCAGCGTCCTTGCCGAAAGCGGCGACCCCGTCGTCGGTCCGAGCGACATTCTGGGCAGGCCGTCCGTGATCCTGCTGACCCGCTATGTGCGGATCCCCTATAACCGACCGGCTCCGGTCACCCGGCGCGGCGTGCTGCGCCGCGATGATCACCGGTGCGCCTACTGCAGAAAGACCGCCACCACGGTAGACCACATCGAACCCCGGTCCAGAGGCGGGATCGACAGCTGGGAGAACCTCGTAGCGTGTTGCCTGCGCTGCAACGGGCTCAAGGGGGACCATACACTTGGCCAGCTTGGGTGGAAACTGCACACTCTCCCGCACCCCCCGCACAGCGGATTCTGGCTGATCAAAGAACTGGATAAGCCGGTCCCGGAGTGGATGCCATTCCTTCGGCAGGAGTCCGCGGCGTAAGCTGTAGCCATCCGCCGAGGTAAGGACGCCGTCATGATGCAGCCAGTCACGTTTGTGGAGATTCACAGCCCCGATATGGCTGCGACACGCACGTTCATGCAAACCACCTTCGGCTGGGATCCGCAGCCGTTCGGCACTCCGGAGTACCTGATGAACGAGCATGCGAACGCGCCCGGCATCGACACCGGGCTGATGGCCTCACAGGACGGCGATCCGCACGCAACCCCGGTGATAGCCGTTCCTGATCTGGACGCGGCGATGGCCGACGTCGTCCGCAACGGGGGTGCAATCGTGTACCCGCGCTTCGTCAAGGGGGCGGCCGGGGGTGCCTGCTACGTTGTAGACCCCGCGGGCATCCTGATCGGACTGCACGAGATGCAGCCGGCTGCCACGGAAACGGCGGACGACGGCGGCACCGAGGAACGTCTGGGGTTTGCCTGAGTTGTCCGGTACAGTCCGGCGCGCCCTTGCCGGCGTGATAATCCTTGCCGGCGGCCGCTCATCGCGCTTGGGCGGAACCGCGAAGGCTGCGCTACGGATCGGTGGAGTGACCCTGCTGGCCGGCACCGTGGATGCTGCGCGCACGGCATTGCAGGCTAGGGATGGGGGCGTGGCCGGGCAAGGGGGCATGGCCGGCCGGGGGAGTGTGGCCCGGCCCGCTGCCGTCATCGTGGTGGGTCCGGTGCAGCAGCTGCGGAGTCTGCTTGGACTGCCGGGATCCGGGCCCGAGCGCGTATCCGGGCCGGTGCCGGAGGTGCTGCTGATCCGCGAGGATCCGCCGTTTTCGGGGCCCGCCGCTGCAGTCGCCACCGGCCTGACCGTGCTCACCGCCCGCGCCGATGCTGACGCCGACGCCGCTGCCGACGCCGCTGCCGACGGTGGATATGTGTTGGTGCTGGCCTGCGACATGCCGCGCGTCTCCGATGTCGTCTCCTCCCTGCTGTCGAGGCTGGACGTTGCGGCGACGGCATCCACGGCGGATGAGGCGGATGGCTGGCTGGCTTCGGATCGGGGACGTGATCAGCCGTTGGCCGCGATCTACCGGATTGCGCCGCTGCGTCGTGCCGTTGAACGGGCGAGGGCGTCCGGCTCGTTGGCGAATGCCTCGGTCTTCCGCTTGATTGCTAGTCTGGACATGGTTCATATCGACGTTCCGGCCGGAAGCACTGCGGACGTCGACAGTTGGGGTGATGCGGCGGCTCTGGGCGTTGACGGGATCCCAGGGATTAGCCCGCCGGATGCAGCCGGCGATGAGTGACAATGGATTTAACCCGCATCAGCCAAAACCCGGCCGAAGCTTGCGGCCCACGCCCTATACGCATGGAGGAACAGTCATGAAGAGCCAGGAAGAAGTGCTGGAGGATTGGGTCCACACGCTGCTGCAGGCCTTTGAGATAGCAGACCTGACAATTGATACCGACGCCATCCTCAAGGTGGCCGGGGAGGCGGCGCACGCGGTGATCCGCCCTGCTGCACCTCTGACGACGTTTATCGCCGGACTCGCCGCGGGGCTCGCTGCCGGTTCCGGGCAGGCAGCCGAAGCGGCCGCCATGAATGCGGCACTGGAGCTGGCAGGAAAAATGGCGGCTGCCGAAGCCGCCGGGGAGGCCTAGTGGCCAGCGCCGGAGCCGCGCCGGCACTCCCCGCGGCGGTTCCGCACCGTGTGGTGGAGCCGGCCACCGCGCTTGTGGATCCCACCGCGGCCGTGGATCCCGCTGGCGGCGTGGCCGGCCCGGCACCGGCTCCCGGTGGCGACCAGGTCGCGGATTCCGCGGCGGAGTCGCGATTACCGCACAGCTGGGACGAGGCCAGGGCCCGCGCCTATGACTGTGCTACGCCGTTGCCCGCGCACCCGGTCCCGCTCCAGCAGGGAATCGGACGGATCCTTGCCGGCGACATCGTGGCGCTGCAGGACATGCCGCACTATCCGTCGTCGGCGATGGACGGTTGGGCCGTTGCCGGTAGCCCGCCGTGGATCCTGGCCGCCCCCGGACATCGGCTGTCCCCAGGGCAGGCCAGCCCGGTGGTTACCGGCGGCCTTATTCCGTCCGGTGCCAAAGCCGTGCTGCGCAGCGAATCGGGCCGGCTGAGTACGGACGAGGACGGGCTGCCGGTGCTGGTGCTCAGCGAACGCGCCAGACCGGGGGAGCCCAGGGGCGGCCAGCACATCCGCAAGCAGGCAGAGGAGGCCGCCGCGGGCGACCGGCTGGTGCAGGCCGGCCAAATCCTGAACCCGGCTCATATCGCACTGGCGGCACTGGCAGGACTGGATGAGGTTCAGGTGCTGGGCCAGCCCGCCGTGAAACTCGTTTTAACCGGCGATGAGGTGATCCCCGCCGGGTTGCCGGAACCCGGACAGGTCCGGGACACCTTCGCGCCGCAGCTTGCGTCGGTGGTGCGAATGCTTGGCGCGTCGGTGGTGGCGCAGCAGCGCGCCGGAGACAGCCTTGCGGCGATGCTCGACGCACTCGAAGACCCAGCGGATAACCCGGCGGATGTCGTGATCACAACCGGTGCGACCGGGCGGTCCAGTGCAGACTTTCTGCGGGCGGCCATCGCCGAGCTGGGCGGGACCATGATCATTGACGGTATCGCCATGCGCCCCGGGCATCCTACGTTGCTCGCCGAGTTCCCGGACGGGCGTCTGCTGGTGGGTCTGCCGGGGAACCCGCTCGCGGCCATGATGGGACTGCTGACCGTTGCGGCGCCGCTGCTGGCCGGACTGGGCAGCAGGGACCGGCCGGGATTGGGGGAAGTCTTCTGCGGCTCACCGATTACGGAGAGTCGGGGCCGCACCCGGTTGCTGCCCTACCGGCTGGTTTACGGACTGGCATCCCCGGCCAAATTTACCGACTCCGGCATGTTGCGCGGCCTCGCCGCAGCGGATGGAGTAATGCTGGTGCCGCCGCACGGGGCGAAAATGGGTGAGGCGCTGCGTGCGATCCCCCTGCCCTGGTGAGATCAGTCCTGGTGAGGTCAGCCCTGGAGAGGTCAAGCATGCGCGCGCCGGTTGCCGGGCCGGTTTGAGTTCGACTTGAAGCACGACGCCATCACAAACTTGCCGATCACAAACTTGCCGACTACAGGCTTGATCACAGACTTAAGGTATTAAAAGGAGGACGCATTGGGACGGCTTACACAACGGGTCAGGATGGCCAGGGTCAGGTTGCCGGTCGCGGGCCGCGGCGGTGCTGCTCCGGCCGCGACGATGCACCGGATCGAGGACACCCTGGCCGTGGAAGAGCCGCTGGAAATCCGGCTGGCGGAGGTGCCTTTCAGCGTAACCATGCGGACACCGGGTGATGACTTCGATCTGGTGGCCGGATTCCTGGTCTCCGAAGGAGTCATTTGGGAGCAGGGTCAACTGGTGTCGCTGCGCTTCTGCGCGGGCGAGGACGAAAACGGCCGGCAGACCTTCAATGTGGTGCAGGCGCAGCTGCGTCCCGATGTCGCGCTGCCGGACACCGGACTGCAGCGCCATGTCTACACCACGAGTTCCTGCGGAATCTGCGGGACCGCCTCGATTGACGCCGTCCGGAAATCCTCCCATTTCTCGCCGGCCGCGGTGGTGCCGGGATCGCCGCTGTTGACCATGACGGTGCTGGCCGGGCTGCCGGACAGGCTGCGGCAGCAGCAGAAGCTCTTCGAGCAGACCGGTGGAGTGCATGCTGCCGGCCTGTTCAACGCCGCCGGTGAACTTCTCTGCCTGCGCGAAGACGTGGGTCGGCACAATGCCGTGGACAAGGTGGTGGGCTGGGCGCTGCGGGGGGACCGGTTGCCGCTGGAATCGACGGTGCTGCAGGTATCCGGCCGGGCGTCATTCGAGCTTGTGCAAAAGGCCGCCCTCGCCGGCGTCCCGGTCCTCGCGGCGGTGAGCGCGCCGTCGTCGTTGGCCGTTGAGCTGGCCGAGAGCTCGGGCCTGACGCTTGTCGGCTTTAGCCGCGGTGGCAGCCTGAACGTGTACACCCATCCGGAGCGGGTCCTCAGCCAGTCCATCGACTGAGCAGTAGATGCACGTTACAGGCCCGAAAAGGACATCTATTGCACAGTCGATGTGCTTGTCGGGCGGCAGCTGGTCCGATTAGGTTGGGGAGCACGGCGGAATTGCCAGCGCCGGGACCGACGAGGAGCGCCCTGTGCATGATGACCGCCTGTTGACCGAGGCCCGGCTGAACCGCTTTGCCGCCGATCGACTGCTGCCGGCGGTGTACGCCCGAACGGTGCCGCTGGCCGTGGCCGGCTGGGACGTGCCGGGTGGGCCGGTCCCGTTCGCCGAAGCGGTCGATCAGGACTACGTCCCCGTCGCCGCCGGGGAGCCGTGGGGTGCACCGTGGTCCACCAAATGGCTCCGCATCAGCGGAGCCGTACCGACGGGCTGGGGCGGTGCCGGACGGATCCTTGAAGCCGTCGTCGATCTCGGTTTTACGATCGAAATTCCTGGCTTTCAATGCGAGGGGATGGCCTGGCGGCTGGACGGAACCATCGCCAAGGCCATCTCACCGCGTAATCAGCATGTTTGCGTGGAGCTGCTCGGATCCGGGGAGGTCATCGATTTTCTGGTGGAGGCGGCGGCCAATCCGGATGTGGCCGCGGGCTTCACCTTTGCGCCCACGCTGTTGGGCGACAAATCCACGGCGGGTTCGCTGCCACAGTACCGGCTGGGTCCGATCGTGCTGGCCGAGCGGGACCTGCAGGTCTGGGAGCTGTGCCAGGACGTCGGGTCGCTGAACGGGCTGATGCACGTCTTGCCGCTGGATCTGCCCCGCCGATCCGAGATTCTCCGGGCGCTGGAAACAATGATGGACGTGATGGATCCGGACGACGTATCCGGCACCGCGGCGGCGGGCCGGGCGGCGCTGACCAAGGTGCTCCGCCGGCCCGCGTACGCATCCGCTCATAACGTCATCGCCACCGGTCATGCGCACATCGATTCGGCCTGGCTGTGGCCGGTGCGCGAGACCATCCGCAAATGCGCGCGCACCTTTGCCAATGTCCTGGCATTGATGGACGACCACCCGGCCTTTGTCTTTTCCTGTTCCTCGGCCCAGCAGCTGGCCTGGATGAAGGAGTTTTACCCGGACCTGTTCGCGCGGATCAAGGCCAGGGTCGGCACCGGACAATTTGTGCCGGTCGGCGGGATGTGGGTCGAATCGGATACCAACATGCCCGGCGGCGAGGCGATGGCCCGGCAATTTGTGGAGGGAAAGGGCTTTTTCGCCCGTGAATTCGGCATCGACTGCAGGGAAACGTGGCTGCCGGACTCCTTTGGCTACTCCGGCGCACTGCCGCAGATTGCCCGGGCCGCCGGCATGGACTGGTTCCTGACGCAGAAAATTTCGTGGAATCAGGTCAACCCGATGCCGCACCATACGTTCCTCTGGGAGGGGATCGACGGCAGCCGGATCTTCACGCACTTCCCGCCGGTGGATTCCTACAGTTCGGAGCTCAGCGCAGCCGAACTGGCCCACGCCCAGCGCAATTACCGGGAGAAGGGCCGTGGCACGCTGTCGCTGGTCCCGTTCGGCTACGGCGACGGCGGGGGCGGCCCGACCCGGGAAATGCTCGCCGCCGCATACCGCGCGGCCGATCTGGAAGGATCCCCCACCGTGTCCATCGGATCCGCGGCCCGGTTCTTCGCGCAGGCCCAGGCGGAGTATCCGGATCCGCCCGTTTGGCTGGGGGAGATGTACCTGGAACTGCACCGCGGCACCTACACCAGCCAGGCGAACACCAAACGCGGCAACCGGCGCAGCGAACATCTGCTCCGCGAGGCGGAACTATGGGCCACCACCGCCGCCGTGCGCACCGGTGCCGCTTATCCCGCCGCGGAACTCAAACGCAGCTGGCAGCTGGTGTTGTTGCAGCAGTTCCACGACATCCTGCCCGGCAGCGCCATCGCCTGGGTCCACCAGGACGCCGAACGGAACTATGCCGCCGTCGCCCGGGACCTGGAGCAGATCATCGGCTCCGCGGCGCGGGCGCTGCTGGGTGAGGGCGGAACGGCGTTCCTGCTCAATGCCGCTCCGCATGAACGCGCCGGAGTTCGCGCCCTCGCGGCCGCTGCGGTGTCCCTGCAGGACGAACCGGTCGGGGTCACCGAGCACGACGGCGGCTACACGCTGGACAATGGCATCGTCCGGGCGGTGCTGGACGCCAACGGGCTGCTGACGTCGCTGATGGACCACGCCAGCGGCCGGGAGGCGATTGCCCCGGGGACGTTCGGCAACCATCTGGAAGTGCATCGGGACACGCCCAATGCCTGGGATGCCTGGGACATAGACGAGTTCTACCGGCACAACGTCACCAGCTACAGCCAGGCGCACTCGGTGACGCTGGAACGCGCCGGCTGGGACGCCGTCGTCGTCGTTGAACGGCTGGTCGGGTCCTCCCCGGTCACCCAGCGGATCGGTCTGGCCGCCGGTGCGCCGTCGTTGTCCATCCACACCAGCGTGGACTGGCAGGAGCGCGAGAAGCTGCTCAAACTGGGCTTCCCGCTCGACGTGCGCGCGGACCGCTCCGCGGCCGAGACGCAGTTCGGCCATGTCTACCGACCGACGCACACCAACACGTCATGGGAGGCGGCCAAGTTTGAAATCTGTGCCCACCGCTGGATCCACGTCGGGGAGCCGGGCTATGGGGTGGCGATCTCCAACAGCTCCAGCTATGGACATGATGTGACCCGCTCTGTCCGTGCCGAAGACGCGGGCACGACGACGACAGTGCGCGTCTCGCTGCTGCGAGCGCCCAGATGCCCGGACCCGTTTACTGACCAGGGCCGGCACGAGCTGACCGTCACCATCCGGCCCGGCGCCGGCATTGGCGATGCGGTGGAAGAGGGCTACCGCACCAATCTTCAGCCGCGGATTGTTCTGGGTGCGCACGCGGTGGAGCCGTTGTTCACCGTCTTCAACGCCGCGCTGGTCATTGAAGCGGTGAAGCTGGCCGAGGACGGCTCAGGGGATGTCGTTGTCCGGCTGTACGAATCCCTGGGGGAGCGTTCAACCGGGCTCGTGACCGCGAATTTCGCCGCCCGGGAAGTCCTGGTGACGGACCTGCTCGAGGAAACGGCGCAAGTGCCGGCCGGGGTGGTGCTGGGCCGTGACTGTGCCGAGCTGACGCTGCGCCCGTTTCAGCTTCTCACCCTGCGCTTTCGCCGCTGACCCAACTGGTCAGCATTTCTGGCGCTAATGGGGCGCCATTGGAGCCATAACTGCCGACCAGTTGGGAATGTATCCGTCGCGGGGCTAGAACTCGTGCAGCAGCCGCTGCACGAACTGCTGGGTGCGCTCCTGCTTGGGTTCCCGCAGCACCTCTGAGGCGGGACCGCGTTCGACGACGACGCCGTCGTCCATGAAGATCACCTCGTCGGCCATTTGCCGGGCAAAACCGAGTTCATGGGTGACGATCACCATGGTCCAGCCCTCCTCGGCGAGTTCCTTAATGACGCCCAGGACGTCGCCGACCAGCTCCGGGTCCAATGCGGACGTCGGCTCGTCGAAGAGCAGCAGCTGGGGCTTGAGAGCCAAGGCGCGCACAATTCCAACCCGCTGCTGCTGGCCGCCGGAGAGCTCGAACGGATAGGCATCCTTCTTCTCCAGCAGCCCTACGCGGGCCAGCAGCCGCTCCGCCTCCTCTACGACCTGTGGCCGGGGGCGCTTTTGCACCTTGATCGGCCCCTCGGTGACGTTCTGCAGCACGGTCATATGCGGAAAGAGGTTGTAATGCTGGAAAACCATGGCACTGCGGTCGCGCAGCGCCGCGATCTGCTTGCCGGAGACCTTCGCTTTGCCGGAATCCTTGCCGCCGAAATCCAGCCGCAGCTCCCCGGTTCCGTTTCCGCCCAGCGCCACCGTGCCGCCGTCGGGCATCTCCAGCCCATTCAGGCAACGCAGCACGGTGGTCTTTCCCGAACCCGACGGCCCGATCAGCGCGACCACCTTACCCTTGGGCACGTCCAGGTCGATGCCGCGAAGGACCAGGTTGCTGCCGAAAGCCTTGGTCAGGTCCCGCACCTGCAGAACGGGCACATCGTTAGTGGGCGACATAGCGGTCCAATCTCTTTTCAAGCTGTGATTGTGCAGTGGAGAGTGCCAGGCAGATCACCCAGTACACGGCGGCGGCCTCCAGATACAGGGTCATGAATTCCTGGCTGAAGGCGGCCACCTGCTGGGCATTGCGGAAGAGCTCCGTGACCAGGATTAGAGACGCCAGCGAGGTGTCCTTCACCAGCGAAATGAAGGTGTTGGACAGCGGCGGAACGGAGACCCGGGCGGCCTGCGGCAAAATGATCCGCACCAGCGCCTGCCCGCGGGACATCCCAATCGTGTGCGCGGCCTCCCACTGGCCCTTGGGCACGGACAGGATCGCGGCGCGGATCACCTCCGCCGCGTAACCGCCCACGTTGAGCGAAAAGGCGATGATCGCGCTGGGCCATGGATCCAGCTTGACCCCGATGGTCGGCAGCCCGTAGAAGATCACGAAGAGCTGCACCAGCAAGGGGGTGCCGCGGATCACCGACACATAAAAGCGGGCGACGGCGGCAAGCACCACGTTCCTGCTCAGCCGCATCAGCGCCACAATCAGGGCAAGGATGAGACCCAGCGCAAAGGAGGCGAGGGTGAGCGGGATGGTGCCTCTGATGGCGCCACCAATGAGCGGACCCAGAGAGCTCCAGACCAGGTCCCAATTGACTGTCATGCCATAGCCTAACGTTGCGAAGAAGTCGCGCCGCGGATGCTTCGCGTCATACGGTTATGTCGGCTGGTCACGTCGTCCGGTTATTTGGAAACGTCGGCACCGAAGTACTTATCCGAAATCCCGGCAAGTGTGCCGTCGGCCTGCAGATCGGCCAGCGCCTTGTCCACGGCCGTGACCAGTTCCGTGGCTCCCTGGTGGAACGCGAAAGCATTCTTGGACTTGTCGGGAGTTTCGGCGGCAATTTTCAAACCCGCATCCGGGTTGGTCTTCGCATAGTCAAGGTACGTCAGTTTGTCATTCACGACGGCGTCAACACGGCCCTGGCGCAGCAGCGCAATGGCCTGTGCCCACCCCTCGACGGCCTCAACATTGGCGCCGCTCTGCTGTGCCAGGGTGTAATAGTTGCTGGTAAGCGACTGTGCGGTGGTCTTCCCCTTGAGGCTGTCGAAGCTGGTTATGGAGTTATCGTCCGACTTTGTCACGATGACTCCGGGCGAAACGGTGTACGGCGTGGAAAAGTCGTACTTCGCGCTCCTCGCCGGGTTAATGGAGATCTGATTGGCAATCATGTCAAACCGCTTGGCCTCCAACCCGGCAAAAATTCCGTCGAACTGGGTTTCCCGGAAGGTTGCCTTGACGCCCAATTTCTCCGCGACAGCCTGGGCGATTTCGACATCGTATCCGGTCAGTTTGCCTGAACCGTCCTCATGAAAGGTGAAGGGTTTGTAGGTGCCCTCCGTGGCAATGATGAGCTCGCCCTTGGACTTCACATCGCTCAGCGACGTGTCGGCAGATCCGGACGCGGAGCCGGAGGACGGGCCCGAGCCTGTTGAGCACCCTCCCAAGGCCAAGGAAACTGCAACCAAACCGACTAGGGCAAAGCGGCGACGGTTCATCAGGATGTCCTTCTTCCAAAATCGAAACGGGGCAGGGATCTGCCCGCGGGCACAGGTTGCGACCGTAGCAGCGTCAACGCGTTTATGACGAGGTCTTATTTCCTCATATGACGCCTCGTTGACGGGGCAGACGTGCGGACGGGGCCGAAGGTCCGATGCCGGGGCCTTCAACGGGCAAGGATTGCCGAAACGCGCCGGGGAATGAATCATTAACCGCCAGCGCTTTACAAGCCCTAGGCTTGATCCGCGGATACGCCGCGGAGCATGGCAAAAACCAAAGGAATCACCATGAGTATGGAAGGCGCAGCCTGGAGCTCGCTTTGGAGCTCGATGCGCTCGGATAAGAGCGGCAGCGGTATTTCGAAGGACACGCCAAGGCGAACGCTCGCTTTTGCCAAGCCGTACAGCCGCAGGCTGGTGCTGTTCGTCGTGCTCTCCGTGGTTTCCGCAGTCCTGGCCGTCGCCACGCCGCTGTTTGCCGGGCAGGTGGTGGACGCCATCGTGGCCCGTTCAGACGTGCAAATCGTCATCAACCTGGCCCTGCTCATCGCGGCGGTCGCGGTCCTGGATGCCGGCATTTCGCTTGTAATCCGCTGGATTTCCTCAAATCTGGGGGAGGGTGTGATCCTGGACCTGCGCACCGCGGTCTTCAATCATGTGCAGAAAATGCCCATCGCCTTCTTTACCCGCACCCGCACCGGTGCCCTGGTCAGCCGGCTCAACAACGATGTCATCGGCGCGCAGCAGGCCTTCAGCGGTACGCTCTCTGGCATCGTCAGCAACTCCGTGGCCCTCGTCCTGACGCTGGTGGTGATGCTGGGCAAATCCTGGCAGGTCACCGTGCTGGCACTGGTGCTGCTGCCGATTTTCCTGATCCCGGCCCGGCGTTTCGGCTCCCGGCTGGCGGGAATGCGCAAGGAAGCCGCGGACCTGAACGCGGACATGAGCACCCAGATGACGGAACGCTTCTCCGCTCCCGGCGCCACCCTGGTCAAGCTCTTCGGCCGGCCCGCGGATGAATCCCGCGAGTTCACCGCGCGCGCCAGCCGGGTGCGGGACATCGGTGTCCGGACGGCCGTCATGCAGTTTGTCTTCTTCACGGCGCTGATGCTCGTGTCCTCGCTCGCACTGGCCCTGGTCTACGGCCTCGGCGGCTACTATGCCATCCGTGGGCAGCTGGCCGCGGGCGACGTCGTCGTCCTGGCATTGCTGCTGACGCGCCTCTATGCGCCGCTTACCGCACTGGCCAACGCCAGGGTGGACATCATGAGCGCCCTGGTGAGCTTTGACCGGGTCTTCGAAATCCTGGACCTTAAACCGCTGATCGCGCAAAAGCCGGACGCGCGCGAGGTCCCGCGCGGTGCGGTGGCCGTGGAGTTCGACGACGTCCGCTTTGCCTACCCGTCCGCGGACAAGGTTTCACTGGCCTCGCTCGAGGACGTTGCCACCCTGGATACCCGCGGCGGCGACGAGGTCCTGCACGGCATCAGTTTCCGGGCCGAGCCGGGCCAGACCATCGCCCTCGTAGGGTCCTCCGGGGCCGGCAAATCGACCATCGCGCAGCTGCTTTCGCGGCTGTACGACGTCGATTCCGGGGCCGTCCGGCTGGCCGGGATCGACGTCCGGGACGTGACCTTTGATTCGCTGCGGCAGACGATCGGCATGGTGACCCAGGACGGGCACCTGTTCCACGAATCCATCCGCTCCAACCTGCTTCTGGCCAGACCCGACGCCAGTGACGAGCAGATCTGGGACGCGCTGGCGCGGGCACGGCTGCAGACCATGATCGCATCGCTGCCCGACGGTCTGGACACCGTCGTTGGGGAGCGCGGTTACCGGCTGTCCGGCGGCGAGCGGCAGCGGCTGACCATTGCCAGATTGCTGTTGGTGCAACCGGCCGTGGTCATTCTGGATGAGGCGACGGCGGCACTGGACTCCACGAACGAGGCGGCGGTGCAGTCCGCCTTGGGCGAGGCGCTGCAGGACCGGACGGCGATCGTTATTGCGCACCGGCTCTCCACGATCCGCTCCGCGGACGCGATCCTGGTGGTGGAGGACGGACAGATTATCGAACGGGGCACGCACGAGGTCCTGCTGGCCGCCGGCGGGCGCTATGCGGAGCTGCACGACACGCAGTTTGCCCAGGCCGTGGCCGCCGTCGCCGATGCGCGGGTGTCCGACGCCTGACCTGGACATCCGGAGTTTGCCTGCTTGTTATCCTCCGGCCGGCCACCGGGCCATACCCGCGGCAAACGAAGCGCAGTGACGTGCGCGCTCAAATGTGACAATGCCTGCGCGAAGGCCGTGTGCAACGAGTCCGGCAACGGTTACTTCCTGGATATCGCCTCCGCGACGTTCAGCCGCAGGGCGGCGCTGGGCTTGGGCGGCGCCGGTGCCGCAAAATCATTGGTCTTTGACGCCATCCAACCCGTGGACCTGACGGTCGACGCCTTCAACGTTCCCACCGGCTACTCCTGGTCACCGATCATCCGGTGGGGGAGATCCGCTGTTCGCCGATGCGCCGGACTTTGACCTGGACAACCAAAGCGCCGCTGCACGGGCCCGGCAGTTCGGCTACAACAATGACTACCTGGCGATACTGCGATCCGGCAACGGCAAAAATTTTCTGCTGGTCTGCAACCACGAGTACGCCAATCCGTCGATTATGTTCCACGCCGTGGCCACCGCCGCCGAGAAGCGGTACAGGTTTTCGGACAAGGCGACGACGAGAAATTCGACTACTTGTACAAGTTCGTCTCCACGGCCAGCTACCGGAAAGATGACAAAAAGCACAACAAAAGCCTGCTGACGGCCGGAATATGTACGTTGAGGGGTTCACGGGCGGCTCACCGGCCGGCGGGATCGACGGCGCCGGGAAACCGCCGGCCGACGGTGCCTTTGACGGCTCCGGCGAATGGCTGCCGCTGGTGGCGGTCGGCAGAAGCGCCATCGAGGGCACGAGCCTGGAGGAGGTACTGGTCCTTACCGGGTGGCCGCTGACACGGCCGGTGCCACCAGGATGGACAGATGCGAGGACGTCCAGCCAAATGGACCTGCGGTCCGGTGCCGGGCAAGCGCGGGCCCCCAGACCCACCGTCGTCCAGGTCTACCGGGCCTGAGACGCGCCCGCCTCGCGCTACCCCGCGATCTGACTGGGGCATGCTGCCATGGCGGCGGGGATTTCGGTTTACACCGCGGACTACCCCGCGGCGCGGAACAGGGACGTGGTCAGCAGCAGATTCTTGTCCGGTCCGATGACATCCCATTCGTAATCGAGCCGGCTGGGCGAGACCGCGCGGTAGGTGACGTTGTAGGTGTCCGGCGCACACCCGTGCACGGTGGTCCACCGGCCGGTGGACAGATTCAGCGTATGGAAGAAGCGTCCGTCGGGGAAGTGAATCTCCAGCACGGCCGGGTCCGTGGTGTGCCGGAGCAGATATTCGCGCGTGGCTTGCCCGGTATGCGTCGGCCAGCTCATGGTGCCGTGTTCACGCTGCCGCAGCCCGCCATCGCCGGTGTTCCCTGTGCCGCCATCTTCGGACTCAAACACAACCGTTCCTTCGAAGCGCCCATGCGCTCCGCTGGAACGGTCCAGTAACGTGCGGTCAACCCGCCAGCTTCCGGCCAGATACGCGCGCAGATCGGTGACGGATACAGGCTCCACGTGCGCGAGGCGGGATTCGAACCCGCGACCTTCCCTTTAGGAGAGGGATGCTCTATCCTGCTGAGCTACTCACGCCCGCACCGGCAAATGGGACGCGTCCGCAAACCGGTGCGAAATCAACCTTACCCGTTCCTGCGCCAAGTCCGTCGCCACGGCTATTGTGAAGCTGTGACCGATTCCGATCCGAAGCCGCCGGCCGGGCTGAACTCAACCGGGATGAACCCAGCGCGGCTGGCCGCCGTTGCAACGGCGCAGCTGGCCCGGACCCGCAGCCTTGTCGGGGCCTGGGCCAAAATCAGTATCCTGCAGTACTTTGTTGCGGAAGCCACAGTCATTGCGGGGTGGGCGGGCGCGCAGCCGTACAGCCGCCGATTCAACGTGATCAGTGATTTGGGCGCCGAACGTTGCGGGCGCTTTCACGGCAAGGACGTATGTTCTCCGTTGCATCTGCTGATGAACGCGTCGTTTATTGTCCAGGGCCTGGCGATGATCGTTGGCGCTGTGCTGCTCAGCACCGTGCTGTTCCGGGTGGCGGGCAAACCCAGGCTGCAGCCGGCGCCCCAGCATCCGGGCTGGGCGGTGGCGATCCGCGTGCTCATCGTGTTGTCGGGGCTCGGAATGGTGGTGGCCGGGCTGGTCCCGGAAGACACTCTTTTTTGGCTGCACTACGCAGGCTCCATCGCCTACTTCGTCCCGGGAGGGCTGGCGCTCATAGCGCTGTGGTGGAGCTGGCGACGTCGCCGGATCGTCAGCGGGTTCCTGCTGCTGTGCGGCGCGGTGTCGCTGGTCTCCACCATCATATTCGGGCTGGTGCCGGGTATCGAACACGGTACGGTGGAGCGGCTGATGGCTTACCCGATCACGATCGGACTCTCCACTGTGGGAGTGGTGGTGGGACTGGGGTGCAGGCAGGCCCGTGCCGCCGTCGGGAAGCAGGCAACCGGCCGGCAGGCCGTCTGAGTCTGCGTCGTCTGAGCCTGCGCCGTGCGAGCCGCTCTCAGGCGCCGGCGGGGCCGTTGTCGCCGGCGGCCGCTTTCGATGCCCGCAGTTTCCTGCGCCGGCCGATAAACAGTGCCGCACCACAGGCCAGCAGGGACAGGACCAGCAGTACCCACGACGCAACGACCAGGAGGCTGGCCAAAGCGACCTGGCCGCCGTCGAGCGTTCCGGCCGACAGCATGCCGTCGATGGCGAAATTCGCCCACAGCTGTACGCCGGCGAACAGCACCGGAGCCGCCCACAGCGCCCAGCGGACTGGTTTGCGCGCGACGTTCAGGGCGATCATGATCATCGCGCTGAAACCGAAGACCAGCGGAAACAGCGTCCCGGCGGTTTTATGCACATACTGCAGCTGGCCGCGTGCATCGGCGTCCATCGAGCCGCGCAGCTGGTCAATATATCCCTGATCGAAACCGGCCAGCATGGAATCCGGCATCGCGTGACCATTGGTGAGCTGCGTCATCTGCTCCAGCGTGAGCAGGTGGAAGTACCAGAAGAGGAACGCACTGGCCACCAGACCGGCAATCAGGATGAGATTGGCGTTGCCCGCGGCCTTGGCCGGATCCCGGGAAGTGCTGGGATTGACGACGCCGGCGGGCCGGGCTGGAAGGGCGGCGTTGGCGCCGTGCTTGGCGGCACGTTGCGCGGGGGTTTTGGCCATACGGCCATTATCCACCGCGCGGCGGGAACTCCCGGCAGGGGGTCCCGCGGGTGGAACGTGATCTCCGCCGCAGGCTGGGCAGGCTGGGTAGGCTGGGCAGATGGCAACTGAATCTGCGTCATTTGGTATCGATCCCGCGGACTCCGATCTGGAGCTGGCCGCGGCGCTGGTCCGCCACGCCGGGCACCTGGCGTACCGGATGCGCTCGGACGGCCTGCTCGGGGAGCAGAAGACCTCGGTGTCCGACGTCGTCACGGCAGCGGACCGTGCGGCGGAGACCTTCATCGTGGAACAGCTGCGCCGCTGCCGTCCGGAGGATGGGATCCTGGGCGAGGAGGGCGCCGCCCGAGTGGGGTTAAGCGGCCGGACCTGGGTGATCGACCCGGTGGACGGGACCTACAACTTTCTCAGCGGCTCCACCTACTGGTGTTCGGCGCTGGCCCTCAAGTTCGACGGCAAGCTCGACGGCGGCGGTCGGGGGTCGCTCGACGGCGGCAACGGCGGTACGGAGCCGGACCGGGACGTCCTGCTGGGCGCAATTTACCAACCGGAGGAGGACAAACTCTGGCTGGGCGGCCCGGAGCATCCGGCAACGCTGAACGGTCGACCCTTGTTGCCGCCGTCGAACTCGGTACTTGGGCAGTTAAGCGCCGGCACCTACATTCATCCGTCCTGGCTGGTGCAGCCGCAGGCCGCGACGCCGTGGCATGCCGCAGCCGTCCTTCCCGCCACGATCCGGATGCTCGGTTCCGGGTCGTGTGATCTGGGCCGGGTCGCGGACGGGCAGCTGGGCTGCTGGTTCCAGCACAGCTGCCCCGAGTGGGACTGGCTCCCGGGGAAGGCGATCGTGCTCGCGGCCGGCGGCGCTACCGCCGTCGTGAGGGTCAACGGACTTCACTGGTACATCGCCGGCGGTGTGACGGCGGTCCGGGAGGTGGCCGCGGCGTTGCGTTCGTCGTCGTTGGACTGAGGTTGGGCTGAACACGCGGCGGCGAGCACGGGCGAGCACCGGCCGACCGACGGCCGACGGCCTTTGTCAGGGGCAGCGCCTAGACTTGGGGTCATCATGGATATGTTGTTTGACCCCCGCCCGAATGACCCCCGAACCGTTGGACCCAGGCTAACGCCCCACGCGTCCTCCACCGACGCCGCGGTTCCGAACGCGCAGGGACTGCTGGTCGGTCTCAATCCCGAGCAGGACCAGGCGGTCCGGCATGCCGGATCTCCGCTGCTTATTGTGGCCGGGGCCGGTTCGGGAAAAACACGGGTGCTCAGCCACCGGATTGCCTATCTGATCGCCACAGGCAGGGCCCACCCGGGTCAGATTCTGGCCATTACGTTTACCAACAAGGCCGCGGCAGAGATGCGCGAGCGGATCGGATCGCTGGTCGGCGAACGGGCCAAGAGCATGTGGATCTCCACTTTCCACTCGTCCTGCGTCCGGATTCTGCGCCGCGAGGCGGCCAACGTCGGGCTGAACTCCAACTTCTCGATTTATGACTCGGCGGATTCATTGCGCCTGATCACGCTGGTGGCCAAGGGACTGGACGTTGACCCGAAGCGGTTTGCGCCGAAGGCGATCCAGCACAAGATTTCGGCACTCAAAAACGAGCTCATTGATGATGATGAGTACTCGAGCGAGGCCAACCACAACGATCCGTTTGAGCAGGCCGTCTCGGAGGTCTACAACGGGTACACCCAGCGCCTGCGGCAGGCCAATGCGATGGACTTTGATGACCTGATTGCGCAGACGGTCTACATCTTCCGGGCCTTCCCCGGGGTGGCGGACTACTACCGGCGCCGCTTCCGGCACGTGCTGGTGGACGAGTACCAGGACACCAACCACGCGCAGTATGCCCTGGTCCGGGAGCTGACCATGCCCTTCGACGACGGCGTCCTTGCCCCGGTGCCGGCTGAACTGACCGTGGTGGGGGATTCGGACCAGTCCATTTACGCATTCCGTGGAGCCGATATCCGCAACATTGTGGAATTCGCGAAGGACTACCCGGATGCCCAGACCATCAAGCTGGAGCAGAACTACCGCTCCACCCAGACCATTCTCAGCGCGGCCAACGCGGTAATCTCACGGAACCCGGATCGGCCGGACAAACGGCTCTGGACCTCGGAGGGCGACGGCGAGAAGATCATCGGCTACGTCGCGGAGAACGAGCACGAGGAAGCGCGCTTCATCGCCGAGGAGATTGACCGGCTGCAGGATGAATCCCAGCTGCGTCCGGGCGACGTGGCGATTTTCTACCGCACCAATGCCCAGTCACGGTCCATCGAGGAAATCCTGATGCGGGTGGGGCTGCCCTACAAGGTCGTGGGCGGCACCCGGTTTTACGAACGCAGGGAAATCAAGGACGCGCTGGCCTACCTGCGCGTGCTGGTCAACCCGGATGACGATATTAATTTGCGCCGGATTGTGAACGAGCCCAAGCGCGGCATCGGTGACCGGGCGGAAGGGGCCGTTGCAGCCCTTGCCCAACGGGACCGGATCTCGTTCATGGCGGCCCTGCGCCGCGCTGAGGAAGCGCCGGCGATGGCCACCAGGAGCGTGAACGCGGTGGCCGGTTTTGTGAAACTGATGGACGATCTGTCCGTGGTTGCCGCGGGTTCCGGTGCGTCGGCCGCGCTGGAGGCCGTGCTGGAGCAGACGGGTTACCTGGCGGGCCTGCGGGCCAGTACCGATCCCCAGGACGAGTCCCGGGTGGAAAACCTGGCCGAACTGGTCGCCGTCGTGCGCGAATACGAGCGTGACCATCCGGAGGGAACCTTGGGTGAATTCCTGGAGCAGGTCTCCCTGGTGGCGGATGCGGACCAGATCCCGGACGCACCGGGTGGGTCCGCCGCCGAGGCGGCCGCCGCGGTGGCAGAGGCCAAGCGCCTCGGCGTGGTCACGCTGATGACCCTGCACACCGCCAAGGGGCTGGAATTCCCCGTGGTGTTCCTGACCGGGATGGAACACGGGATTTTCCCGCATTCGCGTTCCGCGTCGGATCCTGCCGAGCTGGCCGAGGAACGGCGGTTGGCCTACGTCGGCCTGACGCGGGCGCGCAAACGTCTTTACCTCACGCGGGCGGAGGTCCGCAGTCTCTGGGGACAGAGCCAGTACAACCCGGCGAGCCAGTTCATCGGGGAGGTCCCGGCGGAACTGATCGACTGGAGGCGTGAGGGTAACGTCCGGAGCCTGTCCGCGGCCGGCTCCTCGGATGGCTTCGGTGGCAACCGCTACGGTGGATCCTTCTGGGGTGCCGGCAGCATGGCCGGGGGCCGGGACTCCGGGCAGCTGCCGCCGAGCATTTCCGCGCGCAGCGCCGCCGGCAGGGTGCAGCCGCAAAAGGAAGTGGTCTCCGTCTCCGCGGGGGACAAGGTCAACCACACAAGCTTCGGCAACGGCACGGTGCTGTCGGTGGAAGGTTCCGGGGACAAGACGGTGGCGAAGGTGAAGTTCGACGGCGGCGAGAAGCGTCTGCTGCTGCGGTACGCGCCGCTGACAAAGGTGCAGTAAACCTGACAAAGGTGCAACAAATACGGCAACGGATTCCGGCGGCAAAGCACGGCTGAACGGCGCGGCGGGAAATGTGTGCTTGCGCACTAAACGGGTACTCTGTAAGCGGTGGACTCCGCCCCTGGACTAAAGTTCCAGTGGGGTAGCAGGTCTGTTGTCCTTTGTTGGATAACCAGGACCCGCGCTCCGCAATCGCAAGATTGAAATGAACACTACTTCGACGTAGAAGGACGCAACCTGTGGACCTGTTTGAATATCAGGCGCGCGATATGTTTGAGGCGCACGGTGTACCCGTGCTCGCCGGCATCGTGGCGCACACCCCGGAAGAGGCAAAAGCAGCAGCCGAGAAGATCGGCGGCGTCACCGTCGTCAAGGCTCAGGTAAAGGTCGGCGGCCGCGGAAAAGCGGGTGGCGTCAAGGTCGCGAAGACCGCCGAAGAGGCGTTCGCGTACGCAACGGACATCCTGGGTATGGACATCAAGGGCCACACCGTCAACACCGTCATGATCGCCCAGGGCGCGGACATTGCCGAGGAATACTACTTCTCCGTTCTGCTGGACCGGGCCAACCGCAATTACCTGGCCATGTGCTCGGTGGAGGGCGGAATGGAGATCGAGGAGCTCGCCGTAGAGCGCCCCGATGCGCTGGCCAAGGTTGCAGTGGACCCCGCGGTCGGTATCGACCAGGCCAAGGCCAACGAAATCGTTGAGACCGCCGGTTTCGCTCCCGAGCTGCGCGAAAGCGTTGCCGCCGCCATCATGAAGCTGTGGGACGTTTTCAAGAAAGAAGATGCGACCCTGGTGGAGGTCAACCCGCTGGTCAAGACCGGCGACGGTGCGATCCTGGCGCTGGACGGCAAGGTCTCCCTGGATGAGAACGCCGATTTCCGCCACCCGAAGCACGCGAACCTTGAGGATGCGGCTGCCGCGGATCCGCTTGAGGCCAAGGCCAAGGCTGCCGGCCTGAACTACGTCAAGCTCGACGGCGAGGTGGGTGTTATCGGCAACGGTGCAGGCCTCGTCATGTCCACCCTGGATGTGGTCGCCTACGCCGGCGAAAACCATGGCAACGTCAAGCCCGCGAACTTCCTGGACATCGGTGGTGGAGCATCCGCCGAGGTCATGGCCGCCGGCCTGGACGTCATCCTCAATGACCCGCAGGTCAAGAGCGTTTTCGTTAATGTCTTCGGTGGCATCACCGCCTGCGACGCCGTTGCCAAGGGCATCGTCGGTGCACTGGCCGAGCTGGGCGCCAGCGCCAACAAGCCGCTGGTGGTCCGCCTGGACGGAAACAACGTTGAAGAAGGCCGGCGTATCCTGGCCGACGCCAATCATCCGCTGGTGACCCTGGCCGCAACCATGGACGAGGGCGCCGACAAGGCCGCCGAACTCGCCAACGCCCGCTGACCGAGAGCCAGGAAGAGTAACCATGTCTATTTACCTGAACAAAGATTCCAAGGTTATCGTGCAGGGGATCACCGGCGGCGAAGGCACCAAGCACACCGCCCTGATGCTCAAGGCCGGCACCCAGATCGTCGGCGGCGTCAACGCCCGCAAGGCCGGAGCCACCGTCGTCCACGGCGACGTTGAACTGCCCGTCTTCGGGACCGTCGCGGAAGCGATTCAGAAGACGGCCGCGGACGTTTCGATTGTCTTCGTCCCGCCGGCCTTCACCAAGAACGCCGTCGTGGAAGCGATCGAAGCCGGCATCGGCCTCGTCGTGGTCATAACCGAGGGCGTTCCGGTCCAGGACTCCGCGGAGTTCTGGGCGCTGGCGCAGTCCAAGGTTGACGCCGACGGCAAGCAGATCACCCGCATCATCGGCCCGAACTGCCCCGGCATCATCACACCGGGCGAGGCACTGGTGGGTATTACTCCGAACAACATCACGGGCAAGGGCCCGATCGGTCTGGTCTCCAAGTCCGGAACCCTGACCTACCAGATGATGTACGAACTGCGTGACCTGGGCTTCTCCACCGCGATCGGCATCGGCGGTGACCCGGTCATCGGCACCACCCACATCGACGCCCTGGCCGCGTTCGAGGCCGACCCGGAGACCAAGGCCATCGTGATGATCGGCGAAATCGGCGGCGACGCGGAGGAGCGCGCCGCCGAGTTTATCAAGGCCAACGTGACCAAGCCCGTCGTCGGCTATGTCGCCGGCTTCACGGCTCCGGAGGGCAAGACGATGGGCCACGCCGGGGCGATCGTCTCCGGCTCCGCCGGTACCGCGCAGGCCAAGAAGGAAGCTCTCGAAGCCGCCGGGGTGAAGGTCGGCAAGACGCCGTCCGAGACCGCCACGCTGCTGCGCGAGGTTTACGCGGCGCTCTAACCTTCCCAACTGATGGGCGGTTGTGCACGGAATCCGCGGATTCCGACCACAACCGCCCATCGCTGTCTTAAGCCTCCCCGCTGTATGTCTTGGGGAGGGTCGTGGATAGTGTTGCGGCCGTAGGCGCCAGTATTCGCGCTGCCCGGAAGGAAGCAGGACTCACCCAGGAGGATCTGGCCAATCTCGCCGAGACGTCCGAGAGAACCATCTCCTTCAGGGGGTGGATGAATCAGGCATGAGGTGACTTTTGGCTTTGAATATAGTTTTGGACGACGTCCACCGCGGGGCCCCCGACGGTGCCGCAGTAGTAGGATCTGGCCCAGAAATTGTTCCCCCACAGGAATCGTTTCACCCGCGGCCAGTGGTCTCGGCGCAGTATCCGGGAGGAGACGCCTTTCAGGGAGTTAATGAGCTTGGACAGCTCAACTGTCGGCGGGAAATTCACTAGTAGATGCACATGGTCGTCCTCACCGTTGAATTCGACCAGACCGCATCCGAAGTCGGCGCACACTTTCTCCATCGTGACCCGGCAGGTCTCCAGCATGGCCTCGTCAAAGACACCGTGGCGATACTTTGTCACAAACACCAAATGGGCGTGGCACTGCCACACGGCGTGTCTGCCGCGTCTGATGTCCGGTTCTTCATCCATCCACCAAGTCTACACACGATATAATTGGGTGCGGCTCTTCTGGAGTGATGGTCATGCTGCTCGCGGGATGGGCTGGTTTGGGCATGGCGAGCCGGTCGGCCACGATGTGGCGGCAGGCACCAAAAGTCTGCGGCTGCGGCCAATAGACCCGCGCTGAACGCTGCCACCTCGATCCGTTTGGAGGACCTGCCATTCAGCGGTTCTCCAGCAGGGCGGCGTCCAGTAGAATCCGCTCAGCTTCGCAAGCCAGCTTTTCCGTCGCCTGTAAGGTGTTGTATACGACTTCTAACTTTGATAGTATGACAGGACAAACTATTAAGGGAGCTTGAAATGCCGTTGGTTCGCATCGATGTTAACGAGGGCCGCAGGGTGGAAGAACTGTCGGCCCTGAGTCGTGCCATCCATGACGCCATCTTGGCTGAATACGGGATTCCCGAACGGGATTATTTTCACATTCTGACCGAACATGCGGCCGGACAAATAGTGGCGCAGGATGCAGGTCTGGGATTTGAGCGCACCACCGGCGTGGTGATGATCCAGATCTTTACCCAATCGGGGCGCTCGCGGACAGCGAAGCAGTCCCTGTTTGCCGCCATCTCCGAGCGGCTGGCCGCGGTCGGTGTCGGTGGCCAGGATGTGTTCCTGGGCTATGTGGAAAACACTGCGGAGGACTGGTCCTTCGGCTACGGCCGGGCGCAATACATGACCGGGGAGCTTGACGTGCCACGGCCCGCTGACGGGTGACTGTCCGGTCTTCGCCGTCCTTCCATTGTTCCGCCACGCCGCCTGCAATTATGCAGGTTGTATATATGTCAGAACAAACTTTTGACAGGACATGGGATATGGTGCAGAGTGGTTCTTGTGCTCCCGATCACAAGGATGCGCAGCATTCTGACCCACCTGTTTGAGGCAACGTTCTTCAGTGAAAGGTTCACCGATCCCCGTGACCCATGAATTACTTACCATCGGCCGCATCAGCGTCGACATCTACCCGAATGACATCGGGGTGGACCTCGAAGACGTCGCCTCGTTCGGCAAATACCTGGGCGGCTCGCCGTCCAATGTCGCCGTGGCCGCAGCACGCCACGGCCGCAGGTCCGCCGTCATCACCCGCACCGGCGACGACCCTTTCGGCGCTTATCTGCATCGTGAACTGCAAAAGTTCAATGTGGACGACCGGTTCGTCTCCTCGGTGCCCGACCTGCCCACGCCGGTCACGTTCTGCGCCATCAAACCGCCGGATGACTTCCCGCTGTACTTCTACGGCCGTTTTCCCAGCGCCCCCGACTGGCAGATCAGGGCCGAGGAGCTGGACATCGCCGCCGTCAAGGATGCCCGTATTTTCTGGTCCACGGTCACCGGCCTCAGCCAGGAACCGAGCCGGGGCGCGCACATCGCCGCCCACCAGGCGCGCCCGCGCACCGGCCTAAGCGAAGGTCAATACACCATCCTCGACCTCGACTACCGTCCCATGTTCTGGGCCTCCGAACAGGAGGCCCGCGAACAAATTGCCAGGATCCTGCCCCAGGTGACCGTGGCCATCGGCAATGACAAGGAATGCGCCGTCGCCGTGGGGGAAGGCACTCCTGATGAGCAGGCGGACCGCCTGCTGGCAGCGGGGGTTGAGATCGCTGTCGTCAAGCTGGGTCCGGATGGGGTGATGGCGAAGACCTCCACCGAGCGGGTCGTGTCCGCACCCGTCCCCGTGGAAACGGTGAACGGCCTGGGGGCCGGCGATTCCTTTGGCGGCGCGTTCGTGCACGGCCTGCTGTCGGGTTGGCCATTGGCCCAGGTGCTGGATTACGCCAATGCCTCCGGCGCCATCGTGGCCTCCCGGCTCTCCTGTGCCGACGCCATGCCCACACCGGAGGAAGTTATTTCGCTGCTGGCCGAACGCGGCCGGCTCGTCCCGGAAGGTGCCACGAAATGAGCACAACTGCAGTATCCGCCGGCGTCGGCGTCGACAAGGACCCGCGCCGCTACGCCCACCTGACGACCATCCGGCTGGAAGACCCGGACGCCATTGCCCGCGCCGCCGCGGGCCGCCGTCGTCACCCCGGGCTCAAGGCCGGCGTGCAGAGCTTCATCGTTGCCGCCGACCACCCGGCCCGCGGCGCCCTGTCCGTCCGCGGCAACAAAACCGCCATGGCGGATCGGCGGGACCTGCTGGACCGCCTGCGGATTGCCCTGGACAACCCGGCCGTAGACGGCATCCTGGCGTCCCCGGACATCATGGATGACCTGCTTCTGCTGGGCGCCCTTGAGGGGAAACTGGTTTTTGGCTCGATGAACCGCGGTGGCCTGGCCGGTCTGGTCAACGAGTTTGACGACCGTTTCACCGGGCACACCGCCGCGGCGCTGAAGGCGCTGGGCGCCGACGGAGGCAAGATGCTCACCCGCATCTGCCTGGACGACCCGGACACGGTGGTGACGCTGGAGGCCACCGCCCGTGCCATTGATTCGCTGGCCGCGCAGAAGCTGATTGCCATGGTGGAGCCGTTCCTGTCCGTGCGCAAGAACGGCAAGGTCCGCAACGACCTGTCCACCGACGCCGTGATCAAGTCCGTCGCCATCGCCTCCGGGCTCGGTTCCACCAGCGCATACACGTGGATGAAACTACCCGTCGTGGCAGATATGGAACGCGTGCTGGCCGCAACCACCATGCCGACCGTGCTGCTGGGCGGGGACCCGTCCGGCTCCGAGGACGAGGTTTTCGCCAGCTGGCGCGCCGCGCTCGCCTTGCCCGGTGTCCAGGGCCTGACGGTGGGACGCGCCCTGCTGTACCCTCAGGGCGGCGATGTCGCCGGGACCGTTGCCACTGCCGCGTCGCTGTTGAACCGCACATCCGTGAGCACGCAGGAGTAAACGATGCCGACACGCACAACACCGACACGCACAATGACCGTGGCGCAGGCCCTGGTGGAATTCCTGGCCAACCAGTACACCGTGGACCGCGTCGGCACCGAGGAATACCGCGGCCGGCTGATCCCTGGTACGTTCGGTATCTTCGGCCACGGCAACGTGGCCGGAGTGGGCCAGGCGCTCAGGCAATACCAGCAAAGTGACCCCGAACTGATGCCGTACTACCAGGGCCGGAACGAACAAGCCCAGGTGCACCAGTCCGTGGGCTATGCCCGGCACACCCGGCGTCGCGCCACCTTCGCCGTGAGCACCTCGATCGGGCCTGGCTCAACCAACATGCTCACCGGTGCGGCCTTGGCCACTACGAACCGGCTGCCGGTGCTGCTGCTGCCCAGCGACGCGTTTGCCACCCGCGCCGCGGATCCGGTGCTCCAGCAGCTGGAACGCCCGGACGCCTACGATGTCACGGTCAATGACGCGTTCCGCCCGCTGTCGCGTTTCTTTGACCGGGTGTCCCGTCCCGAGCAGCTTTTCTCCGCCCTGTTCGGTGGGCTGCGCGTGCTCACCGACCCTGCGGACACCGGGGCCGTGACGATCTCGCTGCCGCAGGATGTCCAGGCCGAGGCGTTCGAGGTGCCGGCGGAGTTCCTGGCCGAGCGTGAGTGGCGCATCCGCCGTCCCGAGCCGGAGGACGACGACATCCGCCGGGCCGCCGAGGCCATCCGTGCCGCCAGGAACCCGCTCATCATCGCGGGCGGCGGCGTCCTATACGCCTACGCCGAAGACGAGCTGGCCAGGTTCGCGGACGCCACCGGAATCCCGGTCGGCAACACGCAGGCCGGCGTCGGCGTGCTGCCCTGGAACCACCCGCGCTCCCTGGGTGCCATCGGGTCAACAGGAACGACGGCGGCGAACGCCATCGCTGCCGATGCCGACCTGATCATTGGCATCGGCACGCGCTATGAAGACTTCACGACGGCGTCCCGTACCGCCTTCCAGAACCCTGACGTGCGCTTCATCAACATCAATGTCGCCCCGCTGGACGCGTATAAGCACGGCACATCGCTGCCGATCGTCGCGGACGCACGCAAGACGCTGGTGAAACTGAACCAGGCCTTGGGCGGTTACCGCGTGGGCGGCGACCTGGAAGCACGGGTTGCGGAGCAGAAGAAGCGCTGGGATGCCATTGTGGACGACGCGTTCGACACCCGGAACACGGGGCTGCCGTCGCAGAATGAGATCATTGGCGCCACGAACCGGGCCATGGATGCCCAGGACGTGGTCATCTGCGCCGCCGGCTCGCTGCCCGGTGACCTGCACAAGATGTGGCGGGTCCGGGACTCCTTCGGCTATCACGTGGAATATGCCTACTCCTGCATGGGCTACGAGATTCCCGGCGGTCTCGGTGTCAAGCGTGCCGCGCTGGCGGAGGCGGCCAACGGCGGCACCCGGCGTGACGTCGTCGTCATGGTCGGGGACGGCTCATACCTGATGATGCACACCGAACTGGTCACCGCCGTGGCGGAAAGAATCAAGCTGATTGTGGTGCTGATCCAAAACCACGGGTACGCATCCATCGGGGCGCTGTCCGAACAGCTTGGATCGCAGCGCTTCGGCACCCAGTACCGGACGCTGGATGCGGAACACCACACGTTCGACGACGGCGAAACCCTGCCGGTTGACCTGGCCCTCAACGCCGAAAGCCTGGGCGTAAAGGTCATCAGGGTGGCCCAGGGCGAACACGTCATCGCGGACCTGGAGGCGGCCGTCGCGCAGGCCAAGGCAGCACCGGAAGACGGCGGACCGGTCCTCGTGTATGTCGAATCCGACCCGCTCCTGGACGCACCCAGCTCCGAATCGTGGTGGGACGTGCCAGTCGCGCAGACCTCTACGCTGGAATCAACCCAACGAGCGTTCATCACCTACACCGACCACAAGAACCGCCAGCGCACGCTGCTCGGCTGAACAAGGAAGATCCCTCATGACAAACACGATCAACCATTTCATCAACGGTGTCGAGTCCGCCGGCAGCGGCGACCGCACCCAGCCCGTCTACAACCCCGCCACGGGTGCCGTCTCCGCCGAGCTGCGGCTGGCCAATAAGGCCGACCTTGACAACGCCGTGGGCATCGCCAAGGCGGCCGGGGAAGTGTGGGGGGATTACTCACTGGCCAAGCGAACCACCGTTTTGTTCAGGTTCCGTGAACTCGTCGCCGCCCACGTCGATGAGCTCGCCGAGCTGGTCACGGCTGAGCATGGCAAGGTGCTTTCCGACGCGAAGGGCGAGATTGGACGCGGACTGGAGGTCATCGAATTCGCGTGCGGCATCAACCAGCTGCTCAAGGGTGCTTACTCGGACCAGGCCTCCACAGGCATCGATGTGTTCTCCTTCCGTCAGCCGGTGGGCGTGGTTGCAGGTATCACTCCGTTCAACTTCCCCGTGATGGTGCCGCTGTGGATGTGCCCGATCGCCATTGCCACCGGTAATGCCTTCATCCTCAAGCCCTCCGAGCGCGACCCGTCCGCCAGCATGCTGCTGGCGAAGCTGTGGACCGAAGCCGGCCTGCCGAACGGGGTTTTCCAGGTCCTGCACGGCGGCAAGGAGACCGTGGACGGGTTGCTGACGCACCCGGATGTGGATGCAATCTCGTTTGTGGGCTCCACCCCGATCGCCAAGTATGTGCACGAGACCGCGACTGCGCACGGCAAGCGCGTGCAGGCCCTGGGCGGGGCGAAGAACCACGCGATCATCCTGCCCGACGCCGACCTTGACAACGCCGCGGACCACCTGTCGGCCGCTGCGTACGGTTCCGCCGGCGAGCGCTGCATGGCGATCTCGGTGGCCGTGGCCGTGGGCGACGCCGCCGATGCGCTGATCGGCAAGGTCCGCGAACGCGCCGAGGCCATCAAGGTGGCCGAGGGCACCGATCCCGACGCCGACATGGGGCCGCTCATTACTGCTGCTTCGAAGGCGCGCCTGGTGAAGATTGTCGGTGAAGCAGCCGATGCCGGGGCCACGCTGGTTGTCGACGGCCGCGGCTTCACCGTGGCCGGCAAGGAAGAGGGCTTCTGGGTCGGCCCGACGCTCCTCGACGGGGTGTCCAGCGACATGACGGCCTACACCGAGGAGATCTTCGGCCCCGTCCTGGCCGTGATGCGGGTGGACACCGTCGAGGAAGGCATAGCGCTGATCAACGCCAACCCGTACGGAAACGGCACCGCCATCTTCACGTCCTCGGGATCGAACGCGCGGAAGTTCCAGCGCGGCGTGCACGTGGGCATGATCGGCATAAACGTCCCGGTCCCCGTCCCCGTGGCGTACCACTCGTTCGGCGGCTGGAAGAACTCGCTGTTCGGCGACAAGCACATCTACGGTGAAGAGGGCGTTGCGTTCTACACCCGCGGCAAGGTTGTCACCTCACGCTGGCCCGAGCCGTCCCACGAGTCCGGCGCATCCTACAACTTCCCGTCCAACTAGTTCCGCTGGTCTGGGCAGTCGGCGTGTCCAGGCGCCGATGGCCCCGATGATCTTCACGCGAAAGGCTCACGGAGCATGACCGAGCGAGCAAACAAATTGATCATCGGCACGGCGCCGGACTCCTGGGGTGTCTGGTTTGCGGACGATCCGAAACAGATCCAATGGGAGCGGTTCCTGGATGAAGTGGTCGAGTCCGGTTACAAGTGGATCGAGCTGGGCCCGTTTGGGTACCTGCCCAGCGATCCGGTGCGTCTTGCCGAAGAGCTCAAGGCGCGGGATCTTCAGGTCACTGCCGGTACCGTGTTCACCGCCTTCCACCGTGGCACCGACCAGTGGGAAACCGCGTGGGAGCCCGCCCGCAGGGTGGCGGAACTGACCGCCGCCATGGGTGGCGGGAACATCGTCGTCATCCCCGCCATGTGGCGTGATGACGTTACGGGTGCGGCTGTGGAAAGCGGCGTGCTCTCCGACGCTGCGTGGCGGGACCTGTTTGCCGGCCACAACAAACTCGGCGGCATCCTGTTGAAGGACTTCGGCCTGAAGCAGCAGTTCCATTCCCATGCCGACTCCCATGTGGGGGCTCAGACCGACATTGAGCACCTGCTGGCCGAAACGGATCCGGAACTGCTGAACCTGTGCCTGGACACCGGTCACGCCGAATACTGCGGGGCCAGCAGCCTGGAGTTGATCGGCAAATACCCGGAACGTATCGGCTACCTGCACCTGAAGCAGATCAACCCGGAGATCCTGGCCAAGGTCAATGCGGAAAACATGACCTGGGCCGCCGCCAACCTGGCCGGCGTCATGAGCGAGCCGCCCGAGGGCCTGCCCGACCTGCGCGCCGTCATTGAGGCGGTGGAGGCGCTCAACAAGCCGATCTTCGGCATCGTGGAGCAGGACATGTACCCCGTGGCGTTTGACGTTCCGATGCCCATCGCCCAGCGCACCCGCGACTACCTGCTCAGCTGCGGCTCACGCACCACTGTCAACTGATTTCGCCGCCGGCGGCGCCGCACGGCGCGGCACAGCACCTACTCACCTGAAGGAAGATGTCATGACTGAAACACTCCGCGTAGCCGTCATTGGGGCCGGGCGCATGGGCGCAGACCACATCGCCCGGCTGCAGCACCGCATCACCGGGGGCGAGGTGGCCGCCGTCGTCGACGTGGACCTGGCCCGCGCCCAGGCCGCCATCAAGGACATTCCCGGTGCCGTGGCCCTGGCCAGCGCGGATGAGGCGCTCAACAATGGCGACGTCAACGCCGTCCTGATCGCAACGCCCGGCTTTCTGCACGAGGAAATCCTGTTCAAGGCGCTGGAAAAGGACATTCCGATCCTGTGCGAAAAGCCGCTCACCCCGGATGCCGAAAGCGCCTGGAAGGTTGTCCAGGCCGAGGTGGCCCTGGGCCGCAAGCGCATCCAGGTCGGCTTCATGCGTCGTTTCGATGCCGAGTATGCCGCCCTGGGGGGCATCATCCGCACCCGCGAACTCGGCGAGCTGCTCATGCTGCACCTCCAGCACCGCAACCCGAGCACCCCGCCCGGTTTCACCAACGAAATGCTGATCAATGACTCGGTGGTGCACGAATTCGACGTCGTCCGCTACTTCACCGGCGAGGAAATCACCTCCGTCCAGGTGCGCCTGGGCAAGGCCACCAGCAACGCTCCGGCCGGACAGCATGACCCGCAGCATGTGCTCATCGAAACGGAATCCGGCGTGCTGGCCGACGTGGAGATCTACGTCAACGCCAAGTTCGGCTACGAAGTGGCCACCCAGGCCTCCTTCGAAGACGGCATCGTCAATATCGGCGGCGATGGCGGGCCTTACATCCGCACCGCCGGACGCTGGGGAGGGGTGGTGACGCCCGGATTCGAGGAGCGCTTCAGCGCCGCCTACGACGTCGAGGTCCAGGCCTGGGTCGACGCCGCGCTGCGTGGTGAAATCGGCGGTCCCACCACCTGGGATGGCTATGCGACGGCTGCTTGCTGCGAAGCCGGCGTCGAAGCGCAAAAAACCGGAGGCAAGGTCGGCGTCGTGCTCCACGAGAAGCCTGAACTGTACCGCTAGAAAAATGAAAGTGGCTGGACCGGCGCCCGCGGCCAGCCACTTTTGTTGTATCCGCCATGAAGGAGTGACCATGAAGATCGCACTGGATCCCACCCCGTTCTACAACCACCCCAAGGCCGACGATGCACTCGTCGGGGCACTGAAAAAGGCGAGCAAGGATGCCGGCATCGAAATTGGAGTTTTCCGGCCGGCCCGAAAAAGCTGAGGAGTCCGAGCGCGCGTTTTACCGCTCCATGGAAGAGCTCCTGCCCATCATCGAACGTGAAGGCATCGATCTGTTGATCGATCCGCACCCGGACGACTTCGTCGAGGAGGGCATGGCAGCCATTCGTGTCATCCGTGGCCTTAACTCGAAGAACGTGGGCCTAGTCTACGTTGCCGCGCACAGCTTCCACATGAAAAACAAGCCACTGGACATCATGCGCGCGGCGGGGGACAAGCTGCGCCTGGTCCACGTTGCTGACACCATGGACCACCATGCCTCTCACGGTCTGAGCTACATCACCAACCCGCCCGGCAACCCCGTCCGCGTCCATCAGCACCTGAAGATCGGCGACGGTGACGTCAACTGGACCGAGTTCTTCGGCGGTCTGAAGGAAATCGGCTTCCTGGACCGGGAGGACACCGTGATGGTGTCAAGCGTCTTTGCCGGGGACGACGACGCCGACAGCGTCTCCCGCTACCAGCTGGCCACCATCAATGGGCATGTGGCCAGCGCCCAATAGCGGTTGAAGCATGAAAGATCTGAGAGACCAATGACGAATTTGCCTGCACTGAAGCCGGCCATACCGGTCACTACAATCTCCGAAAAACCTTCCAATCCGAAGCGCTTCATGCGCAAGGTGGCGTTGTTCTCCACCTTTGGCGGACTGCTGTTCGGCTACGATACCGGCGTCATCAACGGCGCCCTGCCGTTTATGCAACGCGACCTGGGCCTGACGCCGCTCACCGAGGGACTTGTCACCTCGACCCTGCTGCTGGGTGCCGCCTTTGGCGCCATCACCGCGGGGCGGCTCTCCGACCGCTTTGGCCGGCGCAGGACCATCATGGCTTTGGCCATTATCTTCACCATCGCCACCATTGGCTGTTCCATCGCACCCTCGACAGCGCTGTTGGTGCTGGCACGGACAGTCCTGGGGCTCGCGGTCGGCGGTGCGTCGGTGATCGTGCCGGTGTACCTGGCGGAGATGTCCCCGGCTGCCCAGCGCGGGCGGATCGTCACCCAAAACGAGCTGATGATTGTGACCGGGCAGTTCCTGGCGTTCACGTTCAACGCCCTGCTGGGCAACATGTTCCCCGAGGCCACCCACATTTGGCGCTACATGCTGGTCATTGCCACGCTGCCGGCCGTCATCCTCTGGTTCGGCATGCTGGTGCTGCCGGAAAGCCCGCGCTGGCTGGCCGCCGGCGGAAATTTCAAAGCCGTGCTGCAGGTGCTGCGCAAGGCCCGCGAACCCTCCGAGGTGAACGCGGAGTTTGAGGAGGTCCGCGAAGCCGCGCGTGAGGATTACAAGGCCAAGATGGGCACGTTCAAGGACCTTTCCGTGCCGTGGATCCGGCGGATCTTCGTGGTGGGGCTGGGCATGGCAGTCATCAACCAGATCAGCGGCATCAACGCCATCATGTACTACGGCACCACCATCCTTTCCTCCTCCGGCTTCGGCGACCAGGGCGCGCTGATCGCCAACGTGCTCAACGGCGTCACCTCCGTCGTGGCGGTCATAGCGGGCATGTATTTGATGACCCGGCTGCCCCGCAAGTTCATGCTGGTCATGGGACTGACGGGGACGGCGTCGTCCCTGTTCGCCATCGCCATCATCTCCATGGCAGTGCCGGAGAGCCTGCTCCGCGGCTACCTGGTGCTGCTGTTTATGGTGATTTTCCTGGCAGCAATGCAGTCCTGCATCGGTTGCGTCACCTGGCTGACGATGGCCGAGATCTTCCCGCTGCACGTGCGCGGCGTGGCGATGGGCATCTGCGTGTTCGTCCTGTGGATGGTCAATTTCCTGATGGGTTTCTTCTTCCCGCAGCTGGTGTCCTGGATGGGCGTATCGGCCACCTTCTTCATCTTCGTCGTGCTGCAGATCATTGCCATCGTGTGGGTCAGGAGAGTGGTTCCGGAAACGAAGGACAAGAGCCTGGAAGAACTGGAACACCACTTTAAGTCGGCCGTCAGCACCAGGTATTAATAAGAACCGACGACGGCGCCCCTCGCGGTTTCCGATGCCTGCCCGCCCGTCCCCGGCTGCTCCCAACACCGGTCGTCCCGGCCTTGGATGCCACACAGGGGGCCAGATACGTCTGGCCGCCGGGTGCGGACATGGTGATGATATTGGCGGTGCTGCCCGGTACACCGCGGCCCTTGATGTGCCGCCGGATGGTTCCCTGCACTATGAAGAACGGTGCCTTGAGCTTTACCGCAACATGGGCGTCAAAGAGTTCTTCTGTGGTGTCCAGCATTGGTCCCGCGTGTGATCAGCCCGACCGCGTTGACCAAACAGTCAAGCTTTCCGAAATGCTCGACGACGGCGGCACCCGGGGCATTTTGCTCGGCGATCAGCTGATTGCAGGCATTCCTACGTGAAAACATATTCATGTCAGGACAAAGTATTGACATTTGTGAACTAGATCACGATGATTCTCGTAGGGGCTTTCGCGTCGGCGCATCAGCGCCACCGTTGCTGCCCGCGAATAAGAGGAGAACTATCGTGACGAAACGTTCCTGGCGGGCAGTGGCACTTACCGCCGCAGTGGTCCCGATGCTGGCCTTGGCCGCCTGCTCAAGCGGCGGTCGGGTTGCCGAACCCAATGGAGGCGGCGGTGGGCAGGTGGCCAGTACCCCGCGGATCAAGGTAGCGCTGATCACTCATGCGGCCCCGGGCGATACATTCTGGGACATCGTCCGCAAAGGCGCCCAAGAAGCCGCAACCAAGGACAACGTTGACCTGTTGTACACATCGGATCCCGATGGCGGTCGACAGGCGCAATTGATCCAGCAGGCCATTGATCAGAAAGTCGATGGCATAGCCGTCACGCTGGCGAAGCCCGATGCCCTGCAGAGTGAACTGAAGAAGGCCGAGGATGCGGGAATCCCGGTCGTCAGCCTGAACTCCGGCGCCGATGTCTGGAAGAGCGTTGGTGCCTTCACACACTTCGGCTCCGATGAAAACATTGCCGGCGAGGCGGTGGGAACAAAGCTGGCCTCCGAAGGCATCAGCCACCCGCTCTGCGTCATTCAGGAGCAGGGCAACGTGGCACTTGAAGCCCGCTGTGCGGGCGTGAAGTCCAAGCTGCCGAACACCGAAATTGTGTATGTACAGGGTACGGATATGAGCCAGGTCTCCTCCACCGTGACGGCCAAGCTGCAGGCCACCCAGAACGCCGACGCCATCGTGGGGCTGGGCGCCCCATTCACGATCACCATCGTTAAAGCCGTGGATGCCCTGGGGATGCAGAGCAAAATGAAGGTCGCTTCCTTCGACATGAACCCCGACCTGGTGCAGCAGATCATCGACGGCAAGGTGGACTTTACCGTTGACCAGCAGCCATGGCTGCAGGGCTATGACTCCATTGACGCGCTGTGGCAATTCAACCGCGGCGGATTCAAGGTTGGCGGCGGGCTGCCCGTGCTGACCGGACCGGCCATCATCGATAAGTCGAACGCAACTGCCGTTCTGAAATTCGCCAAGGAAGGCATCCGCTAAGGATGAGCCGACGGGTTGCGCGGCCGGTTCGGCTGACGCGCCCCCAAGCTAGGAGAAGAACCATGACTCAAACAATTGCAAGACCCCCGGTTCTCGACGAGCGCGTCGGTAGCCGTAACCCGATCCGGCAGTTGCTGGGCCGACCGGAAATCGGTGCCCTGGTGGGTGCGATCGTGCTGTTCATCTTTTTCTCAATCGTTGCACCGGTCTTTCTACAGCCCAATTCCGTCGCCACCGTCCTCTATGGCTCCTCCACCATCGGCATCATGGCCGTCGGTGTCTCGCTGCTGATGATCGGCGGGGAGTTCGATCTGTCGGCCGGGGTCGCGGTGATCAGCTCTTCATTGACCGCATCGCTGTTCAGTTGGTACTTCTCCGTCAATATCTGGGTCGGAGTCGGGTTGGCATTGGTGGTCTCGCTGTCCATTGGGTTCATCAACGGATGGATCCTGATGAAGACGAAGCTGCCTAGCTTCATTGTCACGCTGGCCACGTTTTTGATGCTGACGGGCCTGAATCTGGCCCTGACCCGAATGATCGGCGGGAGCGTTTCCACGCCAGGCATCACCGGTATCGACGGGTACGCCTCGGCGCAGGCCGTTTTCGCCAATGACCTGATCATCGGCGGGGTGGACCTGAAAACTCCGATCTTCATTTGGATCCTTCTGGTTGTGGTGGCCTCCTGGCTGTTGATGCGCACGAAAGTTGGAAACTGGATTTTCGCCGTAGGCGGGGATCCCAACGCGTCCCGGGCCGTCGGTGTACCTGTCAATGCCACCAAAATCGGTCTGTTCATGGGTGTGGGCTTCTGCGGTTGGGTGCTGGGGATGCACAATCTCTTCGCCTTCGGCTCTGTCCAGTCCGGTGAGGGCATCGGCAACGAGTTTCTGTACATCATCGCCGCCGTCATCGGCGGCTGCCTGCTGACCGGTGGTTATGGTTCTGCAGTGGGCGGGGCGATCGGTGCCTTCATCTTCGGCATGGCCAATAAGGGCATCGTCTATGCGCAGTGGAACCCGGACTGGTTCAAGTTCTTCCTGGGCCTGATGCTGCTGCTGGCCACCATCATCAACCTGATCGTCAAGCGCCGAGCAGAGCTCAAGTAGGGAACGGGGCACCATGAACGCAAAAAGGATTGACCAGCAGGAGCTCTTGGCCGATGAGACAGACCCGCTGACACATACGCCGGTTCACCTCCTTTCCCTGGACCGGGTGGGCAAGCATTACGGCAACATCGTGGCCTTGAGCGACATCACCATGGCGGTGGACAACGGGCGGGTGACCTGTGTCTTGGGAGACAACGGTGCGGGCAAATCGACGCTGATCAAGATCATTGCCGGTCTGCACAAGCATGACGAGGGCGATTTCAAAATTATGGGCGAGGTCCGCAAGCTCAACAGCCCGAGGGAGGCACTGGACTCGGGGATCGCGGCGGTGTACCAGGATCTTGCCGTCGTCGCCCTGATGCCCGTCTGGCGGAACTTCTTTCTCGGTTCCGAGCTGACGGTCGGCTGGGGTCCACTGCGGCGTCTGGACGTCCAGCGGATGAAGGACATAACGAAGAAGGAACTCTCCGAGATGGGGATCGATCTGCGCGATGTGGAGCAGCCCGTCGGTCAGCTGTCCGGCGGTGAGCGCCAGTGTGTGGCGATTGCCCGGGCGGTGTATTTTGGCGCGAAGGTGCTCATCCTCGACGAACCGACGGCGGCGCTGGGCGTCAAGCAGTCAGGGGTGGTACTGCGCTACATCCTGCAGGCCCGCGACCGCGGACTGGGCGTCATCTTCATTACCCACAACCCGCACCACGCGTTCCCCGTGGGAGACAGGTTCCTGCTGCTCAAGCGCGGCAGATCGATCGGCTACTACGACAAGAAGGACATCACCGTGGAGGAGTTGACCGCGCAGATGGCCGGTGGCGCCGAACTGGCCGAACTGGCCCACGAGCTGGAACAGCTTGGCGGGCACGGCGACATTGTCAGCCAGGTCGAGGCCGAAGTGGCCGGAGTGGCGGGGACCGAAACCAGCTGACTGAGGCCGGCCAGCCGTATGCGGATCGGTGACGAGCGCGTGAACGGCCTTTTGGCCGCCGCGGCGCGGGTCCGGCTGCTGCGCAGCGGCCTGGCACGCAGGGCCGATGCTGGATCGATCCAGTAGTCGAACACGAGGAAAGGACGGGCACATGGCCTACCAAGCAGTAAATCCACCGGCGGCAGAGCCGGCAGTGCGACTGGGCCTTATCGGCTCCGGCTTGATGGGGGCATTCCACGCGGAGAGCATCGTGCAGCGGATTCCGGGAGCGGTCCTGGGCGCCATTGCGGATCCGGCTCTGGATGCCGCCAGTGCGCTGGCCACTCGGCTCGGCGTCGGAAGGGTGACGGCCGACGCGGCGGATCTGTTGGCCGACCCGGAGATCGACGGCGTCGTCATTGCCAGCCCGGCCCGCTTCCACTCCGCGCTCATCGGCGAAGCCGCCCGCGCCGGCAAGCACATCTTCTGCGAAAAGCCGGCGGGACTGAGCCTGGCGGAACTCGACGCGGCCCTGGCCGAGGTGGCGGTTGCCGGCATCCATTTCCAGATCGGTTTCAACCGCCGCTACGCCGATGACTTCCGGGCCGCCAAGCGCGACATTGCCGCCGGTGTGGTGGGGCAGCCGCAGCTGCTCCGCTCGCTGACTCGGGACCCCGGCACAGGCAGCATTGGCCACGCCGCCCGGGTCCCGGCCTGGACGATCTTCCTGGAAACCCTGATCCACGACTTCGACACGCTGAACTGGCTCAACGAGGGTGCCGATCCGGTGGAGGTCTACGCCGTCGCCGATACGCTGGTGGAACCGGAGTACAAGGAGCAGGGCTTCTTGGATACGGCCGTGGTCACCATCCGCTACAGCAATGGTGCGCTGGCGGTGGCGGAGGCCAGCTTCAGCGCCCTCTACGGCTACGACGTCCGCGGCGAAGTCTTCGGCTCCAAGGGCATGGTCCAGGCCGGGCGGAGCACGGAAACCTCGGCCCGACGCTACACGGCCGACGGCGTTTCCGCCGCGACCCCGCGGCTGAAC
>CAJDTL010000013.1_pt1 | contig 59532 bp, 54 predicted proteins | sample 7389871 | NCBI WGS metagenome assembly CAJDTL01 (sample SAMEA7055650, study PRJEB34461) | soil metagenome | biome: terrestrial ecosystem; feature: Peninsula; material: soil | place: Antarctica | collected 2016 | reverse complement strand
GGTCGCTGCGTCTCATCGCCGAGGCCGCGAAGACGGCCAAGGCTTTGCAACCGGCCATCGTCGTGCTGGAGGACTGTGACCTGATAGCTGAAGACCGAAGCATGAGCCATGGGCCGCAGCCGCTTTTGTTCGAGGTACTCGACGCCATGGACGGTTTGGATGCGGACGCGGACGTGGTGTTCCTGCTGACCACCAACCGGGTCCAGACCTTGGAGCGTGCCCTCTCGCAGCGCCCCGGCCGGGTGGACCTGGCGGTCGAGCTGCCGCTGCCGGGGGAGGATGAGCGGCTGCGCCTGCTGCGTTTATACGCCCCGCCAAAGGGACTGAGCGAGGAAGCCCTGGCAACCGCGGCACGGGCCACGGACGGTACGACGGCGTCGTTTGCCAAGGAATTGATGCGCCGTGCGGTCCTGGCCTCGGCGCTGGCCGGGGAAGATTTCAACGACGCGCATCTGGCGGAAGCCACCGCCGCGTTGCTGGCCGCGGGGGAGGCGCTGACCCGCAGCCTGCTCGGCGTCCAGCCGGATTCCGTCCATCAGGATTCCGACGGCGGTCCGGCTCTCCCGTAGGAGGCGGGTGGAGGGGCCGGACGCCTCCGGTGAGTCAGAGCCGGCCGAAGTTGAGCAACCGGACCACCGCGGTTCCCGCTTCATCGGACGCTGCCAGATCCACCTCCGCCTCGATGCTCCAGTCATGGTTGCCCGCGGGATCATCGATGATCTGCCGGACTTTCCAGAACCCATCGCCGGGCGTGATGGCCAGTAGCCCGGGCCCGCGCGCGGCCGGCCCGTCGTTGAGGTATTCGTGTTCGTCCCAATACTCATCCAGTGCATCCGCCCAGCGGTCCGCGTTCCAGCCGGCGTCGTCGTCGAGCGCCCCGAGGGCCTCGAAATTGTCCGCCGCTGCCAGCTCAACCCGGCGGAACATCTCGTTGCGGACCATCACCCGGAAGGCGCGCTCGTTGCCGGTCAGGCTCGGCGGCGGAGGCGGCGGGGCGTCATGGGGCCGCGGCCCGGCACCGGAGGTGAGCTCTTCCCATTCGTCGAGCAGGCTGGAGTCGACCTGCCGGACCAGCTCCCCGAGCCATGAGATGACGTCCTCCAGATCCTCGCGCAGGGCGTCCCGCGGGACGGTCTGGCGCAGGGCCTTATACGCGTCCGCCAGATACCGCAGCACGATTCCCTCGGAACGCGCGAGCGAGTAGAACTGCACGAATTCGCCGAAGTTCATCGCGCGCTCGTACATATCCCGGACGATGGACTTGGGCGCCAATTCGAAGTCGCCGACCCAGGGGGCGCCCTTGCGGTAGACCTCGAAGGACTGCTGCAGCAGTTCCCCCAGCGGCATTGGGTAGGTGACCTCGTCGAGCAGGGCCATCCGCTGGTCGTACTCCATCCCCTCCGCCTTCATCGCGGTGATCGCCTCTGTCCGGGCGTGCCGCAGCTGCGCGGAGAGAATCTGGCGGGGCTTCTCGAGCGTGGACTCGATCACAGATACGGCGTCAAGGGCGTAGCCGGGGGATTCCGGGTCCAGCAGCTCCAGGGCCGCCAGGGCAAACGGGGACAGCGGCTGGTTGAGCGCAAAGTTGAGCTGCAGGTGGACCGTGAGCCGGACGGTGCGGCCGTCCGCGGTCTGCTCCTCGGGCGGAATCCGCTCCAGGATGCCGGCACCCAGCAGCTCACGGTAGATCCCCAGCGCCTTGCGCATCAGCTTCAGCTGCGCGGCACGGGGTTCGCGGTTGCTGGTGAGCAGCCGGCGGGCCGCCTGGAAGGGATCGCCGGGGCGCTCCAGCAGATTCAGCAGCATGGCGTGCGTAATGGTGAAACTGGACATCAAAGGTTCCGGGACGGATTCCACCAGCCGGTTGTAGGTCGGCTCACCCCAGCTGACAAAGCCGTCCTGCGGTTTCTTCTTCACCACCTGGCGAAGCTTTTTTGCGTCATCGCCGAATTTGGCGTGCGCCTTCGCCATCGCCTTGACGTTCTCCACCACATGCTCCGGCGCTTGGACGACGACGGTCCCCGCAGTGTCGTAGCCGGCCCGCCCCGCCCGGCCGGCGATCTGGTGAAACTCCCGGACCTGCAGAATGCGGGTGCGGACGCCGTCGTATTTACTCAGCGCGGTGAGCAGCACGGTCCGGATTGGCACGTTAATACCGACGCCCAGGGTGTCCGTTCCGCAGATGACCTTCAGCAGCCCGGCCTGGGCCAGCTGCTCCACCAGCCGCCGGTACTTTGGCAGCATGCCGGCATGGTGCACCCCGATACCGTGGCGGACCAGACGGTTAAGCGTCTTGCCGAATCCGGCGGCGAACCGGAAGCCGGCAATGAGCTCACCGATCCGGTCCTTCTCCTCCCGGGTGCAGACGTTGATGCTCATCAGGTTCTGCGCCCGGTCGATCGCTTCGGCCTGGCTGAAATGCACCACATAAACGGGGACCTGCTTGGTGCTCAGCAGCTCCTCAAGGGTTTCATGGACGCCGGTCTGCACGTAGTAGTAGTGCAGCGGGATCGGGCGCTCCGCGGACGAGACCGTCGTCGTCGTCCTGCCGGTCAGCTCCGTGAGCTCGCGCTCAAAGCTTGCCACCTCGCCGAGGGTCGCGGACATCAGCAGGAACTGGGCCTGCGGAAGCTCCAGAAGGGGCACCTGCCAGGCCCAGCCGCGCTGCGGATCGGCGTAGAAATGGAATTCGTCCATGATGACCACGCCCAGCTCGGCGTCCGCACCCTCGCGCAGGGCAATGTTGGCCAGGATTTCCGCGGTGCAGCAGACGATCGGCGCGTCCTGGTTGACAGAGGAATCGCCGGTGATCATGCCGACGTTCTGGGCCCCGAAAATGTCGCACAGGGCAAAGAACTTCTCCGATACCAAGGCCTTGATCGGGGCTGTGTAGTAGCTGCGCTGCCCGGCGGAGAGGGCCTGGAAGTGCGCGCCGACGGCCACCAGCGACTTTCCCGAACCGGTGGGAGTGGAGAGGATGACGTTGTTGCCTGAAACCAGCTCCATCACCGCTTCCTCCTGCGCCGGATACAGGCTCAGTCCGCGGTCCTCCACCCACTCAAGAAAGGCCATAAAGACGGCGTCCGGATCGGGGGCCCCGGAAGTGCGGGGAGGGAGCTGCTGCGCAAGATTCATGATGTCTCCAGCTTAATGGCTAATTCTGTGGCACGATCATCCCCATGGAGTGGGACGAGGCCAAGGACGGTAGCACGCAGGTGAACGGCACGCGGGTGAACGGCACGCAGGTGAACGGCACGACATGGGACCCGAAGCAGTACGTCCGGTTCGGCGACTACCGGGACCGGCCGTTTTTTGATCTCACCGCGCGGATCGGGGCGCAGCAGCCGCGCCGGGTCGTGGATCTGGGCTGCGGTCCCGGAAATCTGACGGCCGCGCTGGCCCGGCGGTGGCCCGCTGCGCAGGTGCTGGGGCTGGACACCTCAGCGAGGATGATCGACGCGGCGCAGAGCGTTGCGGGTGCGGAGAATGCACCGGGCAACCTGTCCTTTGCGCTGGCGGATATTTCCGGCTGGACGCCCGATCCGGACACTGACGTGGTGGTGTCCAATGCCGCGCTGCAATGGGTTCCCGGGCACGCGGCTCTGCTGACATCCTGGCTGCGGGCGCTGAACCCGGGGGCGTGGCTGGCCGTCCAGGTTCCCGGAAATTTCCGCTCCCCGTCGCACGCGCTGATGCGTGACGTCGCGGACTCGGAGCGCTGGCGTGCCCTGCTGGCCGGTGTACTGCGGCACGACGACGACGCCGGCGAGCCGGTCGATTACCTGCAGCTGCTGCTGGACGCCGGCTGCGCCGCGGATATCTGGGAGACGACGTATTACCAGCTGCTGACGGGGGAGCGGCCGGTGCTCGAATGGGTCCGCGGCACCGCGCTGCGGCCTGTGCTGGACTCGCTGGGCGCGGCGGACGCCGCGGACTTTGAACGGACTTACGCGCCGCTTTTGGAGAAGGCGTATCCGAAATCGGACCACGGCACGGTGTTCCCGTTCCGCCGGATCTTTATGGTGGGGCAGAAGAAGGGTGGCCAATTGTGAATGAACCGGTAAGGAATGAACCGGTTGTGGATGAAACGGTAGGGAATGATCCGATAAGGAATGAACTCGCACCGTTTCCGCAGGACTGGCAGCGAGCCATGGTGGTCATGGCGCACCCTGACGACCCCGAATACGGCGTGGCGGCGGCGGTGGCCCACTGGACCGGCGCAGGCAAGGACGTGGGCTATTTGCTCGCCACCCGCGGCGAGGCCGGGATCGCCGGACTTGCGCCGGGGGAAGCCGGGCCGCTGCGGGCCGAGGAACAACGCCGTGCCTGCGCCCATGTTGGTGTACGCAGCCTGCGGTTTCTGGATTTTCCCGATGGCCGACTGGAAGAGGGCCCGGACCTGCGCCGTGCCATCGCGCGGGAAATCCGGCAGTGGAAGCCAGACCTTGTCGTCACGCTGAACCACCGCGACACGTGGCGCCCGGGAGCCTGGAACAGCTCCGATCACCGGGCGCTGGGGCGATCGGTGCTGGACGCGGTCTCGGACGCGGGAAATGACTGGATCTTCCCTGAACTCCTGGCCGAGGGGCTGACCCTGCACAAGGTCCGGTGGGTGGCCGTCTCATCGCCGGAACCGACGCACAGCCAGCCCGTGGATGAGGCGAGCGTGGCGGCAGCGGTAGCTTCCCTATCCGAGCACCGCCGGTATCTGGAGGCACTCAGCGACAAACCGGTGCTGGATCAGGCCACAGCGCAGGTAACAATGGTCACCAGCAGCGGACAGGTCCGCTTCGAGCTCTTCGGCTAAAAGCGCGACGCCGGCCGACGGCCGGTTGGCGACGGTGGTCGGTTGGCCTTCGCCAAATTGTCAGACCCTTCTGATTGACTTAGTTCATGGAAGAGCAGCAGATTCCGAGCAGTCAAGAAACCCGCAATCCGGGCCCCGAAGTTCCGGCTGCCACCATGTTGACGGCCGCTACCGCGTCCGGATCTGTTGCTGTCCCGGATGCTGCGGTTGTTGCAGCGCTAACGGCAGACACGTTGTTCCCGCGTCTGGTCAATGCGCACCCGATGGCGTACCTCGCCCGGGAACTGACGACCACCGTTGTCAATGACCTGGACACCCCCGGCGCCGTCGCTGCCCTCGCGGACGCGGCACGGTTAGAAGCCTACGCCGCAGCCATGAAGGCACGCCTTACGGCGAGAGTCGCGCAAACCGTCCTGGACGAAATGCCCGACCCTGCCCGCAACACCGCCAGCGGGCAATCCCTGGCCTACGGCACCGCGGTCAGCGAAATCGGCTGCGCGTTACACCTCGCCGAACGGACGGCCGGATTCCTCCTCAACGACTCCACCAGCCTGATCGAGGACTTCCCCGCCACGTTGGCAGCCCTGACCCGCGGGGAACTGGATTACCAACGCGTCCGCACCATCCTCACGCAGGCAGAAGGCATCCCCGCCCGCACCCTGCCCCAATACGAGTCGGCCGTCCTGGAACGCGCCGCGAACCAAAACAATCCCCAACTCGCGGCCCGGGCCAGGCGGCTGCGGGAAACCCTGCACCCCGAAGCGTTCATCACCCGTAAAACCAAAGCCGCGCAGGATAGGTCCCTGAACTTCCGGTCTGCCCAGGACGGCATGGCCTACCTCGAAGCGTTCCTCCCGGCCGAGACAGCCCTCGCCGCGTACAACACCATCACCGAAGCGGCGAAGAAAGCCCAAGGACCAAACGAACCCAGGACCCTCACCCAACTCCGCGCCGACCTCACCGCCGAATACCTCCTGGGCACCCTGTGCCGTCACACCGCCAACGACGACACCAGCGGGGATGGGAACTGCGGTCCGGGATGGAAGGGCCACGGCAAAGCATCGAAGCGTCAAGCACCGAAGATCAAGGCGCAGATCATGATCATGATTCCACTGTTTTCCCTGCTGGGCATCACCAACGAAGCGGCCGAACTAGGCGGGTACGGTCCCATCCCGATCGAAACGGCCCTCGACCTCGCCAAAAACCAGCCCGCGTGGTACCGGATGCTCACCGACCCCGTCACCAACATCATCGCCAAACAGGACCGGAACCTGTACAAAATCCCGCAACGGACCCGCCAGTGGCTGCAGACCAGGGACGGGACCTGCCGTTTCCCCGGCTGTACGCGCCAGGCCCGTTTCACGGAAATCGATCACACCATCCCTTGGCCGCAGGGACCTTCCGAAATAGAGAATCTCGCCTGTCTGTGTAAACGGCATCACAAACTCAAACACAAAACCGGGTGGAGAGTCACCCAGGTCGGCTGCGGGGTCCTGATCTGGCAATCCCCCTCCGGCCGGACCTACACCAGCCACCCCAAAGACACAGGATGAACACGCTTTACAGAACGCCCGTGTCTGCCGTTCGAGCATGATTGATTACCGGGGCGCAGGTGCGGGCCTGCTACCTGTACCCATAACCGGTGAAAGGTGCCAGTATGGGTCGGGCGGCGTCGGCTCCTGGCTCAGAGCAGGGGTTTCGGCGCGGACCATTTGCCTGTCGATATGCGAGTCGACGGTATGGCCGTCAAGACGTGTTTGCTGGGGGAAGTTGCACAGATGAATGTGAAGGACGCGGCGCTCAGAGTTAAAGTGACCGGTTCCGGACCCGGGCCGGTCCGAAAGCGGGAGCCTCGCAGCGGGCCGCAAATTCCCGTCCGGCGCCCCGTCTGGCGCCCGGTCCGGCGCGCCGGAAAGTTCGGTGCCGGAAAGTTCGGTGCCGGCGTGGTCAGTGCCGCCGTCGTGCTCGTGGTGGTCTGCCTGGGCTTGACGGTTCTAACGCAGGATGGTGTCGCCGGGCAGGATCCTGGTGCGGACGCCGCGGGAAGCTATGCAAGAACACCGCCCATCAGTAATAAGGAGCTTAAATTCGGGGTCACCACGCACAACGGCGCCGGCGATGCCGACGCGGTGGCCAAAAGCGTAGGTGAGTATCCCGCCATGATCCAGACTTACGTTGACTTCAGCCGGAATTTCGATATGTCCAATATCCGGGCGACCATCGACCACGGCGCAGTACCCATCGTGACCTGGGAGCCGTGGCTGGCGGGCAAGGGAGCCGACCAACCCGGTTTCCGGCTCGCCACCATCATCGATGGGAACCACGACGCCTACATCTCCTCGGTGGCCGATCAGCTGGTGACCGCCGGCGATCCGAAATTGTCCATCCGGCTGGCCCATGAAATGAATGGCTACTGGTTTCCGTGGTCCGAGCAGGCAAACGGCAACCAACCCGGAGAATATGTCCGTGCGTGGCGGCACATCGTCGACCTCTTTCGCGCCAAGGGACTGCGCAACGTGACGTGGATCTGGTCACCGAATGCCCCTTCGGCCAGGACCCAGGATATGGACGGTCTCTACCCGGGGAGTCAATACGTTGGGCAGACGGCGTTGGACGCGTACAACTTCGGCAGCCGGGGCAGTACCAAGCCGTGGACACCGGTGGATCAGCTCTTTGGCGACGGCTTGGACGAGCTCGCCCGGGTTGCGCCGGACAAGCAAATTATCGTCGCCGAGACCGCCTCCGTGGAGAGTGTCGGCTCCAACAGCAAGGCGGAATGGATACGGGACATGGTCTTCTACCTCGATTCCTGGCACGAGACCAAGACCGGAAAGATCTACGGGTTCCTGTGGTTCAACTACGTCAAATTTGAGGGACCGATGAACAGAACTGTCGATTGGCGGTTCGATTCCACCCCGGCGGATCTGCAGGCCATGAAGGATGCACTCCGAATGCGCGGCTAAGGCGTGCGCTGTCTCACACCCGGGGCCACCATTCGAGCATGGCCGATTACCAGCCGCGGGCCCGCCATTGCTGAAGATGTGGTCGCTCGTCCCCTAGAGTCGTTCCCGTGCCGTGCCCCGGGTGCACCAAGGTATCGTCCGGGAGAACATCGAAGATCCGGGCCTCCACGTCATCGAGCAACTGACTAAAGCGGATGGGATCCTTCTGCGTGTTACCTACGCCGCCGGGGAACAGCGAGTCGCCGGTAAAAAGATGCGCCGGACCCTCCGGATCCTGATACAGCACCGCGACGGACCCGGGTGTGTGGCCGCGCAGACCGATGATCCGGAGTTCGAAGCCATCAAACTTCCGGACAGCTCCGTGCTCCAAAAGGTCGTTCGTAGGCACATCGATGTCGTCGGCATCGGCGCGGCCAGCCGCGGTTTTGACCCCAGTTGCGGCCACGACGGAGCCCAACGCACGGACATGGTCCCAGTGTGAATGGGTAGTCACCAGCAGCGCCGGTTTCGTCACAGCCGTTGCGCCGGGTGCCGCGTCGCGGGCACCCTCCGCCAACAGCGCAAGGATGGCATCGGCGTCGTCGGCCGCGTCGATCACGACCTGCTCGCCGCTCTGCCGCCCGGTGATCAGATAGACGTTGTTGTCCATGCCGCCCACCGAGATGCTGCGGACGGACACGGCGGGCAGGATCCAGGACTCGGCGCTCATGCAGCTAGCTTACGCAGGTGCAGCTAGCTTACGCAGGTTTCGCCCATAGAATAAGCACGCTGACAAGACGGAATACCGGGAGTAGTTTTACAGTGTCTTGACGCAACTAATTTGCTGCGGCGAACCATTCCAGACCGCATTCCGGCCGCCGGAAACACGGTTTTCGCCGCAAACTCTAGGTCCGTTGGAGGACTCGTGCTCTATCGATTGATCGCACGGAATTTGGCTCCGCACCGGGTTCCGCTCACGCTGATCATCCTGCTGCAGCTTATGTCCACCATCGGCACGCTCTACCTGCCCACCATTAACGCGGACATCATCGACGATGGCGTGGTCAAGGGCAACACGGCCGTGATCTTCCAGCTGGGTGGCTGGATGCTGGCCATTACCGCCGGCCAGATCATCTGCGCCATCGGTGCAACGTATCTGAGTGCCCAGCTGGCGATGAAGGTCGGCCGGCAGATCAGGCGGGACCTGTTCACCCAAGTGGAATCGTTCTCCTCGCGGGAGGTCAGCGCGTTCGGGGCCCCGTCGCTGATCAACAGGACGACCAACGACGTGCAGCAGGTCCAGATGCTGACGCTGATGGGGTTCACCATGATGGTGACGGCGCCCATTATGTGCGTCGGCGGGATTGTGCTGGCGCTGAAACAGGATGTGCCGCTCTCCGCTCTGCTGGTGATTATCCTGCCCGTGCTGATCGTGGCGATCTGGCTGATTGTGCGCAAGCTGGTGCCGCTGTTCCGGCTGGTGCAGAAGCAGCTGGACCGGATCAACGCGGTGCTGCGCGAGCAGATCATGGGTATTTCCGTGATCCGGGCGTTTGTCCGCCGGGACTTTGAAGCGGAGCGTTTTGCCGCGGCCAATGGCGAGCTGACGCTCACGCAGCTGCGCACCGGACGGCTGCTGGCGCTGATGTTCCCGACCATTTTTGTGGTGGTCAATGTGACCTCGGTCGGCGTGCTGTGGTTCGGCGGCCAGCGGATCGACAGCGGGGATATGCAGATCGGGGCGCTGACGGCCTACCTGAGCTATATTATGCAGATCCTGATGTCCGTGATGATGGCGATGTTCATGTTCATGATGATCCCCCGCGCGGCGGTCTGTGCCGAGCGCATTGAGGCCGTGCTCGACACCGTGCCGTCGGTGGCAGACGGACCCGGGGCGCTGAAGGTGCGCGGGCTGGGCGGCGTACTTGAATTCCGCAATGTGGACTTTACCTACCCGGGAGCGGAGGCGCCGGTGGTTTCGGGGCTGAGTTTCACGGCCCTTCCGGGAACGACGACGGCGGTCATCGGCTCGACCGGGAGCGGCAAGTCCACGCTGTTGAACCTGATCCCGCGGTTGTTGGACAGGTCGGGCGGGTCGATTTCGGTGGGCGGCTACGACAGCCATGCGGTGACGCTGGCGTGCCTGCGGTCCGCGATCGGGCTCGTGCCGCAGAAGGCTTACCTGTTCTCCGGTACGGTGGCCAGCAACCTGCGCTTCGGCAGACCGGATGCGACTGATGAGCAGCTGTGGCGGGCGCTGGAAATTGCCCAGGCCGCCGGCTTTGTCAAGGACATGCCGGAGGGGTTGAACGCACCGGTGGGGCAGGGTGGAACCAACCTTTCCGGCGGCCAGCGGCAGCGTCTGTGTATAGCGCGCGCGGTGGTCAGCGAGCCGTCGGTCTATCTGTTCGACGACAGCTTCTCCGCGCTGGATTTCAGCACCGACGCACGGCTGCGGGCGGCCCTGAAACCGGTCACCGGAAACGCCACGGTGCTGGTGGTGGCGCAGCGGGTGAACACCATTATGCACGCCGACCATATTCTGGTCCTTGACGAGGGGCGGCTGGTGGGCCAGGGGACACACGATGAGCTGATGGCGGGCTGCGAAACGTATCAGGAGATTGTCACGTCCCAGCTGACGGACGAGGACGGGGTGCACGCGGCATGAGCATGCGAGGAGGATTCGGTGGACCGCCGCAGAAGGCACGGTCGTTCGGCCCAAGCGTCAGGCGGATCTTTTCCCTGATGGCACCCGACCGGCCCCGGATGGTCTGGGTGGTATTCCTGGCCGCGGTCTCGGTCGGCATGAGTGTGCTGGCCCCGAAGATTCTCGGTCATGCCACCGACCTGATTTTCCAGGGTGTGGTGGGGAAGATGTTCCCGGCCGGGGTGACGAAGGCGCAGGCGATCAACGGACTTCGTGCCAAGGGCCAGGGCCAGATCGCGGACATGCTCAGCGGGATGAATGTGGTGCCCGGCCAGGGACTCAATCAGCAGGCGCTGGGCTGGGTCCTGCTGAGCGTGCTGGCCATTTATGCCGTCGCGTTCTTCTTCAACTGGAGCCAGGGTTACATCACCGCCGGCATTGTCCAGCGCGCGATGTACAAACTGCGGCAGGAGATTGAAACAAAGCTGGACCGGCTGCCCATGTCGCATTTCCAGGATGAATCCCGCGGCGACGTGCTCAGCAGGGTCACCAACGACATCGACAATTTCTCTCAGACGCTGAACCAGACACTGACGCAGCTGCTGATCTCCGTGCTGACGGTCGTCGGTGTGCTCTCGATGATGTTTTCCATCTCGCCGCTGCTGGCGCTGATCGCGCTTGCCACGGTACCGCTGACAGTTCTGGTCACGGTGCTGATCGCGCGGCGATCGAAGATCCAGTTCACCGCGCAGTGGAAGACAACCGGTGAGCTCAACGGCCACATCGAGGAAATGTTCACCGGCCATGAGGTGGTCAAGGCCTTCGGCCAGCAGCAGGCCGCGATCGACAAATTCTCGGTGTCCAACGACAGTCTGTTCCGGTCCAGCTCGAAGGCGCAGTTCATTTCCGGCGTAATCATGCCGTCCATGAACTTCATTGCCAACCTTAACTACGTCGCGGTGGCCGTGGTCGGCGGGGTACAGATTGCCTCCGGAAACCTGACCATCGGCAGCGTGCAGGCGTTCATCCAGTATTCGCGCCAGTTCAGCCAGCCAATGGCCCAGATCGGCGGCATGATCAACCTGCTGCAGTCCGGTGTCGCCTCCGCCGAACGTGTCTTTGATCTGCTGGACGCCAAGGAACAGGCCCCGGATCCGGTGCCGGCCGCGACGTTCGGCGCCACCAAGGGACGTGTGGTCTTCGACAACGTCTACTTCAGCTACAACCCGGACGAACCGCTGATCCAGGAGCTCTCGCTGGTGGCCGAACCCGGACAGACCGTGGCCATTGTCGGGCCGACCGGAGCCGGCAAGACCACGCTGGTGAACCTGCTGATGCGGTTCTACGAGATCGATTCGGGCCGGATCACCATTGACGGCGTGGACACCGCAATGATGACCCGCGATGATCTGCGGCGGCGCTTCGGCATGGTGCTCCAGGATGCCTGGCTCTTCGGCGGGACGATCCGGGACAATCTGGTGTACGGCCGCCTCGATGCGACCGAGGATCAGCTGATTGAGGCGGCCGAGGCAACCTTCGTGGACCACTTCGTCCGGTCCCTCCCGGCCGGTTATGACACGGTGCTCAGCGACGACGGAGACAGCCTGAGCCAGGGCCAGCGCCAGCTCATGACCATCGCCCGCGCCTGGCTGGCAGATCCCGGCATTCTGATTCTGGATGAGGCCACCAGCTCCGTGGACACCCGCACCGAGGTGCTGATCCGGCACGCGATGAACCGGCTGCGCGAGTCCAGGACCAGCTTTGTTATTGCCCACCGGCTCTCGACCATCCGTGACGCCGATCTGATTCTGGTGATGGACCACGGCCGCATCGTGGAACAGGGGACGCACGAGCAGCTGCTCGAATCCGCCGGATTCTATTACGATCTTTACATGTCCCAATTCGGTGATCCGCTGGTGGAAGAGACGGCGGCGCGGTGAGCGCCGGCGAGACCGCGCTGGCCCGCTGGTCGCCGGACGAGGCGTCAATGGTGCCACCGTTCGAGCAGATCCGGGTGCTTATCCTGGACCTAGCGTCGTCCGGCGAGCTCCCGGTGGGCACCAGGCTTCCTGCCGTGCGCGCCTTGGCCCGGCAGCTGGGCGTGGCGGTGAATACCGTGGCTCGGGCATATCGCGAGCTGGAACAGGCAGGGATCGTGCGCACCCAGGGGCGCGCCGGGACGGTCGTCGCCGCCGCTGGTGACGAGCTGCTGGCCCAGGTCGCCGAGGCTGCAGCGGCCTACGCCGCGGTGGTGAGCCGGCACGGCATTGCCACCGACCGGGCGCTGGACCTGGTACGGGCAGCCATCGAAGGGTCTCGTTCAAGGTAGCGGCTTATATGCCTTTGGCGAAAGTCGTCGTGGAACGCATATTCGAACGAGTTTTCGATTATTATGAAAGATGTGCCTAAAGCAGTTGAGCCGTCTCTGACGGAAAAAGTGCCCGTAGATCCTGTAGAAAATGTGTCCGTGGAAAAAACAGCTGTGCAAAATGTCCCCGTGCAAAAAGTGTCCCCCCGGCCGCTGGCCCAGCAGGACCGGTCCCGCCTGATCGTTAAGGGCGCACGGGAAAACAACCTGCGCAACGTGGATCTGGACCTGCCCCGCGACGCCATGATCGTTTTTACCGGCCTGTCCGGATCGGGAAAGTCCTCACTTGCGTTCGACACGATCTTCGCCGAGGGCCAGCGCCGCTACGTCGAATCGCTCTCCGCCTATGCGCGCCAGTTCCTGGGCCAGGTGGACAAACCGGATGTGGACTTCATCGAGGGTCTGTCTCCGGCCGTGTCGATCGATCAGAAATCGACGAACAAGAACCCGCGGTCCACGGTGGGGACCATTACCGAGATCTACGACTATATGCGCCTGCTCTGGGCGCGTGTCGGCACCCCGCACTGCCCGATCTGCGGGGAGCCGGTGGCCCGCCAGACGCCGCAGCAGATTGTCGATCAGCTGCTGGAGATGCCGGACGGAACCCGCTTCCAGGTCCTGGCCCCGGTGGTCCGGGCCCGGAAGGGTGAGTTCGTGGAGCTCTTCAAGGAGCTCACCGCCAAGGGGTATTCACGGGCAAAGGTCGACGGCGAATTGATCCAGCTGGCGGATCCCCCCAGGCTGAAGAAACAGTTCAAGCACACCATAGAGGTGGTGGTGGACCGGCTGGTGGTCAAGGACGGCATTGCCCAGCGGCTGACGGATTCCGTGGAAACGGCCCTCGGGCTGGCTGAGGGCCGGGTGCTGGCGGAACTGGTCGAACTTGACGAGGAGGATCCGCAGCGGATTCGTTCCTTCTCGGAAAACCTGGCATGCCCGAACGAGCACCCGTTGGCCATCGACGAGGTGGAACCGCGCTCCTTCTCCTTCAACAATCCCTTTGGCGCCTGCCCGGCCTGCAGCGGCATCGGCACCAAGCTGGAGGTCGATGAGGAGCTGGTGGTGCCGAATCCGCAGCTGTCGCTGGCGGAAGGTGCCATCGCACCCTGGTCGCTGGGAACGGCGACTACGGAATACTGGAACCGGCTGCTCGACGGGCTCGCGAAGGACATCGGTTTCTCCATGACGGCTCCGTGGCAGAAACTCTCCGATGATGCCCGCCAGTCCGTGCTGTACGGCAAGGACCACAAGGTCGTGGTGCAGTACAAAAACAGATTCGGCCGGGAACGCAAATACAGCACCGGCTTTGAAGGCGCGGTCCAGTACATTCAGCGCAAGCATGTGGAAACCGAGTCCGATACCGCCCGGGACCGCTATGAAGAGTACATGCGGCAGATCCCGTGCCCGGCCTGTGGGGGCGCACGTCTTAATCCGGCCTCGCTCTCGGTGCTGATCAACGGAAAGTCGATTGCCGCCGTGTCGGCGCTGCCGATGCGGGACTGCTTTGATTTCCTCTCCAACCTGGTGCTGACGGGCCGCGAGGCCCAGATTGCCAGCCAGGTGCTCAAGGAGATCCAGGCGCGCCTGACCTTCCTGCTCGACGTCGGGCTGGAGTACCTTAATCTCGAGCGGGCCTCGGCCACGCTCTCCGGCGGGGAGGCCCAGCGGATCCGCCTTGCCACCCAGATCGGCTCCGGACTGGTCGGTGTGCTCTATGTGCTGGACGAACCCTCCATCGGGCTGCACCAGCGGGACAACCGGCGGCTGATCGAGACACTGACCCGGCTCCGCGACCTGGGCAATACGCTGATTGTGGTGGAACACGACGAGGACACCATCCATGAAGCGGACTGGATTGTCGACATCGGACCCGGCGCGGGGGAACACGGCGGCGAGGTCGTACATTCGGGGTCCTACGCGGACCTGCTGACGAACACGAAATCACTGACCGCCGACTACCTGTCCGGCCGCAAATGCATCGAGATACCGGCCAAGCGGCGCAAGTACGACAAGAAGCGCGAGCTGAAGGTGATCGGAGCCCGGGAGCACAACCTGCAAAACGTGGATGTTGCCTTCCCGCTTGGCCTGTTTACCGCGGTGACAGGAGTCAGCGGTTCCGGCAAGTCCACGCTCGTGAACGAGATTCTGTACAAGGTTCTGGCCAACAAGCTCAATGGCGCCAAACAGGTGGCCGGACGACACCTGCGGGTGGACGGGCTGGTACATCTGGACAAGGTGGTCCATGTGGACCAGAGCCCGATCGGCCGGACGCCGCGCTCCAACCCGGCGACGTACACCGGGGTTTTCGACAATATCCGCAGGCTCTTTGCCGAAACCACCGAGGCCAAGGTCCGTGGCTACCAGCCCGGCAGGTTCTCCTTCAATGTCAAGGGCGGGCGCTGCGAATCGTGCTCGGGCGACGGCACGCTGAAGATCGAGATGAACTTCCTGCCGGACGTGTATGTCCCGTGCGAGGTCTGCCATGGGGCGCGCTACAACAGGGAGACGCTGGAGGTCCATTACAAGGGCAAATCCATCGCTGACGTGCTGAACATGCCGATCGAAGAGGGTGCGGAGTTCTTTGCCGCGTTCACCCCGATCGCCCGGCACCTGAAGACCCTGGTCGACGTCGGCCTCGGCTACGTGCGGCTGGGACAGGCTTCCACTACGCTCTCCGGCGGCGAGGCGCAGCGGGTGAAGCTGGCGTCGGAGCTGCAGAAGAGATCCAACGGGCGCAACGTTTACGTGCTCGATGAGCCCACCACCGGGCTGCATTTCGAGGATATCCGCAAGCTGCTGCTGGTCCTGCAGGGGCTGGTGGACAAGGGCAACACCGTGATCACCATCGAGCACAACCTCGATGTGATCAAGAGTGCCGACTGGGTGGTGGATCTGGGGCCCGACGGCGGATCCGGCGGGGGTCTGCTGATGGCCGCCGGGACGCCCGAAAAGGTGGCCACCTCGACCACCAGTTACACCGCCACGTTCCTGCGCGAGGTGCTGGCGGCGAACTGACGGTCCGCGGCCGGTGGCAAAAGGGGCAAGTGGGAAAAGGCATGTGGGAAAATGGGTCAGTGTCTACTACTGCGACTACCCCTGTGACTCCTACTGCTACGACTACCACTGTGACTGCTGCGACTACTACTGCGCCCGCTGCACCCTGTGATGCCGTGCTTTTCGATCTCGACGGGACGCTGGTCGATCCGGCCGGCGGTATTACCGGAGGGATCGCGTATGCCCTGCGCGCGATCGCCCTGCCGGTGCCTCCGGATGAAGTGCTCGCCGCCATGGTGGGTCCGAAACTGTCGGATTCGCTGCTGGCCTGGACCGCTGCTACCGTCGAGCAGCTGCCCGAGCTCATCGGGATCTACCGGCGATGGTACGCGAGGGAAGGGATCGCCATGGGGCGCGTTTATCCCGGCGTCATATCGGTGCTTGATGAGCTGAGCAGCCGGGGCGTGCCGCTGGGTGTGGCGACGCAGAAACCGCAGGGGCTGGCCGAGACAGTGCTGCGGGCGCACGGGCTGGATGGCTATTTTGTCCACATTTTCGGTTCGTCCGACGACGAAACACTGCTGCCCGGCGATCCCGGCTACCGCAGCGGCAAGGCCGGCATCATCGCGGCGGCGGTCGGGGCACTGGGTGTCGAGGCACTGGGTGTCGAGGCACTGGGTGCCGGTGTACCGGGCGCCACAGCCGTGGGCACCCAGGCGGCGCTCTCCGGTACGGGTGTACCGGGCCGCCCGGTCATGGTGGGGGACCGGGACCAGGATGTCCTGGGCGCGGCAGCCAACTCGCTGGCATGCGTGGGCGTGCAGTGGGGTTTCGCGCTCGACGGCGAGCTGCTCGCAGCGGGTGCCGCCGCCGTCGTCGCCGACGCCCCGGCGCTGCTCGCGGAACTGAACGAGCGGCTGGTGCAGTTTGCGGACCGGTAGCCTGTGGACTGATGCCGCCGCTGAGGCAGGGGCTGGGCCGCGACAACGGTGTTGGGCAACACCGTTGTCATGGGGCAGCCCCTGCTTCGTGTGCCGGTAGCGGTCACGGCTGAAACAGCCGGCTAGCCTAGAATGGAATTGTGGCAGATCCAGCAAGTTACCGGCCTCAACCGGGCGAGATACCAACCGACCCGGGCGTGTACCGCTTCCGGGACGAGCATGGGCGCGTCATTTATGTGGGCAAAGCCAAAAACCTGCGCTCCCGGCTGAACTCGTATTTCGCCAACCCGCTGACCCTGCTGCCCAAGACCTATGCGATGGTGCATTCGGCCGCCAGCGTCCAGTGGACGACCGTGGGCAGCGAGCTGGAGGCGCTGCAGCTGGAGTGGACCTGGATCAAGGAATTCAACCCGCGCTATAACCTGGCCTTCCGGGACGATAAGTCATACCCGTACCTCGCCGTCACGATGGGCGAAAAGTTCCCGAGGGTCCAGGTCATGCGCGGTGAGCGCCGTAAGGGTGTGCGCTATTTCGGCCCGTACACGGCCGGGGCCATCCGGGAGACGGTCGATACGCTGCTGCGGGTCTTTCCGGTACGGACCTGCAGCCCCGGTGTGCTCAAGCGCGCGCAGCGAAGCGGAAGGCCGTGCCTGCTGGGCTACATCGACAAATGCGCCGCGCCGTGCGTGGGCCGGGTCACCCCGGAGGAACACCGCGCGTTGGCCGAGGAGTTCTGTGCCTTCATGGGCGGGGAAGCCAAGCCGTTTATCGCCAAGCTGGAACGCCAGATGGCGGCGGCCGTGGCGGAGCTGGACTACGAGCGGGCGGCACGGCTGCGGGACGATATTGCCGCGTTGCGGAAGGTTTTTGAACGCAATGCCGTCGTGTTGGCCGAAGATACCGATGCGGACATCTTTGCCGTGCACCAGGACGAGCTGGAAGCCGCCGTACAGGTCTTCCATGTCCGCGGCGGACGGATCCGCGGTCAGCGCGGCTGGGTCGTCGAAAAGGTGGAGGACTCGACGCCGGATGAGCTGATTGAACACCTCCTCCAGCAGGTCTACGGTGACGATGACTCCAACCGGGACGGAATTCCCCGGCAGATCCTGGTCCCCGAGCAGCCGTCCAACAGCGAGCAGCTGACGGTCTGGTTGAGCGGGCTGCGCGGTTTCAAGGTGGAGATCCGCGTGCCGCAGCGCGGCGACAAGGCAGCATTGATGGACACGGTGCGGCAGAACGCCGAACAGGCCATGAAGCTGCACAAGTCCCGGCGGGCCGGGGATCTGACCGCCAGATCACTGGCGCTGCAGGAACTGCAGGAGGCCCTTGACCTGCCCGTCGCACTGCTGCGGATCGAATGCTACGACATCTCCCATGTCCAGGGCACGAACGTGGTTGCCTCCATGGTGGTGGTCGAGGATGGCATTGCCAAGAAGTCCGAATACCGAAAGTTCGCCATCACCGGGGACGCCGCGGTGGACGATACTGCGTCGATGTATGACGTGATCACCCGCCGGTTCAGGCACTATCTGAAGGAACAGACCAGCCGGAGCGCCGCGCCGGTGTCCGGTGAAATTACGGCCGCGGTTGTGGTGCAGCCAAAATTCGCCTACCCGCCGAACCTGGTGGTGGTCGACGGCGGCCAGCCCCAGGTGGCCGCGGCCTCCCGCGCCCTCACGGACCTGGGCATCGGCGACGTTTACGTCGTCGGGCTGGCCAAGCGGCTGGAGGAGGTCTGGCTCCCGGACAGCGATTTCCCGGTCATTCTTCCGCGCACCTCGCAGGGTCTGTATCTGCTGCAGCGGATCCGCGACGAGGCGCACCGCTTTGCCATCACCTTCCACCGGCAGAAGCGCGGCAGATCCATGATCGTGTCCGTCCTGGATGCGGTGCCGGGACTCGGCGCGGCCAAGCGCGCCGTCCTGATGGACTCGTACGGCTCTGTGCGGAAAATCACGACGGCGTCCACTGCCGAACTGGCGCAGTTCAAGGGCATCGGCCCCGTGCTCGCCGCCGCCGTGTACGACGCCCTGCACCCGGCCGACGGCGGCGTGGATACCGTCCCGGCCGTCAATATGAGCACCGGCGAAGTTCTGGAATCCTAGGTAGGCTAAAGGGACCACGATTCGCAATGGACAGGAGCGCTTGATGACGGAGCACAGTTCTACACGGCTACCCGCAGATGAAGCTCTCACCCCGATCAAACCGGTGGAGTCGGAGCTGCTTGTGGTGACAGGCATGTCGGGTGCCGGACGCAGCACCGCGGCTAACGCGCTGGAGGACCACGGCTGGTATGTGGTGGAAAACCTCCCGCCGCAGATGCTGGGCACGCTGGCCGAACTGATGTCCCGGATGCCGCAGGCGCTGCCCAAACTGGCCGTCGTGGTCGATGTGCGCAGCAAGGCACTCTTCTCCGACATCCGCGACTCGCTCAACGCCCTGTCCGCCAGCGGGATCACCTTCCGTGTGCTCTTCCTTGACGCCAGCGATGAGACCCTGGTCCGTCGTTTTGAGCAGGGCAGGCGCCCGCACCCGCTGCAGCAGGACGGCAGGATGCTGGACGGGATCGCGGCCGAACGCGAGCTGCTCGCCGAGATGAAGTCCGGCTCCGAAATGGTGCTGGACACCTCCACGATGAACGTCCATGAGCTGGGCACTGCCGTCACCGAGCTATTCTCCGAAACCGGCCCGGTGGTGCTGCGCCTGACCGTCATGAGCTTCGGCTTCAAGTACGGCCTGCCGGTCGACGCCAACTTTGTTGCGGACGTCCGTTTCATCCCCAACCCGCATTGGGTGCCGCAACTGCGTCCGCACACCGGACTGGACCTGGATGTGAGCAACTTTGTGCTGGTGGAGAACCATGCCAAGGAGTTTGTCGACCGCTTCGTGCACGCGCTCGAGCCGGTACTGGCCGGCTACCGCCGCGAAAACAAGCATTACGCCACGATTGCCGTCGGCTGCACCGGTGGCAAGCACCGCTCGGTGGCCGTCGCCGTGGAGCTGGCCAAACGCCTGGCCCAGCAGCCGCGCGTGACCGTCAGTACCCGGCACCGCGACCTGGGACGCGAATAATGGCCGTGCTGACGGGGCCCCTGCCGCTGATTCCGCCGTCGGGCCATCTGTCGGCGGGCATCCCCGAACCCCGCGTCGTCGCACTCGGCGGCGGCCATGGCCTGTCCGCGTCACTGTCCGCACTGCGGCTGCTGACCACCGAGCTGACCGCGGTGGTCACCGTCGCCGACGACGGTGGCTCCTCCGGCCGGCTGCGGGACGAACTGGGGGTGCTGCCACCGGGGGACCTGCGGATGGCCCTCGCGGCGCTGTGCGACGACACGGACTGGGGCCGGACGTGGCGCGATGTGATGCAGCACCGGTTCACTTCGCGGCCCGGCGTCAAGGGTTCCCTCGACAGCCACGCGATGGGCAATCTGCTGATCGTCACGCTCTGGGAACTGCTCGGGGACCCCGTCGCCGGGCTGCAGTGGGCCGGAGCGCTGCTCGGCGCCCGCGGCCAGGTGCTGCCGATGGCCAGTGTGCCGCTGACAATCGAGGGAGACGCCGTGGACACGGCCCCCGACGGTTCCCGGCGCACCAGGACCATCACAGGCCAGGCCACGCTGGCATTGGCCGACGTGGTGGAGAACGTCCGGCTGCTGCCGGCCGACGCGCCCGCCTGTGTGGAGGCATTGACCGCCATCGAGTTAGCCGATTGGGTGGTGCTCGGCCCGGGATCCTGGTACACCTCGGTGCTCCCGCACCTGCTGCTGCCGGAGCTGCTCCAGGCGCTGTGCGATACGCCGGCGAAGCGGTGCATCACGATGAATCTGGATGTCAATGACAAGGAAACCACCGGCATGAACGCCGCGGACCATTTGCGCGTCATTTCCCACTATGCCCCGGAGTTCGGGGTGGACGTGGTGCTGGCCGATCCTTCCTCGGTGTCCGACCTTGCGGACTTCGAGCGCGCCGCCTCGATGCTGGGTGCCGAGGTTGTCTTCGGTAAAGTAGGGGCGTCCGGGGGACGGGCGGTGCATGATCCATTGCGCCTCGCTGCGGCATATCAGGATCTCTTCTCAGCGTAGGATTTCCCTTCGGTAGTTAGGACAAGCACCATGGCGCTGACAGCGGCAGTGAAGGATGAACTTTCCCGGCTGGACATTAAGAAGTCTTCCGTGCGTAAGGCCGAGGTTTCCACCCTGCTGCGATTCGCCGGCGGGCTGCACATCATTTCCGGCCGGATCGTCATCGAAGCGGAGGTCGATCTTGCGGCCACCGCTCGGAGGCTGCGTGCGGCGATTGCGGAAATGTACGGCCAGCAAAGCGAGATAATCGTCGTCTCCGGCGGGGGACTGCAGCGCGGCAACCGGTACGTCGTGCGGGTGGTGCGCGACGGCGAGGCGCTGGCCCGGCAGACCGGCCTGCTGGACGCACGGGGCCGGCCGGTGCGCGGCCTGCCGTCCGTCGTCGTCAACGGTTCCGCCGCGGACGCGGAAGCGGTCTGGCGCGGCGCCTTCCTCGCCCACGGGTCGCTGACCGAACCGGGACGGTCCTCCTCGATGGAAGTAACATGTCCGGGTCCGGAAGCGGCGCTGGCCCTGGTCGGTGCCGCGCGGCGGCTGAACATCGCCGCGAAGGCCCGGGATGTCAGGGGCGTGGACCGGGTTGTCATCCGCGACGGCGACACCATAGCCGCCCTGCTGATCCGGATGGGGGCGCACGAGGCGCTGCTCGTGTGGGAGGAACGGCGGATGCGCAAGGAAGTGCGCGCCACGGCGAACCGGCTGGCCAACTTTGACGACGCCAATCTGCGCCGCTCCGCGCAGGCGGCCGTTGCGGCCGGAGCGAGGGTGGACCGTGCGCTGGAAATCCTCGGCGACGACGTCCCCGACCACCTCAAGTACGCCGGGGAGCTGCGGGTGGCACATAAACAGGCAAGCCTGGACGAGCTGGGCCGGCTGGCGGACCCGGCGATGACCAAGGACGCCATCGCCGGCCGGATCCGCCGGCTGCTGGCGATGGCGGACAAAAAAGCCATTGAAACAGGAATTCCCGGCACCGAGTCGAATGTGACGTTCGAGATGCTCGACGAATGACCTGACGGATATCCGACGCATTTTCGGCCCGGGGCGACCGGAAAGCCTTGAACTGTCGGCTTAGTATGAAAGAGTTGAAAAAGATCCGGAACCACCGGGTTATGCTGGCTGGCGCCACTGCACGGCAGCGGCCGGTATTGGACTGCCCGGTATTGGACAGCCCGGTATTGGACAGCACAGAATTTGGATCCGGTGCGGCATTTAGCCGCGCTGGTATCCGGATACACAAAAGTATTACGAGATAAACAATCCGCTATGGAGGAATCGTGACCGAGTACACACTTCCCGATCTGCCCTACGACTATGCAGCGCTGGAGCCGCATATCTCCGCCCGAATCATGGAGCTGCACCACAGCAAGCACCACGCCGGCTATGTGGCCGGCGCGAACAAGGCCATGGCCCAGTTGGCCGAGGCCCGCGACAAGGGCGATTTCGCCAACATCAACCAGCTCTCCAAGGACCTGGCCTTCCACACCGGCGGCCACATCAACCACTCGGTCTTCTGGAACAACCTGTCCCCGGACGGTGGCGACAAGCCGGTCGGCGAGCTGGCAGCGGCCATTGACGATGCGTTCGGCTCCTTTGATGCCTTCCGGGCACAGTTCACCGCGGCGGCGCTGGGCCTGCAGGGCTCCGGCTGGGCCTTCCTGTCCTACGAGCCGATCGGCGGAAATCTGCTCATTGAGCAGCTCTACGATCAGCAGGGCAATGTGGCGGTCGGCAGCACGCCGCTGCTGATGCTGGATATGTGGGAGCATGCCTTCTACCTCGATTACGTCAACGTCAAGGCCGACTACGTCAAGGCCTTCTGGAACATCGCCAACTGGGCCGATGTGGCGAAGCGTTTCGAAGGCGCCCGCACCAACGCAACCGGCCTCATCGTTCTCTAGAGCCGGCTGCTCACTATGTGGATGCCCGCCCCTGTTGTTGCGGGGGCGGGCATCCCTAAACGTAAGATGGGTCACGGAAGACAGACCGCCTTCCGCGTGCGGTTGGTCGCCCACCGCATTGGTACAAAATCTCTGCCCAACGGCGTGCGGGAACTGTTTTGGTTGATGGCCGGATCAAGAAGGTCGGGTCGGACTAGGTGCGCTTCAGCGCACTAAGGAGATAGAAGTGACTACTCGTATTGGTATCAACGGCTTCGGTCGTATAGGACGTAACTACTTCCGCGCAGCGCTGGAGCAGGGTGCGGACCTGGAAATCGTTGCCGTCAACGATTTGACCAGCCCCGAGGCGCTTGCCCATCTGCTCAAGTACGACTCCGTGACCGGCCGCCTCAAGGCCAGCGTCGAGGTCAAGGAGGGGAACATCGTCGTCGACGGCAAGGCCATCAAGGTCCTGGCCGAGCGCGATCCCGCGAACCTGCCGTGGCGGGATCTGGACGTGGACATCGTGATTGAGTCCACCGGGTTCTTCACTAAGGCCGCCGATGCCCGCAAGCACATCGACGCCGGCGCCAAGAAGGTCCTCATCTCCGCCCCCGCCTCCGGCGAGGACATCACCATCGTGATGGGCGTCAACGACGACCTGTACGACCCGGCGGCGCACACGATCATCTCCAACGCCTCCTGCACCACCAACTGCCTTGGCCCCCTCGCCAAGGTCCTGCTGGACAGCTTCGGCATCGAACGCGGTCTGATGACCACCGTGCACGCCTACACTGCGGACCAGAACCTGCAGGACGGCCCGCACAAGGATCTGCGCCGCGCCCGCGCCGCCGCCATCAACCTTGTCCCGACCTCCACCGGCGCCGCCAAGGCGATCGGACTGGTGCTGCCGGAGCTCAAGGGCAAGCTGGACGGCTACGCCATCCGAGTACCGGTGCCCACCGGCTCGGCCACGGACCTGACGGTGACACTGAGCCGCGAGGTCACGGCCGCGGAGGTCAACGCCGCCTACAAGGCCGCCGCGGCCGAGGGCAAGCTTGCCGGCTACCTGACCTACACCGAGGATCCGATCGTGTCCTCGGATATCGTCACCGACCCGGCGTCGTGCATCTTCGACTCGGGCCTGACCAAGGTCATCGGCAACCAGGTCAAGGTTGTCGGCTGGTACGACAACGAATGGGGCTACTCCAACCGCCTGGTCGACCTGACGAAGCTTGTTGCCGACAAGCTGGGCTAGGGTAGAAGCATGACATTGCACACCCTCGACGAACTGCTCGCTGAAGGTGTCCGCGGACGGTACGTTCTGGTCAGAAGTGACCTGAACGTACCGTTGGACGGCCCTGATGAGAACCGCCGCGTTACCGATGACGGGCGCCTGCGGGCCTCTTTTCCGGTGATTTCCAAGCTGGCGAAGGCTGGTGCCCGCGTTCTGGTCTGCGCTCATCTGGGCCGGCCCAAAGGCGCCCCGGAGCCGAAGTATTCGCTCCGTCCCGCCGTGGCCAGGCTGACCGAGCTGGCGGCCGCCGAGTCGGTGCCGGTGACGCTCGCAGCGGACACTACCGGCCAGTCCGCCCGCCGGCTGTCGGCCCGGATGGCCGACGGCGACGTGCTGGTGCTGGAAAACGTGCGGTTCGACGGGCGTGAAACCAGCAAGGACGGCGCCGCCCGTGCCGCGTTTGCCGGCGAGCTCATGGCCCTCACCGGTGACAACGGCGCATACATTGACGATGCGTTTGGCGCGGTGCACCGCAGGCACGCCAGCGTCTACGATATCGCGAAGCTGCTGCCGTCCTACCAGGGCGATCTGGTGCACACCGAACTGGATGTCCTGCATAGGCTCACCACGGACACGCCACGGCCGTACGTAGTGGTGCTGGGCGGTTCCAAGGTCTCCGACAAGCTCGCGGTGATCGACAATCTGATCGGCAAGGCCGATTCGATCCTGGTCGGCGGCGGCATGGTGTTCACCTTCCTCGCCGCGCAGGGGTTCAAGGTCGGAGCCAGCCTGCTGGAAACCGACCAGATTTCCTCCGTCCAGGAGTATCTCAAGCGCGCCGCCGGTGCCGGCACCGCGTTCGTGCTGCCGACGGATATCGTGGTCGCCGCAAAGTTTGCCCCCGACGCGGACTATGAGATCGTTCCCGCCGAAGGCATGGAGGACGGATCGCTGGGCGCGGACTGCCCCGGCCTGGATATCGGGCCCGACAGCGGCGCGGAATTTGCGGAGCAGATCCGCGGCGCCAAGACCGTCTTCTGGAATGGACCGATGGGTGTCTTCGAATTCCCGGCCTTCGCGGAAGGCACCCGCGCGGTAGCGCAGGCGCTGACCGAGACCACCGCGGCGGGCGGCTTCACCGTCGTCGGCGGCGGTGACTCGGCCGCGGCCGTCCGCACCCTCGGCTTCGCCGATGACCAGTTCGGACATATTTCCACCGGCGGAGGCGCCAGCCTCGAGTTCCTTGAGGGTAAGGAACTGCCCGGGCTGACGGTGCTGGACCGCTAACGGTTCGACAATTATCCACGGCACCGGCGGCCCTCGCGCATGCGTGCGCGCCGCCGGACCGCGGATATCCGGATGCCGCTGAACAAGTCATACTCTTGACGCCCTATTTGTAAACCTGTGACCCATGAATCCGCGACCTGTAACCCCGAACCTGTGAACCCGTGACATTTTTTAGATTTTGGAGAGAGCGATGACCACCTCGACCAACGGAAAATTCGACCGTAAGCCACTGATTGCCGGCAACTGGAAGATGAACATGGACCATGTCCAGGGCATCACGTTGCTGCAGAAGCTGGCGTGGACGCTGTCCGATGCGCGTCACGATTATAGCCGTGTTGAAGCGGCGGTTTTCCCGCCGTTCACCGATCTGCGCGGTGTGCAGACCCTGGTGAAGGGCGATCAGCTCAAGTTGGTCTACGGTGCGCAGGATCTATCCCCCGAAGATTCAGGTGCGTACACCGGGGACATCTCCGGAGGATTCCTGGCCAAACTTCAGTGCCGTTACGTCCTGGTCGGGCACAGCGAACGCCGCAGCATCCACGGTGAAACCGATGAGCTGCTCAACCGCAAGGTCAAGGCGGCGTACCGTCATGGGCTGACGCCGATCCTGTGCGCCGGAGAAGGCCTGGAAGTCCGTCAGGCCGGCACACATGTGGAACATACGCTCAATCAGATCCGTGGCGGCGTCGCGGGACTGACCTCTGACCAGGCGGCCGAACTGGTCATCGCCTACGAGCCGGTCTGGGCGATCGGGACAGGTGAGGTCGCCGGACCGGAGGATGCACAGGAAATGTGTGCCGCCATCCGCGTGGAACTGGCGGAGCTGTTCGACGGCGAAACGGCGGCCAAGGTGCGCCTGCTCTATGGTGGCTCGGTGAAGGCCAACAACGCCGCGGCAATTCTGAAGGAACGTGACGTTGACGGCGTCCTGGTCGGCGGCGCCAGCCTGGACGCGGCAGAGTTTGCTAATATTGTTAGGTTCGAGAAGCATCTGCTGACCGACTGACGCACGACCGGCCAGCACATAACCGTGCCTTCCGCCGTCCGCCCCTGCGGGACACCCCGTTGGTTTATCTTTTTCCCCTGGACATCCTGAAAGGCCGTCGTGGAAACTCTCCAAATCGTTCTGCAGATCCTGCTGGGTATCACCAGCCTGCTGCTGACTTTCCTGATCCTGCTGCACAAGGGCAGGGGCGGTGGCCTGTCCGACATGTTCGGCGGCGGCATGAGCTCGAGTCTGGGATCGTCGGGAGTCGCGGAACGGAACCTGAACCGCTTTACCGTCATCCTCGGCCTGATCTGGGGAATGGTCATTGTGGGTCTGGGCCTGATTATGCGCTTTACCGGCTGATACCGGCTGCTGCACCGGTCGGCCCGGCGGAAGCGCGATACCGGCGGATACGCCACCTCTGTGGTGAAGAACTGTCTGGAGAAGAAACCAGCCTGTACAATTGCCACAGGTAGCCATTCCCCAGTGCAGGGAGTATTGCGGTGCTTCATATCAGCGGCGGTTTCAGCGGTACCCGAGTGGGAGTGACGGCCGGAGGCCGGTCGCCCATTAGAAACGAGAATCCGGATGCGGAGCCTGTGGCCCGCATCCGGATTTCTTATTGGTGCAGCAGCGGCCACGAGACCGCTATGGTGTTCGCGCAACTCCCGCAGGCACAGATCCCGGTGTACTGGGACTGCATCCGCTGCGGCCGGAAGGCCGCCAGTACACGCGGCCTCGCGGACGGGGCCGGTGCCCAAGACGCCTACAAAAGCCATCTGGACTACGTCAAGGAGCGCCGCACGCCCGAAGAGGGCGAGGAACTGCTCAGCGTGGCGCTGGCCAAGTACCGCCGATCGAACTAGGCACCGCGCCCGGTGAGCTGCCCGGGTACCTTTGCGGCGGCGTCCTGGTCGATCAGCCACAGAGTCTTCGACCGGCCCCGCGGTCCTGCCGCCGGCACCTGCACCGGGTTTGCCCCCGCCAGGGCCAAACCCACCGCGGCCGCTTTGTCGCTGCCCGCGGCAACAAGCCAGATCTCCGCGGCGGAGCTGATGGCAGGAAGTGTCAGCGACACGCGCAGCGGCGGCGGCTTCGGGGAGCCCGTCACACCTACGACGTTGGCATCCGTGGTCCGGATGCCGGCCATCTCCGGAAAAAGCGAGGCAATGTGGGCATCGGGTCCGATGCCCAGCAGCAGCACGTCAAAGCGCGGCAGCGCGGGCGCCGGACGTTCCTCCGGGGTTTCGTGATACAACTGATGCTCCGCCAGCGCGGCACCGGCAAGCTCCCGGATGTAGTCATCGGCCGCCGCGTTCACATCCGCAAACTGATCAGAGTCGCCCATCCGGTGGATCCGGGCGGGCTCGGCGCCGATGCGGCCCAGCAGCGCATTCTGTGCCTGGACACAATTGCGCTCGGTGGAAGCCGCCGGTACAAACCGTTCGTCCCCCCACCAGAAGTTGACCTTGGACCAGTCCACGGCGGGATAGGCGGGCGAGTCCGCCACCGCCTTCAGGGTGGCAATGCCCACGCTGCCGCCGGTCAGCACAACCGTGGCCTCGCCGCGTTCGCTTTGAACATCCAGCAGCTTGGTGATCAGCCGCGCGGCGGTGGTGGCCGCCAGCACCTCGAAGGTCGGGTGGATATTGATCCGCACATTGGACGTCATACGGCCGCACCGTCACAGTGGGCCAGCAACCGGGTCAACCCGTCCGTAATGACCTCACCGAACACCTCGTCCGGATCCAACCGGCGCAGCTCTTCGGCCAGGCAGTCCTGCAGGGACCGGCGCGGCAGCGAGATCCGCTGCTCGGGCTGACCGGGCTGAGTGAGCGTGGCCTCAACCGTCCCGGGCCGGTTCAGCACCACGTTGCCGCCGGCCCGCTCCATCACCACCCGGCGCATGCCGGTGCCGGCCGGATCCGAAACGACGGTAATCGGGGCGCCGAGCGCGGAATGCAGCCACGCCGCGAGCAACAACGTGCTGGGGGAGTCCGAGGCGCCTTCCACGGTAAGTGCGGTGACGGGTTCGTCGTCGAGCTGGTCGAAAACGGCTGCGAGCTGGATCCGCCAGTTGGTCAGCCGGGTCCAGGCGAGATCGGTGTCTCCCCCCGTATAGGTGGCGCCGATGTGCAGCAGGGCCGCCCGCGGATCGGGTTCATTGGCCGAGTCTGTGATGCGGCGATGGGCGATCCGTCCGATGGCGCTGGCGGAGGCCGAATCAGGAACGCCATGTGGCCACCACGCCACTATCGGTGCGTCCGGGAGCAGCAGGGCGGCGACCAGGGACTCGCTCTGGGTTGCCAATTCGCCGGAGCCGCGCAGCAGGATGACGTCGGAGGCGCCGGCATCGCCGCCCACCCGGATCTGCGCATCGAGGCGGGTTTCCGCGTCCTGGGACGCCCGCGCAAGCACAATGATCCGGCAAGGATGCTCCCGGCTGGCCAGATTGGCCGCCTCGATGGCGTCTTCCTCGTAGCCGCTCTTGGTGATCACGACAAGCGTCAGCACACGGCCCAGGGTGACGACTCCGCCCTGTTCACGCATCGACATGATCTTCTTTGAGACCTTGGACGTGGTGGTGTCCGGCAGATTTACTATCACGGTCTTCTCCAGCTCCTTCCATCACGGGCCAGCAGCTCATCGGCGGAGGCCGGGCCCCAGCTTCCGGGTTGATACGCTTCCGGCTGAACGCCCTCGGCGGCCCAGAAATCCTCGAACGGGTCAAGGATCTGCCAGGACAGTTCCACTTCCTGATGCCGTGGAAACAGCGGCGGTTCACCGAGCAGCACATCCAGAATGAGCCGCTCGTACGCTTCCGGACTCGACTCGGTGAACGCATGGCCGTAGCCGAAGTCCATGGTCACATCGCGCACCTCCATCTGGGTGCCCGGCACCTTGGAACCGAAGCGGATGGTCACACCCTCATCGGGCTGGACTCGGATGACGACGGCGTTCTGGCCGAAGTCATCCTCGGCGTGGTCGGTGAACAGCAGATTGGGTGCACGCTTAAAGACGACGGCGATCTCCGTCACCCGCCGGCCCAGACGCTTCCCGGTGCGCAGGTAGAACGGAACACCGCTCCAGCGCCGGGTATGGATATCCAGCCGGATGGCGGCAAAGGTCTCCGTGCCGGAGTCGGCGGGGATACCATCTTCCTCCAAATAGCCAAGGACCTTTTCGCCGCCCTGCCAGCCGCCGGAGAACTGCCCGCGCGCCGAACGCTGCGAAAGGTCATCCGGCAGCTTTACGGCGGCCAGGACTTTTTCCTTTTCGGCCCGCAGATCCCGCGCGTTGAAGGAAATCGGCTCTTCCATGGCCGTCAGGGCGAGCAGCTGCAGCAGATGGTTCTGGATCACGTCGCGGGCCGCGCCCACGCCGTCGTAGTATCCCGCCCGCCCGGCGGTGCCGATATCCTCGGCCATGGTGATCTGGACGTGGTCCACGTAATTGGCGTTCCAGAGCGGTTCAAAGAACTGATTGGCAAAGCGCAGCGCCAGAATGTTCTGCACCGTCTCCTTGCCCAGATAATGATCGATGCGGAAGATCGAATCCGAGTCGAAAACCGATTGCACAATTTCGTTCAACGCCCGGGCTGACGCCAGGTCGTGCCCGAAGGGTTTTTCGATCACCACCCGCCGCCAGGTATCATCGCCGCCCTGGGCCAGTCCATGCACGGAAAGCTGACGGCAGACCAGTTCAAAGGCCTTCGGCGGGATGGAGAGGTAAAACGCGTGGTTGCCGCGGGTGCCGCGCTGCTCATCCAGCTCTTTAATGGTGACTTTGAGCCGTTCGAAAGCGGCGTCGTCGTCGAACTCGCCCTGGACAAAACGGATGCCTTCGGCCAGTTGGTTCCAGACGCTGTCAACGAAAGGGGTGCGGCAGTGCGCCATCACTGATTCCCTGACGACGGCGGCGAAGTCCTCGTCCTCCCACTGCCGGCGGGCAAAACCGACCAGGGCGAAACTGGGCGGCAGCAGACCCCGGTTGGCCAGATCGTAGACGGCCGGCATCAGTTTCTTGCGGGCGAGGTCGCCGGTAACCCCGAAGATCACCAGCGATGACGGCCCCGCGACCCGGGACAACCTACGGTCGCGGCTGTCCCGGAGCGGATTTGGATGCTTGTTCGGATCGGATGCGGCCATAGCGTTTTAGCTGCCTTGGGTTTCGGGGCGCTGGCCGGCGAGGTCGGCCACCGCGGAGGTGAATTGTTCGACGCCGGCGCTCCGGTCCGCGAAATGCAGCCGCAATACCGGACGGCCGTGCGCCGCCAGCACCTGGGCGTCTCCCGCGGCCTGGGCCCGGATCAGTTCACCGAAGGTGAATGGCTGGTCCGGGATGGCCAGATCGACGTCGGCCGCGGCCGTAATCTGCAGGAAGGCGCCGATGGCGGGCCCACCCTTATGGAACTGTCCGGTGGAATGCAGGAACCGCGGCCCCCAGCCGAAGGTGACCGGCCGGCCGATGATGGCGGCCAGCTGGTCCCGCACGTCCGCCAGCGGAGCCTGCCCGATCCGGTCCAGATAGGCCTGGACGCTCAGATAGCCGTCCCGGCCCAGCTGGCCGAACAGGGCCGCCAGCGCATCCTCCAGGGTCCGTGCCTCGCCGAGCCACGGCGCTCCGCGGACCTCGATGGCGCCGTCGACGAAGTCCGCCGGCTCCGTTTTCGAGGTGCTGTCCAGCAGACCGCGCGCGGCCTTCTTGGCAGCCTCGACGTCGGGCTGGTCAAAGGGATCGATCCCCAGCAGACGCCCCGCGACGACGACGGCGAATTCCCACGTCATCATCTGGGTGCCTAGTCCGCCGGCGATGGCCGCCTGGTCACCGCTGAGTTCAATGTCCGCATCCGCAGCCACCAGCCGGACCACCAGAACATCGGAGGCCCCGGAGCTCACCTCGGGGGACTCCGGCTGCGCCACCACCGGCAGCACCCCGGTTCCGAGCTTGCCGGTGGACTCGGCGATCAGCTGCTCCGCCCAATCGGCGAACCCGACGATGCCGGAGCCGTCATCGACGATCACGATCTTGTTCCTCAGCGGGTCTGTACCGCCCAGAACCGCACCGAGCGCGAGTCCGATGTTGCCGTCGTCGTCCTCGCGCAGCACCTCGCCGGCCTCTTCGGCGTCGTCAAGCAGTGCCTGGATATCAACGCCGGCCAGGCCGGAGGGCACCATGCCGAAGGCGGTGAACGCCGAATACCGTCCGCCGACATTCGGATCCGCGTTGAAGACCTTCCGGTACCCGGCGGAACGGGCGGAGACATCGAGCGGGGATCCCGGGTCTGTGACAATAATGATCCGGGACTTGGCATCAAGGCCGGCCGCGGTGAACGCCTGTTCAAAGACGCGCCGCTGGGAGTCCGTCTCCAGCGTGGAACCGGATTTGGACGACACCACGATGGCCGTTTCGGTAAGCCGCTCCGACAGCGCGGCCCGGACCTGCTCCGGATCCGTGCTGTCCAGCACCGTCAGCTCGACGCCGGCTGTTTTGGTGATGACCTCCGGGGCAAGCGACGACCCGCCCATGCCCGCCAGGACAATGCGGTTCACGCCGTCCGCCCGGAGCTCGTCGCGGAGGGCGAGGATTTCCGTCACCAGCGGCGCCGAGACCTGCGCTGCCTCCACCCAGCCGAGCCGAACGGCAGCCTCGGATTCGGCGTCCGCGCCCCATAGGGTGTGGTCCTTGGCGAAAATCCGGGAGGCCACCCGATCCGCCACCAGGGCCGGAACGTGCCTTTCGACGGCCTGCTGTGCGGCACCGGCGGCATCGAAGGAAAGCGTCGACATCCGCTCAGGCTCCGGTTCCGGAGGCCGCCGCTTCCAGGGTTTCCTTGACATGCTCAACGAGTTGCTTCCAGCTGGCAACAAACTTGTCCAGCCCTTCGGTCTCCAGTACCGCGACAACGTCCTGATAGGAAATGCCGAGTTTTTCCAGCTCGTTCAGCAGTGCATTGGACGCGTCGTAGCTGCCGGTGACCGTATCACCTTCCACCACGCCGTGGTCGAACGTGGCATTGAGGGTCTTCTCCGGCATCGTGTTGACGACGCCCGGCGCCACCAGCCCGGTGACATACAGCGTGTCGGGGTAGGACGGGTCCTTGACTCCGGTGGAGGCCCAGAGCGGACGCTGCGGGCGGGCACCGGAATCGGCCAGCAGCTGCCAGCGCTCGGAGCTGAAGACCTCCTGGTAGATCTGGTACGCCAGCCGGGCATTCGCCAGACCTGCCTGCCCCTTGAGCGCCTTGGCCTCGTCCGTACCCCGCTCGTTCAGGCGCCTGTCGACCTCGCTGTCCACGCGGGAGACGAAGAACGATGCGACCGAGTGAATACCGGAGAGGTCATGGCCGTTCTCCTTGGCCTGCTCCAGCCCGGTCAGGTACGCATTGATGACCGCGCGGTAACGCTCCAGCGAGAAGATCAGCGTGATGTTGACGCTGATGCCGGCCGCGATGGTGGCCGTGATGGCCTCCAGCCCTTCGAGCGTCGCCGGGATCTTGATGAAGACGTTGGGCTTGTTCACCTTGTCGTGCAGCTTTTTTGCCTCGGCAATGGTGCCGGCCGTATCCCATGCCTTGCGCGGATCCACCTCGATCGACACCCGGCCGTCCACGCCGTCGGTGGCGGCAGCAACCGGAGCGAAGAGGTCACAGGCATCGGCGACATCCTTGGTGGTGATCTCAAAAAGCGCCTTTTCGACGTCCGTTCCGCTGTCCGCGAGGCTCTTGACCTGATCGGCATAAGAATTGCCGGCCGTGATGGCGGCCTCGAAAATGCTCGGATTGGTCGTCACACCGACGACGTTCTTCTCCTTGATCAGCGTCTGCAGGGTGCCGCTGGTCAGGCGTTCCCGGGACAGGTCATCGAGCCAGATGCTGACGCCGGCGGCCGAAAGCCGGGCCGTGGGGGAGGTGAGGCTGGACTTTTCGGAATTGAGGGTTGTCATGACTGTTATCTCCTTGGATCGCGACGGAAAGATTTAGTTTTTGATCACCGCTGTTTGAGCACCACTGTTTGATCACCACTGGACGACGGCGGCGCGCGGACCGCGCCGCCGTCGTCGTTACATCAGTGCCGCAGTGCCTCGGCGACGGCCCTGACGGACTGCAGGGAGTCCTTCGCCGCTTCGACAACGGCCTCGGCCGTGATGCCGAATTCCTGGAAGAGCCGCTTGTAATCGGCGGAGGCACCGAAGTGCTCCAGTGAAATCGAGCGTCCGTTGTCGCCGACCAGCCGGTGCCAGCCCTGCGCAATGCCGGCCTCCACCGAGACGCGTGCCTTGACCGCGGCCGGTATGACGCTCTCACGGTAAGCCTCATCCTGCTTGTTGAACCATTCCAGGCACGGCATCGAAACCACCCGGGCCGGGATGCCTTCGGCCGCCAGCACCTCCCTGGCCTGAACGGCCAGCTGAACCTCGGAGCCGGTGCCGATGAGGATGACCTCAGGTGTCACGGACTTGCCTTCGTCGGATGCCTCGGCAAGCACGTAGGCGCCCCTGGCCACACCCTCGGTGCCGGCGAAGGTGTCGCCGCTGGCGTCGCCGTCGCCGCGGGCGAAGGTTGGGAGGTTCTGACGCGTCAGGACAAGTCCGGCGGGGTTTTCGGAGTTCTCCAAAATGGTCCGCCACGCGATGGACACCTCATTGGCGTCCCCTGGCCGGACGACGTCGAGCCCGGGGATGGCGCGCAGCGCGGCAAGCTGCTCGACCGGCTGGTGGGTGGGCCCGTCCTCACCCAGACCGATGGAATCATGGGTCCAGACATAAATGGACGGCACGCCCATCAGCGCACCGAGGCGGATAGCCGGGCGCTGGTAGTCGCTGAAGATCAGGAAGGTCGCGGAGAAGGCCCGCGAACTGCTGTGCATCACAATGCCGTTGACAATGGCGGCCGCCGCATGTTCGCGGATGCCGAAGTGCAGGGTCCGCCCGTACGGGTTGCCCTTCCACAGATCGGTCTGTTTTGACGCCGGGATGAACGATGCGCCGCCCTCGAAGGCCGTATTTGTCGACTCCGCCAGGTCGCAGGAACCGCCCCACAGTTCGGGGAGCTCGGCGGCGATCGCATTCAGGACCTTGCCGGAGGCCTTGCGGGTGGCGACGTCTTCACCGGCTTTGAAGGTGGGGAGCTTCTTGTCCCACCCCTCGGGGAGTTTTCTTGCGGCGACGCGTTCGAGGGTCGCATTCTGTTCCGGGTGGGCGTCCTTCCAGAGAGCGAAGTTCTTTTCCCAGTCCGCCCGCAGTTCCTGCCCGCGCTGCTTGACCTCGCGGGCATGGGCGAGAACCTCCGGTTCCACCACGAACGACTTCTCCGGGTCGAAGCCGAGAATCTTCTTAGTGGCGGCAACTTCATCGGCGCCCAGCGCGGAACCGTGGGCCTTGCCGGTGTTCTGCAGTTTGGGTGCAGGCCAGCCGATAATGGTGCGCAGCGCGATGATGGAGGGCCTGGAGGTCTCCGCCTTGGCCGCCAACATGGCCGAGTACAGCTCCTGGACGTCTTCGACGTATTCGCCGGTCTTCGTCCAGTCCACGCGCTGGATGTGCCAGCCGTAGGCCTCGTACCGCTTCAGGACGTCCTCGGAGAAGGCGATGTCCGTATCGTCCTCGATGGAAATATGGTTCTGGTCGTAGAGGACCACCATATTTCCGAGCTCCTGATGGCCGGCCAGCGAGCTGGCTTCGCTCGTCACGCCTTCCTGCATGTCGCCGTCGGACGCAAACGCCCAGATCATGTGGTCGAAGGGGCTGGTGCCGGAAGGCGCGTCCGGGTCATACATACCGCGGTCCCGGCGCTGTGAAAACGCCATGCCGACGGCGGCGGCCAAACCCTGGCCCAGTGGGCCGGTGGTGATTTCCACGCCCTTGGTGTGCCGGTATTCCGGATGCCCGGGCGTCTTGGATCCCCAGGTCCGCAGCTCTTGGAGATCCTTCAGCTCCAGGCCGTAACCGGAGAGGAACAGCTCGATATAAAGCGTGAGCGAGGTGTGGCCGGGGGACAGGACGAACCGGTCACGGCCGGTCCATTGCGGGTCCGACGAGTCGTGCCGCAGCAGCTTCTGGAACAGCAGGTAGGCGGCGGGGGCCAGGCTCATGGCCGTCCCGGGGTGTCCGTTGCCGACCTTCTGCACAGCGTCGGCCGCCAGCACGCGGACCGTGTCAACGGCGCGCTGGTCCAAAGTGGTCCATGACAGTTCTTGCTCTTCCAGATGTGCCACTTACTGGGGCCCTCTCATTCGGGTGTGTTACGGTTCACGCGCGCTGAGACCTAACGGCATCCGTTCCCGACAGGACATCCCGCAGGACATCCTACAAATTGCGTGTCGGAAACCGCCGCTCACCGTTGATTCGGATCTCGTTTACTGTTTTCCAGCTTAGCCCCAAAGGCCTCGGCAGACACCAAAGGGGACGCCTCATATCGCCGCAAATGACGGCCGCGCGGACGCCGGGCCGCGGGCGGCGGCCTCACCGGCACCGGCGCGCGCTGCAGGCTTCCGAAGCGATCATGGCTATGATAATAGGGATACTTTGAGCTTTTCCCTGACACCCGAACGCAGATAGAACATGGTGACCTTCCGTGAGTGCAGCTGATACGCCGATCACCCCCGCCAGCCTGACCGGCGGGCTCGGGTTCGGTGGCAAGGTCAAAGCCTATGTGGCGCTGACTAAACCCCGTGTGATCGAACTGCTGCTGGTCACGACCCTTCCGACCATGTTCTTTGCGGCCCGGGCGGTCCCGGACGTGTGGCTGATGGTGTGGACCATGGTGGGCGGCGCGCTGGCTGCGGGAAGCTCGGGCGCCTTTAACTGCTATATTGACCGGGACATCGACAAACTGATGCACCGGACCGAAAACAGGCCTCTCGTGACCGGGGCCGTCTCGCCCGGTGAGGCGCTGATCTTCTCATGGGTTCTGGCCGTTGCCGCCATCGTCATTCTTTGGTTCGGCGCAAATCCACTGACCGGCGTTCTGGGCATTGCCGCCATATTCCTTTATGTCGTGGTGTACTCGCTGATCCTCAAGCGCCGCACCTCGCAGAACATCGTCTGGGGCGGCGCCGCGGGCTGCATGCCTGTCTTTATTGCCTGGGCAGCCGTCACGAATACGCTGGCCTGGCCGGCCGTCATCTTGTTCATGGTGATTTTCCTTTGGACGCCGCCGCATTACTGGCCGTTGTCGATGCGCTACAGCGATGACTACAACGCCGCCAAGGTGCCGATGCTCGGTGCCATTGCCGGGTCAAGGATCGTTGCCGTCCAGGTGGTCCTGTACACCTGGGCCATGGTGGTCTGTTCCCTGCTGATGATCCCGCTGGGCCGTGCCGGCATCGTCTATTCCGCCGTGGCCGTGGCCGCGGGGGCCTGGTTCCTCTTCGAGGCGCACAAGTTGTACAACAATGCCAAGCACGATGACGTGACCAACAAGGGCGCGATGAAGGTCTTCCATGGCTCCATCAGCTACCTGACGCTGGTTTTCCTGGCCCTGGCGGTGGATCCGTTTGTCGGCGCGCCGCTGATTGGCTAGTGCGTACGTTCGTACATTCGTCGGGGGCGGGGGGTAATGGGGGGGGTCTGCGTCCTTTGACGCTGGGCGGAGTGTTCCGCGCAGCGGTGGATGCCGGGCCTGCGCGCGATGCATGCCAGCGCACCGTAGCGGGCCGACCCTGCGCAGCTTCCGCCGAGGTGCCCGACAGGAACTAGACCTCCGGCGCAGAGTCCGAGGCCATACGAATCAGGAGCGCGCCCGGGTCCACTGTCATGGACAGGTGGGATGCCTCGCCAAGATAGTCCCCGTCCAGCTGGACGGCCTGCGGGCCTGCCATACTGATTTCCACGGTCCTGCCGCGAAAATACTCCACAGACGGATCCCGGCTGCGGCCGCGGTTAAGCAGGCCGGCCACCACTCCCAGCCAGCCAAATGGTCCGGCCGGGGCAACAGTGAGGACGTCCAGTACGACGTCGTCGACACGGGCGCCGGGGAAGATTTCCAATCCGCCCTGCAGCTTGCCGCAGTTGCCGCCCATGACACTACGTAGTCTGCGGACCAGTGGACGCGCACCGTCGACGCTGACCACAGACCTGGCCGGTTTGCCTGGCAGGTTCCGGATACCGGCGTTCACATAGGCCAGCCACCCCACCGAATCCTTGAAGCTCTTACGCGTGTCGGCCATGACGGCTGCGTCGAAGCCCAGGCCTGCCATCACCAGAAACAGTTCCTCCTGCCCGGAATGGTCCAGCACCGCCCGAACGACGTCGATGCGCCGGTCCGTGCCGGCGAAGGCTTCCCTGGCAGCGGCGGCCGGATCGCGGACATCAAGTCCAAGGTTTCTGGCCAGCAGATTCCCCGTACCCAGGGGGATCAGACCCAGCGCGGTATCTGTTCCCGCGACTGACATTGCGACACGGCGGACCGTGCCGTCCCCGCCGGCGACAATGACTAGGTCAACCCCCGCCCGCAGGGCCTGCCGTGCCTGGCCCGTCCCTGCATCTTCGATGCTCGTTTCCAGCCACAACGGCTCCGCACACCCCGCCGCACGGCCCACTTCCGTCACGACGGCGCGTAAGTCCAGGTCGCCGGCCTTGGCGGGATTGACGACGACGGCGGCACGCCTGGGCGCGGTGCTGTCGGAATCCGTCATGCCTGCTCCTCAAGGGCCGCGCTTCCTGCGCCCGCAGTTCACCCGCCGGGCCGCAGGATCCTCCCAAGCTTAGTGGTGCGGCTTGCTGTTAGGGCCAAAACGGTTGCCGCAGCCTCGACCGGCTCTGTATCTAGGCCGACCTCGGTGGCAGAATAGGAAGGGTGGCACACAACATAGCCATCCCCGCGTCGTTGCGGCTGGTCGAAGGATCGGGCCATCAAGAAAGAACTGAAGCGTGCCGCGAATAAGGCCGAGGACGTATCGAACTCCCGGCCGTGTATCGTTGCGGCCAAGACAGGATTTGCCGTCAGCGGCGTGCTTCACATTTTGATCGGCGTTCTGGCCATCCGGCTGGCGTTTGGCAAGGCCAACGAGGCCGACCAGGAGGGTGCCATGGCGCAACTGGCCGCCCAGCCCGCGGGGTCTGTGCTGCTATGGACCGGGTTTGGAGCCTGTGTGGCACTGGCTTTGTGGCAAATCAGTGAGGCGATCTTCAGTTATCGCCGGCTCCAGGCCCGGAAGAAGCTGGGCAAGAAGCTTTCCGCCGCCGGACAGTCCGCGGTCTACGCCGTCATCGCCTGACCTTTGCGCTCTTCGCGCTGGGAAAGGGCAATAACACCGGCCAATCGACGAGTGACTGGACCGCCGCCATCATGAAAGCGCCCGTGGGACCGGTGCTGCCGTATGCCATCGGAGCCGCGGTGGCCATTGCAGGCATTGTCTTCGTGGTCCGAGGGGGCAGGCGATCGTTCATTAAGAGCCTGCCGCTGCCCTCTGCGGCCACCGGCCATATAATCGTCACGGTGCTGGGCATCGTCGGCTACATTGCCAAAGGCATCGTCCTGCTCCTGGTGGGTTTGCTCTTCATTATTGCCACGCTGCAGGCGCGCCCGCAGGAATCCACAGGCTTGGATGGCGGATTGAAATCCCTGCGCGAGCAACCCTACGGAATCTATCTGCTGACCATCGTCAGCGCCGGGCTGATCTGCTACGGACTGTACCTGATGGTCAAGGCCCGGTACGCACGGATGTAGCCCGCGATTCGCGAAACCTTGACAGGCCTGCCCGCCCGGGAACATAACCGGTGCGCGGCAAGAGGGTAATGTCTGCAAACGCCTCAGCGCAGCCGACGGGACAGGGCCAGGTCGGTGAGGTTTGTTGCGGCAGCCAGGAGCATTGCGGCCCCAAGCATGTGCAGGCCCACCAGGATCGGCGGCAACCCGGTGAAGTGCTGGGTATAACCGATCGCACCTTGGAACAGCACCGCCGCCATCAGCAGCACGGCCCCCGCCCGTATAGGGCCGTTGTACCGGCGGCGCCAGAGCAGGACGAGGAGAATCACGCTGCTGATCACCAGGACATACACCGGCAGCACATGGAAACGTGTGATCAGGTCCGGGTTCAGCTCGTTTCGCGGGGCATTGGCGTCGCCGGCGTGCGGACCGGAGCCGGTGACCATGACGCCCAGCACCACGGCCAGTCCGGTGCAGACAGCGGCAACGACGCTCAGCTGCCGGATCGTTTTGGACGGCCGGTGCCGGAGCGCCGGCGCGGCCGTGCCCGTACGGGCGTAGGTGCGGTTCACCAGCAGCATGGAAAAGGCCACGAGAGCGGCGGAAACCAGGAAATGCAGTCCCACCACCCAGGGGTTGAGCTGGGTCAGCACCGAAATGCCGCCGATCACTGCCTGTACCGGGATGCTCGCCAGCAGACCGAAGGCGAGCCAGAACAGGTCCTTGCGTCCCTTCCGCAGATTCCAGAGAAAGACCAGCATCAGCGCCGCCACCAGGGCCAGCGCGAACGTCAGCGTGCGGTTCCCGAACTCGATGATGCCGTGGATTCCCATTTCCGGCGTATTCACCAGCGAACCGGCGGTACACCGCGGCCAGGTGGGGCAGCCCAGGCCCGAGGCCGTCAGCCGCACGGCACCGCCGCTGACAATGAGGACGGACTGGCCGATCAGCGAGGCGACGGACAGCCGGCGCAGCGCCGGCGTAACGCTGTGCGGCAACCGGCCACCGAGGCCCCGGACACCCTGCCTGATCTGTCCGGTCTTTTCCTGGAAAACAGTCACGACTTCAACTCCACTTAAACCAACGAATTGCCGCGGCGGCAGCCAGAACGGACCACCCTAACAAGACTACAACCGCCAAAATATTCAGTTGCCCATCCACCAGCGCGGCACGCATGGCCCCGCCTAAGGCGCCGGACGGCAGGAAGTCCACCACGCCGGACAACGGGCCGGGGATCCGGGAGGACGGGAGCACGAGCCCGCCGAGCGCCCCGAACAGAATCCATAGCAGATTGGTAATGGCCAACGTGGCCTCCGGACGCACGGTGCCCGCCACCAGCAGTCCCAGCGCCGTGAACGAGACCGCGCCGAGCACCAGCAGCGGCACGCCGAGGAGGACGCCGGTCAGCGGCGGCTCCCAGCCAAGGAACAGTGCGACGACGGTCACGATAGCCGTTTGGATCACCAGCACGGCCAGCACGGCCAGCATCTTGCCGGCAATCAGCCCGGCCCTGCCCAACGGAGTGGTGGACAGGAAACGCAGCACACCGTATCTGCGGTCGAACCCCGTCGCGATACCCTGACCGGTGAAGGCCGTGGACATGGCGCACAGGGCGAGCACGCCCGGCGTGGCGATATTGATGCGGCTGGCGCCGAGTCCATCCAGAAGCGGCGTCACCGCCAGCGTCACCAGCGCCATCAGCGGCAGCACGACGGCCAGGATCAGTTGTTCGCCATTACGCAGCATGGTCAGCGTTTCATACCGCCCCTGCTGCAGCACGCGGCGGGCCAGCGGTGCCGGCGCCGAGGTTGCGCGGATGGTCGGTGCCGTGGGCGTCATCGCATTTCCGTTCCGGACAGGGCCAAAAAGACGTCTTCCAGCGAACGCGACGCCAAGTGCAGGGACGTCGGCAGGATGCCCAGCCCGGCCCACCATTGTGCGAGGCCGAGCAGGTCGCCCGGCAGCAGCCGCCCGCTGACCGCATAGCTGCCGGGACGGGTCTCGCTGACCGAAAGTTCGGCGCGCAGCGCGGCCCCCGGATCCAGCCCGGCCGGGGCCTCGAACGTGATGGTCCGCTGGGCCTCGGCTGAGGTGGCCTGGCTGAGCAGCTCCGGCACCGTGCCGGACGCGACGGTGGCGCCGTCGTCGACTATGTACACGTAATCGGCAAGTTTCTGCGCGTCGTCGAGCAGATGGGTGGTCAGGATGATGGCCAGTCCGTCGTCGCGCAGTTCGCGGATCAGTTCAAATACCATCAGGCGCGCCTGCGGATCAAGGCCCGCGCTGGGTTCGTCCAGGAACAGCACCTCGGGGTTCCCGACCAGGCTCGCGGCGAGAGCCACCCTTTGTCTCTGTCCGCCGGACAGCCGCCGGACGGTGGTGTCCGCAAAGGAGCCGATGCCCAACCGGTCCACCAGCTCATCGACCGGGCGCGGCGATGCATACATGCCGGCAACATGGCGCAGCAACGCAAGCGGACGGGCCGACGGCGGCAGGCCGCCATCCTGCAGCATGACGCCCACCCGCGCCCGCAGTGCGGCGCTGGGCAGGTCCGGGTCCTCACCCAGCAGCGTGATCGTGCCGCCGTCGCGGCGCTGCAGGCCCTGCGCGCATTCGATGGTGGTGGTCTTGCCGGCACCGTTCGCGCCCAACAGGGCAGTCACCTGGCCGAAATGTGCCGTGAGGTAAACGCCGCTGACTATCCGTTTCATCCGCCCGTCCAGTGCGGCAATCGGGCCGACATCGCGGATAAGTCCGTCAATGACGAGGGCGGGGGCAGCGGAATCTGGCACAGCGCCATTCTACGCGACGTAGTAGTCGGTGTAGTCCGCTGCCGTACCCGCGCGCCGTTCCGCAGCGGGCGGAAAAAACAGCATAATCGGAGGATGGGGAAAATTAAAACTTTGGCCGCCGCCGTGGCCGTGCTGATCGCCGCTGCGCCCTTTCCGGCTGCGACGACGGCAGGGCGGGGGCCCAGGCGGCCGCCGCTGAACTGGGCGCCGGCCTGTCCGCCGTGGATGTCACGTCAGTGCATTTTGGGAATACGGACGGCGCCGCGGCGACGGATAAACTGATTGCCGCAACCAAGGGGGCCCTGCCGGTGAAGCCCGCTGTCAGCGTGGAGAAGGTCCAGGTCACCGATGGCAAGCCACGGCCGCACTGACGGTGCACTGGAAGTTCGACGGCGGCGACTGGACCTACGGCAGCAGCGCGGAATTAGAGAAGAACGACGGCGGCTGGACCGTCGCGTGGCGGCTGGATCTGCTGCTGCCCGGCTTTCAGGACGGCGATGCACTGAAGGTCAGCACGGTCGCCGCGCCCCGCGCGGAAATCGTGGGAGACGGCGGCGATGTGCTGGTCACCTCCCGTCCGGTCATCCGGGTGGGCATCGACAAGTCCCATCTGGACGCGGCAGCGCAGCCGGATTCGGCAAAGGCACTGGCGACACTCGTGGACGTGGACCGGAGGATTACGCACGGCAGGTGGCCGCCGCCGGAAGCGCCGCGTTTGTCGAAGCATTGGTGCTTCGCGATGATGCCTCGCGGACCGTTACAGACGCCCGGATTCTGGCAATTCCGGGGGCTTCCGCCCTCAAAGACAGTATGGAACTGGCCCCCAGCCGCACGTTTGCCCGTGCCGTGCTGGGCACCGTCGGCGCTACGACAGCGGAGCTGATCGACAAGTCCGGTGGAAAGCCTAAGGCCGGAGACGTCACCGGGTTGTCGGGCCTGCAGCAGCAATATAACGGCCAGCTCAGCGGCACACCGGGGGTCACGGTGAGCCGCGTCCCGGCCCCGTCCGGTGGCTCGGCCGCCGCGCCCACGACTGCTGCCGATCAGCAGGAGCAACCCGCGCCGGCGCCGGAAACCATTTTCGACACCGAGCCGAAGACGGGACTACAGATCACGACAACGCTGAACGTGAAACTGCAGAGCCTCGCGGAGTCGGTTCTCGCTGACCAAGCGGGGGCGGCCGCCATCGTGGCAATCCGCCCCTCCACAGGCGCCGTCGTCGCCGCGGCCAGCGGCCCCGGCAGCAACGGGTATGACCCGGCCCTCCTGGGCCAGTATGCACCGGGTTCGACTTTCAAGGTGGCCACCTCGCTGGCTCTGATCCGCAAGGGCCGGACGCCGGACACGCCGCAACAGTGCACGCCGACCATCGATGGGGAATGGTCTATTGCGAGCTGGTGTGCATGCTCCAGGGGCTCGCTCAGTATGACCTCGCCGAGGAGTGGACGGAGGCCATGGAGCGGTGGCGCCACGGAAACGGTATCGGCAGCATCCACGGGCGCTGCCTCGTCCACCGTGCCGAGATCCTGCGGCTGCGTGGGGCGTCCGCCGAGGCGGAGCGGGTGGCCCTGGCAGCCTGTGCGGAGCTCCGGCCCTACCTCCGACGCGAGTTCGGGTGGCCGCTCACCGAATTGGGCCGCGTGCGATTCCAGATGGGGGATCTCCATGGTGCGGAGGAGGCGTTCCTCGCAGCTCGCCAGGCTGGGTGGGATCCGGAGCCCGGACTCGCCTTAGTGCGACTGGCCCAGGGTGATGTGGCTTTGGCGGCTGCATCCATCCGAGACGCGCTTGAACATCCCCCGGCCGTCCCTTCCAAGGAGCTGCCGCCGAACACCGACCTGCGCCGTGCTCCTCTACTGGCCGCGCTGGTCGAGATCGACGTGGCGGCCGGAGACCTCGTCGCTGCACGCGACGCGGCCGACGAGCTTGCCAGGGTGGCCACATCGTTCGAGAGCAGGGCACTGGCGGCCAGTGCGGCAATGGCAGACGGAAGGGTCCGGGTGGCAGCCGGCGAGGTGGTCGGTGCCCGGCATGCGTTCCAGACTGCCGTCCAGCTGTGGAGCCTCGTGGGGGCTCCCCACGAGGTCGCGTTGGCGCGCGCCGGGCTTGCGCACGCGCATCCCGCCGCGGGTGCTCGTGGCCGGAAGCTTCTGGCCGGCAGCCCTTCAGGGGCCGCGCCGTCGTCGCCGGTGGGGACGTGGCAGGTCGGTGACCGCAAGCAAGACCCCAACCCCTTTCGCCAGGAGGGCGACTACTGGTTCATCTCGTTCGAGGAACATACTGTTGCGCTGCGTGATCTGAAGGGTCTGCGCTATCTCGCGCGGCTCCTCGAGTATCCTGGCCGGGAGTTCCACGTGCTCGACATCGTGGCGAGCGGGGTGGATCCGGCCCCGACCCATCCTGGTATGCCTGATCCGGAGCTGGCGCCTTCCGGATGGGGGGACGCTGGTGCACTGCTCGACGCCCAGGCCAAGAACGCCTACCGTCGGCGGCTGGCGGAGATCGATGAGGACCTCGAGGAGGCGCGACTCATGAGAGATAGTGGACGCGTTGTCCAGGCGGAGGCGGAACGCGACTTCCTCATCCGTGAGCTCTCGCGCGCTTTCGGGATCAGCGGGCGTGGCCGACGCGCCGGTTCCGCGTCGGAACGCGCCCGCGTCAGCGTGACCCGGCGATCCGCCATGCCATGGGCCGGATTCGTCAGCACGACCTGCCGCTGGGGGAGCACCTCGAGCGGGCCATCCGGACGGGGACCTATTGCGTCTACCTGCCGGACTCACGCGTCACCGGTTCCTGGCTGATCTAAACGCTTCGCCCTCTTTGCAGTACTCGTCGTTCCTGCCGCCGTGTCAAGATTTACGGGCCGCAATGACCAGGTTACTGATGCGAATGGGAAAGCCTATGGGAGCGGCTGCCGATGAGCGGTGATGCGATGCAGAAGGAACGAAGGCGGGGCGGACGGACAGCGGCCGGCCTTGCTCAATCCAGGCGGAACGCCACGCTGGATAGAATGCCGGCCCTCCTGGAATTCCCGCGGCGCAGGAGTTCCGGGCTGGGACCGGAAAGTGTCTTAGGCACGGTGGGAGAGGCGCCGCAGCGAGTCGGCAGAGCCGTCATGGCGTTGTCTTGGGCGGCGTTGAGCTGCAGTTGGGTGAGAAAGAGCGTTTGGCTCAGGTCCGCACCGGAGCGGATCTTCGTGGACCCCTTTAGTGGTTCCTTCGGTCGTTGCGCCCTGACCCGGACCAGTTCGCTGGCGCACGCCCCGGAGCACGTTCGCTTGGTCACGGTGGGCCTTGACGTCGGTGGACAGAATGTATTCGGGTGCCTGCCGCCAGGTTTAACCCGGGAAACGGGCTGTGTGTGAGGCATCGTAGGAGGCCACCATAAGGCCGGCATTTCTTCCAGGCGACGTTTAGGCTTGCGGTCAGAGTCGATTAACGCTCCTCCTCATGTATCTCCCGCGTACACGTGCGGCCGCAGGGGAAGGTTTGCCTTACTGGCGGAGGGGACTAAATTACGTCATGCTTGTGTTGTCTATTGTATGAACGGAATCCAGCAGGACTGGGCCTGACGTCGGCCGCCGTCCGACGCCACTTGGACATGTTGTCCAAAAGCGATGTCATCGAAGTTAAACTGACCAGCAACGCGAAGAGCGGCGCTGGCCGTCCGGCACGCCGGTATGTGCTTTCCAAACACGGCCAGAGCGAACTCGGCGACGACTATCTTCAGATTGCCAGCACCGCGTTGGCGCAGCTCGCCGCCCTGGGCGGCGAAGCCGCCGTGCAGGATTTCGCAGCAGCCCGCTTCGCCGGCATGGAGCGCCGCTACCTGCCGATCGTTGACGCGGCCGGACCGGACGTGGCGGAACGTTCGCGCGCGTTGGCCGGCGCGTTGAGCGCCGACGGTTTCGCGGCGTCGTCGGCCACCATTCATGGCGCTTCGGCGCTGTCCGCCCAGCAGCTGTGCCAGGGACATTGCCCGGTTCGGGAACTGGCCGCTGAATTTCCGCAGTTCTGCGAGGCGGAATCGAAAGTGTTCTCCAGACTGCTGGGAGTGGATGTCCGCCGGCTATCCACCCTGGCCGGCGGAGGCCATGTCTGCACAACCCACATACCAACGGGCCGGATAGCGGTGCGGAACACCAAGGAACGCACCGCCCGCCGCCCGGTAAGTGAAGTATCCAACCATCAGCAAGAAAGGCCGTGATGACGGATCAATTAGCGCAGGACGTAGGCGGAAAAAGTGCTGTCAAAGACACCACCATTTCGCACATCCTGGAAAACAACCCGGAGCTTGAGGGCATTGGCACGTATGCGTTCGGCTGGTCGGACAAGAACGAGGCAAGCGACAATGCCCGCCGCGGCATCGACGCAGACGTGGTCCGGGACATCTCGGCTAAAAAGGGCGAGCCGGAGTGGATGCTTGATCTGCGCCTGAAGGGCCTGAAGTACTTTGACCGCAAGCCGATGCCCACCTGGGGCGCGGACCTTTCCGGCATCGACTTCGACAACATCAAGTACTTCGTCCGCTCCACGGAGAAGAAGGCCAAGAGCTGGGAAGACCTGCCCGAAGACATCCGCAACACCTACGAGAAACTCGGCATCCCGGAAGCGGAGCGCAGCCGGCTGGTGTCGGGCGTGACCGCCCAGTACGAGTCCGAGGTGGTGTACAGCCAGATCCGTGAGGACCTCACGGCACAGGGTGTGATTTTCCTCGATACGGACACCGCGCTAAAGGAACACCCGGACCTCATGCGGGAGTACTTCGGAACCATCATCCCGGTGGGGGACAACAAGTTCGCGTCATTGAACACCGCTGCCTGGTCCGGCGGCTCCTTCGTTTACGTGCCCAAGGGCGTCCATGTGGAGATCCCGCTGCAGGCCTACTTCCGCATCAACACGGAAAACATGGGTCAGTTTGAGCGCACCCTGATCATCGCCGACGAGGGCAGCTACGTTCATTACATCGAGGGCTGTACGGCGCCGATCTACACGTCGGACTCGCTGCACTCCGCCGTCGTCGAAATCGTGGTGAAGAAGAACGCCCGGGTCCGTTACACGACCATCCAGAACTGGTCCAACAACGTGTACAACCTGGTCACCAAGCGCGCCATCGCGCACGAGGGCGCCACCATGGAATGGGTGGACGGCAACATCGGCTCCAAGGTGACCATGAAGTACCCGGCCGTGTACCTGGTCGGCGAACATGCCAAGGGTGAAACCCTCTCGGTCGCGTTTGCCGGCGAGGGCCAGCACCAGGACACCGGCTCCAAGATGGTTCACATCGCGCCCAACACGAAGTCATCCATCATCTCCAAGTCGGTGGCCCGCGGGGGCGGCCGTTCCGCCTACCGCGGTCTGGTCCAGATCCGTGAGGGTGCCACCCACTCCGCCAACACAGTCCGCTGCGACGCGCTGCTGGTGGACACGATCTCCCGTTCCGACACATACCCCTATGTCGACGTCCGCGAGGACGACGTCTCGATGGGTCACGAGGCCACGGTCTCCCGGGTCAGCGAGGAACAGCTTTTCTACCTGATGTCCCGCGGGATGCCCGAGGATGAGGCAATGGCGATGATCGTGCGCGGCTTTATTGAGCCGATTGCGCGCGAACTCCCGATGGAGTACGCCCTTGAGCTGAACCGCCTGATCGAACTTCAAATGGAAGGGGCCGTAGGTTAATGACCAACGCTGAACTCACCAAGGAAACATTGGCAGGAACTGCCGAATCGGCCGAAAAGGCCCGCATTGGCGCTCCATCGGCGGATGCTCCGGCGGCCAGCAGTGTGCGCCGTATCGCCGGCATGAACGAGGAGGGCGAACAGCTCTCCGAGATCAATCCGGTCTCCTCTCCGCTCGGTGGCGCGGCGGCCAAGTCGCACAGCCACGGCGCGGGTGCCGGTATCCCGGACAGCTCGCGTGCCGGCCGGAGGACCTCCTACAACGCTGCGGACTTCCCGGCCATTACCGGCCGTGAAGAGGACTGGCGGTTCACCCCGCTCAAGCGCCTGCGCGGCCTGGATAAGGTGGACCTCGACGGCGCCGCACCCGTCCTGAGCGTGCAGAAGCCGGACGCCGTCACCGTGGAAACGGTGCAGCGCAGCGACCGGCGCATCGGCTCGGCCGGCATCCCGGACGACCGCGTTTCCGCGGCCGCTTGGGGCACTTTCACCGAGGCAACGGTCATCACCGTGCCGGCCGATTTCGCCGGCACCGCGGAGGACCAGGTCACCACCGTCACCCTCACGGGCGCAGGGGAGGCCCCGGCAGCCAGCCACCTCTTTGTGCACGCTAAAGCCAACTCGGCCGCCGTCGTCGTGCTCGATCACCGCGGCTCGGCGGTGGTTTCCGAAAACGTGGAGATCCTGGTCGAAGACGGTGCACAGCTGACTGTCGTCAGCATCCAGGACTGGGCGGACGGCGCCGTGCACGCCAGCTCGCAGCAGATGAAGATCGGCCGCGACGCCAAACTCAAGCATGTGGTGGTCAACCTTGGCGGAGACCTGGTCCGGATCAACCCGTCGGCGCGCTTCAGCGGCCCCGGCGGCGATGTGGAAATGTATGGTCTGTACTTTGCCGACGCCGGTCAGCACTTCGAACAGCGTATTTTTGTGGACCACGCCGTTCCGAACTGCAAGTCCCGCGTCACGTACAAGGGTGCCCTGCAGGGCAAGGATGCACACTCCGTGTGGGTCGGTGACGTTCTGATCCGCAAGGAGGCCGAGGGCACCGACACCTACGAGATGAACCGCAACCTGATTCTCACCCAGGGTGCGCGCGCCGATTCGGTGCCGAACCTGGAGATCGAGACCGGGCTGATCCTGGGCGCGGGCCATGCCAGCGCAACCGGACGCTTCGACGATGAGCAGCTCTTCTACCTGCAGGCCCGTGGCATCCCGGAGGATGTTGCCCGTCGGCTGGTGGTCCGTGGCTTCCTGAACGAGATCATCCAGCAGATCAAGGTGCCCGCCCTGGAAGAGCGCCTCCGCGACGCCGTTGAGCGCGAGCTGAAGGCAGGCGCACTGTAATGTCCGCCCAGCCTCAACCGGCGCCGCCAGGCGAGCTGGTCTGCCGGGTTGATGACGTCAGTCTCAAGAGCGCGCTGCGCGTTGAGATCGGCGGCTACCCGGTTGCCGTGGTGAAGGACTCCGAAGGGAACCTGTTTGCCATCGGGGACACCTGTTCGCATGCCGAAATTTCGCTCAGCGAGGGCGATGTTGAGGGGCAGACCATTGAGTGCTGGGCGCACGGCAGTTCGTTTGACCTGCATACCGGCGAACCACTGACGCTGCCGGCGTTTGAGCCGGTGCCGGTTTTTGCGCTCAGCGTTGACGGCTCGGATGTGTACGTTGACGTGAATACCATTCTTAACGGGGTTGCGGCCCCGGAACTCGAAGCTTAACAAGGAGAAAATAGAGTATGTCTACTCTGGAAATCAAGGACCTGCACGTCAGCATTGACACCGAGCAGGGTAACAAGCCGATCCTCAAGGGCGTCAGCCTGACCATCAATTCGGGTGAAACGCATGCCATCATGGGCCCGAACGGCTCCGGCAAATCCACCCTGGCCTCCACCATCGCCGGGCACCCGCGCTACAAGGTCGACAGCGGTTCGATCACGCTCGATGGCGAGGATGTCCTCGCCATGAGCGTGGACAAGCGGGCACGGGCCGGTCTTTTCCTGGCCATGCAGTACCCCGTCGAGATCCCGGGCGTCACCGTGACGAACTTCCTGCGCACCGCGAAGACCGCCATCGACGGCGAAGCACCGAAGCTGCGGACCTGGACCAAAGACGTCAAGGCGGCCATGGCCCAGCTGCGGATTGAGCCCGAGTTCGCCGCGCGCAACGTCAACGAAGGATTCTCGGGCGGGGAAAAGAAGCGCCACGAGATTCTGCAGCTGGAGCTCTTCAAGCCCAAGTTCGCAATCCTTGACGAGACCGACTCCGGGCTCGATGTGGATGCTCTCAAGGTTGTTGCCGAAGGAGTTGTCCGTGCCAACGACGACGGCACCATGGGCACGCTGCTGATCACGCACTACACCCGGATCCTGCGCTACATCAAGCCGGACTTCGTCCATGTATTCGTTGACGGCAGCATTGCCGAGCAGGGCGGACCGGAGCTGGCGGACCGCCTTGAGGCCGAGGGCTACGACCGTTTCCTCCCCGCCTCCGTCCAGGCCTAAAACCGTTCCTGAGGATCAGAACCGAGAAGGAATCATGACTGAGACCGATACCACTCCCGTCAATCCGGCGCAGACGAACCTTGAGGACATCGAAGAAGCCCTCAAGGACGTCATCGATCCCGAGCTAGGCGTCAATGTGGTGGACCTGGGCCTGCTCTACGGCCTGCGGTACGCCGAGGACGGCGCGCTGCTGCTTGACATGACGCTGACGACGGCGGCCTGCCCGCTGCAGGACGTCATCGAAGAGCAGGTGGAAAACTCCGTCAGCGACCTGGTCGACGAATGGCGGATCAACTGGGTCTGGATGCCGCCGTGGGGTCCGGAAAAAATCACCGACGACGGTCGCGACCAGATGCGGGCGCTGGGCTTCAACATCTGACCACCGCCGGGTCGGGCACAGGACCACGGTCCGGGCCTGTCGAGACTGAGACCGCCGCGTGCCGGAACACAACCGTTCCGGCACACGGCGGTCTTATGCTTGTCCGCCCATGAAGACGGGGGCGCCCCGTGAAGCAGGTGCGGGCCCGCACCTGCTTCACAGGGCGGCCCCTGTCTCGGCGCGGGCCAGGGCGCGGCGCCCCTTTCTCTGCGGATAGCGTATCCTCCACCGGCTGGATATTGTGAAGCTCCTGAATCAGGGCGTCTGCCCGGAGGCAGCGCCCCGCTCACCCAGCCCAGCACTGCCTGCGGTCCACCAAAAGGGACCACCATCAGCGGAATAGTGATGAACGGCCCCACGCCGCACATCTGACTCATATTCAATGTGGTGCCGCCGAACAGTTTCATCCAGCGGCACAATCCGCCGTCCGGAAGCTGATCGGCGGCGGGGTGACCGATATTCCGGCATCATGGACGAGCGCCTCCCGCGGGAACGGGAACCGACGCGGCGGCCGCGTTGAGTTCAGTCGCTACCATTCGGGTTTACTCCGCTTCGGATCTACGCCGTGCCGGCGGCTGCCCGCAAGAGTCCGCAACCGGCCGCCAGGGTGGATCTTAGTCCTCCGGGTCCCCGAGTCCACGCGCGGCCAGTGCCTCGCCGGTCTGCCGGGCGTAGGCCACGGTCCCGATCATCACCGGCATGGTCCGCGCCCGAAGATTCCGCTCCAGCCCGCGGGCCCGCGCGGCATCCCGGACGTCGTCGAACGCCCCGATCACAAAGGGGATGCTGCGCAGCATCAGCGACACGGTCAGCGAAAACCGCTCCGGATCTGCGCCGAAGCGGCGCAGCGGTTCCACCGCCTTCGCCAGCGAATCCAGCAAAGTCGCCACGGGCGTCGTGGCGGTCAGGATATTGGAGGCCAGGACCGTTGCCATGATGCCCGCGACAACCTGCCACGCCGTCGCCGGCCCGGACTGCCAATACTGATAGAGAGCAATGAGAGCCAGGAAGATCAGCATCATCCGTACCGGCTTCCAGAGCCGGGCCGCCGGCAGCGCGGCCGTGAAATGCAGGACGACGACGACGGCCAGCACCGCGCTGGTCAGGTAGACATTAGCGACTGCAAAACAGGCAACGGCGACGACAAGCAGGAGCACAGCCTTGAGCCACAGCGGCGCGCGGTGCACAGGGGAGCTGCCGGGGCAGTAGGCGCCGACGAGGTGGGCATGTCCGCGCATCAGGCGTACATCGCCCGGTAGCGGTCCACAGCCTCGGACGCCGCGCCGTCGAAGACCACCCCGCCGTCCTCCATCACCAGTGCCCGGGTGCAATCCTGCGCCAGCTCAAGGTCATGCGTGGAGATGATCAGCTGCTGGCTGAGGCCGGCCAGACGGGCCCGAAGCAGCCTGGTGTTGTTCAGGTCCAGCAACGTGGACGGCTCGTCCAGCACCAGCAGCTGCGGATTGACGGCCAGCACGGTGGCCAGTGCCGCCAGCTGGCGTTCGCCGCCGGAGAGTTCGTAGACACTGTTCCCGGCGAGGGCGCCGAGTCCGTATTCCTGCAGGATCCGGCGGGCCTGCCGGCTGCGCTGCGCGGCGGATTTGACCGTTCGCCGCAGCGAGAGCTCAATGTCCTCCAAAGGTGTTGGCATGACCAGCTGGGAGAGCGGATCGGTGAAGACAAAACCGACCTGCCGGCGGACGGCACCGCCTTGGCTGCGGGTGTCGAGGCCGTTAACCGTGACGCTGCCGCCGCTCGGCAGCAGCAGGCCGTTGAGTAACCGCAGCAGGGTTGACTTGCCGGACCCGTTGGCCCCGATAACGGCAATCCGCTCCTCGCCGAGCTCCAGCGTCGTCGGCTTCAGGATGGTCCGCACCGATCCGTCGGATGTTTCCGCACTGAAGGACGCGGCGTGCAGTCGAACCAGGCTCATTTCCGACGGCGCCGCAGCAGGTCCGGAAAGGCGCGGTGCAGGCTGAGGGCGACGGCGACGGCAAGGATGTTCTTGATGATGTCACCGGGGTAGTAGACGGCGTCCGCCAGCAGCGCAGCGGAGAGGCCCATTCCCTTGACCAGGAATCCGGCGACGCCACTGGCATGGAGGACGAGCATGCCCAGCACCGCCACGCCGAAGAGCCAACCGGCCTTTCCCCGTCGCTTCAGCGCCCAGGGTGTGAGAAATCCCACTGTGGCCGCGGCCAGCAGGAAGCCGATGATGTACCCGGCCGAGGGTCCGGCCAACACGGCCGGCCCGGACCGGAAACCGGCGAAGATCGGCAGCCCGATCAGACCGAGCAGTATGTACAGCCCTACGGCGGCGGTGCCGCGGCCGACGCCGAGGACCAGCCCGCAGAGGGCGACGGCGAGGGTCTGTAGTGTGATCGGCACGCCGAGCGGACCGACAGGGATGCCGGGAACGGTGATGGAGGCCGCGAGCAGCGCGGCGAAGACGGCAATCAGCGCCAGGTCGCCGGCCGCCCAGTGCTGCCTCCGGAGTGGGCGCACGCCGGCCCTCTCCGGCACGGCGGGAACTGCTGATAATGGCTGATTCTGATCCGGCTGCGTCATGTCCCTGCTCTCATAGTGTTAGCGACGTCTCAGCTGAAAACGCCGCATTAACGTCCCGGATGCCGCCGTCGCCGGTATTCACAAGCTCGGCGGCAATTCAATGGCCGGGCACGTCGCTAGACTGGAAGGGCTGCCCTTCCGTCAATATGCCGGTCCGGTGACCCGCATCCGCTGAAGTGAAAGGCTACTACCTTGATTATCGTCCAAGACCTTGAGTTACGTGCCGGGGCGCGTCTGCTCATGGACGAAGTGTCCTTCCGTGTTGACAAGGGGGACAAGATCGGCCTGGTCGGCCGCAATGGCGCGGGGAAGACCACGCTGACCAAGGTCCTGGCCGGCGAGGCCCTTCCGGCCGCGGGCAAGGTGACCCGCAGCGGGGAAATCGGTTACCTGCCGCAGGATCCGCGCACACCGGATATGGAACAGCTGGCCCGCGACCGCATCCTCTCCGCACGCAACCTGGATATGGTGATCACCAAGCTGCGCGCGACCGAGGCCGATATGGCCAGCGAGGACACCGCCGTGCAGGAAAAGGCGATGGCCCGGTATGACCGGATCGAACACGAATTCCTCAGCAATGGCGGCTACGCGGCCGAGGCCGAAGCGGCCGCGATTTCATCCAACCTCGCCCTGCCGGACCGGCTCCTCAACCAACCGCTGAAGACCCTCTCCGGTGGCCAGCGCCGGCGCGTTGAACTCGCACGGATCCTGTTCTCCGGCGCGCAGACCATGCTTCTCGATGAGCCCACCAACCACCTCGACGCGGATTCCATCGCCTGGCTGCGGGACTTCCTGAAAAACCATGCGGGCGGGCTGATTGTGATCAGCCACGATACGGATCTGCTCGAAGCCACGGTCAATAAGGTCTACAACCTGGACGCCAACCGGGCCACCATCGATCAGTACAACCTTGGCTGGAAGAAGTACCTGGAGCAGCGCGAAACGGACGAACGCGCCCGCAAGCGCGAACGGGCCAACGCGGAGAAGAAGGCCGGTGTCCTGATGGACCAGGCCAACAAGATGCGGGCCAAGGCCTCCAAGGCCGTCGCCGCGCAGAACATGGCCAAGCGCGCCCAGCGCCTGCTCAGCGGCCTGCAGGAAGTGCGCGCGAACGATCGGGTTGCCGCCCTGCGGTTCCCCGATCCGTCGCCGTGCGGGAAGACCCCGCTGACGGCGGAAGGGCTGAGCAAGTCCTACGGTTCATTGGAAATTTTCACCGATGTGGATCTGGCCATCGACAGGGGGTCCAAGGTCGTCATTCTTGGCCTCAACGGCGCCGGCAAGACGACTCTGCTGCGCATGCTGGCCGGCGTGGACAAGCCGGACACCGGTGAGGTCATCCCCGGGCATGGTCTCAAGGTGGGCTATTACGCCCAGGAGCACGACACCCTGGACACCTCACGCACGGTGCTGCAGAACATGCGCAGCTCCGCCCCGGACATGGATGACGCGGAGGTGCGTAACATCCTTGGTTCCTTCCTGTTCTCCGGTGACGACGTGGAGAAGCCCGCGGGCGTGCTCTCCGGTGGTGAGAAGACCAGGCTGGCGCTGGCTACGATCGTTGCCTCCTCGGCCAATGTGCTGCTGCTTGACGAACCGACCAACAACCTTGACCCTGCCAGCCGCGCAGAGATCCTCGGCGCGCTGCGCAACTACAGTGGCGCCGTCGTTCTGGTCAGCCACGATGAGGGCGCCGTCGAGGCGCTGAATCCGGAGCGCGTCGTGCTGCTGCCGGACGGCGTGGAGGATCACTGGAACGAGGATTATCTCGATCTGATCACGCTGGCCTAGGCCCCACTACCGCTTACTTATGTCTTTAACTGCCGGGCAAACGGCGGCGGACCGAGAATCTCGATGCCGCCGTTCCGGCTGGCCGACTCCTTGACCCGATTGAAATCAACCTCGCCGGAGCCAGGGTCATCCGCCTCGAGCGGCACACTTGCGTCCCGGTAAAAGGCTTCGCAGTATCCAGGGGTGTGCAGGCACAGCAGACGCGTTGAGTCTTCACTCACCATGAAGGCGTGCGGCACGCCCCTCGGGGCGGTTGCCATGCCGCCTGCGCCAATCCGGTGCTCGGCTCCGTCCAGATGCATCAGGATTTCGCCGGAGAGGACGTACATGGTCTCGTCGGAATCGGGATGCGTGTGCAGTGGCGTCGTCTTGCCCTTGCCCATCTGATCTTCAAAGAGCAGAAAGGCGCCGGCTGTGTCCGCCTCGGTGGCCTTCCAAATGTGCACTCCGCCGCCGTAGAACCAGCGTCGCTCACCGGCGCCCGGTTGCCGGATAACGGTGGTCGGAACTTTCTTCGTGTCCATGGGGCTCGCCTCAAATAATACGAATGTTTATATGTTATGGGACTGGCATCCCATAACAAGACTGAAGTACCATAAGGGGTATGTCAACCCCCTACCAGGATGCCGGACGCCGGTCACAGAAACTACGAACCTACCAGGCCTTGGTGGCTGCGGCCCGGGGGCGGGTCGCAGCCGGGGAGTCGCCCACCGTGGACGACGCCGCGGCCCTGGCCGGGGTGGCGCGCAGCACGGCGTACCGCTATTTTCCCGGACAGCATGAGCTGCTGGCCGCAGCCCATCCGGAGACGGTGCGCGTATCCATGCTTCCCGAGGACCCGCCGGCGGACCCGCCCCGGCGCCTTGACGCCGTCGTTGTTGAATTCACCAATCTGATCGTGGCGACGGAGGCCCAGCAACGCACTATGCTCCGGCTTTCATTGGAGCCCCGGGGAGCCCGTGACTCGCCGCTCCCACTTAGGCAGGGACGCGCCATTGGCTGGATACGCGAGGCCTTGGAGCCGCTCCGCGGCGAACTCACTGACGGGCAGATGCAGGCGTTGGTGCTGGCCATCCGCAGTGCCATCGGCGTTGAGGCCCTGGTCTGGTTGACGGACATCGGCGGCTTGACCCGCGAGGAGGCAGTCGCATCGATGCGCTGGCATGCACAGGCACTACTGGAAACCGCCATGAAAACGCCGCCGCCCGTGCCTTAGGCTAGGCGCCGCGATTCGCAGGACGGCGGCGAAGGAGATGCGGTCGGGGTCGTGCCCGCCGTGGGCGGCGGTGTCTGCCATGAGGGTGCGGATGGCGTAGTGGCAGCACAGGTGACCCCAGATTTCCTGGTTGACCAGGTCCGGGGACTTGGAGCGCAGCACTGCCCGCGGGCCGACTTGGTGGGTCTTGAGCTCGTCGACAACGCTCTCGATCTCCCAGCGCCGGGCGTAGGCGGCCGCGAGGTCTTCGGCGACCGCTTCGGCCGGGTCCAGGATCGTGGTCAGCAGCCGGTATTCCTCGGGATTCTCCCGCCCGTCGTCGATCGTGTAATCGATCACCCGCACTCTCAGCGGCTCCGTCTTCGCCCGGTCCGTGCCGCAGGTCGGTTTGATCGTGGTCAGCCAGGACCAGCATGCCAGGTTTCAGCCGCCCCGCGAGGTCCCGGGCCAGCTCGATCTCGGAGACAGCGCATGGCCCGGTTTCGGCATCGATGACCGCGTGGGTGCCGCACTCGGCCAGCGCCACCAGGCGGGCCTGCGGGTACGCGGACTGCTCGCCCCGGCTCGAGGCCGGGCGGGTGCAGTGCTCCGCGTTCGCAGGCGTGTCGGGCACGTCCAGGCAGGTCCCGTCGATCGCTACCAGCCGCCGCCCGGCCAACCAGGACCCCGGCGTGCCCGGCCCGGCCAAGGGATGCGCCACCCGGAACCCCGAGAATACCGCAGGAACCCTTAACTGAACGGTATCGAGGCTAAGAGCCCGGGCACCGTTCCAGCCTGACAGATAGGGGTCCGAGGCGGAGCCTCTGTAATATTGAGGGGCCGGGGCCATCTTCGGCTGACCATTTCGTCAAATCGGAGGTAGCCGTGTTCGCTCGAATCGCCGTGTGGGAGCCCATGCCTGACGACGAGCGGCAGTGGGTGATCGACGCCGCGAAGACCGTTCCAGGAGTCTTGGGCGCGTATCATCTGGTCGACCCGGCGACCGGCAACGGAATTTCCGTCTCATTCTTCGAAGATGACGTGGACGTCGCCCAGGTCAAGGCCGCGATCGCTGACAGGGCGCTCGAGATTGGCTGGAATGACGTACCCCGCCCGGCTCCTCTATCCGAAACCATCTACCAGGTCCTTCGTAGCGGCTGAGCCGCGTCCGCTCGTCGGCAAGAGAGCGTGTGGGCGGTGACGCGTCTTAGCCTCAAGACCGTTCAGTTAGTGATAGTGATTGTCGGGCTGTGCCGGGCTTGGGATGTTGTGCGTGGTGAGGAGCGTTTGGCAGACCATTTGAGGACTTTTCGTTTGACGACGCGCGGGTTGGTGCGCTGTCGGCGCACCGGATTGAGGCGGCGGAGGAGCCTGCCGATGGCGGCGTTCCAAACTTTGGTCGTCGTTGTGGTGTCATGAGGGGGAAGGCCCTGTGCCACCGCAGTCCCGGATTTAGAAGCCCTGGGCGTCCAGGACCGCATCCTCTTCTTCCTCCGCCGTCGGGCGGCGGCCGGGGGCGGATGGCCGGACCGGCCGGCGCTTCGTAAAGGCGGATCCGCGGCCGTAGGCCTGCTCGGAATCGGCCATGTCCTCGGATTCCTGCTCTGCCGTGTATCTGTCCAACAACGCCTGCTGCCGGGCAGCGTAACCATAGCCGACGAAGAAGAGAATCCCGAAGGCAAACCACTGCATCGAATAACTCAGGTGCGGTCCTTCATCGATGGACGGCACCGGAAAACCTACCGGATCGGTGGCCGCGGCGGGTGACTCCTGCGCCATCTGCGCGTAGGCTCCGGTGAGCAGCGGGTAGCCAAGATCTTTCGCGTAGGCAGCCAGATCGATAGAGGCGAGCTGTCCGGACGGAGCGCCGCGCTGCAGCGCGGGCTCGGCGGGCCGCAGGCGGGCGACGACGGTCACGGTTCCGGAGGCGGGTTCGGGGATCCTATCCGGGCGCCCTCCCTCGTTGTTGCCGATCGGCAGCCAGCCGCGGTCGATGATCACCGTCCCGCCGGAGATCAGCTTCAGCGGGACCACCACTTCGTAGCCCGGCTGTCCGTTCAGGGGCCGGTTCCGGACCACCCGCTGCCCGGGGATGTCATAACTGCCCGTCAGTGAGACCTGACTCCATTCCCTTTCCGGATCGAGCTTGCCGAACAGCGCCGTTGCCTGGTCGCCTGCGATGGGTGAGGCGGAGTAGTTGTTGTTGATCTTGGCGATGTCCGCAAGCACTTCGGTCCGCCGGTCGAGCTGCCAGAAACCCAGGCCAACGCAGATGCTGGCGAATACGGCGGCGATCAGCAGGTAGCCCAACCACCGGCCGGTAAACAGGAACTTATACATACGTCTTTCCGAAGATCGGTCTTTCTTAACGGTCCTTCTGGGAAGTCAGGTCGTTCTTATCCGTCCGTTTCCCCTGGGGAAGCGTGCGTAACGGGCTCGGTTGATGCCGCGGGGAAGGGCAGCGTCTCGCGCCACAGACTGCGGGTACGCAAATAATCTTCCAGCCATTCGACGTGCTCGCCGCAGGCCAGCCAGACTTTACGCCGTTCCGGCGGATGAATCTTGGGGTTGTTCCACAATAGCTGGACAGTGGCGGCGGTGCGGCAACCACGCCGGGAGCAAATTGTTTCCTGCGGAGTCCCGGGCGTTCCGAGCATATCGAGCAGATTCATCGCGTCGGGCCGCCATCTTCAGCGTCGGCGACTTTGGCGCCGTCGTCGTTAGTGTCAGCGCCATTGGTTTTGGCGCCGCTAGTGTCTGTACCGCCGTCCGATAACCGGGATTCCGCCGCGTCCGCCGGAATTACTTCTCCTTGGAGAAGCGGAGCATCCCCGCCGTCGGCGCCCTTTTTGCCGGTCGGGGCTTCGAGCTCGGGCAGCGGAGCCTGATCCAGCAGGGAGCCGGCGTGTTCGTTAGCGGTGTCGCTGCCGCCGTTAGCGATGATCACGGCGAACCATGGAAGGGCCACGGCGCCGACAACGGCAATGATTTTGAACCAACCGGGGAGGATAAAGATCAGGAAAATGCAGACCAGCCGGATTCCCATCGCCAGCGAGTACTTGATCATCCGCTCCCGCATTTCGTCGCTGTGGGCGGTGGGCGCGTCGGTGATGTTGTGGACGTCGGCGGGATCCGTGTGCGAACCGCCTGCCGGGCGACCGGTTGCACCGTCGGCAAAACCGGCCGGTTGTGCTGTTTTGTTTCTCATCACGCTCCAAGGGCCTCTCCCATTCTCGCACCGTGGCAGCTCATACCAAAGTTCTGGGGCGTCCACGCGGCCCGGCCGGGTGCATCCGGACCCACCGGCTGCCGGGCAGTTCCGGATATTCCGCGGATCACAGTTAGGATTCATTGCGGGAACGATCACGGAGGAATGAATGACTGCGGTACAAACAGAGCAGAAACCCGCGGAGCCGGCGATGGGCCGCAGCGTCCTGATTACGGGCGGAAACCGCGGCATCGGACTCGCCATCGCCAAGGCCTTCGTGGCCAATGGCGATCGGGTGGCCGTGACCTATCGAAGCGAATCGGCACTGCCCGACGGGATTCTCGGCGTGCAGGCCGATGTCACCGACGAGGCTTCCCTGGACGCGGCGTTCACGGCTGTGGAAGCGGCCCATGGTCCGGTGGAGGTGCTGGTGGCCAACGCCGGTATCACCAAGGACACATTGCTGCTGCGGATGAGTGAAGACGACTTCACGTCGGTGATCGACACCAATCTGACCGGCGCATTCCGCGTTATCAAGCGCGCATCCCGGGGCATGATCCGGCTGCGCAAGGGCCGCGTGGTGCTGATTTCCTC
>CAJDTL010000009.1_pt1 | contig 61580 bp, 56 predicted proteins | sample 7389871 | NCBI WGS metagenome assembly CAJDTL01 (sample SAMEA7055650, study PRJEB34461) | soil metagenome | biome: terrestrial ecosystem; feature: Peninsula; material: soil | place: Antarctica | collected 2016 | reverse complement strand
ACTATCCAGCGTAGACATTTGCTTCCTTTTGCTTCAGATTCATCCTCAAGTCCATGCGACGCCCTCGCCGGGAGCGCTTTGAGCGTCGCGATTGCTCCAATTGCCGCGACTGTGCATTGGATCGATCCCGGCGGACCCACTGGTCCCCCGGATCAGGGATGAAATGGGCCTCGTCGATGCTCCCGTGGGTGCCGCCGCACCCACTGCCCACGCGATGAGCCGCTGAGGCTTTCGTTCCCGAACGCTTCGATCTGTCATCCGACTCGTCCCGTATCAACACGTCGCGTTGCCAGTCTGCGGCAGCGGTGCAAACCAGAGATGAGGGAACTCGTTTTACGTTCTCCGTATAGCCACGGTCAGGCGCCGACGTAGGCCGCCAGATGCTTGCCCGTCAGCGTCGCCTGGGCGGCCACGAGCTCCGCTGGCGTGCCCTGGAAAACGATGGTGCCGCCGTCGTGCCCGGCACCGGGGCCGATGTCAATGATCCAGTCTGCGTGCGCCATGACCGCCTGGTGGTGCTCGACAACGATGACCGACTTGCCGGAGTCGACGAGCCGGTCGAGCAGTCCCAGGAGCTTCTCGACGTCGGCGAGGTGCAGGCCGGAGGTCGGCTCGTCGAGGACGTAGACGCTGCCCTTTTCGGCCATTTGGGTGGCCAGCTTGAGCCGCTGCCTCTCGCCGCCCGAGAGCGTGGTGAGTGGCTGGCCCAGACTGAGGTAGCCGAGTCCGACGTCGGCGAGCCTGGTCAGGATCTTGTGCGCGGTCGGTATGCGTGCGTCGCCGGAACCAAAGAACTCCGCGGCCTCGGCCACCGACATCGCGAGCACCTCACTGATGTCGCGGCCACCGAAATGGTGTTCGAGCACTAATGCATCGAAGCGCTTCCCCCCGCACTCCTCGCAGGTGGTGGCGACGCCGGCCATCATCCCCAGGTCGGTATAGATGACTCCGGCGCCGTTGCAGGTGGGGCAGGCGCCCTCGGAATTGGCGCTGAAGAGGGCCGGCTTGACGCCGTTGGCCTTCGCGAATGCCTTGCGGATTGGTTCGAGCAGGCCGGTGTACGTCGCCGGATTGCTCCGCCGCGAACCGCGGATCGCACCCTGGTCGACCGTCACCACGCCATCCCGCCCGGACACCGAGCCGCGGATCAGCGAGCTCTTGCCCGAGCCCGCCACCCCGGTGATGACAACGAGAACGCCGAGCGGAATGTCGACGGCGACGTCCCGCAGGTTGTGCGTGTCGGCGCCGCGAACCTCCAGGGCCTCCGGCGAGGTCCGGACCTCGTCCTTGAGGGCAGCCCGGTCGTCGAGGTGTCGGCCGGTGATCGTGTCGGAAGTCCGCAACCCCTCGACGGTGCCCTCGAACATCACCTCGCCGCCGTCGGTTCCGGCCTTCGGGCCGAGATCGACGACGTGATCGGCGATCGCGATCATCTCCGGTTTGTGCTCCACGACGAGCACCGTGTTGCCCTTGTCGCGCAATTGCAGCAGCAGGTCGTTCATCCGCGCAATGTCGTGTGGGTGGAGCCCGATGGTCGGCTCGTCAAAGATGTACGTGACGTCGGTGAGTGAGGAGCCGAGGTGGCGGATCATCTTGGTCCGCTGCGCCTCGCCACCCGAGAGTGTGCCCGACGGGCGGTCGAGGCTTAGGTAGCCGAGGCCGATCTCCACGAACGAATCGAGGGAGTCCCGCAGCGCCGCAAGCAGCGGCGCCACCGACGGCTCCTCCAATTGGCGAACCCACCCGGCGAGGTCGCTGATCTGCATCGCGCAGGCGTCGGCGATGTTGATTCCGTTGATCTTCGAGTTACGGGCGGGCTCGGCCAGCCTTGTCCCGCCGCACTCGGGACAGGAGGTAAACGTGACGGCGCGCTCCACGAAGGCGCGGATGTGCGGCTGCATCGCGTCGACGTCCTTGGCCAGGAACGACTTCTGCATTTTCGGGATCAGCCCCTCGTACGTGAGGTTGATGCCCTCGACCTTGATCTTGGTGGGCTCGCGGTAGAGCAGGTCGTTCAGCTCTTTCTTCGTGAACTTGCCGATCTTTTTGTCCATGTCAAAGTAGCCGGAGCCGCTGAAGATGCGGCCGTACCAGCCGTCCATGCTGTAGCCGGGGATGGTAAGCGCACCCTCGGCCAGCGACTTGCCGTCGTCGTACAGTGCAGTGAGATCGAAATCGGTGACAGAGCCGCGGCCCTCGCAGCGCGGGCACATGCCGCCGGTTATAGTGAAGCTGCGCCGCTCCTTCACGGTATTCCCGCCGCGCTCGAACGTGACGGCGCCCGCTCCGCTGACCGAGGGGACGTTGAAGGAGTACGCTTGGGGCGAGCCGATGTGAGGTTGCCCGAGCCGGCTGAAGACGATGCGCAGCATGGCGTTGGCGTCGGTGACCGTTCCGACCGTGGAGCGGGGGTTGGCGCCCATTCGCTCCTGGTCGACCAGGATCGCCGTCGTCAGGCCCTCCAGTACGTCGACCTCGGGACGCGCGAGTGTCGGCATGAAGCCCTGCACGAACGCGCTGTAGGTCTCATTGATCATTCGCTGCGACTCCGCGGCGATCGTGCCGAAGACCAGCGAGCTCTTGCCCGAGCCGGAGACGCCGGTGAACACCGTCAGCCTGCGCTTCGGGATCTCGACGCTGATGTCCTTGAGGTTGTTCACGCGCGCGCCCTGCACCCGGATCAGATCGTGGCTATCGGCACGGTGCGACGCAGGCGATTGCGGGTCCGTCCTCGTGTCCATGCTCATCGTGTCTCTTTTCTGTTAGCCGGAGCCGCCTCAGCGGCCCCCGGCCCGCGGCAGCGTCGCCTGGCTCGATCTGACCAGCTTCGAGCAGTACGTCTGGTTCTCTTCGTCGGCTCAATTGCGTCAACGGTCGCTTGTTTACCTTATCCTTACCGGCGATGCTGGCCGGGGTAGCCAGAGGCCCATACGGCGGTGCCGGCCGGGACCGCGCGCGGCACTCATCGGTCCTGAAGCAGCCCGAGGACATTGCCATCGTGGTCGGTGACGGTGGCCACCAGGCGTCCGCCACCGACGTCGTGCGGGGGCTCCTTAACGGTGGCACCCGCGGCGGTCACCTCGGCCAGCTTCGCCTCGAGGTCCGGCACGTGCCAGTAGGCCACCGGTGAGGTCATGCCCTGTGGTCCACCGCCCGGCACCAGCCCGATGTGCTGGCCCGCGGCCTCGAAGCCGACGTAGTATGACTCGTCGGTCTGCGGCGGTACGCCGAGCAGGGCGGCATACACCTTCTTGGCCGTCGCCAGGTCGGACACGGGATGCAGCACGGTTTTGATTCCTTGGGTGGACGAGCCGGTCATGGTCACTCCTGAAATCGTGGGTCACATCGACCCGGGGGCTTGTCCAGCTTAAAGGACGATGGACATGCGGGGCTGGTCGGCAGGGCCGACCGGGAGGAAGGTCGAGTGAATGGTCATGTTCATGGCAGTTATGCTAGCAGTGGCCCGGTGACCCTCGCTTCTCGATTCCTGATCGGTCTGGTCAACTCCTTCGCCACACACGACGGCATCCCCGCCGTCGCGCGCGCCGCCTGGCGCCGGTAGGTGCTGGGCGGCATACCAACCAAGTCGGTGAAGCGACTGCTGAAGGTGCCCAGCGACGAGCAGCCAACCGCGAAACAGACCTCGTTGGCGCTGAGGTCGCCGCGACGCCATCGCGCGGTCGATGCGCCGCGTCATCAGGTAGCTGTATGGCTACGCACCGTAGGCGGGCCGGAACCGGCGGCCGAGGTGGTTTAGGACCCGCCGTCGGCCGCCCAGGGCTCAACGATTCCGTTGTTCCAGGGCAGAAAGATGAAACCGCTGGAGCAGTCCTGCAGCGCACCCTGTAGTTCCGTCATCGTGTGGATCTCGTCCAGCGCGTCTTCCAGATCGCTGATTTCCACGTCGAAACGGGCGCTACAGAGGGACAAATCATGTTCAAACTCGCTGTCTTTGCCGGCCTCGGCGGCCGCTGCCCGGATCCCATCGCTTTCATTGAGCGTGACCGTGAAAATCAGTTCTCCGCTTGTCACTTCCAAGGCCGCATCCTTGACAGCGCCGGACAAGTCGTGATCCGGCAGGGTGGCAGCGGCCTCAGCCAGACCGGCCACGCCGCGGACGAAGTACACGTAGAACCGGGCCGCCGTCATGCCCAAATGTTACTCCCCCTGGCGGACTCCCCCATCGGACTCCCCGCCGGAATCTCCCACTGGATTCTGCGTCCGCGGCCGCGCACGGAGGCGGCGCCGGGTCACCATAGACTTGCAGTATGAGCATCAGTGACGCGGGGATCCAGGAAGTGGTGGCAGGATTTTTGGAATCCGGGGAACTTCCGGCGATCGTCCAGGCGGGCCATCCGGTGCTCCGGAGCCCGGCGTTGCCCTTTGACGGGCAGCTTGGGTCCGCCGACCTCGAGGCGCTTATCGAGCTGATGCGCCGCACCATGCTCGATGCACCGGGGGTCGGTCTGGCGGCCCCTCAGATTGGTCTGCCTCTGCAGCTGGCGGTCGTGGAGGATCTGCATGAGATCCCGGAGGAGATCGCGGCGGAGCGGCAGCGGACACCCGTTGCATTCCACGCGCTGATCAACCCGCACTACGAGGCGCTGGGTGCGGAAGCGGCATCTTTTTTCGAAGGTTGTCTGTCGATGCGCGGCTGGCAGGCCGTCGTCGAACGCCCGCTGCGGGTGCGGCTGGAGTACGACGACGTTACCGGGGCGCGTCAGAGCGAGGACTTCAGTGGCTGGCCGGCACGGATCGTGCAGCACGAGACCGACCATCTGCGAGGGACGCTCTATATTGACAAGGCCCTGACGCGGTCGCTGTCCGACGACGTCGAATACAGCCAGCGCTGGGCCGAGCCCGGCATCGCTCTCGCCCGGCAGGGCCTCCGGTTCTAAAGGCCTGCCGTAGCACCGACCCACTGCCGGGCCCGTATCATGGACCCACACGTGATGAACACCGCCCGAGCCATCAGGTGCCCTGCGCTATGCGCTGCCTTCGGGTGCCACCTCGTTCAGAGCGTGAAGGGCCAGGGCAGCGTGAGCATAGGCGCCCCCGGCGCGCATCTCCGCGGCCACCCAGATCGCCTCCATAATTTCCTCGCTGCTGGCGCCTTTACGACTGGCCAGTTTGGTGTGTCCCTTAATGCAGTACGGGCACTGCGTCACGTGTGCCACAGCGACGGCGATCAGCTGCTTGGTCTTCTCATCCAGGGCCCCGTCCTTGAAGACCGCCTTGCTGAAGTCGGTAAATGCGTCATGGACTTCCGGCGCCAGCTCCCTGCGGCGCTTACTCATTTCGGCGGTTGCCTGCGGATACAGATCTTCGGTCATGGTGGGCTTCCTTGCGTAGTGAGCGGGAGCGGAGCGGCACGTGGATCAGATGACTATTCTGAGCGGATCCTCCAGCGTCTGTTTGAGGACCTGCAGGAAGGCAGCGGCCGTGGCGCCGTCGAGGACGCGGTGATCCGCGGTCATGGTGATTTTCATGATGCGCCGGGTGCGCAGTTCCCCGTCGGTCACCATCGGTTCCTCGGTGGCCGCTCCGACGGCCAGGATTGCGGCTTCGGGCGGATTGATCACGGCGGTGAAATTATCGATGCCGAACATGCCTAGGTTGCTGATGGTGAAGGTGCCGCCGCTGAATTCCTGCAGGGTCAGGCGGCCGGCGCGCGCCTTCTCGGCGAGGGCGCGTGTTTCCTGAGCTATCTGGGCAAGCCCCTTGGTGTCCGCCTCGGTCAACACCGGGACCATCAGCCCGTCATCCAGTGCGACGGCGACGCCGATGTTGATGCGCCGGTGCTGCAGGATCTTATCCCCGGCCCACGAGGAGTTGACCTGTGGGTGGGCCCGCAAGGTCACGGCGCAGGCCCGTACCAGCAGATCGGTGACGCTGACCTTGAACCCGGAGACGGCGGTACGCTCATTGATTTCGGCCCGGAAGGCGAACAGACGGTCTACTTCCACCACATTCGTCAGATAGAAGTGCGGAGCGCTCACACTCTCGGTCAGTCGGCGGGCCGTCACCTTGCGCATCTGTGTCAGCGGGATCTCCAAGGAATCCGAGGTGGTCCCGCTGGCCTCCGTTGTTGCCCCGGCCGCACCGACAGACGGTGCCGGCTGTGCCGGCTGGGCAGCGGCGGCAACGGCCGCCTCAACGTCGGCGCGGACTATTCTGCCGCCCGGACCGGTTCCGGTGATGGTCGCCGGATCCAGGCCGTGCTGGACGGCGATCCGACGGGCCAACGGCGAGGTCAGCACCCGGAGCGGTCCCGGGCCGCCGACGCCGGAGCGCCCACGCGGTTGACCCGCAGCGTGTTCTCCGGCAGCCCCCGGCACAACGGTGTGCGGTGCGACGGTCTGCGGTGGTGCTGACTCCGGTGCTGACTCCGGCGCGGATTTCGCCCCGGATTCCGACCCCGTACTACCACGAACGGTGCCTTGGCCGGGAGCATCGGCGGCTGCAAGGTCTGCGGGACTGCGCTCAGTCGTACTGGCACCGTCGCTGGCACTGAAACTGGCACCGTCACTGGCGCTGTCACTGCCGCTGCCGTCCCCGATGATTGCCAGCGGTTGCCCGATCGCCACGGTGGTGCCTTCGGGGACCAGAAGTTTCTCCAGCACGCCGTCGTCGAATGCCTCCAGATCCATTGTCGCCTTGTCGGTGTCGATTTCTCCGATCACGTCACCGGACCGCACGGTATCTCCTTCTTTCTTGAGCCAGCGGCTGAGCACGCCTTCTTCCATGGTGTCGGACAGCCTGGGCATGATTACTTCCGGCATGGCATCCTCCTAACGGGTGAAGCTGGTGGCATCGAGAAGCTCGCGGATGACCTTGATCAGATCATTGGCGTCGGGTAACGCCGCGAGTTCGAGGGGTTTGGCGTAGGGCAGCGGAACCTCCGCGGCGGCAACGCGCCGCACCGGGGCATCGAGGTAGTCGAAGGCACCCTCCATCAGCGTGGCCGAAATCTCCGCGCCGACGCCGTAACTCAGCCAGTCGTCCTCCAGCACTACAGCACGGCTTGTTTTACGGACCGAGGCGCACACGGTGACCCGGTCCAGCGGGCGCAGGCTGCGCAGGTCCACCACCTCGATGGAAATGCCTTCCTCTTCGAGCTGCCGGGCCACCTCGAGGGCAACGGTCGTCGCCCGCGAGTACGCGATAACCGTCAGATCCGTGCCTTCTTTCACGACCGCGGCCTTGCCGATTTCGGCGACCTGTTCGCCGTCGGGAACTTCACCCTTGGTGTTGTATAGCGAAAGGTTCTCCAGAAAAATCACCGGATCGTTGTCGCGGATCGCCGCAGTGAGGAGCGCCTTCGCATCGGCCGGGGTGGACGGAGCCACCACCTTAAGACCGGGTACATGGGCGTACCAGACCTCCAGATTTTGTGAGTGTGTGGCCGCCAGCTGTTGGCCCCCGCCGCCGGGCATCCGGATCACCATCGGCACAGCCGACTGGCCGCCGAACATGCCGTAGATTTTTGCCGCATGGTTCACGATCTGGTCAATGGCGATCAGGGAGAAATTGAGCGTCATGATTTCCACAACCGGGCGCATGCCCAGCATGGCGGCACCGATGGCGGCGCCGACGAAGCCCTCCTCGGCAATCGGCGTATCACGCACCCGGGTCGGGCCGAATTCGTTCAGCAGACCGGCGGTGATTTTATAGGATCCTTCGAAGATCCCGATCTCCTCGCCGATCAATATCACTGACTCATCCCGGGTCAGTTCGCTGCGCAGCGCATCGTTGAGCGCCTGCCGGTAGGTGATGACCCGCATCCGCCCTCCTTCACTGGTCATGGGACCACCACCACGGGGTCCCCGGGCAGGGCTGAAGGCGCATTCGCCACCTCGGAGGCATAGGCATAATCGAAAAGCTGATCCGGAGCCGGATCCGGACTGGCATCGGCAAAAGCGACGGCTGCCGCCACCTTTTGATCGGCGTCCGCCTCGATCTGCTGGGCCGCTGACTCGTCCAATACCCCCGCACCCAGCAGTCGCTTGCGGAACTCCGGAACCGGGTCCGCAGACTGGGCCTGCTCAACGTCCTCCCGGGAACGGTAGCGGGCGGGGTCAACAACGGAATGCCCACGGAGCCGGTAGCTCATCAGCTCCAGCAGAGCAGGTTCGCGCTCCAGCCGTGCGCGATCCAGCGCGCGCTTAGCGGCGTCACGTACCGCCACAACATCGTCACCGTCCACGCGCTCGCCGGGAATGCGGTAGGAACAACCGCGCTTGTACAACTCCGGTTCCCCGGCCGCATGTTCAACACTTGTCCCCATGCCGAGCCGGTTGTTGATGATCACGTACACGATCGGCAGATGCCAGACGGCGGCCAGGTTCAGCGACTCGTGGAAGGCGCCGATATTTGTGGTGCCGTCCCCCAGCTGGCACATCACCACTTCCGCCTCGGGACCGGCGGCGCCGCGATAGGTCAGAGCCAGGGCCGCGCCCGTGGCCGGAGGAATCTGGCCGCCAACAATCCCGTAGCCGCCGAGCATGCGGGATTTGGTGTCGAACATATGCATGGAGCCGCCCCGGCCCTTGGAGACGCCAGTCGTCTTGCCGAAGAGCTCAGCCATCACCTTGCCCGGTTCCATACCGCGCATCAGGGCATAGCCATGGTCCCGGTAATTGGTGAATAGGTAGTCGCGCGGTTCCAGCGCGGTCATCAGGCCCACGACCGAGGCTTCCTCGCCCAGATTCAAGTGGCAGTAGCCGCCGATCTTGGCCCGTTTGTACATCTGGTCCGCACTAAGCTCAAACCGTCGGATCAGCACCATATCCCGGTAATAGCCCAGCAGAACCTCCGCCGGCTCATCCGAGGTAAATCCCTCCCCCGTCGGCGTCTTTTTTGGGGCCGCCGTTTTTTGTCTAACAGCCATTACGCACCTCCCTTAGGTCGTTTGCCTGGATCCACACCCGGTCTGTTCATGGTCCCGGTGGTTGTTCCTGTAACGCAAAGCGGTCGCTGCTGCTGCCGCATTTCGGGCATGTCTGCGGCGGGTGTTCCCCGCGCGCCGGTTCGCCGCAGACCCCGCAGACCCACTCGGTGGCCAGCAACGCTACGACATCCCCGCGGCTGACGATGCCCACTAGGCGCCCGTCCTCCAGCACCGGAAGCCGTCCGAAACGCCGGTCAACCAACAGCTGGCGGAGATCGGAAATCTGCGTTCCGACGGTTACGGAGATCACCGCTGTACTCATGATCTGAGCCGCCGTAGGGCCGGCCTTGGCGAGCAAATCATATTCACTGACCAGGCCCAGGACATGTTTAGAATCATCCACCACAGGTACGGCGCTTATTCGGTGCCGCCGCAGCAGCTCCGCTATGTCCTCAACCGGAGTATCCGGGGGCACGCTAATGACTGGCGTGCTCATAATTTCTCCGGCCATCGTCGCGATCTTTGATTCCACGGTGCCGTACCTCCTCTGACGATAGGTGCTGATTGTGGTGGATGCCGTCCCCCCGCCGGCGGGACTGCTTGTGCGGCGGACGCTCAGCCGTTGAGCAGCTGCCGGAGCACGTAGGGCAAAATCCCGCCATGCACGTAGTAGGCTTCCTCGGCGGGAGTGTCGATCCGCAATAGGGTGCTGAATTCCCGGGACTCCCCGTTTGCTTCCACCCGGACGGTGACTTCACGCGGTAACGGGTCGCTGCCCTCGAGTCCTGTCACCGAATACACCTCCTGTCCGGTCAGGCCAAGGCTCTCGGCCGATTCCCCGTCCTTGAACTGCAGCGGAAGCACACCCATGCCGATCAGGTTGGAACGGTGGATCCGCTCGAAGGACGAGGCAATAACGGCTCGAACGCCCAGCAGCAGGGTTCCCTTTGCGGCCCAGTCACGCGACGATCCGGAGCCGTAGTCTGCGCCGGCAAGGACAACCAGAGGCACACCTTCCTCGGCATAGGCGGTCGCGGCGTCAAAGATGCTTTGCGTCTCACCGTCAGGGCTGCGTTTGGTAAAACCGCCTTCCACGCCGGGAACCAGCTGGTTGCGCAGCCTGATATTGGCGAATGTTCCCCGGATCATCACATTGTGGTTGCCGCGGCGCGAGCCGTAGGAGTTGAAGTCCGCGGCATCAACGCCAAGGCCGAGCAGATACCTCCCGGCGGGAGAGTCTTTTCTGATGCTGCCGGCCGGCGATATGTGGTCCGTGGTCACCGAGTCCCCCAGGAAGGCGAGCACCCGGGCGCCGTTGATGTTACGCACCGGAGCGGGCTCGCGTTCCATGCCGTCAAAATAGGGTGGCCGCCGGACATACGTGGATTCCTCATCCCAGGCAAACATTTCCCCGTCCGGAACGTGCATCCCGCGCCAGTTCTCGTCTCCCCGGTAGACATCCGAATAGCCCGCGGTGAACATTTTGGCTTCCAGACTGGCGTCGACGACGGCCTTGATTTCCGCCGTCGTCGGCCAGATGTCGCGCAGGTAGACCGGCGCTCCGTCCGGGTCCTGTCCCAGAGCGTCCGTGAGCATATCGATTTGCATCGTGCCGGCCAGGGCGTATGCAATAACCAGCGGCGGAGACGCAAGGAAATTCATTTTGACCTCGGGATGGATCCGGCCCTCAAAGTTCCGGTTTCCGGAGAGCACCGCCGCCACGCTCAGGTCCTTCGCCGTCACCGCGGCACTGACCTCGGGAATCAACGGCCCGGAGTTCCCGATGCAGGTGGTGCATCCGTAGCCGACCAGATCGAAGCCCAGTTTCTCCAGATATGGGGTCAGACCGGCCCTGTTGTAATAGTCGGTGACCACTCTGGAACCGGGTGCCAACGTGGTCTTTACCCATGGTTTGCTGCTGAGACCGTACTCGACCGCTTTCTTGGCCAGCAGTCCGGCACCGATCATGACGGACGGGTTGGAGGTGTTGGTGCAGGAGGTAATGGCAGCAATGACCACGTCACCGTGATCAAGGCTCAGCGGTGCGCCATTGAGGACCAGCTCGGCGGGGTCGCTGGGCCACTCGAGCGTTCCGTCGTCTGGCTCCTGCGAACCGTCATTGTCCGGATACTCGCGCGGCGGCTCGTCGCGGGGAATCCGGGAGCTGATGGCAATCGGGTCGCTGGCAGGGAACGAGTCGGCGGAGGCATCATCCAGTCCGCCCTGTCGCACGGCGGTCTCCTGGGACTCACCGGCCAGCAGCCCGCGGATGGCTCGTTTTGCGCTGCCCAGCGGAATCCGGTCCTGCGGACGCTTAGGCCCGGCGATGGACGGACGCACGGTGGCCAGATCGAGTTCCACCACCTGGCTGTAATCGGGCGTATGGTCCGGGTCGTGCCACAGGCCCTGTTCCCTGGCATAGGCTTCCACCAGACGGATCTGGTGCTCCGCGCGACCGGTGAGCCGCAGATAGTCCAGCGTTTCGCCGTCGACGGGGAAAATGGCGCAGGTGGAGCCGTATTCCGGACTCATATTGCCCAGCGTGGCCCGGTTTGCCAGCGGTACGTTGGCCACGCCGGGTCCGAAGAAGTCGACAAACTTGCCGACCACACGAGTTCGCCGTAGGAGCTCGGCCACGGTCAGCACCAGGTCTGTAGCCGTGGTGCCTTCGGGCAGCTCACCGGTGAGTTTGAAACCCACCACTTGGGGGACGAGCATGCTCATGGGTTGTCCGAGCATCGCCGCCTCGGCCTCAATCCCGCCGACTCCCCAGCCCAGGACGCCGAGGCCGTTCACCATCGGGGTGTGGGAGTCGGTGCCGACCAGGGTGTCCGGGTATGCCTGCGGACCGTTGTCCCCTTCCCTAGTGAACACAACACGGGAGAGGTATTCCAGATTAACCTGGTGGCATATACCGGTATCCGGCGGTACCACCAGGAAATCATCGAACGATTGCTGTGCCCAGCGCAGCAGCTGGTAGCGCTCCTGGTTTCGGTGGAATTCATAGTCGGAATTCACTGTGAAGGCATCGGAGCGGCCGAATACATCGGCAATAACAGAGTGGTCAATCACCAGTTCCGCTGGAATGAGCGGATTGATCCTTTTCGGATCGCCACCCAGATCCGCCATGGCGTTGCGCATCGCGACGAGGTCCACCACGCAGGGAACTCCCGTGAAGTCCTGCATCAGCACCCGGGCCGGGCTGTATTGGATCTCGGCGTTGTTTTCCTCCGCCGGAGCCCAATCGCCAACGGCGCTTATCTGCGCGGCGGTGACGAGCCGGCCGTCCTCATTGCGGAGCAGATTTTCCAGCAGCACTTTAAGGCTGTACGGCAGCCGACCGGAGCCGGGTATCCGGTCAAGGCGGTAGATCTCGTAGGACTTGTCGTCCACGGTGAGCTGATCGCGTGCACCGAAGCTGTTCGAAGACATCGCTTCTCCTGTGATAAACGGCTGCTTTAATCCCGGTGGCCGGCCCCGGGAGCCTCTGCCGGGCCAACGACCGGCGGAGATGCCGGATCCGGTAACTCAATCCCAGCCTAGCCAGATACCCCGACATAGCAAGGGTGCCCAGGAACGGTCCGTCTGTCCTTTACTGTGGTTCAAGCAAGCTGTGGCCACAATCGGGTGTGCCCAATGCCTGCTGTACTTGAGACCTGCTGTACTGGGACCTGCTGTACCTACGGCACGGTGACGACGAGGGAGACAGATTGTGCAAAAGACATCTCTGACCGCGCTGGCGCGGCGCCAGCTGGAACTTGCCCTGCAGGCATCCAACGGCCGGAGCGCGGAAACCGTCTATGGCGGTCATGAGCGGATCCTGCGTCAGACCCTGATCGCGTTGCGGGCCGGAACGGTCTTGAACGAACATGCCAACCCCGGCGAAGCGACCGTTTATGTGTTTTCCGGTCGGGTTCTCCTGACCGCCGGTGACACCGAATGGAACGGCTCTGCCGGGGATCTGCTCACCATGCCTGATGCGCGCCATGGGCTGGAGGCGGTGGAGGATTCCGTCATCGTCCTGACGGTGGCCAAGCTGGCATAGCCTGCTGCACTCCCCCGGGCTTGACCGCTGGAGGCATCGTCGCCGTCGGAGTTAATGAAGACCAGTTAAATAACGAATGTGCAACCAGCCGCAGCACGGTCCAACGGTGCGGTTTAACTGCAGCTTAACTGCAGCGTTGTTAACTGATCCCCGTTAACAACGCTTGGCCACGAAAGTGGTGTCTACTCCCTGCGCACCTGCCCCACCCGTGCCACCGGACTTTGCGCCCGGACCGCGGCCGGGTCGGTACCGGTGTACTGGGCGGAAAAATACCTTGCTTGATCGAGATGGACACCCGCCGGATCTCGTCCCAGTGGGTGCGGATGGCTTTGACGTTGAGGGTGCCACCGATCAGGGGCTTGAGCGCACCAGAAACGGTGTCCCCTTTAGGGATGTAGAGCCTGGTCTCGCCCAGGTCGCGGATGCGTGGGCGAAGCGGAATCCCAGCAGGTGCATCAGACCGAAAACGTGATCGGTGAATCCGTTCGTGTCGGTGTAGTGCTCCTCGATCCGCAAATCCGACTCGTGATATAGCAAGCCATCCAGAACATAGGTTGAGTCGCGGACGCGGATGCCGACGTTGACGTTGACGACCTTGGCGCTGAAGGGAGGGTACTGGTCGGAGACGTGGGTGTGGAACATCCGCCCCGGCTCCATACCGTACTTGGGATTGACGTGGTCTGTGCTTTGCGCCCTCCCACCTGCCTTGAACCGCTGGCCATCCGATGACGAGGTGGTGCCGTCGCCCGAGTTCCCGGCAGACCGGCAAGGGGCAGAGCGAGCTCTTGCGCGAGGCTGTGCTCCTGCTGCTGTCACAGCACAAGCTCGCCAGCTAACGCTTCCGAGTCTCTGTGGTTAGGCGAAGCTGCACCACGTGGAACGAAGAGGAGAGGCTGCTGGGTCGCAGTCACCGTTCCCCTTGTGGGCACTTGATACGGTCGCACCGGGGCGCCAGGCTCACGAGTTGTGACGCCCGTTTACCGTCCCGCTTTCGACCAGCGTGGTCGACAGCGCTCACTGCTGAGTTTCCACCTGAAGGTACAGTGTGTCCGAGCCACCGTTGCGACGAACTTTAGAGAAGCCTAGGCGCTCGGGCGCGGTTGCCGTCTTCCACGCTGACTCTGATTGCTCGAAGCCCTCGCGAGCGTCCGAGAGCGATGAGGGTCGTCATTAGGGCTGAGCCGGCACCTCTGCCGCGGTGCTCGGCAGCACGCCTACGGTGAGTTCAGGGATGTCCGCCTCAATGAAGCCGTACCCGGCGTGATCTGCGGCGAAGGTTCGACACCACGCTGCCCCGAGGCCGGCGCCCTCCTTGGTCTCGGCGACGACGCTGACGTCACCGATGCGGGGCAACCGTCGAGGTAGTGAGACCGATTCCGGTTGGTGTTGAGCTGTTCGCGGGTGAGGCGCACATGATCGCTCCAGATCATCGCCTCGAAGGCGGCCGCCGTCAAGGTCGTCGCGTCATCAGCGATCGCTTCGCGGACCTTGACCTCTTCGCCTTTCATGAACACTGGGCTAACCCACCTCCAGAAACGGGCCCTTTATGGTGAGTAGCGCACCATCACTGCTCATATCAACCCCGGATCGGCGGCCGCCCGACTGGAAGGGGTCCACGAATCTCGGCTCTTCGCCGATCAGCTGCTAGTCGCCATACCGGGCAGTATCGGCGTAGTCCCAGCACCACTTCCATACGTTGCCGATCATGTCGAAGACGCCAAAGACGTTTGCTGCAGATGATCGATCTTCACAGCTGCGGGCGTAGCCCGGATGCGCCGCAACGCCAACGATGGAGTACCTCTCCCGGTGCCTACCTCTCCCAGGGGAACGGGTCTGGACGGAGGGAAGGGTACGCAGTAAGCGGTACTCAGTGAGCGGCGGTGCGGATCCCTTTAGGATGAAGCTATGAATCCGTCCGCCGTCGCCGCCTTATTGTGTCCACTCTGTGCCGGCTCTTTTGCCGCAGCTTCCACTCCTGTCGTCGCGGCGGGCAGCCGTACCAGAGCCCCTGGACCGGCCGCCGCCGGCAACGCATCCACTGGATCAGGCGCCGTCGATGCCTCACGGTCTGCCGTGCCCGAGGGGCGGAACTCGGCGCTGGTCTGCGAATCGGGCCACAGCTTCGACATTGCCAGACAGGGATACATTAACCTGCTCACCGGGCACGGCACGCGCTTCATCCCGGATACCGCGGAAATGGTGGCGGCCCGGGACGAGTTCCTGGCTGCCGGGCACTATCTGCCGCTGGCCCGACAGCTGGCCGATACGGTGCTCGCCGGACTGCGGCCCGACGCTTCGGGTGATGACCACTTGGTTGTGGATGCCGGCACGGGCACCGGCTACTACCTGCGGCAACTGCATCTCGCTGCGGACAACGTTGGGGGCAATACTGCGGACAATGCTCGGGCCTCGATCTCGTCAATCGGGTTGGATATTTCCAAGTTCGCCCTTCGCCGCGCAGCCCGCGCCAACCCGGAAACCGTCAACCTGGTCTGGGATGTATGGCAGCCGCTCCCCATCGCAGCCGGCACTGCGGACGCAGTCGTCGTGGTCTTCGCGCCCCGCAACCCTGCCGAGTTCGCGCGCATTCTGCATCGGGATGGGAAGCTGGTGGTCGTCACACCGTTGCCGGGGCATCTGGCCGAGATAGCCGGGGCGGTCGGGATGCTCGGCATACAGGACGACAAACAAAATGCGCTGCAAGCCTCGCTGGCCGGTTTCTTCAGCTCCGGGGCAACCAACGATCTTGCGTACACGGTGGATCTGAGCCGTAGCGATGTTGCGCGCGCGGCCCTGATGGGGCCGGCTGGCCATCATCTGGATTCGGCTCAGGTGCACGAACGGGTGGCCGCGCTCCGGGAACGCACCGTGGCCACGGCAAGATTTCGAATCAGCACCTTCCGGCCGGTCCGAATCCCCGTTCGGACGCCAGCGAGCTGACCGGATCGACGCAGGCCGGCTCGGCGCAGGCCGGCTCGGCGCAGGCCGGCTCGGCATTTCCCGCGCTCTCCGCGGTGCAGACTCCCGCGCTCTCCGCGGTGCAGACTCCCGCGCTCGCCGCGGTGCCGACTCGTGCGCCAGCCGATCCGGCGCCATCGGCTGCTGGCCCCGGACGGAAACGGCTCCGGCGCAGTCGCCGTCGGCGCGCAGCCGGGACGCGGTGCAGATCCACGTGCAGCCAGCGCAGCGTCAGCTGGGTCAACGGACCGACGGCGGCCGCAAAGGCAACGGTCCCGATGCCGACGACTCCTCCCAGGAGGAAACCGATGACGACGACGGTGAGCTCGATTCCGGTGCGGATCAGCCAGACGGGCCGTCCGGTGACCCTGACCAGACCCGTCATGAGTCCGTCCCGAGGACCCGGTCCCATACCTGCTCCGATGTACAGGGCTGTGGCTAATGCCAGCAGGAAAAGCCCCGCGATGAACATCAGCGCCTGTACCACCAGGTGGCCGGGCTGCGGAAGGAGCCCCAGTCCCAAATCGGCGAAAATGCCCACAAAAACGGCATTGGCTATCGTGCCGAAACCCAGTCGCTGCCGCAGCGGAATCCAGAACAGCAGCACTGCGGCGCTGATAATGACCGTGCATGTACCAAAACTCAAGTGGGTTGTCCGGGACAGTCCCTGTGCAAAAACATCCCACGGCGACGCGCCGAGGTTTCCCCTGATCATCAGGGCGATGGCGATGCCGTAGGCAAACAGTCCGGCCAGCAGGCGAACCATCCGGGCCGCCGGATTCTCAGTGGTCAGAAACGCATTCATAGGATGCCGTTCTTTTGTGGGCACATTTCTTTTGTGGGCACATTGTGGGCGGTTGTGGGCGGACTAGGGGACGGATGGCTGACCGGGCGGACCCGTATTTCTTCCGCTATCGATTATTCGCCTAAGTGGCCTTATGCAGAAGGTCCAGTTGCCATAAAGTGGCTCTATGACTTCCACCTTCAGCGGCCGCAGATTGGCGCGCGAACTTGGCGAATGGCGCACCGAGGCCCCGGCGTACCGTGCCCTATCGGACCGGATCCGCGTGCTCTTGCTTGATGGTCGGCTCGGCAGCGGCAGCAGGCTACCGGCGGAACGTGAGCTCAGCCAGTCCCTTAAGATCAGCCGGACGACGGTGGCGGCCGCCTTCGCAGCGCTCCGCGATGATGGCTACCTGAGCAGCGTACGCGGATCCGGCAGCACGCTGGCGCTCCCCGGGGGGCGGCGCGGCGCCCACACGTCGCCTGTCGACCTTCGGCTGGACTTCACCAAGGCCACCTGCGGGGCCTACCCGGGAATGGCGGCGGCCTATCGGCGGGCCGCGGACCTGCTGCCGGGATACCTGCATCACCACGGTTTCGACATGGATGGGCTGCCGGAGCTGCGCGAGGAAATCGCCCGCGGCTACAGCCGGCGCGGTGTGCCCACGTCGCCTGCCCAGATCATGGTGACCATCGGGGCCCAGCATGCACTGAACCTGCTGACCGGAACGCTGTATTCGGCCGGAGACCGGATCCTGGTGGAACAGCCCACTTATCCGCACGCGCTGGACACCTTCGCCGCGGCGGGCGCCCGGATGCTCGCAGTGCCCGTTACCGCGGAACACGGCTGGAGCATCGCTGAGATGGAGCAGCTGATCCGGCGGTCGGCGCCGGGCATGGCGTTCCTGATGCCGGATTTCCATAATCCCACCGGGCTGAGCATGCCGGCGGAGGACCGCGAACGCCTGGCATCCGTAGCGGCCCGTGAGGGGACGCTACTGGTGGCGGATGAGACCACGGCCCTGCTGGATATTGACCGCGGACCCGAGCTGCCGCTGGCCGCCTATTCGCCGGCCGTGGTGACCTTGGGGTCGCTGGGCAAGCTGGCCTGGGGTGGTCTGCGGATCGGCTGGATCAGGGGCCCGCGGGACCTGTTGGACCGGGTCCGCCGGCACCGCCCGTCGACGGACCTTGGCACCCCGCTGTTCGAGCAGCTGGTCGCGACCCTGCTGTTAAGGGAATTGCCGCTGCTGACCGCCAGCCGGAGCCGGGAACTGCGCCGAGGCAGAGACCACTTGAGCGGACTGCTCGCTTCGGCGTTTCCGGAGTGGACCTGGCCGGTTCCCGACGGCGGCATGTCACTGTGGATCCACACCGGAAGGCTCTCCACCTCGGCGCTCGCCCTGGCGGCCCGGGCCGAGGGGCTGGCCATTGTGCCGGGACCGCGGTTCGGTCTCGACGGCGCCTTCGAACGGTTCCTGAGGTTTCCCTTCTGCTATAGCAACGAGGAGCTCACCGACGGCGTCCGGATCCTGGGCGCGGCCGCCGCCCGGGCCGGGGAAATTCCGCGTCACCTGCCCTTGCCGGCCGTCATATGACCCGGGAGGCGCGGAACGTAGTAGGCTGAAATTTACGTTCACCATCGAGCCTGTTTGGATTAGGGGCTGCAATGTTTGACTGGTTGGCACAAAACGGCTGGGCGCTTTGGCTCGTCGTCTTTTTGCTCCTCGCCGGCATCGAAATGCTGACGCTGAGCCTGTTCTTCATCATGATGTCGGCGGGTGCCCTGGCGGCGTTGGCCAGTTCGTTCCTAGGTGCCCAACTGTGGCTGCAGATCATTGTTTTCTGTGTCGTGGCGCTTGCCGCGATCGTCTTCATCCGGCCGATTGCGCTCAGTCATCTGCACAAGGACCCGGCCGAACGCAGCACCAACGTGGACCGGCTGATCGGTCACAGCGCCGTCGTCATTGAACCGGTCACAGCCCACGCCGGACTGGTGAAAATCGGCGGGGATACCTGGACCGCGCGAACGCGCGGCGCCGAGGCGCTTCCTGCCGGCCAGGCCGTTGTGGTGGGCGCCATCGAAGGTGCCACCGCCGTCGTCGACCTCCCCGGAACCTCCTTCTCACCCGGCTCACCCAGCGCGGCAGCCGGCCACTGAACACCGCCGGCAGGATAACCGCCCGGTGCTCCCGCCCGGCGGCCATCGAACCGTCACATACGCTTTGAAGAAACGAAAAGAGGGGAAATATGGGTGACAATGCAGGGGCCGTAGCGCTCACCATCGTGCTGCTGGTCCTAATCATCTTTGTGGTGATCGTCCTGGTCCGGGCCGTCCGGATCATTCCGCAGGCCCGGGCCGGCGTCGTCGAGCGGCTGGGTAAATACGCGCGCACGCTGAATCCCGGGCTGACCATCCTGATCCCGTTCGTTGACAGGCTGCTGCCGCTGCTGGATCTGCGTGAGCAGGTCGTCTCCTTCCCGCCGCAGCCCGTCATCACCGAGGATAACCTCGTGGTCTCGATCGACACCGTAGTGTACTTCCAGGTGACCGATCCGCGGGCGGCAACCTATGAGATTGCGAACTACATCCAGGCCGTGGAACAGCTGACGACGACGACGCTGCGTAACGTCGTCGGCGGGTTGAACCTCGAAGAGGCGCTGACGTCCCGCGACCAGATCAACGGTCAGCTGCGCGGCGTACTTGACGAGGCCACCGGACGCTGGGGCATCCGTGTCAGCCGTGTTGAGCTCAAGGCCATTGATCCGCCGCTGTCGATCCAGGATTCGATGGAAAAGCAGATGCGTGCCGAGCGCGACCGGCGTGCCGCCATCCTCACCGCCGAGGGTACCAAGCAGTCGGCCATCCTGACGGCGGAGGGTGAACGGCAGTCCGCTATTCTCAAGGCCGAAGGTGATGCCAAGGCGGCCATTCTGCGCGCTGACGGTGAATCCCAGGCGATCCAGAAGGTCTTTGACGCCATCCATAAGGGAAATCCCACCCAGAAACTGCTGGCGTACCAGTACCTGCAGACGCTGCCAAAGCTGGCGAACGGTTCGGCGAACAAGCTCTGGATCATTCCCAGCGAGATCGGCGAGGCGCTCAAGGGCATCGGCGATGTCCTGGGTAACAGCAAACCCGACCGGCCCTCCGTCAACCTGGCCAAGACCGCAGACACCGAATCCGTCCCCGGGCACGGCACCGCAACGGGCGCCTAGCATTACCGCAGGAATGACAGGAGGCGGCCGGGGCGGCCGCCTCCTGAGTGGTCCCGGGGACCTGAACGCGCCCACCATCCGCCACCTTGGCTGGCGGATCTGGGCGTTACTGCGCAACTACCGTGGGAAGCTGGCCGGCACCGCCGTTCTGGTGGTGGTTGGATCCTCGCTGGGGGTGGCGGTGCCGCTGTTGACGCAGCGTGCCTTCGATGAGGCGCTCTTCCCGCACGACGGCGGCGTGCAGCTGGCATTGCTGGCGCAGCTTGTGGCGCTGATGGTAGCGCTGAGCATCGCGACGTCGGTCCTGAACGTGTGGCGGACCTATCTGACCACCAGCGTTGGAAACAACGTCATGGCGGATCTGCGCAGCCAGCTGTTTTCGCACCTGCAGAAAATGGAACTGGCCTTCTTTACCCGCACCAAAACGGGCGTCATCCAGTCCCGGCTGGCCAACGACGTCGGGGGTGTCTCCAGCGTACTGACCAATACGGTCCCCTCGATCCTGGCCAACACCGTCACCGTCATCTCGTCGTTGGCCGCCATGCTGCTGCTGTCCTGGCAGCTGACCGTGGTGGCGCTGGTCCTGCTGCCTATCCTGATTTTCCTGCAGATCCGGATCGGACGGGTGCGGCAGGTCATCGCCCGCAGAACGCAGGAATCCCTCTCCGATATGACCTCCATTACGCAGGAAGCGCTCTCGGTTTCCGGGATCGTGCTCAGCAAGGTCTTTAATCAGGAAGCCGCGGAAACCGCGCGCTACCGGGCCGAGAACGACAAGCAGCTCAGGCTGCAGATCAAGCAGCAGATGACCGGCCAGTGGTTCTTTGGATCCGTACAAATCGTGATGAGCGTCACCCCTGCCATAGTCTATCTGAGCGCGGGCTGGCTGCTGACCCAGAGCTGGCCCATCACCGCCGGCACGCTGGTGGCCTTCACGACCCTGCAGGCACGTATCAGCATGCCGATTCTGTCCCTGATGCGTGTTTCCCTGGATGTGCAGACCTCGCAGGCACTCTTTGCTCGGATCTTCGAGTATCTGGATCTACACCCGGGAATCACCGACCGGCCGGGCGCCGTGAAGCTTGCTGCCGGCTCCGTCCGGGGCGCCCTGGTGCTGGAAAATGTTTCATTCACTTACTCCCCTTCGCCGGTTGCCGGCAAGGTGACGTGGGCACTGGAAGACGTCAGTCTCGGTATCGGTGCCGGCCAGTTTGCCGCCTTCGTCGGTGCTTCCGGCGCCGGCAAAACAACACTGTCCTATCTGATCCCCCGGCTCTACCAGGCCACCCGGGGCAGGATTCTGCTGGACGGTAAGGATATCCAGAACGTGACGATGGAATCGCTGCGGCAGAACATCGGGATGGTGACCCAGGAGACGTATCTATTCCACAGCACCATCGCGGAGAACCTGCGCTATGCCAGACCGGCCGCAACCGACGCCGAGCTGATCCGCGCCGCGAGGGTGGCGAACATCCACGACCGGATCATGAGCTTTGAGGCCGGCTATGAAACGGTCGTGGGAGAACGCGGATACCGTCTCTCGGGTGGGGAAAAGCAGCGCCTGGCGATTGCCCGTGTGGTGCTGAAAAACCCGCCGCTGCTGATTCTGGATGAGGCCACAAGCGCGCTGGACACCACCGGCGAACGGCTGGTGCAGGGCGCCTTGGAGGCGGTCATGGCGGACCGCACCACCATTGCCATCGCGCACCGTCTCTCCACCGTGATTTCAGCAGACCGTATTTTTGTATTGGATAAGGGACGTCTGGTCGAGCACGGTACCCATGACCAACTGCTGGCAGCCGGCGGAATCTACGCCAGGCTGAACCGGGCGCAGCTGCGGTCCGCCGACGACTTTGCCGGCTGAGAGACCGCGCACCGGACCCTGCCTGCGCACGGGCGCCCAGCGGACCCTGCCTGCGCACGGGCGCCCAGCGGACTGTGTCTGTGGATACTGTCTCTGGGGATACTCTCTGTGGAGACTGTGTCTGTGGATACTGTCTCTGAGGATAAGGGGCGATGCGCGGCGGATCCGGCTATAATGAATCTTCGGGCCTCATACGAAGAGACCGTGGCGGCATATCGGCCGCCTGGACCAACGCAACGCGCGGGAACAATGCAACGCGGCGGCGCGTTGAATCTAATGAATTTGAGTCAACTGAACTTATCCGGTGGTCGCCAAGGGAAGATCCCGGCGGTGGCGGCCGAAGGCGCGCAATGTTGTCATCGGCATATTGACATCAGCGCGGCTTGCACACAACAGCGGTTCCGGCACGATCGGGTCCGCGCACATTTTAGGGAGTAGTCATGAGCGATCGCAGCCTTCGAGGCATGCGTCTGGGCGCCCAGAGCATGGAAACTGAGTCCGGCGTGGAGCCGGCCCCGCGCCAGCGGGTCGAATACCGTTGTGCCGACGGCGAGCAGGTGTTCGTGACGTTCTCTGCGGAGGCGGAGATTCCGGCCATTTGGGTCTCCAAGACCGGCAAGGAAGCACTGCTGGTGGACGGCGAAAAACCCGTCGACTCCAACGAAAAGCCTGTCCGTACGCACTGGGACATGCTGCTCGAACGCCGTTCCCTGCCGGAACTGGAAACGATTCTCGCCGACCGGCTGACGATTCTCCGGGAACGCCGCGGAGAGCGCCGCAGCGCCTAACCGGTCCGGCATAACGCGCCCGGGGCCGGCAACTATTATGGTTGCCGGCCCCGGGCGTCTATGTGCACTGTGGTCCGCGTGCACTGTGGTCCGCGTGCACCGTGGTCCGCGCCGCTAATTCCTGCCGGTGAGTTTTCGCCAGCGCGCCGTCAGGCCCCACTTAGTCACATTAACGATGGCCTCCTGGACAATGTTGCCGCTCATCTTGGAGGCGCCAAATTCACGCTCAACAAAGGTGATCGGAACCTCAACAATGTTCAAACCCAGTTGCGCCACACGCCAGAGCATGTCCACCTGGAAGCCGTAGCCGACCGAATCCACCTTTGTCAAGTCGATTGCTTCGAGCGTGGAGCGCCGGAAGGCACGGTAACCGCCGGTGACGTCCTTGATCCGCACGCCGAGCAGCACGCGTGAGTAAAAACTGCCGCACAGCGAGATCAGTTTGCGTTTCAGCGGCCAGTTGATGACCTCGCCGCCGGGGACCCAGCGGGATCCGAGCACAAGGTCCGCGCCTTCTTCGATCGCTGTCAACAACCGGGGAAGCTGCTCGGGCTTGTGCGAGCCGTCCGCGTCCATTTCAACCAGGACATCGTAGCCGGCGTCCAGACCCCAGGTGAATCCGGCGATGTAGGCGGCTCCGAGTCCCTCTTTGCGCGTCCGATGAAGGACCTGGACAGCAGGATCTTCCGCCGCGAACCGGTCCGCCAGCTCCCCTGTCCCGTCGGGGCTGTTGTCATCGGCGATCAGCACGTCTGAGTCGGGCACCGCGGCGCGCAGTCGGCCGAGCGTCTTCGGCAGTGATTCCAGTTCGTTGTAGGTGGGAATGATGGTGAGGACACGCACTGATGGGTGCCTTTCCTTGCAGGAGAAGCCCGGTAAGCGGGTCTTCGGGACATGGGCTGTAGCCGGAGCGCCCGCTTGAAGCGGCGGGCGGACAACAAATGTCCATTATACGATGCCGGAATGGGTAGGCTCACGCGCCTTCGGGCCAGTGTCGCTGCCGCCGTCGCGGTGACAGCAAAGCTGTTTTCTACTGACGCGTGAACCTACCCGCTTCTGGAGCCACTGCGGACTCTTTTCCTCACGGCACACGGTTACTCAACGGACGGACCGTTAAGCGGTGTGTGGTCTTGCCAGACCAGGTCTTTCCGCATTGTCCGGAAGAACCCGTTGAGCTAAAAGCCTACGGGCTGTGGAGGAGGTGTCAACACGCCTCTGACCTGCGGCTTCCGACGTTTCCGCATGTCAGGGGGCCGGTCATGGAGAACAGAAAGTTATGGAAAGCAGGAATTTACCACCGGCCACAGCACCGGCCGTGCGCCATGCGGCGGCTATTCGTTAAAGCCCGCGCCGCTGTACAGCTCCCTGCCGCGGTGCACCGTCTGCAGGCACTTCGGGTCGCTTCCGGTATCCAGGGCCGGCAGCAGCGGCGTCCGGGCGCGTGGATCCGTGCTCCACGGCTGGACGCGCTCGTCGGCCACCTGCACCATCAGCTCCTCCACTTCCCAGACGGCGAAGCTGGCCGGTGCGCCCGGGACCAGCTGACCCAGCAACGGGTCGCGCTCCTGCGCCGCGCGCCAGCCCGCGCGGCTGTGTCCGATGAAGGCGGCGCGGGCCGATATTCTGGCCTCGCTGCGGTGGTGCTGCAGGGCCGCGCGCACGCTGGCCCAAGGGCTGGGCACGGTGACGGGTGAATCCGAGCCGAAGCAGACAGGGACCCCCGCCGCGAAGAACGCCGCGATCGGATTGAGAGCCGCGGCGCGGTCGGCGCCGAGCCGCGTTTCATACAGGCCGCCGGGCCCGCCCCAGAGCGCGTCGAAGGATGGCTGGACGGAGACCGTCACGGCGTGCTCCGAGAGGGCGGAGATGGCTGCGGCGTCGGCCATCTCCGCGTGCTCGAAACGGTGCCCGGCCGCGCGGACCGCCCCAATGCCGACCCGTTGCGCCGCCTGCCGCAGCCCCTCGACGGCAATGTCCATGGCGCCGTCGCCAATCAGATGGAAGCCGCCCTGGATACCCAGCTCCGAGGCGACGGCGAGGTGGTCCGCAACCTGCTGCACGGTGAGAAACTCTGTTCCGCGTGTGGCCGGAGCGTCGGCGTAGGGCGCACGGAGCAGCGCCGAATGGGAGCCAAGCGAGCCGTCAATGTTCAGGTCCCCAGCCAGACCCAGGACCGGGGTGCCCAGACCGGCGAGTACGGCGCGGGCCTCTTCGCTGGAGCGGACGGACTGCCCCCAGTAGGGCAAGACCTGCGGCAGAGCATGGGACGTGCCGTCCGTCAGGGCGGCCAGCAGCCGGAGGTCCGCGGACCCCACCTGCGGACCGCTCATCTCCGCGACGGCCACATAGCCGGCCGCGGCCGCTGCCCGCAGCGCCCGGAGCTGGTGGGCACTGCGCTGGGCCGCGGTGAAGGTCCGGGTGGCGTTCCGGGCGGCTGCGAGTGCCGAGCGGACCACCAGTCCATCCCCCAGCCAGCCGTCGAGGCCGGGCAGTGCGCACCGGGCTGCCAGCGACGATGAGACGACGGCGGAGTGTGCGTCGATCCTGGAGAGGAAGACCTCCTGGCCGCCGGCCGCGCGGTCCAATGCACCGGCCGTCGGCCGCTGGCCTTCCGGCCAGGCGGTTTCATCCCAGCCGTGGCCGAGCAGCGGGCCTGCGGCGGATGAATCACCGGCGGCGGATGAACGACCCGCGGCGACGAGCGCCAGCGCCTCCGGCAGCGACCGAGCGTGCGTCAGATCAACCGAGTCCAAGGCGATCCCGGTTTCCGTGACATGAACGTGCGAATCCACGAACCCGGGGGTGATCAGCGCCCCCTGCAGGTCCACCTGCTTCATCCGTGCGTCTGCCAACGACGCCGCGGCGTGCTCGGTGCCGACCCAGGCCACCGTGTCCTGGTCGATCAGCATGGCGGTGGCCAGCGGATCAGCGGCGCTGTAGACGGAACCGTTCCGGTAAAGGGTCGGCGTCATGAGGGGTGAATCCTTTCAAAGAAGCGCAGCCGGCGGCGCATGCCGGCTGGCTGAGGCGGGCCTGTTCAGCGGTTCTATTCAACGGTCTATTCAACGGTCTATTCAACGACGGCGGAATAGGCCACTACACCGCGGCGCACGGCGCCGATCGCGCCGATGCAGAGCCGGACGAACGGTGGGTCCAGCCCGGGTACCTTAGCGATCTGATCGAGCAGGTCAATGACCTGTTTGGCCCAGCGGACGAAGTCCCCGGCGGCGAGTTCGGTGCCTTCCAGCACATCCTGAAGCGGTCGTCCCCGGGCCCACTTATACATCGGCCAGACCAGCCCAAGCTCCGGTTCGCCGGTAAGCGGCAGTTTGTGCGCCTCCTCGACGTCCTCCAGCGCGGACCACTGCCTGACCACGGCATCGACGGCAGTTTCCAGGCCGACGCTGGGCATCCGCGGCCGCAGGCCCCTGTCATCGCGTTTGGCCTGGTAGACCACCGTGCAGACCAGGGTGGCCAGCTCCGCCGCGTCCAGATCGTAGAAGACACCGTCGCGCAGGCACAATGAGACGAGCAGGTCTTTTTCACCGTAGATGCGGCGCAGCCGTTGGCCGTCGGCGCTGGCGCGCAGTCCGCCGTCGGCCATGGGCTCCAAATACCCGTAGCCGGAGAGCACCTCGCAGACCCGGTCAAAGGTCTTGGCGATGGTGTTGGTACGGCCCTGGATCTGCCGCAGCAATCCGTCCGTCTCCCGGCGCAGCGTCCACCAGCGCTCGGACCAGCGCGCATGGCTCTCACGGTCGCTGCAACCATGGCACGGGTGCGCCCGCAGCCGGCGCCGCACCTCGCTGATGGCCCGCTCCTGCCCGGCGCCGACATCGGAGAGGACGAACTCCGGCGCCCGCCCGGGGCCGCCGTGGATGCCGTGGATGCCGTGCGGATGGTCCTGTGAATGCCCGGACGATTCCGTCAGGGCATGGCGTACCGCGGAGCACAGATCACGCCGGTCCTTGGCCAGCTTCACATTGAATACCTTGGGGATGCGGATCCTGGTGACGGGTGTGATGGGCCCGGCCAGATCGTGGATGCTCAGCCGGCGGATCTGCTTTTCCAGGGTCAGAATGGTCGGCCGCGGTTCATGCGAGGACGCGTCGGCGCTGACGACGACGGCGACGCCGGGAGTGCGGCCGCCCGGCACGTCAACCACGTCGCCGGGCCGGAGCCGGTCCAGTGAATCTTCGGCCGCGGACCGGCGCAGGTGGGATTTCCCCCGGGCGGCGGTATTTTCCAGCTCCGTCAGTTCCCGGCGCATCCGGGCATACTCGCCGAAATCCCCGAGGTGGCAGTGCATCGACTCCGCGTAACCGGCGAGGGATTCCTCGCGCGAGCGGACCTGCCGGGCCAGGCCCACGACGGAACGGTCGGCCTGGAACTGCGCAAACGACGATTCCAGGATCTCGCGGGCACGGGGGCGGCCGAACTGGGCGAGCAGATTCATGCTCATGTTGTAGGTGGGACGGAAGCTGGAGTTGAGCGGGTAGGTCCGGCGCGAGGCCAGTCCCGCGACGGCGGCCGGATCGGTGCCGGGCTGCCAGAGCACGACGGCGTGCCCCTCCACATCGATGCCGCGCCGCCCGGCACGGCCGGTCAGCTGGGTGTATTCCCCCGCGGTGATGGCCACATGCGCTTCGCCGTTGAACTTATCGAGCTTTTCCAGTACCACCGACCGCGCCGGCATATTGACACCCAGTGCCAGCGTTTCGGTGGCGAAGACCGCACGGACCAGGCCGTCCGCGAACAGCTGTTCCACCACTTCCTTGAAGGTGGGCAGCATGCCGGCATGATGGGCGGCCAGTCCTCGGACCAGCCCGTCCCGCCAGTTCCAGTACCCGAGCACATCCAGGTCGTCCGCGGGGATCTCCCGGCATGCCTCGTCGACGCGGTGGGCGATTTCGCGTTGTTCGCCCTCGGTGGTCAGCCACAGACCGGCATCTGCGCACTGCTTGACCGCGGCGTCGCAGCCGGCGCGGGAGAAGATGAAGGTGATGGCCGGAAGCAGACCCTGCCGGTCCAGCGCGGTAATGACCTGCGCGCGGCTGGCCTTCCGCACCACCGGGGGCTGCTGCTGGCCGCTGATATCGGATCCGCGCAGATTCCCGCGGTGCTGCCTGGGCCGTCCGGTTCCGTGGGCATAGCGCCCGCGCAGGGAGCCGGCTTCGGAACGGGCGAGCCGGGTCAGTTCGGGGTTCACCTCGAAGGGATCGGCAGCATCGGGACCGGTCGCAGGCCCGTCGGGGAGTTCGCTAAAGGGGGTGTCGGAGGCGAAGAGGTCGACAATGTCGCGGCCCACCATAACGTGTTGCCATAGCGGAACGGGCCGGTGCTCGGTGACAATTACGTCTGTGTCCCCGCGGACGGTGTCCAGCCAGGCGCCGAATTCCTCGGCGTTGGAGACGGTGGCACTCAGCGATGCCAGCTGCACCTCGCTGGGCAGGTGAATGATGACCTCCTCCCAGACGGCGCCGCGGAAACGGTCCGCCAGATAGTGCACCTCGTCCATCACCACATAGGCCAGATCATCCAGCGCCTCGGAGCCGGCATACAGCATGTTGCGCAGCACCTCGGTGGTCATCACTATCACCGGGGCGTCCGGGTTGATGTTGGTGTCCCCGGTCAGCAGCCCGACATTTTCGGCTCCGTATTTCGCCGCCAGATCACCGTACTTCTGATTGCTGAGGGCCTTGATCGGTGTGGTGTAGAACGCCTTGAGCCCGCGCGCCAAAGCCAGATAGATGGCAAACTCGCCCACAATGGTCTTGCCGGATCCGGTCGGTGCCGCCACCAGCACGCCGCGGCCGGCCTCCAGGGCTGCGCAACCCTGCAGCTGGAACTCATCGAGTTCGAACTCAAACGTTTTCTGGAAATCACCCAGTCTGGTCTGTGCCCGTGCGGAACGGGCCTTGGAGTCCTGGTATCTCTGCGCTGGCGAGGACATACTCCTAGCCTACGGTAGCTAAAGCTGTTCCAGATCCGTCAGCGGAGTCCCGCGGTCCGCGGTGCTTTCCGTCTCCGCCACGCGATTGGCGGTTTTCCTGTCCCGCCGCTTGTCGTTGAGAATGCACAGGCCGATGGCGCCGAAGTAGAGCACCAGCAAGGGTGCACCGAGGAAGAACATCGAGAACGCATCCGAGCCCGGCGCTGCCATCGCGGAGACCACCGTGACCGCGAGAATAGTGATCCGCCAGGCCTTCAGCATCGTCCTGCCGCGGATGACTCCCGCCATGTTCACCGCCACCAGCACGACCGGCACCAGGAAGGCAATACCCATAAACAGCATCAGTTGCATGACGAAGGTCAGGTAATCCGTCGCATGGATGATGTTGGACCCACCCTGCGGCGTGAACGAGGTCAGCGCGACGACAATGTTGGGCAGAATCAGCCAGCCGGTCCAAATTCCGGCCAGGAACAGCGGGATTGCCGCGAACATATAGCCCAGCGTGTAGCGGCGTTCCTTGCTGGTCAGGCCTGGCGTGATAAAGGCCCACAACTGGTAGATCCAGACCGGTGAGGAGAAAATCGCGCCGAGAAAGAAGGAGCTTTGGATTTTCAGATCAAATGACGTGGAAACGCCGTCAAAGTTCAGCGAGGCAACCACACCGCGCTGCTTGCTGATCTCCATCAGCGGCTCGGCCACGGCGGTAAACAACCGGTCATACAGAAGCCAGCCGACGACGGCGCCAACCACCAGTGCGATGGCACACTTGAAGAGCCGATTGCGCAGCTCAATCAGGTGGTCCTTGAGCGCCATCCGACCCTCAGGGTTGGATTTGCGCCCCGTCTTCGGGCTCACCGGCCTAGCTAGGACGGATTGCCGGTGCCCGGCGTGCGGCCGTCACCGTTAACCGGGGCGCCCGGCTGAGCGCCTGGCTGGCCGCCTGCCTGTGGGGCGTTGTTGACTATCCTGCCTTCGACCGGCTGATCGGCCGGAGCACCCGCGGTGTTCTCGGTCTTTGAGTCGCTCTTCATTTCCTTGACCTCGGATTTGATGATCCGCATCGACTGGCCGAGGCTGCGGGCCATACCCGGGAGCTTGGGGGCGGCAAAAAGCAGCACAATGACGATGATGATAATGAGAACAACCCAAGGGTTTTCAAATATTTTGCCCACGATACGTCCCTTCCTTTTTGGTACATCCTACGTCTTAAGCTGATTCGATGTCGCGCAAGGATTGGAGCTGCCCGCGCGCGGACCTGCGGGCAACGCGCCGTCGGCGCCGCTCGGACTGCCGTGCGCCCTTGGACGCCGTGTAATCTTCCTTCATTTGCTCCGGCGAAGCAAAGACCGCCCGGCCCGGCGCCGGCCGCGCGATGGTGACCGGACCGCCGTCGTACGTCTCTTCCGCCGTCCGGCGGTACCGCGAGAGCATCTCTGCGGCGTCGTGGAAAGCACCTGCCGTTGCGGAAAAGCCGCGCCAGACCTTGATTCCGAGCAGCAGCAAATACGCCAGAGACAAGGCTCCGAGTGCAATCCAGATAACAATCCATGACCACCAAGGCATGGCTAGAGTCTATCCGGTTCCGGCCCGCGCCCGCGGTCCGGCGCCCCCGCTCCGCGACCGTCGGGCGCGGCCGGATAGCCGGCCAGGGCCTGCGCGAGCCATGCGATGGACGCCTGCCGCAGCTCCTGAGGTTCAAGGACCCGCCCGTTGCCGCCCAGCCGTGCCATCAGCGCCGGAACGGTTTCCGGTCGGCCCACCCTGATCCGCACGGCGGTACGCCCGTCCGGTAGCGCCGCCCGGGCGCTCGCCCCATACGCATCCGCCACCCAGCGGGCGGCGGGGTCCAGGGCAAGCACCACCTCCAGGGCACCGGCATCGGGCCTAAAAGCCCCGGGCCTAAAAGCCCCCGGCCTAAACGCCCCCGGCCCAAAAACGCCGGGCGGGAACGCCGCCTCGGGCCACGGATCCCGGACCGCGGCAGGCCCGGGGGTGACTGCCGCGGCCCGGATCCCGTCCATCCGGAAATTGCGCAGGCCGCCGGCCAATGTGCACCAGGCTTCGACGTACCAGTCCGAATCGAGGGAATAGATGTGCAACGGTTCGATCACCCGCTCCGTGACTTCGTCCCGGCCGCGGACAAAATAGCTGATCCGCACCCGGGATTTCCCGGAGACCGCCCGCTGCAGAACGGCCAGCGTCTCCAGCGAGGTCTCCGGAGCTATCCGGGCCTGAACGACGTCGGCCAGCCAGGCATCCGAACCGGCTGCTTTGCGGACGCTTTCGAGCACCGCGCGCAGCGTGTCCTTGCCCGCCGCGTCCGGGAGCGACTGCAGGGATCCCAGCCCCACCAAAAGCGCACAGGCCTCCTCCTGGGTCAGCCGCAGCGGCTTGGCCAGTTCGTCGGCGTCACGAATGAACACCACGCCCTCGTCCCACTGGACATCAATGAGCTCCCCGTGCTGGTAGCCCGGGAGGCCGCAGACGGAGAGCAGCGCCAGATCCTCGTCGAGCTGTTGGCGGCTGATGCCGAATTCGTCGGCCACCGCGGCGGCCTCAATGCCGGAATTCTGCACCAGATACGGCACCAGATCGAGCAGCCGGCGCAATCGGTCTTCGCCGGTTGGTTTGTGCCGGGCCGGTGTCAGAGGAACGGAAAAGTCCGCCCGTGGCGGCCGCTCCCCGGCCGCCATTGCTGCACCGTTAAGACGGCGCAGTACCGCATCCTGCAGCGAGGCAGGAGCAAGCACGACGACAGCGGCACCCATCGCGGCCAGGTCGTCAGCCAGCAGTTCCGGCTCCCGGTAGGGCACGGTGAGGGTGTCCCAGCCCGGGCGGGTCGCCGGACCGGTCTGCCGGGCCAGTTCCCGGAGCAGCTGGCCCCGGCCGGAGGGAACCTCGAGCACCGCTTCGCTCTGCGGACCGGTGCCCAGCGCGTCAAGGGCGCCGGCCATGTCGTAATCCGCCGGTGGGAGAAAGGCAGTCCTCGTGTCGATGGTGACCTCGGAGGTAATCCTTGAGAGCCGGTAGAGCCGCTGCTCTCCCCGGCTCACGTCCTTGCCGCTCAGGTACCACTGGCCGTACTTATTGCCCAGCCCCCACGGTTCGACGTGCCGCGGTGAAGCGGCAACATCCTGGGACCTTCGGTATGTGAACGTGACCGGTCGATGATGGAGCAGGGCTTCCCACAACGCGTCAAAAGCTGGCTCTCTGGTACGGATCCGCGATTCCATCAGCGGCCCCGAGCTGGCCGCTTCCGTTCCGGCGGCCGTCTCCAGTTTGCGCAGGGCGCGCGCGGCGGCCGAGCCGAGCGAAGCCTGCTCCCAGACTCGGGCGGCCAGTGAGAGCACGGCCAGGCCCTCGGGCTCCAGCCGGATCTCGGGCAGCCGGTAGTCTTCGGGCCGGATCAAATACTTCCAGGAATTCTCATCCTCGGCATACTGATCCCGCACGGTGCTGATGGGAATGCTGAGGTTCTTGAGGTGCGCCTTGTCGCGTTCAAACATCCGGCCGAAGGCGTCGTCGGACGCCTTCGGATCATAGCCCTGGATCCTTGTCCGGAGAAACTCACGGCTGCGCCCGTATTGGGAGCCAAGCAGCGCTATGACCAGGTTCATCAGGCGTTCAGTGGAGGAAGCAGACACAATCGCCAGAGTACTAGAGATGGCAGGCCGGCCGGTCCACGCGGGGTCGGCACAGGCGCCAAAATCCGGTACTTCATGAAAGAACGGTGCCCCGGGTATCCCCCGAACACCGCTCTTTTGGCTCCTGCTGTCAGGGCGGCGCCGAACTTACGGCCACGGTGCCTAGGCGCGCAGACCGACCAGATCCACCACGAAGATCAGCGCCTCGTTGGGGCCGATGGCGCCGCCGGCGCCACGCTCGCCGTAGGCAAGGGCGGCGGGGATTTCCAGCCGGCGGCGGCCGCCGACTTTCATGCCGAGCAGACCCCGGTCCCAGCCCTGAATCACCTGGCCCACGCCGACCTTGAAATCCAGCGGTGCACCGCGGCCCCAGGACGAGTCAAACTCCTCACCGGTGGAAAAGGCCACGCCGACGTAGTGGGCCGACACGGTGTTGCCCGACGCCGCCTCGGGACCGGAACCGTCAATCAGGTCCTCGATCAGCAGGTCCGCCGGGACCTCGTGATCGGGGAAATCGATTTCCGGTTTCTGCCGGTCATACTCGCGCTGTCCAAAAGACATGTTGCTCCTCAGGTTCGGTGCTGTGGAAGGTGGGTGTTATGGATGAATGGTGCGGACGTGACTTGACTTACTGGATGCCGAGAATGTCGACCACAAACACAAGGTCGCCGTCGGGCTGGCCCGCAGTTGGTGCCGGGTAGCCCAGTGCCTTGGGGATAACCAGCAGCACGCGCGATCCGACGGTCTTCCCGGTCAGACCCTGCGTCCAGCCCTGAATGACCTGATTAAGTGCGAAGGTGGCCGTCTGGCCGCGCTCAAAGCTGGAATCAAAGGTCTTCCCGTCCTTGTACGTCACCCCGACATAGTTGGCCACAATGGTGTCGGTCGCTTTTACTTCCTGTCCCTTGCCCTTGATCAGGTCCTGCGAGACGAGGGTCGTGGACGCCGGCGTGGAAGGGATGCTGATCTGCGGAACGCCCTTGTCATCGTCCTTGACCGTCGGCAGTCCTGCGGGCGGAGTGACGGTGTCGCCTTCCGGCTTGGCGAGCGGCTTGGTGACGTCCTTGGCGGATTCAATGTGGTAAATAACCAGCTGCGCGGGGGCAGCCGGTTGCGACGGCGCGGCTGTGCTGCCGGCCACGGCAGGAGTGGACGGCACTCCATAAGCGATGTCCGAGCCAATCTTGGCACCGACAAAGGTCGCGTAGATCAGCGGATACTGCTGCTTGAACTTGGCATCGACCACATAAGACTGGCCCTCGGGTTCGGCATAGGAATCGCCCAAAGCGGTGCCGTCGTCAGCGTTGAAGGCAGCCAGCCGCAGGACCATGGACTGGCCATCGGCGACCGTGGCGCCGTCGCCCTCGGAAACGATTTTGATGGACTGGTCGGTGATCTTCAGAGGCTTGGCAAAGTCGACGGTGGGGGCCTTACCGTCCGCACCCTTCGTCACCTTGACCGAGTCGAGCGTCTCGGCGTGGGCGGGCGGGATGCTGACCGACGCCGACGACGACGACGACGCGGCGTCCGTGGAGCTGGCGGCGCCGCAGCCGGTCAGCAGCAGCAGCGCGGGGAGGAGTATTGCGAGAATTCGGCGCACAGAAACACTTTCGTCGATGGCATGGGGGGCCCGGCGCGCCACAAAGCGCACGAACCACTCACAGTTTAGCCTTCGAGCCTGAGAATTTCCTTGAGGCGCCCGAGGACGGCTCAGTCGATGGACCTGATCAGGGCATCGACCCGTTCATCGGTGTTGGCGAAAGGGTCCTTGCAGAGCACCGTCTGATGGGAGCGGTCGTTAAGTTTCAGGTGCACCCAATCGACGGTGTAGTCGCGCCCCGCTTCCTGCGCCTTGCGGACAAAATCGCCGCGCAGTTTGGCTCGGGTGCCCTGCGGCGGAGTGTCCACCGCTGACTTCACCTCGGCCTCGGTCACCACCCGGGCAGCCGAGCCACGCGCACGGAGGATATTGAACAGGCCCCGGGTCGGCGAGATATCGTGGTAGGTCAGATCCAGCTGCGCAATCCGGGGCGAATTGAGCTCCAGCGAGTTGCGGGCCCGGTAGCCGTCCAGCAGCTTCTTCTTAATGGCCCAGTCGATTTCGGTGTCGATGCCGCGGTAGTCCTGGGACTCAATCGCGTCCAGCGTCCGGCCCCAGAGGTCCATGATCCGGGGAACGTACTCGTTGTGCGCGCCTTCGCGGGCCACAAAGGCGGTGACGGCGCCGAAAAACTCGCGCTGGATCGCCAGCGCCGACAGTTCACGTCCATTGGCCATTTTAACCGGCTGCCGTCCGGTCAGGTCATGGGAGATCTCACGGATGCTGCGGATCGGGTTCTCCATCCGCAGATCGCGCATAATGACGCCCTTCTCCACCATCCGCAAAATCAGATCCACCGTGCCCACCTTGAGCATGGTGGTCGTCTCGGACATATTGGAATCGCCCACGATCACATGCAGCCGCCGGTAAAACTCTGCATCCGCATGCGGCTCATCCCTGGTGTTGATGATAGGGCGCGAACGCGTCGTGGCCGACGAGACGCCCTCCCAGATATGGTCGGCGCGCTGGGAAAACGCGTAGGCGGCACCGCCTTGGGCGGGCAGCACCTTGCCGGCTCCGGCGATCAGCTGCCGGGTGACCAGAAACGGAATCAGAATCTCCGCCAGCCGGGTGAATTCGCCGCGCCGCGGGATAAGGTAATTCTCGTGGCTGCCGTAGGAATTTCCGGCAGAGTCCGTGTTGTTTTTGAAAAGGAAGACCTTGCCGCCGAAGCCTTCCTGCTGCAGTCTGTTCTGCGCCTCCTGCACCAGATCGTCCAGAATCAGCGTCCCGGCCTGGTCCTGGGCGATCAGTTCGGCAATATCGTCGCACTCGGCCGTGGCGTACTCGGGGTGGGAACCCACATCCAGATACAGCCGGGAACCGTTGGTCAGGAAAACGTTGGACGATCTGCCCCAGCTGACCACCTTACGGAACAGATAGCGCGCGATCTCCTCCGGTGACAGCGGACGGGAGTCCGGGCTTGAATACGCAATCCCGAATTCGGTTTCAATACCAAAGATGCGCTTATCCATGCTCAGCGCACCCCCTTTCCCGCGAGAATGTCCGCCACGTCCTGTTCGCGGAGGCGCCGGAAGGCCCGACGCACCCCCAGATTTGTTTCCGAATCCCTGTCCAGTACTGCCGCCTCCAGATTCTCTGCCCCCGGTCCCGGCACCGCGTCGGCGGCCCGGCCCGAGGCCAGCGAGCCAACGGCGAGCCGGATGGAGTCGGCAAAGTCAGCGCCGGCGCTCCAACCGGTCGCCACCGCGTCCTGGACCGCTTCGGCCTGGCCGCCCATTGCCACGAATCCATGGGCATCGGCGATCGAACCGTCAAAAGTCAGCCGGTACAGATGGTCCTCCTCCTGGCGGCGGCCCACTTCGGCCACTGCCAGCTCCACCTCGAACGGCTTCTGCTCGGCGGTGAAAACGGCGCCAAGGCTTTGGGCGTAAACGCTGGCCAGTCCCCTGGCCGTCACATCCTCGCGATCGTAGGAATAACCCCTGACGTCGGCATAACGCACCCCTGCCTGCCGCAGGCTCTCAAACTCGTTGTACTTCCCGACTGCGGCGAACGCAATCTTGTCGTAGATCTCGCCGATCTTATGCAGCGACGGTGACGGATTCTCCGCGACCAGCGCGATTCCCTCCGCGCAGCTGATGACCACGACGGAGCGCCCGCGGGCGATCCCCTTTCGGGCAAAATCGGCCCGGTCCTTCATCATTTGTTCCGGTGAGACGTAGAACTGCTGCGTCATTTCAGGCCTCCCGTGCCAGTGCGGTCCGCGTGGCGACGACGGTCTCCACTATTGCGCCGAGTTCACGTTCGCTCACCTTGCGGGCACCGGTGCGCGTGACGGTGTACACGATCGGCCACAGCCGCCGGACAATGTCCGGACCGCCGGTGGCGGAATCGTCGTCGGAGGCATCGTAGAGGGATTCAACGGCCACCCGCACCGCGTCGGATTCACTGAGGTAGGGTTTCCAGAGTTTCTTCAGGGCCCCGCGCGCAAAGACCGAGCCGGAGCCGACGCTGTGATGTTCCAGCTCCTCGTATCGGCCACCGGTCACATCGTAGGAAAACAGCCGCCCCAAGGAGCGGCTGGTATCGAACCCGGCAAAGAGCGGGATCACCGCAAGACCCTGCAGCGCCATGGGCAGGTTGGCCCGGATCATGGCACCAAGTCGGTTGGCCTTGCCCTCCAGGCTCAGCAGCGTCCCCTCGATCTTCTCGTAGTGTTCAAGTTCGACCTGGAACAGCCGGGTGATGTCGATGGCAATGCCGGCGGTGCCGGCGATGCCCAGCACCGAATACTGGTCAGCCGGAAAAACTTTTTCGATGTGCCGGCTCGCGATCATGGTGCCCATCGTGGCCCTGCGGTCCCCGGCCATCAGCACCCCGCCGGCGAACGAAAGCGCGACGATGGTGGTCGCATGCGGCACGGCCGGCAGTGAAGCGGCCGGAATGGCCCTGCCGTAGGGGAGCAGATCGGGTCGCGATTGGGCCAGATGCTCGCTGAAGGACGACGTCGCCTCGGCGGCTACGCGCCCGGCCATGGACTCGTATGCCAGATTGCCCATGGGTGTCCTACTGCCCGCCCTTTTGGACGAAGCCGCGGACAAATTCTTCGGCATTCGATTCCAGTACGCCGTCGATTTCGTCCAGCAGATCGTCCAGCCCCTCAGTGGCGGCAGTGGACTGTGCGGCCGCCGACGGTACGGGTGCCTCCGGCACCTCGTCCTCTTCGGTGCGACCCGCTGTGTTTTTTTGTTCCTGACCGGCCATCGTGATCCCCTTTCAAATCTTCGTCCTTCACTCATCCTGCCACGAACTGTCCAGACCACGCTGTCTGCCTGTGCCCGGATTTCCATGCTGCACTAGTTCCGCTGCACTAGTTCCGCTGCACTAGAGGGTATTTTCGTTGGTTCGTCGGGGTTGTGCTGCGGTCCGTGTTCGTGTTTGCTCAGGCGTTGCCGGTAGTTGTTGAGGTCGCTGCGGTTGTATTTCCGGGGTGGTGCACTGCGGTTTCGTGACGGCGCCGTTTGCCATCGACTACTACACGCGCCGGCGGTTGCTGGCGGGCGTGGACGATATCGGGCTGACGCTGCGCCACGAAGCGGACATCACCGGGACATCACCGGGACATCCCCGCCTTCGAAGCCACGCGGCCGGCGACTCTGCCCGTGCGGACGCTAAGCCCGGCCTTGTAACAGCTTTCGCCGCAGGATTTCCGGGTTATTGACCGTATCCGACATCCGCCTCACGACCCGCAGTCCCCTAGCCCGGATCCGATCTTCGCGGATCTCCTCCTTCCGCAGAGCATCCGACGGCAGGTCTCCGGCCAGGTCTGCGGGCTCTACACCGCCGATGCAACCACCTGGACCTAAACCCCCGACAAACCAACGAAAATGCCCACTAGTCCCGGGTGCTGGGATTCACGGCCGCTGGGTTACCGCGGTGCGTCGAGCAGCTCGGCGAGGAAATCGGCGGCGTCCCGGTGCCGCTCGAACAGCCCGCCCGTCAACGCGCGGGTACCGCGCAGCGGTTCCCGGGTGGGCACCCGCTGCAGCCGGCGTTGGCCGGGAAGCTCGAAGATCACCGAATCCCAGCTGGCACCGATGATGTTCTTGCCATAGCGTTGGATGCACTGGCCGCGGAAGTACGCCCTGGTGTCCTCGGGCGGCTGCATCACGGCGCGGACGATGTCCGCCTCCGGTACCAACCGGTCCAGCCTTCCGCGGGAGAGCAGCCGGTAATAGAGTCCCTTTTCGGGGCGCACGTCTGACCACTGCAGGTCGATCAGCGCCAGGCGGGGGTCATCCCAATCCAGCGAGTCCCGGTCGCGGTACTGCTGCAGCAACGACAGCTTGGCCGCCCATTCCACCGACCGCGCGGCCGCCGCCGGGCCTTCGTCGAGCTGGCTTAGAACGTTCTCCCAGCGCCGCAGCACCTGGTCCGTGTGGCCGTCGCCGCCGTCGCCCGACGCTCCCGTTTGTGCCGCGTGCCGTTGCGCCGCCTCAAGATACATCCACTGAACGTCCAGGGCCGTGACCCGCCGTCCGTCGGACAACCCGATCAAGGCATTCATCGCCGTGTCGTGGCTGACCCGGCGCAGTGACTCCACCGGCCGCTGGATCTGAACCGCCGGTGCGGTGCCGTGCTCGATCATGTCCAGAACCAGTGCCGTGGTGCCGAATTTCAGGAAATTGGAGATCTGGCTTAGATTTGCGTCCCCGATGATCACATGCAACCGGCGGTATTTTTCCGCCGTCGCGTGTGGTTCGTCACGGGTGTTGATGATCGGCCGTCGGATCGTGGTTTCCAGGCCCACCTCCGCCTCAAAGAAATCCGCGCGCTGGCTGAGCTGGAAGCCCGTGCCGGTACCGTCCTGTCCCAGTCCCACCCGTCCGGCGCCGCAGATCAGCGCCCGGGTGACAAAGAACGGGGTGAGCCCGGAGACGATATGGCCAAACGGAACCGCCCGCGGCATCAGGTAATTTTCGTGGCTGCCGTATGAGACGGATTTATTGTCGGTGTTGTTTTTGTACAGGTTCACCGCCGGCAGCCCCGGGGTGCCCGCGATCTGCCGCACCGCTGCCAGCGCCACAAGGTCCCCGGCCGCGTCCCAGACCACCGCATCACGGGGGTTGGTGACCTCCGGGCTGGAATACTCCGGATGTGCGTGGTCCACGTAGAGCCGGGCGCCGTTGCCTAGGACCATGTTCATCATCAGCGGGCCCGCTTCGCGCGCGCCGTCGCGATCCGGATCCGGCTCGCCATTTTCCAATGCGATCTGGGCGGCCGTCAGCTCTTCGGGCTGGTCCGTCAGCTGGGACGGATGCGCCAGCTGACGCGGCACCGACCAGCCGCGCGCATCAGCCAGCGGATCCTCATCGGTATAGTCCCAGCGTGCCTCGCTGCCGCCGGCGGCCCGCTCACCGGTCAACAGGGCATACGCATGCACTACCTGACTGGAGAGCCAGGTGGCATTACTCCCGGGTGCCGCCGGCGCGTGGATCCCGTATTCGGTCTCCGCGCCCATCACCCGGACGACCGTCACAGATACTGCCCGGTGTTCGGCATTGTCTCAAGTGTCTTGCCGGGCTCCTGACCTGCCTTCCCCTGGACAATGGTGCGGATGTAGGTGATCCGTTCGCCCTTCTTGCCGGAAATCCGTGCCCAGTCATCAGGGTTCGTGGTGTTCGGCATGTCCTCGTGTTCGCGGAACTCATCGACCACGGCGCGGAGCAGATGATCGATCCGGATGCCCCGCTCCCCCGTTGTCAGCAGATCCTTAATGGCATATTTCTTGGCCCGGTCCACCACATTCTGGATCACTGCCCCGGAGTTGAAATCCTTGAAATAGAGCATTTCCGTATCCCCATTGGCATACGTCACCTCAAGATACTCATTGGACTTCTCGGTGGAATACATCGCCTCCACCGTCCGCTGGATCATGGCCGTCACCGTCGCCGGCAGGTCCCCGCCATTGGCGGCCACATCATGGGGGTGGAAAGGCAGGTCAACCGTGATGTACTTGGCAAAAATATCCGCCGCCGCTTCAACGTCCGGGCGCTGAATCTTCACCTTGACGTCCAACCGGCCCGGCCGCAGGATCGCCGGATCGATCATGTCTTCGCGGTTGGACGCACCGATGACGATAACGTTGTCCAGCCGTTCCACCCCGTCGATCTCACTGAGCAGCTGCGGCACGATCGTCGTCTCCACATCGGAGGAGATGCCCGTGCCGCGGGTGCGGAAGAGTGAGTCCATCTCGTCGAAGAAGACGACGACGGCGCTGCCGTCGGAGGCCTTCTCGCGGGCCCGGCTGAAGATCATCCGGATCTGCCGCTCGGTCTCCCCGACATACTTGTCCAGCAGCTCAGGACCCTTGATATTGAGGAAATAGCTCTTCTGGTTCTTGGACCCGGAACGCTCCGCCGCCCGGGCCGCCAATGAATTGGCCACGGCCTTCGCGATCAGGGTCTTTCCACAGCCGGGAGGGCCGTAAAGCAGTATCCCCTTGGGTGGCTTCAGCCCGTGCTCGCGGTACAGGTCCGGATGCAGGAACGGAAGTTCCACCGCATCCCGGATCTGCTCGATCTGCGGTCCCAGGCCGCCGATGTCCTGGTAGGAAATGTCCGGTACTTCCTCCAGGATGAGGTTCTCCACCTCGGAACGGGGCACCTTCTCCAGCGCGTAGCCCGTCCGGGTGTCCACTGACAGTGCGTCCCCGACGCGGAGCTTCTCGGTCTGCAAGGCGCCGGAGAGCCGGATCACGCGTTCGTCGTCGGACCTTCCGATCACCAGTGCGCGGTCCGTATCCAGCAGCTCCTTGACCGTGACGAGCTCGCCGACCCGGTCAAAGCCCAGCGCCGCCACCACGGTCAGTGACTCATTAAGCAGCACCTCCTGACCCACGCTCAGCGAGCGGACATTCACCAGCGGGCTAAGCCCGACGCGCATCTTCCGACCGGAGTTGAACACGTCAACGCTCTCCTCCGTCTGGGCGACACCGGTAGACCCGGAGCCGGGCTGCCGAAGTGTGTTGATCTGCACCAGCGTGCCAAAACTGTAAGGGGCCTGACCGTCTTTTTCCAGCGCGCTCCTAAGCTTGACGATCTCGGTCTTGGCGGTCTCCAACATCGTGACCAGACGCGAATTGTTCCCGGAAACCGCGGCCAGCTGCCGGTCCAGATTGCGCAGCTTATCCCGCAGCACGTTGAACTGGCGCTCCACCGCTGCCTGCTGCTGCATGTGCAGATCCGGTGTCTGAGGAGCACCTGCGTTCGTCGGTTCGCCCACGGTGTCAAGTCCTTCCGTTAGGAGGCAAAGCCTCTTCCCTGGCGTGCCATCGGCCCGTATCTAAGACCCTAGCCTTGTTTCCCGTTTTCGACCGCAATCGTGTCGTCGTCGTGTCCGATTTCAACGTCCGGTGCGGCAGAAGTGTTTCCCGGTGTCGCTCCGCCCGGAACCGTGGACGTCGCCTCCCGGGCCGCCCGGCGCAGTTTCTTGGCCGAAACGGCCCGCTCACCCACGTTCGCAGGAGTCCAGGCGTTCAGGTCTTCGGCACTGAACTCGGTTTTTGAGGGCCGCCGCTTCGGCGTCAGTCCCGTGACGCCGTCGGCGAGCCTGCGGGTAATCAGCAGGAATCCGGTATGGGCGACCATCCGATGATCGGGTCGGACGGCCAGACCTTCCAGATGCCAGCCGCGGACCATGGACTCCCATGCGTCCGGCTCGGTAAACCGGCCGTCGGCCCGGATGGCCTCCGCCGTGCGGGACAGCTGGGTCACGGTGGCCACATAGTTGATCCAGACTCCGCCGGGCGCCAGCACCGTAGCGACCGCGTCGATGCACTCCCATGGCGCCAGCATGTCCAGCACCACGCGGTCGATACTGCCGGCTGCTTCCTGCCGGACCACCTCATCCTGGAAATCGCCGAGCGAAATTTTCCAGGCCGGATGTGCACCGCCGAAAATGGTTTCCACGTTTCCGCGGGCGATGTCGGCGAATTCTTCCCGGCGTTCGAAGGAGTGCAGGTAGCCGCCATCGCCCACCGCACGCAACAGCGAGATGGACAGTGCGCCGGAACCGACGCCGGCTTCGACCACGCGGGCCCCCGGATAAATGTCCGCCATCGTAATGATCTGCCCGGCATCCTTGGGATAGACAACGGCTGCGCCACGCGGCATCGACAATACGAAGTCCGAGAGCAGCGGCCGCAGGGTCTGGTACAGCTGGCCGACGTTGTTCGTCACCACCGAGCCCTCAGGCAAACCGATCACTTCATCATGATTCAGGAAGCCCTTGTGGGTGTGATATGCCGATCCTTCGGTGAGCGTAATGGTGTTCATCCGGCCGCGCTCGTCCGTCAGCTGCACCCGCTCTCCGGCCCGGAACGGTCCGCGCCGGGCCGCGGAACCATGCGGTTCGACCCGGGGGCCGGGGAACGGCTTGGCATGGATCTGGCTCATACTTGAAGGTCCTCACTGAAGAAAGTTATACGCAAAATTCCTGTGCGCAACGCCGGCCCATTGTCAGGTGGCCTTCTGTCCCGCGGTCGGGCCATCAGCTGGTTACCCGGGGATCGGGTTTGCCCGTGATGGCGGCGACCACTACCGCCTGGCTGAGCACTCCTGTGACCTGACCGCGTTGATCGATCACCGCGTATTCGCCGCCGGCCAGCTGGGCCAGATACTGCACCAGTTCCTGTCCCGATGCCGACTGCGGCACATAGGCGCCCGCAGCGAGAGTCCTGGCCACCGCCGTGGCCGGTGTGCCGGCTGCAACGGTGCCCGGAACGGTGGCCAGCACGTTTTGGTCCACAATCGCCGACGGCCTGCCCTCGGGAGTGCACAGCACAATGGACAGCTGGGGATTGGAAGCGCGCACGGCCAGCACCTGAGCGACCGAGGATCCCTCCGGCATGCCGACGGCCCGGTCGCTGAGCCGGCCGGCGCTTATCGCCGGCAGCCGCAGCCGCATCCGGGCATTGGCGATCGCGCCGCTGGCGCCGAGCCAGAGGAAGCCCGCGATGAACACCATCACCAGAATATTGGTGCTGCTTGGCTCGCCGCCGTTAAGCAACGGTATGCCGATGACGGCGAGCACCAGCAGGACCACGATCACCCGACCGGACCAGCCCGCCGCCACCGTGCCCTTTTCCTGGCTTCCGGTGGCCTTCCAGACGATCGACTCGACCAGCCGGCCGCCGTCGAGCGGTAACCCGGGCAGCACATTAAACGCGCCGATCAGCAGATTGGCCCACACAAAGATATTGACCAGCGTGCTCAGTACCGCCGCCTGCAGGGTCTGCGGTGCGGCCAGATTGTTCAACAGCAACCAGCCCAGCCCTGCCAGCGCGATGTTGGCCACCGGTCCGGCGAAGGCCACCAGCAGCGAACGGCCCGGAGTGGCGGTGAAATTCTCAAACTGGGTGTGGCCGCCCCAGAGGTTCAGCACGATCTTCTGCGTCGGCCAGTGGTACAGCTTGGCCATCAGTGCGTGCGCAAGCTCGTGCACGAGCACCGAGAACAGCAGCAACAGGGCGTAAATGAACGCCACACCATACGCTCCCGCACCCAGGCCCGGATAGCCCTGCGCCAACTGCGGCCCGAACAGGAACACGGTGACCGCCGCAATCAGAAACCAGGAGTACGCCAGCACAATCGGGATGCCCGCAATCCTGCCCAGCGGAATACCCTCGCGCACCAGTTTGGTGCCGGCCGCAGGCGCACTCATTCGGCGTTACCGGCGCCGGCCGCCCGGACCGACCCGGCCGACCGGGCCGCTCCGGCGGCGAGCTGAACGGCCCGGTCACCGACCAACGCACGCAGGTCAACCACGGTACGCCCGGTCAGCGACGCCCAGGTGGTCCGGCCGGAGTCCTCGGGCAGCGGCACAGTGTGTGGAATCGCCAGCGTTACCACGCCCGACGCCTGTGCGGACGCGACACCGGGTACGGAGTCCTCCAGTGCCACGCACTCGTGGATGCTCAGCTGGGGATCCAGCACCCGCAGCCGCTGGATTGCCCTCAGATACGGTTCCGGATGCGGCTTACCGTACGTGACCGCGTCGCCGGTGACCATAAATTCGAAATATTCATGCGGCAGGCTGGTGACAACTTCGGTCGCGAGCGGGCCCTCGCTCATCGTCACCAGCGCACAGCGCACACCGGCTTCGAACAGTCCATGCAGCAGTTCCCGTGCACCCGGCCGCCAGGGAATTTCCTGCCGCACCTGCCGGATCACCTCGGCGGTGAGATGATCGATGATCTGACGGATTTCCATCCGGACCCCGGCCCGCTGGAGCACACCCGCGGAGTGCACCAGCGACTGGCCCACCATGGCCATGGCCTGATCATGGCTCCACGTACCACCATGGGCATGGACCAGGGCGTATTCGGCGCCGATCCAATACGGCTCGGTGTCCACCAACGTGCCGTCCATATCCCAGAGCGCCGCCTTGAGGGTCGCCGGCCGGGGCACCTGCCCGGCCGCGCCGGACACCCCCTGGGCTCTGGACTGAACGCTGGAAACCGCCGAAGAATACATGGATCCAGTCTACGGGGCCATGCGCACAGTCATTGGCGTCTATGCTCTGCGCGAATCTTCACCAGGTCAGGCCGACCGGGCGCCGCTAAGCTCTTAGCCGTAATCCATGTCGGTCAAGTCCCTGCCGTCGTAGGGTGGAGGCGTGATGAGTTATGACGAAGGCGCCACGTCTCCCGTGAGCCGGCTGATCGATTCCGTGCCCGACGGCGAACGGGTCACGGTCATGCTCGCGGCATTTGAAGGCTGGAACGACGCCGGCGAGGCCGCCAGCGACAGCCTCAAGTACCTGCACCGCCTGTGGGGCGCCAAGAAAGTGGCCACGCTGAATCCGGATGAGTATTACGACTTCCAGTTCACCCGACCCTCGGTGCGGCGCAATGCCGCCGGAGCGCGCAGGATCAAATGGCCCACCACGAAGCTCACCAAGGCCTCCGTGCCGGGATCAAACGTGGACGTCGTCTTCGTGCACGGCATCGAACCGTCGTACCGCTGGCGTGCCTATACAGCCGAACTGCTGGCCCACGCCGCCGGGCTGAACGTGAACTATGTCGTGCTGGTCGGCGCACTGCTGGCTGATGTACCGCACAGCCGGCCCATTCCCGTCACCACCACCAGCGACGACGACGAGCTGCGGACCCGCCTGAATCTTGAATCCTCGCAGTATGAAGGCCCCATCGGCATTGTCGGAGTGCTCAGCGAACTCGCCCTGCTCGCGGGTCTGCCCACGGTCTCTTTGTGGGCCGCGGTGCCGCACTACGTTGCCCAGGCGCCGTCGCCAAAGGCGCAGCTGGCCCTGCTGAACCAGATCGAGGACCTGCTGCAGGTTTCCGTTGACACGCAGGAAATGGCGGAGGAATCCCAGGCCTGGGAACGGGGCGTGGATGAGCTGGCCACCGAGGACCCGGAGATCGCCGCCTACGTCCGCCAGCTGGAGGAGGCCAAGGATACCGCGGAACTGCCGGAGGCCAGCGGCGAATCCATCGCCCGCGAATTCGAGCGTTATCTCAAACGACGAGGCAAGGAGATGCCCTAAGGCCGGTCGGCGACGACGCCGGGCAGCGACTCGAGCGCGTCGGGCGCCTCGGGCAAGGAGATGCCCTAGGTCTGGTCGGTGACGACGCCGAGCAGCGCCTCGAGCGCGTCGGTAATAACCGCGGCGTCCAGCTCGCCGTGCGGATCCGCCGTTTCTGCCCGGGCAGCCGATTGAGAGGCCGCCCACCGGTCCACGGCGGCCAGCGCCCGCGGGGCATCCAGATCGGCGGCCAGTGCCGCCCGCAGCTCGGGAACCAACGCTGCTGCGGAGCCCGGATGTGTCTGCGTCAGCGCCAGCCGCCAGCGCTGCAGCCGTTCCTGGGCCTGCTCCAGGAGCTCATCCGTCCAAAACCAGTCGGTACGGTAGTGATGGGCCAGAATGGCCAGCCGGATAGCGGCAGGGTCCACACCGTCGGCGCGCAGCCTGGAGACCAGAACGAGATTTCCCTTGGACTTGCTCATCTTCTCGCCGTCCAGCCCCACCATGCCCGTATGCACATAGTGCCGTGCCATTTCAATCCCGCTGAGTGCATAGGCATGACCGGCCCCCATTTCATGGTGCGGGAAGACCAGATCGGAACCGCCGCCCTGGACGGTGAACGGAGCCGGCAGGAAACGCTGGGCAATAACCGTACATTCGATATGCCAGCCCGGCCGCCCCGCGCCCAGGCCCGCGCCGTCCCAGCTGGGCTCACCCTGGCGGGCCACCCGCCACAGCAACGGATCCAGTGCGTTGCGCTTGCCCGCACGGTCCGGGTCTCCCCCGCGCTCGCCAAAGAGTGGCAACATCTCCTGCGGCGTCAGTCCGCTGATCTGTCCCAGCCACCACGCGCCGTCGTCGGCCGCCCTAACCGCAGTTTCGGCGTCGTCGGCCGGCACGGAAGCGGCCTCGACGGAGAAGTAGATATCGCCGGACGGCTCCGCATCCGAGCCCGGCACCGGATAGGCCAGACCCGCGGCCACAAGCTTTTCAATCTGCGGAACAACCCACGCAATGGATTCCACGGCGCCGATGTAGTGATCCGGCGCCACAACGTTGAGCGCTTCCATATCCGCACGGAACAGATCCGTCTGTTCGATCGCCAGCTCGCGCCAGTCCACGCCATCGCGGACCGCGCGCTCCAGCAACGGGTCGTCCACGTCCGTCACATTCTGTACATAGCTGACACTCTTGCCCGCATCACGCCAGACACGGTTCAGCAGATCGAAGGCAACATACGTGGCGGCATGACCAATATGCGTCGCATCATAGGGAGTGATGCCGCAGACATACATACTGGCCGAATCCTGGTCGGGCAGCGGGCGAACCGCGCCTGCTGGGGTTTCGTGCAGACTGACAGCGGGCATCGTTCCGGCGACCTGGGGAACGGGACGGGAATTCCAAGACTTCACTGCCCCAGCCTACTGGCCGGGAGTGATCACACCGAACCCGAGCAGTAGGAACAGCAATAGGCCCAGGGCGATTCGGTACCAGACAAAGATCCGGAAGCTCTTCGTCGAGATGTATTTCAGGAACCAGCCAATGATCAGATACCCGACCACAAAAGCGATGACCGTGGCCAACACCGTTTCACCGATCCCGAAAGGTCCTTGCGCGCCTTCGTGTTTGGCGAAGATCTTATACAACTCGTAGAAACCACTGCCAAAAACCGCGGGAATGGCCAGCAGGAAGGAGTACCGGGCGGCCGCTTCCCTGGTGTAGCCCATCAGCAGACCGGCCGTGATGGTGCCTCCGGAACGGGACACACCGGGGATCAGCGCCAGCGCCTGGGCGAAACCGAAGATGACGCCGTGTTTCACGCTCAGATCCTTCAGATCGCGTTCCTGCTTCGCGACCGCGTCCGCAACTGCCAGGATCAGGCCGAAAACGATCAACGTCGTCGCCACGATCCACAGATTCCGCAGCGACGATTCAATCGCGTTCTGGAACAAAATACCCAGGACCACAATCGGCACGCTGCCGACAATCACCAGCCAGCCCATCCGCGCATCCGGGTCATTCCGCGGCACCCGGCCGCGCAGGGCGCCGAACCACGCCCTGACGATCCGGACGATGTCCCGCCGGAAAAACACGATCACGGCGGTCTCCGTGCCCAGTTGACTGACTGCGGTAAATGCGGCACCGGGATCCGTACCGGTCGGTAGGAACTTCCCGACGACGAACAAATGTGCGCTTGAGGAGATGGGAAGGAATTCGGTCAGGCCCTGTACCAGGCCGAGGAAGGCAGCTTCAAACCAGTTCACCTTCCGACCTTAGGGCACAAACTGTAAGGTCATCGCCGCAACGCACGGCAACGCACAAAACATTCATGCAGAACGTTCACACGGAACCTTCACACGGGCGGAAATGAAATGCGGGCACGTAAGCTGACAATATGCAGCAGCGATACGTCGGCAACAGCGGACTACGGGTTTCCGCGGTGGCTCTCGGAACCATGTCCTGGGGAACGGACACCGACGAGGAAACCGCCCGTGACCAGCTCCGTGCCTATACCGTCGGCGGCGGTACCACCATCGACACCGCGGTTACCTACGGTGAAGGTCGAAGCGAAGCAATCCTGGGCGCAATGATTGGCGATGTCGTAGCACGAAGCGAGGTGGTTTTGGTCTCCAAGGCCGGAATCAGCCGGCGCAGCGGCAAGAGAATGGTGGACACGTCCCGGCGGGCGATGCTCAACGCCCTTGATTCCTCCTTGGCCCGGCTGCGGACCGATCATCTGGATCTGTGGCTGGCGCACACCTGGGACGACAACGTCCCGCTGGAAGAAACCCTCAGCGCGCTCGATTACGCCGTGACGTCCGGGCGGGTCCGCTACGCCGGGGTCTCCAACTACAGTGGCTGGCAGCTCGCTCGTTCCGCTACCTTATCCCGGACCCCGCTGGTCGCCAATCAGGTGGAATACTCGCTGCTGCACCGGGGTGCAGAGGCAGAATTGGCCCCGGCGGCGGAACATCTGGGCAGTGGTCTGCTGTGCTGGGCGCCCCTGGGGCGGGGTGCACTGACCGGAAAATACCGCGGCCAGATCCCCGCGGACTCCCGGGGCGCGAACGACGTCATGGCCGGGTACATCCAGCCTTATCTTTCGGGGCTTCCCGCCCGGATCACCGAGGCTGTGATTGCCGCTGCCAAAGGCCTCGACCGGCAACCGCTGGACGTAGCACTCAGCTGGCTACTGAGCCGGCCAGCCGTCGCCGGGACCGTAGTCGGCGCCCGGACGGCAGGGCAGCTAAAGCAGATCCTCGACGCGACGCTGGAGCCCCTACCCGCGCAGATTGAAGCAGTTCTTGACGAAGTCTCCGCTCCGGCCCGGTGACCCGGCCCGGTGACCCGGCCCGGTAAACGCTGACCAGTAAACCGACCGCTGCGGAGAAATCTAAATTAGACGTTCGCAATCAGCGGCGCACCCCTCGAATAGAGGTGCTGCCCGGCAACCTCCACCAGAAAGACCCTGAGATTTGCCCGAGTGAGCCAAGTCTTCCTCGGTGAGATGCGCGCGTGGTGCCGAACGCGACCGGTTGCGTCGCCGTCCACCAGACGGGTCGGGCGCACTCGTGTGAAATCAAGTCCGGATGCCTCGAACACGCGATATCCGGCTGGCTTGTCCGCAATAACTGTGCCACCAATTCGCCGAACCAGTCGTGCAGAATCCGATCACGAACCGATTTCCCGTCTCCAGGCAGATCGACACTGACCCCGCTGATACCGACAAACCGCACCACACCGGCAGCCGCGACCAACGCCACGGCGCAGCAACGCGTCCACCACGAAGCACCCGGTCCGCCCGGTTGCCACGACTACAGATATTTTCGTGTTCGTACGTACCTCTGCTCCGGCTGTCGCCTTCCTCGCCAACTATCCACCCGGAGGCGACAACCGGCAGTTTCCCCGGGGCAAGCTGCGCAGCTTTGGCCGCTGGCACCGCGCCGAGGCCCATCCTGCGCAGGCCCGGTACGGGGCGCTGCGCAGAACCCGTCGGCCACCGGTCTAGCCGGGAAGAGTCCCTTGTCGGTCTCCCACGACGGGGCGAAGCCGCTCCGGGCCTCCACGCGGCCGCGGGCGGCCTTGGTCGACCACCGGGTGGGGCGGTTCGTCGTCAGGTGTCAGTCGTCGATCGGCTCCAGATCGTCGTCTTCATCGAGGGAATCTTCCCCGTCGTCGTCCTCGTCCTCGTCATCCTCGTAGATGACCAGCGGAGTAACCTCGTTGCAGCTTTCAAAAAGGACTTCTTCATAGATCTCAAAAGCGTCGACAATCGCCAGGTATGCGGCCTCAACGGCGGGATCGTCGTCTCCGCGACGGGCAGAGGCAGCCACCAGGTGTTCTTCGAGTGCGGATGTGAGGGACTGCAGGGCGGCGCGCGGATCTAAACTCATAGGGTGAAGGTTACCAGTGCACCGGACAAGTTGTAAGTCCGTTTGGCGGCCCGGGAATTCGGCGAAAAAATCGGGGCCGGGATGCCCGATCCGATCCGGTTTGTGGGCAGAATGGAGTCTTATGAGGGAACAATTCAGCACCGGCGCCGTCAGTAGAGAACGTGATTATCTCCGGCAATATGAATACCTTGTGCTTACGGTGGCACCTTCCGAGCCCCTTCCCGTGGCGCGCCAGCGTCTGACCGAGCACGCCGAATACGGTAAATGGGAGCTGGAGCGCAGTTGCATCTACATAGGCGGTGGTCGGCAGTTCTGGCTGCGCCGGAGGATTCTGCGGGTGGAACGGACGGTTTAGCACCGCCTGCAGGTCAGTCCTCCAGAGGTCCAAGCCAGGCGTTGGCCACCGTATTGTGCGCCGACTCGCCGTCGGAGGGATGGAACATCCCGGCCAGCACATCCCGATACAACCGGCCCAACTCGTTCCCGGCGAAATACGTGCCGCCACCGGAAACCCGGATCGCGAGGTCCACCACCTCGCGGGCGGTTTCCGTGGCCCGGACCTTCAGCCCCACCAAGCGGGGGAACCACTGGGCCCCGTGCTCGGCCAGATCATCCACGTCGCGTGCCACCGTTGCCAGCTGCGGGTACAGCCCGTCCATGGCGATGGCCGCCTCCGCCACCTTCCAACGGATGTCCGGATCCTGGGCATACGGCCTGCCGTCGTTTTTCTGCGATTTCCGCCGGTGCGCGGCTTCAATCCCCAGCTGCAGGGCCCGTTCGCCGATGCCGGTGTAGACGGCGGCCAGGAGCGTCTCAAAGCAGGCAAATATCGCGAAAATCAGCGGATCGGCATTCGGCCCCACCGGCAGTTTCCGGAATACCCGGTTCGCGGGAGCAACGGCGCCGGAGAGAACGGTGCTGTTGGACTGACTGGCGCGCATTCCCAGCGCGTCCCAATCGTTCCGGGTCGAGTAGCCGGGAGTCTCGCGGGTGATGAAGGCGTGCACCAGTAGCGGTTCCGGGCCCGTGCTGTCCTTGCCGAAAATTCCGAGCCTGGTCCACGCTGGGCTCAGGCTTGTGAAGACCTTGGTGCCGGTGAACGCATACGAGCCGTCCGCGTTCGGCGCCGCGACAGTGCTGGAATCGAAGAGTACGGAATCGTTGCCGGCCTCTGAGTTGCCGAAAGCGAAAACCTCACCGGCGACCGCCTCCTGCAGCACGTAGTGCAGTGAATCGTCACCGCGCTCGGCAAGCAAATGGGCGACGCCGGTCCAGACCAGGTGCATATTGATCGCCAGGGCGGTGGCCGGGGCGGCCGTGGCAAGCCGGCGCTGCGCAGCAGCGGCCTGCTGCAGACCAAACCCGAGCCCGCCGTCGTCCTTGGCGGCAAACAGGCCCAAATACCCGACGTCCTTGAGTTCCTGCAGATCCTCGTGGCAGAACTCATTGCGCTCGTCGTATCCCGGTGCACGGCTCCGGAATCCGGCCAGCAGGTCATCGGATATTAATTCTTCGATGTTCATGGACGGCCTGTCTCAATAGGTGGTCAGCAGCCGGTCCAGCACCCGAGTGCCGAACTTCAGCGATTCGGTCGGCACCCGCTCGTCCACACCGTGGAACATGCCGGTGAAATCCAGTTCCGGGGGCAGCCGCAGCGGAGCAAAACCGTAGCCGGTGATGCCGAGCCGGCTCAGCGACTTATTGTCCGTGCCGCCGGAGAGGGTGTAGGGCAGCACCTTTGCGCCCGGGTCCTCCGCCTGCAGGACATCGATCATGGAGTCCACCAGATTCCCGGCAAACGGAACCTCCAATGACACGTCCTTATGGTCGTAGCCGATCTCTATGCCCTCTCCCGCCAGCCCCCTGATGATCTCCAGGACTTCATCCTGCTGACCGGGCAGGGTGCGGACGTCGATGAGCGCCTCCGCCGTACCGGGGATCACGTTGTGCTTGTACCCGCTTTTCAGGAATGTCGGGTTAGCCGTATTCTGCAGTGTGGCACCGACAAACCTTGCCACCGTGCCCAGCTCGCGGAGCAGATTCTCCGGATTGCCTTCATCAAATTCGACGCCGGTGAGTTCGGACACGCCCTCCAGGAACTGCCGCGTGGTGGACGTGAGTTCCACCGGCCATTGGTAGTCCCCGATGCGGGTCACGGCACGGGCCAGCCGCGTCACGGCGTTGTCCGTGTTGATCTGCGAGCCGTGTCCGGCCCGGCCGTGCGCGGTCAACCGGAGCCAGGACAATCCCTTTTCCGCCGTCTGCAGAAGGTAGGCGCGCCGACCGCCAATCTCGGTGGAGAACCCGCCTACCTCGGAAATCGCCTCGGTGGCGCCCTCAAAAAGTTCGGGCTTATTATCCACGGCCCAGGATGCGCCATAGTTGCCGCCGGCCTCTTCATCGGCAAAGAACGCGAAAATGATGTCCCGTTTGGGCCTGCGCCTCTCCCGCGCCATCCCCCGCAGCACGGAGAGGATCATTGCGTCCATATCCTTCATATCGACGGCGCCGCGGCCCCAGATCATTCCATCTTTTTCCTCGCCGCCGAACGGGTCAACGGTCCAGTCTTCCTTGAGTGCCGGCACCACGTCCAGATGGCCGTGCACCACAAGGGCACCCAGGCCCGGGTCCTCGCCCGCCATCCGCGCCACCACGCTGGTGCGCCCCGGCGCGGACTCAAAGACAGTCGTCTTGAGACCGGCTTCTTCAATCAGCGCTGCGGTGTATTCCGCGGCCTGGCGCTCCCCCGGTCCTTCATTGTCACCAAAATTCGTAGTGTCAATCCGGATCAGGTCCTGACAGATTCTGACAACTTCATCTTCGGGCCGGACGGTATTCACAGCAGGCTCCTTCGGTTACTTCCGGGTACCTGACCAGACTACCGCCGAGCCCGCCGCTGTCCCGATTCATGGTTCACGGTCAAGTCGTGCTATCGTTTTTCTCGCTGCATTTGTGAGTTCCGAACCTCGATTCTCGGAGACTTCCCAACCACAAACATCACCTGCGCGGGTGGCGGAATGGCAGACGCGCTAGCTTGAGGTGCTAGTCCTGGAAACGGGGTGAGGGTTCAAGTCCCTTTCCGCGCACACACGGAAAGCCCCGGAGGATCGTTGATCCTCCGGGGCTTTCCCGCGCCTGGGCGAAATGGCCGGTCGGGTCGCTGACCGATACGCCGCCTCGAAGCGATGTCACCCAGCAGGCCGGAATCAGCTGGCCGCCCAGGCATCAAATCCGGCCACGGCCGACGGTTTGCCCGTCACCGGTATCCGGGCAGCCGATCTGCGGCCGAGGGCGGGCAGTGCCAGCTCCACCCGCTCACCGTTGACCTGCAGGACGATATCCCCCTTTTGTACTACTCGGCTCCGCCCGTCCGGCAGCGCGGGTTCGACGCCCACCGGACTGCGCCGATAGCCCATCCTTGCCGTCGGTCTAAGGCGCTGCCGGATAGAGTCCGTCGTGAATCGCCGGCGCTGAGGAAAGGGGGTCTGTTCCCGCAACACCAGGTGGGCCAGCAGACGGCGGACGGGCCAGCCGGCGCAGAGATATCGGCCCCTGGATCGGCAGACCTTAACGTGACCACAAAATTGTTCTTCTCGGCTCGGGCCCATGCCATGCGCTTTTCCTCCATCGATAGCGTCCAGCGGGACGGAAAAACGAAAATCATCCCCGGCGTGACCGGCCTCCGGCGCCGCGGAGCCATGCTGGATGCCATGCTTAAACTTAGATGGAACTAACGCTGCAGTGTGCCAATTTCGGTACCGGCCGAGTTGAAAATATGCAGCCTCGAATCGTCGACCTTGGCGCTCACCCCCGTGCCTAGCCAGGTATCGACGCCCTCGCAGACCATCAGCGTGGACGTCAGCGGGCCGAGCGAAATCTCGTCCTCGTCGTTGGTCCATGACCCGGACAGCCGGTTGCAGCCGTCGGTTCCGGTGACCTTGCCATCCTGGCTGAAACCCAGTGACGGCTGGCTGGACTGTGAGGCGTCGCCCCACGTACCCAGCACTCGGTGGCCGATGTCGCCGGGCGCATCGCACGCTGACAGCAACAGCACCGTGACCAGACCAGCGGAAACAACCAGGCTTCGTTTCATGGCATTAGCATAGCGTCGTTTCGACGGGACGGTACGGGCCGAACGGACCCAATTTCGCACCGGATCCTGGATGTTTAGGTCCCGGCCGGCGGCTGGCCTACCGAGCCCATCATTTCAACCGCGGCGGCCGCAACGATGAAAACCGGCAGAAGTGGAAATGGGCATCTAATATCTGTATGCTTATGGAAGTTGTAGTGTTGCGTTTTGAAGTTCAAGCGGCGAAACCCAAATGGGCCAGCCGCTTTTTCTGTAAAAGCGGAAAGGGACACCGCGGCTAAGACTTTCCGGCAGTCGGAGGGTCCGTATTACAGGAAGATTAAGAAAAAATGGCTACAGGTACCGTCAAATGGTTTAACTCCGAAAAGGGCTTTGGTTTCATTGCTCCCGAAGACGGCAGCGCCGATGTTTTCGCTCACTACTCGGCTATCAATTCCGGTGGCTACCGCTCTCTCGAAGAGAACCAGGTTGTCACGTTTGAGACCGAGCAGGGACCCAAGGGCCCTCAGGCTGTAAACATCCAGGTCGGTTAATTCTCTGATCTGAGGTCCTAGGACCGAACGTGCAGGGCAGGAGGGAACTCCTGCCCTGCACGTCTTTAACCTCACGTCTTTAACCTTCAGTGGTGCCCCACTTGGATCCCGCGGACGGAGTACGGCCAGCGCACATCCGTACCGGGACCAACTCGGTCCGTGGTTGACCGAGCCGGCTGCCGGTCGACCGATTGGTGTTCTTGTCGATTTGTGCCCGGTCCGGACTCTGTGTATGCTTATGGAAGTTGTAGTGTTGCGCATTTTGAATTTCAAGCGGCGAAACCCAAATGGGCTAGCCGCTTTTTCTGTAAAAGCGGCAAAATGAACACCGCAACTGGGACTCTCCGGCAGTCGGAGGATCTGTATTACAGAAAGATTGACAAAAATGGCTACAGGTACCGTCAAATGGTTTAACTCCGAAAAGGGCTTTGGTTTCATTGCTCCCGAAGACGGCAGCGCCGACGTTTTCGCTCACTACTCGGCTATCAACTCCGGTGGCTACCGCTCTCTCGAAGAGAACCAGGTTGTGACGTTTGAGACCGAGCAGGGCCCCAAGGGTCCCCAGGCTGTAAACATCCAGGTCGGCTAATTCTCTGACCTAAGGTCCACGGACCTCAACAGTAGGGCGGGAGGAAACTCCGGCCCTACTGTTGTTTAAGCGCTGCTGTTAAGCCCGGTTGTTGAGACCCGGCCGCGTCAGCGTCAGAGGCATGCTTGGACTCATCATGCCTGTACTCGCCGAGGCGGCGAGCCTTCAGTCACTGCTGGTGAGATGTATGGCAGCCTCAGGAGTGGCGACGCGGAAACTGAACGACTGCTCTATGTAAAGGTGCACGTTTTCGGCGTCATGATGGCTGTAACCGATCGAAAGATCCTGTCCTGATTCAAACAGGAAATCACCTCCGCGCAGACTCATCACCACGGCGCCCTTCACTCCCGGTGCCCAGACAATCGGTCCGTCGAGGATCTTGCGCAGATGGTCCGAAAGCAGGTAGCCACCGCGTTCGGCAGACTCGATCACCGCGGTGTAGTGTCCAGGCCCGAGCGCCAGTCCGAAGGGCCCGCTGATACCGCTCTTAAGCAGCACGGCCACGGCTTTGGCCACGCGCTTGGGATAATCGCTGAAGTCTTCAACCCTGGGAACGGGAGTATGCGGAGCAGCCCCCGTGATCCCCGTTATCCCGGCTTGCTCCCAGCCGTGGAACACGGCTACGTTTTCCGCACTGGCGATGCGCAGGGCCGCCCCGTCCAGGTCCTGCAGGTCCATATCGGCTGCCCCGCGGTCATTGTCCAGCAGCTCGTTGCGGGAGACGGTGAATCCGGCGCGAACTTCCACCAGCGGCAGCACACGTCGTTTGGCAGCGGTAATGCCCTCCGTCGGGGACCCGGTCACCGGCGAGGTCCGGCCAAGATTGGTGGCCGAATAGTCCCAGCCAAGGGGTCCAGAGAAATCTATGAGTTTCCGCGCGCCCAATGCCACGCTAAGCCGTTCGCGGGCCTCGTCGTCCAGGGCTTGCCAGCCGGCGTCGGAGATCGGGGCATATTCGCGCAGCAGATGGTTCATGGTCATTGTGTTGTTCCCTTCAGACTGCCGATTCCCAGTGAAGAATGCTCGCCGGCCGCCGGAGAGGCATCTGCCGGCGCGGATCCTGAATCCACGGCAGCCTCAGAGGCCTCACCGTTTGCGACGATGTCCCCGTCCTGGAACAAAATGCCACGGGCGGTCTCACGCCACTGGGGCTTGGCGCGGAACAGGTATTCCAGCTCCATACAGAAATGTTTGAACTCCTCCCCAAGCGAGTTATTCATGATCGCGCGGGAGGCGGGATCCGGCTCCACCGAAATGCGCTGCTCATACCAGCCGATTGCCTCGGCTTCCTCGGTCAGGTTGGCGCACATCCTGGCGAAAGTCCGCGTTTGGGCGGACAATTCCTCGGCTGGTTCATGATATTGATCGAAGCCCAACGGAATCTCCTCATGGTAGGCGGATGAGTCCTGAATATGTGCTTACTTGCCAGCGTATACACGCGGGACGGTAATTGGCCAGCACCGCACTCGCACCGCCGGATCCGGCGTCGGAGCCGGTAAACACCCGCCGGCACCGTCGTCAGTGCCGATGCTGACGATGTGTGGGCGCGGGTAGCGCCGCGGTACCTTGGTAGTTCTACTTTCCCCTACCGAGGATGACTATGCTCCCCCGCACGCTTTTCCGTACCGTTGCCTTGGCCGAGGCGGTCACCTGGACGCTGCTGCTCATTTCACTGTTTCTGAAGTACGGCCTGGGAAGTGCCGACGTTACCGTCCGCATTGCCGGCGGCCTGCACGGTTTTGTGTTCCTTTGCTATCTGCTGGCCACCTGCTTTACCTGGGTCAATCAGAGGTGGACCCTGCGGACGGGAGTGCTCACGGTCATCTCGTCCGTGATCCCGTACGCCAGCATTCCGCTGGAAAAGTCACTGGAACGCCGAGGTCTGCTGGCCGGCCACTGGCGTCTGGCAGCCGGCGGCGACGAGCCGCACGGATTCCTCGAGAGGCTTCAGTCGTGGGTGCTCCGTAACACCGTGCCGGCGGTGATCGCCGCCATCGCGGTGGTCGGGGTTATCTTCAGCCTCCTGCTCCAGGCCGGACCGCCGAATACGTGGTTCAGCTAGGCAGTTCCGATACGGAACCATACGCAGATAGGGAACCGGCGCAGGCAGAAAACCGGCGCGGTCCGCGGAGATGAAATCTCCGTTTACCGCGCCGGTCCGTTTATCAGCCGGTCCGTTTACCAGCCGGACTGGCTGGCAAGCGGTCGGTCAAGGGCGACCTGCTGTTCCGCAAGGTATCGGGCCACAGCTTTCTGCAGCTCCCGCTCCTTCGCCAGCTGGGTCTCCAGTTCGGTCAGCCGTGCGGCGGTTGCGGCCTGTTGGCTCGCGATCCCCCGCTGCTGGGCGGACTGTTCGCCCACGGCGGTCAGCGCCGAGCTAAGCTGCAGCTGCTGTTCCGCCAGGAGACGCTGTGTAACCTGGATCTGCGCGGCCAGCTCCAGCTGCGCTTCCGCCTCGGCCCGCTGTGCGACTGCCGACGGCGAGGCCGCCGAATGCTTCTGCTTCTGGACGGCCCCCGCCTCGTGCCCATAGCTCCGGGGCCGGTCCGTAGGTTGGACTGCACGCTGGCTGAGTACATCGGCAAATTCACGGTCAAGGTCGGACCCGGCGCGGTACGCAAGCTCCGGCACCTCGGCCGGTCCGCCGCCGTCGGACGTCTGCGATCCGGGAGCCCCGGCAGGAGCCCCGGCAGAAGCGCTGGACGCGGCAGTATCAACCGAAACCGCTTCGGCACCCCCGGCGCTCTTGCCGACCGGAACAATATCCACCGTGCGGCGCAGCGGAACTTCCTTGATCAAAAGCACCGCGATGAGTGCCACGACCGACATGACCGCCGCAATGCCGAAGATCAGGGCGGTTCCGTCGCCGTATGCGGCGCGGACAACCTCCGCTATGGGTGCGGGCAGATCCTTGACGTCCAGCGAAACCCCGGCGCCGGAGCCGGCACCCGTCACGCCGATATTACTGAGCCCGGTGCTGACAAGATCGGTAACCTTGGTGCCCAGAATGGCGCCCAGAACGGATACGCCCGCGGCGCCACCGACGGTACGGAAGAAGGCTACGGAACCGCTCGCGGCACCGATGTCCTTCGCGGCGACGGTATTCTGCACGGCGAGAACCAGGTTCTGCATCATCATGCCGAGCCCGAGGCCGAAGACGAACGTGTAGACGCCCACCAGGAACAGGCTCGTGGAGTGATCGATGGTCCCGGCGAAACCCAGGCCCACGATCAGCAGAACGGCACCGCCGACGAGATATCCCTTCCACTTGCCGAATTTACTGACCAGTAGACCGGCGACGACCGAGCCGATCAGGTTTCCGGCGATCATCGGCATGGTCAGCAGGCCTGCCTCGGTGGGTGTGGCGCCGCGGGAAACCTGGTAATACTGGCCCAGATAGCTGGACGAGGCGAACATGGCGACGCCGACGGCGATGGAGGCGATAATGGCCAGCGCGGGGGTGCGCTGAGAAATGATCTTCAATGGAATGATCGGCTGCGCAACCCTGGATTCCACCAGCACCAGCAGTGCCAGCATGACCACGCTGGCACCTACCATCAGGCCGCTCTGCCAGGAGACCCAGTCGTAGTATCCGGCCTTGCCGGCAAAGGAAACCCAGATCAGCAGCAGGCTGACACCCGCCGTGAGCAGAATGGATCCCACATAGTCAATCTGGGCCTTGCGCTTGATGTGCTGGAGCTTCAGGGTCTTCTGCAGCAGAATGAGCGCGACGATGGCCAGCGGTACGCAGACGTAGAAGGTCCAGCGCCAGCCCAGCGGGCTGTCCACGATGAAGCCACCCAGCAGCGGGCCGCCGGCGGTGGCAACAGCCATGACCGCGCCCATGTAGCCGGAATAGCGGCCGCGCTCACGCGGCGGGATGATGGTGCCGATAATCGACTGTGCGAGGGCGGTCAGACCACCCATGGCCACGCCCTGGATCACCCTCGCTGTGAGCAGCAGCGGGATCGTTTCGGATAAGCCAGCCAGCACCGAGCCGGCCACGAAGATGACGATGGAGAGCTGAACCAGCAGCTTCTTGTCGAAGAGGTCGGACAGCTTGCCCCAGATAGGCGTGGTGGCGGCGTTGGCCAGCAACGCAGCGGTAATCACCCACGCGAAGTCCGTCTGCGAGCCATGCAGCTCCGACATGATGGTCGGCAGCGCGTTGGCCACAATGGTGCTGCTGAGGATGGCGGTGAAGAGTGCTGCCAGCAGTCCGGTCAGCGCCTCAAGGATCTGCCGGTGGTTCATCGGCGTGTCTTCCTGCACCGCCTGGGACGTTGCTGCCGGAGCCGCCGGCGCGGTTGTTGCGTGATGAGCCATTAATTCACTCCTGCGAGCGTCTCGGATTGGTGGTCCTGGGTGATTCCGGTCTTGTGTGCCCGGGGTGAAGGTACGACGGCGGCGCGAAGCGTCGCGGTGAGGTGCTGTACTGTGCTGGCCGTGTGGGCAGCGTCTTCCTCGCTCCAGCCGGCCAGCATCTGCTGGATGGTTGAAGCGCGACGGTGCTGGATATCGGTCAGGTATGAGCGGCCATTTCCGGAGATGGACAGCAGATATGCCCGGCCGTCTGCCGGATCCGGCTCCCGGGCGATCAGGGCGTGTTCTTCCAGCTCCGCGACCTGCCGGCTCAGCGCTGAAGCGCCGATGCCCAGCCGTCCCGCGATGTCCGAGGCCCGCGACCGTCCGCCGTCGGCGACGAAACGCAGAACGCCTTCAAGGGCTACGCCCAGGTCGGCCGGGTGGGCGGAGGCTGACGTGGCGCAGCGAAGGCTCCGCTGCAGATCAAAGATGCAGTTCACCAGCTCAGCTGCTGTGTCTTGACCGACGGTCATGCTCTCCTCCAATGGTTGGTTGCCTTCAACAACTATAACGTTATCGATTGATTAGGGCAACTAACTACTACGTGTTTTGCATCCCACCCGCTGTACCGGCGTTAGTAGACTGGGCTTCACGGCGCGTAGCAGCAGCGGCGTGACCGATCGACTTCGGTGTTGCTACGGCACACGGTGCCGGGCAGTAGCGGCCTTCGGCTGCCCACCCGAGGAGCCCCAACAGGAGGTGTATTTGATGAACGCGGACGGATCGCACGGGGCTCCCTCGGTCGGAGATGGCCGCCATGAGACCCGTGACGAGCAGCTGGACCGGAACTGGTCCGAACTGCTGCAGGAGTTGCGCGTGATGCAGACCGGCGTGCAGATCATCGCGGGCTTCCTGCTGACGCTGCCATTTCAGCAGCGGTTCACCACCTTGGACGCAACGCGGCGGGGCGCCTTTCTGTTCCTTGTCGTCGTCTCGGCGGTGGCAACCGCGCTCATGCTTGCACCGGTGAGCCTGCACCGGCGGCTTTTCAGGCACCATGTCAAGGAGACGCTGGTCGCCAGCGGCGATCGCATTGTCAAGATCGTGCTGGTCTGTGTCGCGCTGCTGATCACCGGCACGGTCTGGCTGGTATTCTCCGTCGTCGCCAGTCCGGCCGCCGGTAACACCGCCGGCGGTGCCCTCCTGGCCGTGATAATTTCGCTTCTGCTGGTGTTCCCGCTGATCATGGGCCGATGGCATCACGGCCGTGATTTATGACCCGGATCGTAACTGTTCAGGTCGGTAGGTGGTCAAGCCCGAGTGGCGGGCAGCGGATTTCGCCGGTGGTGAAGCGCCCGGTGGGGTGGTCGAGCTGCACGACGGCTCGTTGCCCGATCCAGTCGACCACGGTCCCGGTCGCGCCGTGGAGGTAGAGCGGCCGGATGGTGTGGTTGATCCTGACCCGGTCGCCGAGTTTGATCCGGGCGGCGGCCCGGTTGGACTCGATACGCACCAGCTGCTGGTGACGCTGGGCGATCGCTGCCGAGACGGCAGCGAGGTGCTCATCGAGAATGCCGGTGGCGATGGCGCCGATCAGGCACTGCACCTGCGCGGGGTCGAGGGCCGCCGTCGTTCGGGGAGGCTCCTCGGTGGCAGTTATCGATGTGGTGGATGCCGGCGCGGGTGCTGTCCGTTCGGGAGTTGGCGTTGGTCTGGGACGGGGCTTGGTTCGGCGGCGCTTGCTCATTGGTCCAGTGTGCCCGATGGCTTCAGGTAATGGGGTACGCCGTGAGCGGCGTCCGCCAAGGCGTTGGCCGTGAGCGGTGGCAGCCAGGGCCGGCCGATGATGAGGTCGCCCAACGCGGCCAGGATATTAACCCTGCACTTGCCGGCGGTGTGACGCTGCGGTCGCCACAGGCCGGACGTAGCGGGGAGAATGGAGGTTCCCATGGCCGGTTTGACCGACGTCGCCGGCCGCCATGGCCCACTGGAGCGCATAGCGTGATGCCGGCGTTTTTCAGTTCCCTCCATCTGGCCGCCGGCAAGGCCGCTGCCGCGGGCCGCAAGCGCATTTTTTGGGGTTCAGGCACCATGCTCCGCCCTTGCCGGCGGCGACATGCATCCGCGGCGCGGGCCGTGTAGTACAGGCGGACATCCGACGCGCGGGGTGTGTACTACAGGCGGACCGGATCGGGGTGTGGAGGAGCTGTGGCGGGTTGTGCCCGGAATCAAGGCGGAGTTGTGGCCGCTGGGCGAAGTCTTGCGGGCATGGATTTACATTCCGCAACGGATGGCCGGGATCAGGGCCAAAATACGGCTCTCCTGACGCATCTGTGGGTTAATTTCGGCCGGGGAGTATGGGTTTGTGGCCGCCGAGGCTGAGCATGGCCAGGGCGATGAGTGCTTCTGGTTTC
>CAJDTL010000008.1_pt1 | contig 69256 bp, 66 predicted proteins | sample 7389871 | NCBI WGS metagenome assembly CAJDTL01 (sample SAMEA7055650, study PRJEB34461) | soil metagenome | biome: terrestrial ecosystem; feature: Peninsula; material: soil | place: Antarctica | collected 2016 | reverse complement strand
GGTATAGAATCCCGGAGCGGCATAGAATTGTGTGTCCATACATCAGCGGAAACGGGCTGCCGCAAGCGGTCCGGCTGTACGGGGAATGCGGACACAAGGGAATGCGGGAAATATGACGGTACTCATTGCCGGTTGCGGAGACCTCGGCACGGAAGCGGGCCTGCGGTTTGCTGCGGCAGGCCACCGGGTCATTGGATGGCGCCGTCGGCCGCAGAACCTGCCGGCGGACATCACCGGTGAGGCCGTGGACCTGACCCGTGAATTGCCCGCGGTTCCGGCCGACACCCGGATTGTCGTGATCGCCACCGCTGCCGGCGAGAGGACCGAGGCGGCGTACCGGGCCGGCTATCTGGAAGTCGTGGCAAATGTGCTCGGTGCCTTGGAGCGCGACGACGTCCGGCCGGAGCGTATCCTCTTCGTTTCGTCCACGGCTGTCTACGGCGGCTTCGGCGGCGCGCCCGTGGATGAACTGACCCCGGCAGAACCGGCGACGGCGACGGCCCGGGTCTTGCTCGAAGCGGAGGAACTGCTGCACGCAAGGTGCCCCGACGCCGTCGTACTTCGGTTGGCAGGGATTTACGGGCCGGGCCGGACCATGCTGATTGACCAGGTGCGCAATGCTACGGCGCGGATACCTGAGCAGGCGCAGTACACCAACCGGATCCACCGCGATGATGCCGCCGCCGCCATCGTTCATCTGACCACGGCTGTTCCGACCCCCGGCGCTGTTTATCTTGGCACCGACGACTCCCCCGCGGAGCTCGGCGATGTCCTGTCCTTTCTGGCCGGTGAACTTGGCCGGCCGCAGCCTCCCGCGGGAGCCGGCGGTTCTGTCGGGCGCGCCAATAAGCGCTGCAGCAATGCGCTGCTCCGCGCCACCGGTTTTGAATTTGCCTATCCGAGCTACCGCGAGGGCTACCGCGCCGTGCTGGCCGGGCACGGACTACGCCACGGTTGACATCCCGCGGGCCCGGGACGCCTGATACATTACGACTTCCGCGGACACTGCCGGATCGGCGCGCCGGCCGGGACTTCCTCACCGGTGTTGAACAGGCGGGTCCGTCGGCACGAAGTGCTGGACAAGCGGAAACGGCTCGTAGAACGGGTGGAGCAGCCGCTTCCATTCCTGGTATTCCACGGACCCCCGGAACCCCTCCGTGTGGTCCTCCACGGTGTCCCACTCCACCAGGAGCAGATACAAATCCGGCTGCTCCCGGCAGCGCGAAAGCCTGAGCCCCCGAAAACCCGGCATGGACGCAATGAGCGGCCGCGCCGTGGCAAATGCCGCCTCGAAGTCCGCCGCCCGTCCGGGGCGCACGGGCAGGAGTGCGTGCTCCAGAATCACGACCCCGCCCCGCTGTGCTCCGCGTCAACGCGGGCACGCAGCCAGCGAAGTACCTGCTGGGCATGCTGATCCGGCGGAAAAATGGGGTAGAACGCATGCTCAATGACACCGTCGGCGATGATCAGCGTCAGCCGTTTGTACAGCTTCGTCCCGTAGGTGCTGAACGTCGGCAGCTCCAGCGTGTTTCCCAGTCGGAATGCGGGGTCGGAAAGCATAGGGAACGGCAGATGCAGCCGTTCCGTCATTTCACGCTGGTAGGCCAGGTCCTGACTGGAGAGTCCGAAAACCCGGCTGGCGCCGGCGTGAAGCAGGTCCTGGTAATGGTCCCGGAAGCTGCAGGCCTCGCTGGTGCAGCCGCGCGCCCCCGGAATCTGCTCCCAGCCGTCCGGAAGCTCGGTGCCCGGTCGCCCGGTCAGCGGGTAAATGTACAGCACAGTCCGGCCTGGATCGGTCCAATCCAGCGCGACCAGTCCGCCGTCGGTCGAGGGCAGGTCCAGCCGTGGCATCTGCGTCCCGGGCAGGTGATCGGCGGTGCCGTCATCCTCCGGCACCGGCAAATTGGCGGGCAGCCGGCTCAGATCATTCATGCCGTTCCTTTCAGTGTGCTTTCCCGGGTGTGTGTCCCCGAGTGGTATTCCCGAGTGGGTTTCCAGAGTGGGTTCTCCGGCGCGTTTGCCGGGGCCGGAAAGTGTTGCCGGCAGCCCCCGGTATTGATTCAATGCCTTTTTTATCCACGGCGCCAGCCGATCGAAGAGCTTCACCGTAGAGGCGCAGCAGTCGGTCTCCGGCCGCGAGCGCAGCGGGCGAGACGGTATCCAGGCTCAGGAAGCCGTGGACGAGTCCGGCGTGCGCGACGCCGCGGACATCCGTTCCCGACTCCCGCAGCCTGCGGACCAGGGCGCTGCCTTCGTCGCGCAGCGGATCGTGCTCGGCCGTTGCGATTATGGTTGCCGGCAAAGGCCCGAAAGAAACGTGCAGCGGGCTGAAACGTGCAAGGACCGGTGCGGGTACGGCGTCCGGTGCTCCGGGCACCCATCGGGAGACAAACCATTTCAGATCTTCGTTGTCGAGCCCCCATCCGCTGCCTTTTTCCAGGATGCTGGGCCGGCTGAGCGTCAGATCGGCATTGGGACAGACCAGCAGCAGCGGGCCAAGACGGGAACCGGCCATCGAGGTCCGGTCCGCCGCCAGCAGCGCTATCAGGCCACCGGCACTGTCTCCTGCGACGCCCGGGTGACCTTGGACCCGGCCAAGCACGGCGGGTCCGGCAGCCGCCCAGCGGAGGACGAAAACGACGTCGTCGACTGCGGCGGGCGCAGGATGCTCCGGCGCACGCCGGTAATGGACGGCAAGGACCACGACGCCGGCCCCGCTGGCCATCCTTCGGCAGGTCCGGTCATGCGATTCCAGATCGCCGGAAACGAATCCGCCGCCGTGCACAAAGACGACCAGCGGCAACGGACCGGGTTCCGGCCGGTAGAGCCGTACCGCGACAGGAACAGCACCGGGCACCATCAGGTCGGCGACGGTGAAGAGCTCCGGGCCGGAGCTGCGGAACCGGGCGGCACGCAGCCTGGCCAGATCAGGCGGATGTTCGGCGGCCGGCTGTGATCGGAGACCGCAAATCCAGGATGCCAGCCCGGCGTCGGCGATGAAGTCCCCCATCAGGGTATTCTCCGCCACATTTTCCGCCGCGGCCTAATCTGCGGCCTGGTCCTTGCCTCATCCGCCCTCTCATCCGCCCTCTCATCCGCTGCGGCTGCAGATTCTCGGTGAACTGCGCATCGGCGGACCGCGGGTGCACTTTCCGCAATTTTTGACGAGGCTCCCGGAACCCTGAGCTATCACCTGGGCAAACTTGCCGAGTTTGGCTTTGTCCAGGAAGCGCCGGAGCTTGCCGCCGACCGCAGGGAGCGGTGGTGGCGTGCAGCCCATGATGCCACGATCATAACGCCCGGCGACGCCGAAACCCCGGTGGCCGAACGCCGGGCCTATGCCGCCGTGCGGCACCAGATCGTGGACGTTTACGCGGCCACCTTGCATCGTGTGATGGACAGTGCCGAGGAACAGCCGCACGAATGGACTCAGGCAGCGACGTCCTCGGACACGTTTGCCTACCTCACCGCGGCAGAGCTGGCGCAGGCGAGTGCGGAGCTGCAGGCGGTATCGGAGAAGTGGCGTGCGCACGGAAATCCGGCCCGCAGTGGAGCGGAGGCGGTCCAGATCATCGTGCATGCCTTCCGTCGGCCATGACCGCGCAACCCAGGACCCATACGGCCGCGCGGCCGGTGCGCCGGCGGCCGCTGCTGGCGCTGCTCGCGGCACAGGGACTGTCCCAGGCCGGCAATGCCATCACCATCATTGTCATTCCGCTGTATCTGCTCCAGGACACCGGATCGGTACTCAAGACCTCAATCACCGGCGTCTTCGCCACGGTCCTCACCACCCTCGGCGGCGCCTTCGGTGGCGTCCTGGTCGACCGGCTGGGGTTCCGGCGTTCGGCGATCCTTGCGGACGTGGCCAACGGCATTCCGCTGCTGGCGGTCCCGCTTCTCGCAGCGACCGTCGGGCTGCCCTTCTGGGCGCTGCTCACACTTGTCTTCATCAGCGGCCTGCTGGACACCCCGGGCACCACGGCGAAGTCCGCTCTGCTGCCGGAACTGGCCGAGGGACCGGGGGTACGGCTCGCCCCGGCCAGCGGGGCGCAATCAGCCATCTCGCGCAGCGCAACGTTGCTCGGCGCCTCGGTAGCTGGCCTTTTCGCATGTCTGGCTGGGGTCGTTGAACTCGCTGCTGCTCAATGCGGCAACTTTCGCCATCTCCGCCGTCTTATTGTGGAGTTGCATACCGAGTCCGGCAGCGGCGGGACCGGGAACCGGGCCTGACGAAGAACCCGTCGCGTTCTGGCGGGAATTCTCGGCCGGCATCCGGTTCGTGCTGTCGCGGCGCCTGCTGCGCAACTTTGTGTTGCTGATTGTGATCACGAACTGCTTTGAAGCAGCGGGGCTGCTCGTCCTCTTCCAGGTCTATGCGGCGAAGGTCAGTCCGGATGCGGCACTGCTGGCCACGATGGTCGCCTTTTTCGCCGGGGGCGCCCTCTGCGGGGCCAGTATGTTCAGCTGGTTCGGTCACAGGCTCCCCCGCCTCGGCACGCTTGCCGTCAGCTTTCTGCTCGCCGGCGCCCCGCCGTATTTCGCCATGGCCATCGGCGTGACCGTTCCCGTCCTGCTCACGGTGTTCGCGCTCGCCGGTCTTGCCGCGGCCTCAATCAATCCGCTGCTCTCGACGTTGCTTTACGAGCGGGTCCCGCAGCGGATGCGGGCCCGCGTGCCCGGCGCCATGACCACCGGCTTCGCGGCCGCCATGCCGATTGGCAGCCTTCTTGGCGGTCTCGCGCTGGCCGGGTTTTGGTCTGCTGCCGACCGTGATGCTCACCGGGTCCGCCTATGCAGCGGTGACACCCGCCCCTGCGGTCTTCCGCTCCTGGCGCGAACTCGACGCGTGTCCGGCCGGTACTCCGTCTACGGTTCGGGCCAGCGGCTGGACACCGCCCCGAGGTCCAGCCGCCCATTACGGTGTAGCCAGCGCACCGCCTCCGCGACGGCCTGCAGCGAGGTGAACCGCGGAGCATAGCCAAGAACGTCCCGCGCCTTCGCGATGCTCATGGACGGGCTGCGGGAGATGTGTTCGTAGGTGACATCGGCGTGCCCGGTCGGCGTCATCTGCCGGAATCGTTCAAACGGCACGAAGTCCAGGTTGGCTTCGCGTCCAAACCAGCCGGCGGCGGCCTCGGCGAAACCGCGCAGGGTCAACGCCCGCGGGGAGACAACATGGAAACTCTCCCCGATGGCTGCCTCCGGCGGTTCCAGAGCAAGCTGGAAGGCCTGCGCAACGTCGTCGGCATGAACATGATGGACGGTTTCCAGCCCGAAATTGGGCAGCGTAAGCCTCTCCCCGTGCGCCAGCTGCCGCCAGACGCCCGGATCCAGGTTGGCTGCCGGGTTGATCACCGGCCACCCGGGTCCGCTGATATGCCCGGGATGGAGGATGACCGCGCGGAGCCCGGAACGGACCTCACGCCGAAGCAGTTCCTCGATCGCTGCCTTGCCGATGCCGTAGCTGCCGCTCGGGCGCCGAACCGCATCCTCGGTCATCGGGACTTCCACGGCCGGCCCGTGCACCCAGATGCTCCCGCAGTGGATCAGCAGACTTCCGCTGGTGCGGAGCGCGTCGGCGAGCTGCTGCGCCGAGTCCGGCGAAAAGCAGATCAGGTCAATGACGACGGCGGCACGCAGGGCCCCGATCCGGGCACCAAACGTGCCGTCGTCGTCGTCGGCCTCCCGGTCCGCGGTAATCCGGGTGACCTCGGCCCACGCCGGATGGTCGCGGTACGGCGAGCGCAGCCCGCGGCTGACGGCGATAACCTCATGGCCAGCCTGGACCAGCCGCGGAATCAGGTAGCCGCCAACGTGCCCGGTGGCGCCGATCACGACCACACGCATTTTCAGCTCCCCTCTGCCGGGCGCTCGGTACGGTCCCGCTGCCGGCGGTCTCGGCCGCGCATGCCGGTAACTCCCGGATGTGAATGCATTGTTCACGGATATGCGGACGCATTGGCACCCAATTGGCGCGGTGAAATCTGCTCCCCGTGCGCGGCTTCCGCTAGCCTTTGACGACGACCTCTTCGCTGTCCAGGAATCCATCTTCGATATCCCAGTCCACTGCCGAGGCTGCCGTATCCGCATAATCGTGGGCAGGATCGTCATCCCGGACATGCCCCCGCGGGAGATACCGGCGGGTGGCCGGAACCGCCGTGGAGTTCAGATCTGCGGACTTCTCGCCGAACAATTCAGGTGTCATGTCGTCTCCATCGTCGAGCGGGGCATTGATGGGCGCCCCGCGTCCCGGGGCTGGTCTGCTGTCTGACCCACCGGTACGGATCAGCACACCATGGCGTCCTTGATACCGTCAACCCCCCGGGCGCCCCTTTCTTGGCTCCCGTCCTGCCCCAACCGGCAGCGGACACCCCCGCACACGGCATGAACGCGGCGGACTCGGACTGCTGCCATCAGGGAACGCTGGGGAATCCCCGCGGAGATGATATCCCTACGGCAGACCGCGATACCGAGCTCGGACAGGACGGATTCCACGTTCTGCATGGGACAAGGATCACGGCTTCCCGGCGGCGGGTCAGGACCGGAGGCGCCCTTTGGGAACAATCTGGGGCTCCGCGTCCCCGTGGAGGAGGGAAACGCGGTCAAAGCTGCGCAGTGTGGGGTCCTAGCGGTGCGCAGGAGTGCATCAGGCGGGCCCTGCCGACCCAGCGATGCGCAGATCGGTGCGCCGTAGCAGGCTAGGCGAGGCTATCGGAGGCCCTAATCCATCCTTCGAGGGCTTCGCGGTCGGAGGCCAGCCCTGCAGCTTGCGGTTCAGCCCGGTCAGCAGCTCGTGGTTGCCCACATTCGCTTCCATCTGGGTATTGAGCTTTTCCTCCTGCACGGTGAGCCTGCCCGACTGGCGTTCAATCCGGCCCAGCCCCTTGCGGGCTTCGCGTTTCTTCGCTTCGCTCGGCTGTCTTGGCCGGCGCCGCTGAGTCCTGTCCGGCCGCAGCCGGGCCCGAGGGCGCGGCTTTCCCGGACAACGCCCTCAAACGGGCCGGTGAGGGCAGCTGCTGCCTGGTTGGCAGGGAGCCGTCCGCAGGGTGGGCGGTACTCTGACTATGTGGTCAATGACTATATGGTCAATCAACCGCTCATCGATGCGCTGCTGCCCGCGCTGTCCGCGGTCGCGCTGCCCGAAAAGGCGGCTTGGATGCAGGCCTATATGAAATCCGCGATGCCGTACCTGGGTGTGCCGATGCCGGTGGTGCGGAAGACCGTGTCCGCGCTGATCAGGACGTTCCCGTTCGATTCCGTGGCCCAGCTCCGAAGCACGGCGCAGCTGCTCTGGCGTACGGCCTCCGTCCGGGAGCAGCGCTACAGCGCGTCCATGCTGACGGAGGCGGAGCTAGCGCGCGGCGAATGGTCGTTGCTGCCGCTATACGAGGAAATGATTTCGACCGGGGCCTGGTGGGACCATGTGGACGCGCTGGCACACCGCAGTCTCGAGCTGCTCCAGGCGCACCGCGCGGACATGGAAGAGGTCATTCGGCGCTGGAGCACGGACCCGGATTTCTGGTTCAGGCGTTCGGCGATCATCTCACAGCTGGGTGCCAAAAATGCCACAGACACCGGGCTGCTGGCCACCGTCATCACCGCAAATAAGGCGGACCAAGAGTTCTTTATCCGCAAGGGCATCGGCTGGGCATTGCGGGACTACGCGAAAACAAACCCCGGCTGGGTGCTGGACTTCACAACGGCATATGCCGGTGAATTAAGTCCGCTGTCATTGCGCGAAGCACTGCGCAACATCCGCTAGAGCAGCTCGCCCGGCCGCAGGAACAGCACCCGCGTTTTGCGGTCAAAGAAGACCATATAAAGCGCGAAAGACACGCCCACCACGATCGCCACCGCGCGCACAATTCCGATCGGGATCCATTGAAAGACGCTCAGCTGGTCCGTCAGCGCAATCAACATGAAAAACGCGGTCAGGAACAGCACCATCCGCAGCTGCCAGTTTTCCTTGACCCCGACGACCCCGAACAGCACCAGCAGCCAGACCATGTACCACGGCTGGATCATCGGTGCCAGCAGCACGACGGCGGCGAATGCCCACGCCATTCGGCGCAGGATGGTGATCCGGTAGTCGCTGGCAGCCGGATAGCCGCCGGCCTGCGGACGGCGGAAGGCCAGCCAGACGACGGCGAGCACGGACAGTACGGTGCCGACCAGATCAACACCGGTCGTCACGGCCCCGCCCGGGCCACCGAACAGGCCGGTCAGAAAGCCCAGCACGGCCCCCAGTGCTCCCACCGGCGCATACCAGATCCATACCGTCGAGGAGGTGCGCAGTGCTGCCACCCAGCCGAAGCCCAGACCGTTGACCATTCCGGCGATCCACAACAGGCCCATGGACAGGAGAAGGGTGAGAGTCCAGCACCAGAATTTGCGTCCCCAGCCGGCCTTGGACCCGGCCCACAGCAGGCCCACGAACGGCAGCGCAATCAGCGTGATCGGCTTGATCGCAATGGACGCCGTGACCAGCACGATACCCAGAAAAGGCCTCCTGGTGGCGGCGAAGTACACCCCCGCCAGCACCAGCCCGAGCATGAGCGAATCATTGTGCGCGCTGGCAATGAAGTTGATCAGCAGGACGGGGTTCAGGACCGTCAGCCAGAGTGTGCGTTCGGCGTTAATCCCATGCAGCGCCGCCAGTTTGGGCACATAGACGGCGAGCAGCACCACTCCGGCCACCGCTGCCAGCCGGAACGCGATCAGCGAGACCTCCGGAATGCCGAACCCCATCCAGACCGCGAACTGCTCGATCCACAGAAACAACGGACCGTAGGGAGTGGGAGCCTCCGTCCAGAGCGTGTCCGGTCCGAGCTGGTAGTAATTGTTCAGCGCCGAAATCCCGTTGGTGTACGGGTTCAGACCCTGGCTCATCAGTCGGCCCTGGCCGATGTACGCATAAACGTCCCGGCTGAACAGCGGCAGGGCGACGACGAGCGGCAGGCCCCAGAGCAGCAGCGCCTTGCGCAGCACGGGCCGTGCGGACTCGTCCCAGACGCTGATCCGCTGAGCCAGCCGCAGCCACGACCGCACCAGCAGGAGGGCTCCGAAACAGAGCATCACGGTACAGCTGATGACGCCCACCGGTGTGGTCCGCGCGACAATGAATACCGGGGTGCGGATCAGCGTCGAACTACCGGCCAGCCAGCCGACGCCTATCGACCCCAGCACCATCAACATGGATGCAACGAAACCCTGCAGCAGGGCGACCTTCGTGCTCCCGGCGGCACCGGCGTCGCCCTTATGGGACCAGGCCACGAGCCGGGCCACGATCCCGGACTGCCCCCCGTCAGCCACGGAAACCCCGGCCGGGGTCCTGCGCGGTCTGTCGGTCAACATGGATGAACGGTCCTCTTCGGTCAGGAGATACACGCCGCCTTTGGGATAGGCGCCGCCTTCGGGAAGACGCCGCGTTGTAGTGGCTCGCAGCAGAAACGGTTGGCCTCGATAACGGTTGATCCCGCCACCCGAAGATGGCGCTAAGGACCACGGCGATTCTAACACCGCCGGGACGGGCCCACACGGTCCGGGCGCCGTCCTGCGGTAATATCAAGGGGCGGGAACTTTCCGTGCGCGCTTATTCGTGTGCTTCGGCCTATCGGCGGTCCCCACCGGGCCGGCGGCCGCACCCCGCCAGACACCGATCTGCTCCGTGGCCGGCCACGGAGATCCATATCTGACAAGGACTGCTCACATTTCTACGGACTCTTTCTTCGGCGCCTTGACGCGGACCCGGCAACGTCTGCTCCCAGACACCGCCGTGGCGCGGCTCAATTCCCCCCGTGGCCTGCTCTGGGGGTTTATTGCCATCCACCTGTTCTTCATCGGGTTCATGATGATCTGGGTCGTGCAGGGCCAGGCCTTCAGCGATACGTTCATCTACCGTGAATGGGCCGCTGCCGGGTTCCGTGATGAAAATCTCTCCAGCGGCCCCAGCCCGTGGGTCTACCCGATTCTGGCGCTGCTGCCCATCGCCATCGCGGGAATAGCGGGCAAGGGACTGTTCCTGCTCATCTGGGTCCTGATGATCACCGTCCTCAACGGCCTGGCCGTGGGAAAACTCACCGGCTGGGGCAAAAACCGCAACGCCATCCGGGGTGCCTGGTGGTGGCTGGTCTTTGTTCTGCTGATGGGCTGGCTCGGCTTCGCCCGGGTGGACGGCATCACCGCGCCGATCGTCCTCATTGCCCTCGTCTATGGTGTGGCCAATCCGTTTGTCGCCTCCCTGCTGCTCAGCATCGCGACGTGGATCAAGGTCTGGCCCGCCGCCGTCGTCCTGGCGTTGTTCACCGTCGTCAAGGAGCGCCTGCGCGTCCTTGCCGCCGGCATTCTGGTCACCGGTCTCGTCGCGGTCGCGGCGCTCACCCTCGGGGTGCTGCCCAAGCTGTTCCATTTCCTGACAGAGCAGGGCGACCGGGGCATGCAGCTGGAGGCCACGTTCACCACCCCGTGGCTGTGGCTGTCGGTGCTCAATGCCGGCGGGCTCAATACCGGCGGAACGCATATGTACATGAACACGGATATTAATTCCATGCAGGTCGACGGGCCGGGCACCGAGATCATGTCCCACCTGATGCAACCGCTGCTGATTCTTGCCGCCGTCCTGGTGGCGGGCCTGATCTTCTGGGCGCTGCACAACGGGAACCGCCAGGGCGCACACAACGGCGGTGCGGACCGTACCGAGCTGCTGCTGGCCGGGTCGCTGACCATGGCGACGGCGTTTGTGGTCTTCAATAAGGTCGGCTCACCGCAGTTTATGGTCTGGCTGGCCCCTGCCGTCGCCGTCGGGCTGGCGCACTGCTGGAAGGAATGGCGGGTGCCGGCCACCATGCTGATCGGCATCGCGGTGGCCACCTTCTTCGTGTATCCGCTGTTTTATGATGCGTTGAGCCATAACAACCCGCTGATGGCACTCGTTCTCACCATCCGGAATGTGCTGCTGGTGGTTCTGTTCTGCTGGTCCGTCCGCCGGCTGTATCTGCTGGGCAAACGGGCCGAAGAGCCCGTGACCGCCGGCAAGGAGTCCTAAGATTTCCGGGAAATTCTTTGCGGCGCTGCTGAGCGTGCGCGCCGCCGTCCTTCCACCGGCCGCGGTCGCATGGTTTTCCAAACCTTCCAGTGTGTGGTGGGGCTTCGCCGTGGTCCACCTGTATTTCCTGGCCTGGATGATGTCCTTCGTTATTCACGGGAACACGTTCAGCGACACTGAGCAGTACCGCCAATGGGCCCTGGCGGGGTTCAATCCGGCGGACACGGAAGGGAGCATCAGTCCGTGGGTCTACCCGGTGCTGGCGCAGATCCCCATCTTCCTTGCCGATATTGCCGGCCCGGATGTCTACCTGCTGATCTGGATGCTGATCATCACGGCGCTCAACGCCGGCGCGATGGTTTATCTGACCCGCGGCGCGCGGCGGAAAACCGGCATCGCGCCGGCCTGGTGGTGGCTGATTTTCACCGTGTTCATGGGCTACCTCAGCTTTGCCCGAGTGGAGGGCATCACCGCGCCGATTGTCCTGGTGGCGCTGCTCTTTGCCGCCCGGCGGCCGCTGGTGGCGACCGTGCTGCTGAGCGTCGCAACCTGGATCAAGGTCTGGCCCGCGGCCGTCATTGCACCGATTGTGATCGTCAGCCGGAGGCGGGTGAAGATCATCGCCACCGGCGCCCTGGTCAGCGCAGTGGTGGTCCTGGGCACGTATCTGGCCGGTGGCAGAAAACATCTCTTTGATTTCCTGACCAACCAGGGCGAGCGCGGGATGCAGCTGGAGGCTACTTTCTCCACACCGTGGGTCTGGCTGAGCGTCTTCCACATCGGCGGATCAAAAATCGCCGATAATCTCGCCATCAATTCGACCGAGGTCTACGGGCCCGGCGCGTCCGCGGCGGCCGTGCTGATGCAGCCGCTGTTCCTGCTGGCGGCGCTGGTGGCGGCGCTGCTGCTCGTCTGGGCGCTGCATCAGGGTGCCGAACGGGAGGAACTGTTCCTTGAGGGCGCTCTGATGATGACCACCGCGTTCATCGTGTTCAACAAGGTGGGATCGCCGCAGTTTATTATCTGGCTGGCACCGGTGGTGATCGCGGGACTGACGCATGACTGGGCCCGTTGGAAGGTCCCCGCCGCGCTGCTGATGGCCATAGCCATCACCACATTCGTGATCTATCCGCTGTTCTATACGCCGCTGATCCACGCGAACCCGGTGATGGCGGCCGTGCTAAGTACGCGCAACGTGCTCCTGGTCGTGCTGCTCTACTGGTCCGTCCGTCGTACCGTCGAGCTGGCGCGCAGGCCCCGGCCGGTCTCGGGCGCGCTCACAGCCGCCGCGAACTGACTCTTCCCCTGCTTCCCCTGCATCTGAGGTGCTCATAATGCGGCAGGATCCGCGGAATAGCCCCAATACGGGCACCTCAGATCCAGCGGCGCTGGTCCACAGCTGGTGCGGAGCTCGGCGGCGGACGCCGGACTGGAGCCCATAGCCGGGCGGCACGCCCCACAAGATGACCGCCGGGCGCCTTGACGGGACTCACTTGACGGGACTCACCAGGTGGCCGTAACCGGACAGTCTTAGTCAGCCGGCCTTGCAGGTGGGCGGGGCTCGCCGGGGGTGCCGGTCCCGGAGGACCGCGGCACCAGCGTGATGGCCTCCGTCGACGGCGCCTCCAGCACCGGCTCCGGGGCGGTTTCTGCCTTCGTGCCGCGCAGCAGAGCGGATAGTCCCCTGTGCAGCAGCAGCTTCCGGGTGTGCACATCGATAAAGAGCAGATAGAAGATGAAGCCCAGCGCCACCAGGTACGCCAGCGTGGAGGCGTGGAACTGCAGCTGCACGAAGGACCAGACCGAGAGCTGGTCCTGGGCCCCGAACACCACGAAGAACGTGATGATCACATACAGGGACTTGATCTGCCAGTCGTTGCGGATGCCGGTCACGGCCAGGAACGGGATGAACCAGAGCACATACCAGGGCTGGATGATGGGTGAAAGCATGACCACGGCCGCAAATGCCAGGCCCATCCGGCGGATCAGTTTCGAGTAGTCGCCGCGGAACATCAGCAGAACCACCAGCCCGACGCCGGCATACTTGAGTACGCTGCGCAGAATCCCCGCCAGCATCCCGCCGTGCAGTCCGAGCACGTCCGCCAGGGCCTCCACCCGTTGCCCCAGGAACCCGGACGGCGAATACCCGGTGTAACCGGGGGTCGGATCCAGGATGGCCCAGACCCAGCCGAGCCCCAGGTTGTACGGGATTCCGCTGAGCGCCAGCACACCAAAGCTGATCGCCGCCGTCGCCCCCCAGTAGATGAACTTTTTGCCCAGCGAGGCGGCGGGACCGGCCCACAGGAGCGCGATGAAGGGCAGCAGCAGCATAGTGATCGGCTTGACGCCGATGGACGCCGTGACCAGCAGAATGCCCCAGATCGGGCGTTTGGTGGCGGCAAAGTAGGTGCCGGCGACGGCGAGCCCCACCATCAGCGCGTCATTGTGCGCACTGGCGACGAAACTGATCAGGAACAGCGGGTTTGCCACCGAAATCCACAGCGCGCGCCCCCCGCTGAGGCCGTGCAGGCGGGCCAGTTTGGGTACGTAGAGCACACAGAGGCCGACGCCGGCCACGGCCAGTAGCCGGAACAGGAACACCGAGGTATCGGGCTGGGCACCGGTGAACTGCACGACGGCGCGCTCGAGCCACAGGAAGTATGGTCCGTACGGAGTCTTGGCTTCCGCCCAGGCGGGGTCAGCGCCCAGGGCAAACCAGTTGCTGAGTGCGGAAATGCCCGTGGTGTAGGGGTTCAGGCCCTCCACCACCAACCTGCCCTGCCCGGTATAGGCGTAGACATCGCGGGAAAAGATCGGCACGGCAAAGAGCATCGGTGCCGACCATGCACCGATCGCGATCACCACCGAGCGCAGCGCGCCCGGCCCCCAGTTCTGCAACCGCTGCCCCAGCCGGAGCCAGGACCGCATCAGCAGCATCGCGCCGAGGGTCAGCAGCACCGTGGACGTTGTAACGCCCCACCCCTCCGTCCGCAACGCGATCACCACGGGGTTGCGGACCATCGGGGAGCCGTTGGCAATCCAGCCGGCGCCGATCGAGCCGACAAACATCATCAGCGATCCGACAAAGCCCTGAACGATGGCGACGTAGGCCTTCGGCCTGCCGCGTTCGGTGCAGTCATCCGTGTGCGGCCCGGCAGGGTCCGACGACGCCGCGGACCCATCCGCGCCCGGCAACGGGTCCGACGTCGCGCCGTTGACCCCCGTCTCGGGCCGGTCTCCCGTGCTCACGCGCGAATCGCCTGCCGTCATTTTTATAAAGTCCTCTGGTGCCCGAAGGCGATCGTCCGCAGCTGGTCAACTGGAGGGTCGTGCTGGAGGGTCAGTGCCTGAGTCAAGTGATGTGCCATTTTAGCACCGGGACACCCGGACGATCCCGGTTCAAAACGGGCATGTGACCAGAGCCATCCACCGGGAGGACGGCGCCGCGTCACGGTACATTTGACTGGTGCCTATAACAAGCGAACGTATTGTATGGATCGACTGCGAAATGACGGGGCTGGACCTGGCGACGGACGCCCTGATTGAGGTGGCGGTCCTGGTCACCGACTCGGAACTGAACATCCTGGGCGAAGGCCTGGACGTGGTGATCAGGCCCGAAGCCGCGGCGCTGGCCCAGATGGGCGACTTTGTCAGGGACATGCACACCACATCCAAGCTGCTCGACGAGCTCCCGCACGGCCTGACGGTGGCGGAGGCCGAGGCCCAGGTGCTGGCCTACATCAAAAAGTACGTACCGGAGCCGAAAAAGGCACCGCTGGGCGGCAACTCCGTCGGGACGGATCGGATGTTCCTGGCACGCGACATGCCCGCCGTCGTCGAGCACCTTCATTACCGCGTCGTTGACGTCTCGACCATCAAGGAACTCTCCCGGCGCTGGTACGCCCGCGCATACTTCCAATCGCCACCGAAACTCGGCGGCCATCGCGCCCTGGGCGACATCCAGGACTCCATCAATGAGCTGAAGTACTACCGCGAGGCCGTCTTCGTGCCTGCTCCGGGCCCCGATTCCGCCACCGCAAAACGGATTTCGCAGCAGTTCAAGCCCTGATTGACCGCGGGATTCCGGGTATTTTTCCGTACCAAGACGCCCGGAAACCCGGCCATCCGGCCACCCCGTGCGGAACTTCCCGGTAGCGGTGTCACAAGCACCCCCAAAGAGCAGGTAGACTATTTGCCGTTGCCATATCCGTTTCGGAGACACCCGGAACGGAACCGGCACATGGTGGGATTAGCTCAGTTGGCAGAGCGCCTGGTTGTGGTCCAGGAGGTCGCGGGTTCAACCCCCGTATCTCACCCCGAAGGGTGTGCGGGCGCAGCGGAATGCGCCGGTAGCATAGACAAAGGCCGCGCTGGAATTTATCCGGTGCGGCCTTTCTCATGTCTGAGTGCCATGTTTGTCTGAGTGCCATGTTTGAGAGTTATGTCTGAGTGTCATGTTTAGGTGGAATATCTACAGCGGACCTGTCCCGCGGCCGCCGGCCAGGAACCCGTCCGTCCCGGAATGCAGGAGGAGCCTCCGTTATGCAGCGCAAACCCTATCAGGAAGACCATGAGCATTTCCGGGGGGTAGCGCAGGCTTCTAACGCCCGCGAAATCGCACCGCACTACGCACAGTGGGATGCTGATCATCTGATGTCCCGCCGGATGTGGACGGCAGCGGGCGAGGCTGGACTGCTTGGACTAGCGGTCCCGGAGGACTTGGGCGGGATGGGCCTGACGGACTACCGGTTCCGCGCCGTGCTGGACGAGGAATTCGCCACGACCCGCGCCCGCTCAAGTTCCAAGGAACCACAATGACCGTTCATCCCATCACCATTCTGGGCGAGCCCGTCCTGCACCGCCGTGCCGACGAGGTCCGCACCTTCGACGATGGGCTGAAGTCCCTGATCGCGGACATGTTCGAGACCATGGACGCGGCGAACGGCGTGGGTCTGGCGGCCCCGCAGATCGGTGTGGGGCTGCGGATCTTTACCTACCAAATGGAGAACGACGACGACGTGCCCGACCGTGGCGTGCTGGTCAACCCGTCGATTTCGCTGGGCAAAGTCTCCGGGAAGGCCCCGGACCCGGAGGAGGAAACCGAGGGCTGTCTTTCCGTTCCCGGTGATCACTTTCCGCTCAAACGCGCCGAATGGGCACGGCTCACGGGTTTCGACGCCGGTGGCAACCTGCTCGAGTTCGAGGCCACCGGGTGGTTCGCCCGCTGCATGCAGCACGAGTACGACCATCTGGACGGCAAGCTGTACGTGGACCGGCTCAACGCCCGCTATGCCCGCAAGGCCAAGCGGCTGGCGAAGGAGCAGGGCTGGGGCATCCCGGGGCTGACCTGGCTGCCGGGCGTGGACCCGGACCCGTTCGGGCACTGAGCCGGCACCCGCTCCGCCCCACCGTTGCCCCGCCGCACCGATACCTTCCGCCGGGCGGTAGTTCTGTACGCTGGCAGGTATGGCTTCCGCACCGGCGCTCACCCCAGGCGAAATTCTAGACTACGCAGATATCCGGCGGGAGGACCGCGGGGATTGCCTCCGTTTGCTCCAGCGCGAAACCAGCGAAGACGCGCGGGCCGTACTCGGTCTTTTGGCGGACAGACTCGGCGCGGGACGCGATGAGCCACTGACACTGGTCGCGACGGAGGAATCCTGGATCGCAGGATTACTCCACTTCACCCCGGAGCTCGTCCGCTGGCATGCGGAGCACGGGATCGCCGACGAGGTCACCCGTGCGACGCTGGCGGATTTCGGCCGAAACCTGGACATCAACCGCCGCGTGCACGGACGCTTCGGTCTTGATACCTTCCGCTGGCTCATGCACCACTACGCCGGGCGCATCTACCAGCTCGGCCGTCTGCAGTACCTCATACACCGCGGTCCGGAGCCGGCTGCAGCCGGTGGGATTCCGGGATCAGCTCCCCGGGAGTGGCTGTTGGGCATCCACATTCCGGAATCCGGCGGGCTGGCCCCGGACGCCGTTCAGACGAGCATTGAGTTGGCGCAGCCGTTCTTTGCCTGCCATTTCCCCGAGCAGCCCGTCCGGATGGCAGACTGCGCTTCATGGCTGCTGGATCCCTACATCCCCGGCCATCTCGACCCGGACTCAAACATCGTCCGGTTTGCGCGCCGATTCACCCCGTACGGCCGCCCGCTGGACTCCCCGACCGACGCTGTCTATTTCACCTTTCGGACCCGCGCCATGGCTGATCTAGCCGACCTGCCGCGCCGCACCGCGCTCCAGCGGATGGTGTTGGACCGGATCGACGACGGCGGCTGCTGGCAGCTGGGGTTCGGTTACCTCGAACTCCCCTAAAGTCATCGGGAGTCAGCTGCGGTAAACTTGGTATTTGGCCCTCCCGCGACCCGGCCAACCTCCCACCGCACATCACGGAAACAACGCAGCAGCGAAAGAAGCACAGTGTCCCAAGACGTCATCTCCCCCGCCCGCGTCAACGAGATCCGCGTCAATAGGATCACTGGCCAGGCGGCCCGCCGGCGCACCTTCGCGGTGATTTCGCATCCAGACGCCGGAAAATCGACGCTCACAGAGGCTCTCGCCCTGCACGCCAAGGTCATCGGTACGGCCGGAGCCACCAACGGCAAATCGAACCGCAAGGACACGATCTCCGACTGGATGCAGATGGAAAAGGACCGCGGTATCTCGATCAGTTCCGCCGCGCTCCAGTTCTCCTACCGGGACACGGTCATCAATCTGCTGGATACCCCCGGCCACGCGGATTTCTCCGAGGACACTTACCGGGTGCTTGCCGCCGTCGACTGTGCCGTCATGCTCGTGGACGCCGCCAAGGGCCTGGAAACACAGACCATGAAGCTGTTCGAAGTCTGCCGTCAACGCGGACTGCCGATCATCACGGTGATCAACAAATGGGACCGGCCCGGGCTGGACACCCTGGCGCTGATGGACGAAATCACCGAACGGACCGGACTGATGCCGATGCCGCTCACCTGGGCCGTCGGCATTGCCGGTGATTTCCGCGGCGTCTGGGACCTGCAGCGGGACCGTTTTGTCCGCTTCACCCGCAACAACAGCGGTGCCAATATCGCTTTGACGGAGTACTTCACCCCGGAAGAGGCAGCCGCCAGCGAAGGAGACGTCTGGACCGACGCGGTGGACGAAGCCGGCCTGGTCCTGGATACCAACCTGTCATTCGATCCGGCGAGCTTCTACGCCGGCAAGGCCACGCCGATCCTGTTTTCCTCTGCAGCACTGAATTTCGGCGTTAAAGAACTGCTGGATGCACTGGTGGATTTCGCCCCCCCGGCCGCGCCGCGCCCCGATGTCGCCGGAGCCCTCCGCCCGGTCGCAGCCCCCTTCTCCGGCTTCGTCTTCAAGGTCCAGGCCGGGATGAACCAGGCACACCGGGACCACGTCGCCTTCGTCCGTGTCTGTTCCGGTGTTTTCGAGCGCGGCATGGTGGTCACGCAGACCCGCACCGGCAAGTCATTTGCGACGAAATACGCCCAGCAGGTCTTCGGCCGCGAGCGCGAGGTGATTGACGAAGCGTTCCCGGGAGACGTCGTCGGACTGGTCAACGCCTCGGCGCTGCGCGTCGGCGACAGCCTCTATCTGGAAGATCCCGTCGAGTTCCCGGCCATCCCGCTGTTTGCCCCGGAGCACTTCCAGGTGGCACGGTCCAAGGACCCGAGCCGGTACAAGCAGTTCCGCCGGGGCATCGAGCAGCTCGAGCACGAGGGCGTCATCCAAGTCCTCCGCTCCGATCTCCGAGGCGATCAGGCACCCGTGTTGGCCGCCGTCGGGCCCATGCAGTTCGAGGTGGTGGAAGACCGGATGACGCACGATTTCAGTGCGCCCATGCGGTTCGAGCGGCTGCCCTACACGCTGGCACGGCTGACAACGGCGGGCGCCATCGAAACGCTGGGCCTGGTGCACGGGGCCGAAGTCCTGCTCCGCTCCGACGGGGAATACCTCGCGCTGTTCAATGACGTCTGGGCGCTGCGCCGGGTGGAGAAAAACAATCCCGACCTGACGCTGCTGGCCATCGGGACACAGTCCCGCAGCGGGGCCTAGTTTTCCTTCATCACCCGTTGCAGATCATGCGCTGCGGTGCTCCGCAGCTCCTCCAGCTGTGTCAGCCGTTTGTGATCAATGGCCCCCTTCGTATAGTCGCGCTGCGCCTGCGTCAGCTGCCGGTTGGCTTCGTCCAGATTCTCCTGGGCCCTCGTGACGGGATCTACGTGCTGAATATTGCTCATACCCGCATCATTGCATCGTTTTGCGAACGCCGCCATAACGCCGCGCCGCCGCACCTGCCTCGCACCACGTGTGGAGGAGAAGCCGGCGGTAGCGGTGCAGCCTTTCCGGCCTGCGGGTCATCCGCCCTTGGCCGGCGCTCGGAGACGGTAGCCGGATTCCAGCGTCTGCTGCCGGGGGCATGAGGTCAGCACTCGTTTCATTGCGTCCCCCTCCGCCTGCGTCACCCACAGCCGGTATGCAGCCTTCACGGAGACCTGGCGCGCCACATACCGGCAGCGGAAGGCCTTATTCGGCGGCAGCCAGGTGGCGGCGTCGCCGTCGCTTTTCTGGACATTGGTAGGGCCATCCACGGCCAGCAGATTCAGCGGATCGTTGGCCAGGCTTTGGCGCTGTTCGTCGGTGAGCTGCTGGGCCCCCGTCTGCCAGGCATTGCCGAGCGCCACCACATGGTCAATCTGAATGGCCTTACTGCTCTGCGCACCCCGGCTGAAGTCCAGCTCGTTGCCCGTGTAGGGATCCGCCAGCCTGCCGGAACCCCACTGACACCCCGATCCCTTGACCCGCTGCGCCTGCGTCAGGTCCCGTGCCAGGATGTCATTGCGCGTGTCGCAGCCGTTCCGGTCGATGTCCAGCCAAGGCTCACCGAAAGCGAGGCGGTCGTAGTCGTTCCGCGGCGCCCGGCCCTTGACCTCCAGGATCCCGAGCACGCTTAACGCTGCCGCGGGCTGTACCCGCACCATCGGGCTCCCCAGTCCCTGCCAACCGGACTCGACCACCAGCGGACCCTGCTCCGCCAGCGCCGCGGACACCGGATTGAGCGGGCCCCAGGTGTAGAGCCACGCCAGCAACGCCACTATCAGCGCGAACGCAGGAACAACGACGGCGAGCGCCCGCGGCCGCCGTCTGCCGGTGCGTCGCCGCGGGAAGTGGCTTCGTCCGGTCCGGCCTAGGTACAGGTCTCGCCCGAAGCGGCCCGGGTGCAGGCTTCCTCCGGAGCGGCCCGTGGAATGATTTCTCGGTGACATCCCCGCCCCTGCGTACCCGTGGACTGCATACTGACTGCTACTCAGTCTAGGCAACCTGCACGAGACCGTGCCGAAGATATCCACACCTTGTATCTGGAGTGCGCCAAATGGGGCCCAATGAGCGATTTGCCCCATCCTGAGCACGTCAAATAGAAGTCCCGGGTAAGGGAGTCGGCGTGCATGAGTCGCCCTTTACTAGATCGACAGTAGATGCCAGATGCCATGGCAGACCCTTCATCCTTAGATGGATGGATCCAATTGGTACATGTGCAAAGCAGATACGGGTTTTCGCCGACGTGCTAGAAGATATGAGGTGGGGTGGTTCAGTTTCCTGCCCATGCCGATGAGGGCCTGGGCCTTCTGTTTCACAGGTTCCGTGGGTTGCCAGTGAACGACCTCTTGGCGCCTCGGCCTGTGGAGAGTTGCGTTGGTGGTGCGGATGCAGATGGATTCGGACCCCGCGGTCGTGCTGGACTGGATCCGGTGAAGGCGGTGTACGAGTCGGGCCGACCGGGTATGTCAGCTGTCCCATGTCTCGATCAGCGCTTCGAATCTCTGTGGCTCGGCCTGGGTCACCCGCTGCGCCACTTCGCGCGTCCGGCATGAATAGCAGCTCTGGGTTCACGGCGGACTCGCCAGTGCATAAGGGGCCAGTCATGGAACATTCGATGGCATTCCACGGGATTCAGCCCCCTCTAACCGCCTGAATCCGTTCAACAAAGATCGCTGGAACCTCTCGGTGGATGGGTTGGCCGATACGCCGGGTTCTGTCATCCCGCGCCGTTGCCAATGCGGGAGTGGCGGCCATCCATCTACGAACGCCGTTGCCGACGCCCTCCAGCGGCCTACCCAGGCACTCGGGCGAGCAGCCCTCAATCATGCCCTGTCTGGCCTTGCTCCCGGTGGGGTTTACCTAGCTTCCCTGGTCGCCCAGGGAACTGGTGGTCTCTTACACCACCGTTTCACCCTTACCTGCGCCCAAACCAGCGTTTCCACGGGTGCGGGGCGGGCGGTCTGTTTTCTGTGGCACTTTCCTGCGGGTTACCCCGAGTGGGCGTTACCCACCACCATGCTCTGCGGAGCCCGGACGTTCCTCGAGCCACCTTCGTGACGCGCGGCCGCCTGGCCAACCCATCCATCTATACAGTCTACTGTCACGCGGGCCGTGCCGAACACTACTGCCGCACGGACGGCAGCGACGGCGGCGGCGCGGAGCGTTCTGCGCACGCCTCGGTCCTGCGGCTGCGCAGGGTGCATTCCTGCGCAGCCGAACGGGCCAGCACTGCGCAGCTTTCGACGACGGCGGCTCACTGGCCGCCGTCGTCGGGCCCGATCAGCGGACGGGCCCGATCAGCGGACGGACCCGGTCAGCGGCCGGACCCGATCAGCGGCCGGGAAGGCCGGCGGATGCGCCCCGGCCATTTCCTCCATGACACGGACCACTTGGCAGCTGTAGCCGAATTCGTTGTCGTACCAGACGTAGAGCACCAGGTGCTTGTCCGTGCTGATCGTGGCCAGCCCGTCAACGATCCCGGCGCGACGCGAACCGACAAAGTCGGTGGAAACAACCTCGGGTGAATCGATGAAGTCAATCTGCTTGTGCAGGTCCGAATGCAAAGACATGTTGCGCAGGTAGGTGTTGATCTCTTCCTTGGTGGTCCCGCGCTCCAGCGTCAGGTTCAGGATCGCCATCGACACATCCGGGGTGGGGACGCGGATCGAGTTTCCGGTCAGTTTCCCGGCCAGCTCCGGCAGCGCCTTGGCAACGGCCTTGGCGGCGCCGGTCTCGGTCAACACCATGTTCAGGGCAGCGGAACGGCCGCGCCGGTCGCCCTTGTGGAAGTTGTCGGTCAGGTTCTGGTCATTGGTGAACGAGTGCACCGTTTCCACGTGTCCATGGATTATGCCGAACTTGTCATTGACCGCTTTGAGCACGGGTGTGATGGCGTTGGTGGTGCAGGATGCGGCTGTGATGATTTTGTCCGTAACGCTGATGGCGCCGTGGTTGATGCCGTGCACAATATTCTTCAGCTCGCCCTTGCCCGGAGCAGTCAGCAGCACCCGGGCCGCACCGCGGCTTTGCAGGTGCTGGGACAGTCCGTCGGCATCGCGCCAGCGGCCGGTATTGTCCACGACCAACGCGTCATGGATCCCGTAGGACGTGTAATCGATGGTGGCCGGATTGTCCGAGTAGATGACTTGGATCAGGGTGCCGTTGGCCAGGATGGTGTTGTTGTCCTCGTCCACCGTAATGGTGCCCACAAACGGCCCGTGCACGGAATCCCGACGCAGCAGGCTGGCGCGCTTGACCAGATCCTGGTCCGAGCCGCGGCGGACGACAATGGCCCGCAGCCGCAGTCCGTCGCCGCCGCCGGCATGCTCGATCAGGATCCGTGCCAGCAGACGGCCGATCCGCCCGAAGCCGTAGAGGACAACGTCGGTGCTGGTGCGCTCGTCAATGCCCTGACGGTCGACGACGTCGGCCAGTTCAGTGCGCAGGAATTCCTCCCGCGTCCTGCCGGCACCTTCCTGGGCGTAGAGCAGGTTCAGCTTGGCAAGGTTGATGGAAGCCGGGCCCAGTTTAAGCGCGCTCAACGCCCGCAGCAGCGGCAGCGTTTCCTCCGGCCGGAGTTCGACGTTGTCCACGTGGCGGGCGAAACGGTGGGCCTTGAGCACGCTGATCGTGGACTGATTGATCATGCTGCGGCCGTGGACCGAAATGACCACATTATTTTCCCGGTAGAGGCGGCCGATCAGCCCAATCATTTCCTCGGCCAAGGCTTCGCGCCTGATCCAAACGTCCAAAGCTACATCAGCGGACTGCGTCACAGATTTCCCTTTCCTGTCCAACCGGAAACTCCTTCGGTCCCGGCCGTTTGCCGGATTCCAGCGGTGCGGAATACGGCGCCCCGGCGCGCGGCTCGGATTGCCGAACGCCCCGGAGAGGTTCATCCCGCAGTCGGCCGCGGGATGAGGTGGGCGGTGAATTTCGGTCCGCCCGAGCCTAGTATGATTCTAGGCGAAATGGTCCCCGCAAGGACTACCGGAGGGCTGAACGTGGGCAGAATCACGTCCGGCGATGGTTGCACGTCCCGCCCGGCCGCGAGGGCGCGGGGGCTCGACCGCCGCACCGGTTAGGCTCATCGTGTGCGTATTCTGCTCCCGCCCTCCGAAGGCAAAACCCCTGTCCTTTCCGGCTCCCCGGTCCGTCTCGATGAGCTTCGATTCCCAGTGCTCAATGAGGCACGGATCGAGGTGATGGAAGCGCTGGCCCATGTCTCCGGAAAGGACGATGCCCTAAGCCATTTGGGCGTCGGCGCATCGCTGGCTGCCGAGGTGGCCCGGAACATCCGGCTCGGAACCGAACCGGCGGCGGCGGCCCACCGGGTCTATTCCGGTGTGCTCTACGATGCGCTGGGCTACCGCACGCTCACCGCAGCCCAGCGCCGGAAAGCCAACGAGTACGTCGTCGTAATGTCCGGCCTATGGGGTGTGATCGGTTTCGCAGACCGGATCCCCGCGTACCGTCTCTCGATGGCCGTCGGACTGCCGGGATTGGGCAGGCTGGCGGCGTACTGGAAGCCGCAGCTGGCGCCGGCGCTGGAGGAATTCGCGGCCGGTCACCTGCTGGTCGACTGCCGGTCCAGCACCTATGCGGCGGCGTGGACGCCCCCGGCCGGGCAGACCGTGGCCGTGAATGTGTTTCAGGAGCGGGACGGGAAGCGCACCGTCGTTTCACATTTTGCCAAGCACACGCGCGGCGAGCTGGCCCGCGGGCTGCTCACCCGGCCGGGCAAAGCTCCGCAGACGCCGGAACAGCTGCTCAGATTTGCCTCGGATCCCGTCTTCCAGGAGCGCTGGAAGGCTGAGCTGGTTCCCGGGACGTCCCGGAAGCCGCACGCATTGAACCTCATTCTGCGCTGAGCTTCCGTTACATTTACACTCGGCAACGAATCCCAGCGCAGAAGTGGTCTTTGGAGCCTCGTGAGGCCGGCGGAGGGCACATTTTGGCGGCTATCCGTCGCCGAATGTAAATGACCGCCGCCGGGAACTGGCCGCCCGCTTCGCCCGCCGCCGGCTGAGGTGCGGGTCCTTCGGCGCAGCGATAGGAATCCGCCCTGCGCAGGATGCATTCCTGCGCAGTCCAACGCGCCAACTCTGCGCAGCTTCCTCCGGATCTACACGAGCGCGCACAATTCGACCTCAAAACCGTCCACGTGCTCAAGGTAGGCCGCGTAATGTCCTGCACCGCCGGCGAAGGGATGTCGGTCCGCAAAGAGCAGCACCCAGCCCCGACGGACCGCATCAACCGCCAGCCGTTCGACGTCGCCCGGGCCTCCGGCGCAGAAGGTACCGCCGGTTGGCCCGGTACCCCACTCATCCGCAAGCGAATACCCCACGCGTTCCAACATCCAGCCGAGCGAGCCCTTGGCCCGTGGGTAATCAGCAACCCAGATTTCCAGATGATGCAGTCGACCGGTTTTCACAGTCCGCGTTAGTCCCACAGGAACGCTCGTCTCGTAGGTTAGTTCCACTCCTGGTTGCGGACCAGGATGCAGCCCGCATCCGGGCACATGATGACGTCGTCTTCGGGGGCCTTCCGGATGTCGGCAAGGTCACCGGGGCTCAGCTGCATGCCGGACCCTTCGGACGTCCCGTGGAAAAGCCGTGCAGCGCCGATCCCGCGTTTGGTCAGGGCCCGTTCGTAGACGGCCAGCAGCGCAGGATCGAAGGACTCCGCGAGTGCCGTCCGGTCCCGGATCACGGCCTCACGCTCCGCGGAGACCTCGGCCAGCTGCGCGTCCACTTCGTCGCGGATGGCGCCGAGCGAGCCGCTGATGTCATCCACCACGCCCTGCTGCTTCGCCGACCGGGCCGCCGCACCCTCGAGCCGTTCCATCACCTCGAGCTCGACATCCTCCAGGATGGAGCGGCGCCGGGCGAGGGATTCGAGTTCTTTCTGCAAGGCCATCAGATCCTTGGACAGGCCGCTGCCGCTGTTGAGCCGGGTCTCGTCGCGCGTTATCCGGGTGGCGACCTGCTCCACGTCGGACTCGGCCCGGGTCAGCTCACGCTGGGTATCGGCCGCCTCCGTGGTCCGGACCACCAGATCGCTTTGCGCGACGGCCATCCCGGCGTGCAGATCGGTCAGGCGCGGGTCTTGGCGGAGTATTTTGGCGCGGTTGTCCAGCTGCTTGATCTTTGCGTCCAGTGCCTGCAATTCCAGCAAACGTAACTGCTCCGCGGGTGCTGCCTTCGCCATCGAAATCCTCTCGGTGTGCTGGCGCCCGTCAAATGCGACCGCCCGTCTACGTCCTAGATTACGTCCATCCCGCGCCGTCGCTGCCCAGCCCGGGCGTAAGGATGAAATCCCACGGATCCGTGTTGGTCTGGCTGACGGAAAGTTCGACGCCGAATTCCAGGTCCGCGAGCACGTTGCCGAGCGCTTGTGCCGCCGCAGGGAGCCAGAGCCACTCGCTGGCAAAATGCGACAAATCGATCAGGTAAGGGCGGCCATTGACGGCGGATTCCCTGGCCTCCGATGCGGGATGGTGGCGCAGATCCGCCGTGACGTAAACATCAGCACCGCTGGCCCGGACCTCATCGAAGAGGCTGTCCCCGGCACCGCCGCAGACGGCAACCCGGCGCACCAGCCCCTGCCGGTCCCCTGCCACGCGGACTCCCCCGGCGACTGAGGGAAGCGCCTCAAAAACGTGTTCGGCAAAATCACCCAGGCTCATGACCCCCGGCAGCTGTCCCACCCGGCCGATGCCTTCCTCGGGCAATCCGAGGCCCGCCGGGGTCAGCGGGGACACGTCCGTCAGCCCGAGCGCATCCGCCAGTACATCGGAGACTCCGCCGACGGCGCTGTCTCCGTTGGTATGGACGGTCAGCAGGGCGCAGCCGCGTTCGATGAGCCGGTGCACGGCCCGGCCCTTGCCGCTGGTGGCCGCCACCGACTTAACCCCCCGCAGCAGCAGCGGATGATGGGTGATGAGCAGCTGGGCCCCCCAGTCAAGGGCCTCTTCGATCACTTCCAGGGTGGGGTCAACCGCGAACATGATCCGCTTCACGGTGGCGTCGGGTCGCCCGACCACCAGGCCGACGGCGTCCCATTCCTCGGCCAGGGATTCCGGCCAGAGCTCCTCCACAGCCAGCAATACTTCGGCCAGGGTCGGCAGTGGCTGCGGGGTACCGGCCGTGCCGGGCGCGGTCAGCGGGTCCGCGCCGGTTCCGGTCAGCGGGTCCGCGCCGGTTCCGGCCAGCGGGTTCGTGCCAGCGGTGCTCCCGCCGTCCGCAGCGTCCGCCGCGCCGCCGTCCGCAGCATCGGCACCCCCGGTCTTCACCCGCGCCCTGTCCACGCCATCGCTTAACTTGGTGCCGCCGTCGTCGTCCGTTTTATCCACCGGTTCCATACGTTCATTCTTCCTTAGCTCCGGCTTCCATTGTCCCGCATAAGATACTGACCGCGACGTCGGCGACTCAGTAATTTCGCCGCGGCGGGAATCTTCCGGGCCGTTGGGACATTGATACAGGATATGAAGACATTTGTGCTCGGCGGAGGTTGTTTCTGGTGTTTGGATGCGCTGTATCAGCAGACTGTGGGGGTGACCGAAGTGGTATCCGGCTACACCGGCGGCCATGTGCGTCATCCCGACTACTACGACGTGTGCAATGGAATGACCGGTCATGCCGAAGTGGTGGCCGTATCCTTTGACGAGGACATCGTGCCGGAGGACGTGATCCTGGACATGTTCTTCGTCTCTCACGATCCCACCACGCTGAACCGCCAGGGCTACGATGTGGGTACCCAGTACCGCTCGTCGATGTTCTATACGGACGCGGCGCAGGAGGTGGCCTTCCTGACCGCCATCGAGCGGAACCAGGGGCATTGGGACAGGCCGATCGTGACCGAGGTGACCCGGCTGCCGGAGTTCTACGTGGCCGAGGAGGAGCATCAGAACTTCTACGCAAAACGTCCGGAGCAGGGATATTGCCAGGTGATTATCAATCCGAAGCTGGCCAAAGCCCGGAAATATTACTCTTCGTGGCTTGCCGCTTAACCCTTTCGGCGCCGGGCCAAATAAACTGACCCAAGATATGCTCAAAGCAGCTTTCCCTGAGAGAAAAGGTATAGATTAATGGGCCGCATTTACGACGACGTCACTCAGCTGGTCGGCAGCACCCCCCTGGTGCGGCTGAACCGTCTCACCGAGGGTCTGAATGCCACGGTGGCCGTGAAGCTGGAGTTCTACAACCCGGCCAACAGCGTCAAGGACCGGATCGGTGTGGCCATCGTTGATGCTGCGGAAAAGTCCGGTGCGCTCACGGCCGGCGGAACGATTGTGGAGGGTACCTCGGGGAACACCGGGATTGCGCTGGCGATGGTGGGCGCTGCCAGGGGCTACAAGGTCATCCTGACCATGCCGGAGACCATGTCCACCGAGCGCCGGGTCATGCTGCGCGCCTTCGGGGCCGAGATTGTGCTGACGCCCGGATCCGAGGGCATGCGCGGGGCGGTGGAGAAGGCCGAGGAGATCGTGGCCGGCACGGCAAACTCCGTCCTGGCCCGGCAGTTCGCCAATCCGGCCAATGTCGAGATCCACCGCACCACCACCGCGGAAGAAATCTGGGAAGACACCAACGGCGCGATTGACATCTTTGTCGCCGGCATCGGCACCGGCGGAACGATCACAGGTGTGGGGCAGGTCCTCAAGGGCCGCAAGCCCGCGGTCCAGGTTGTTGCGGTAGAGCCCAAGGATTCTGCCATCCTGAACGGGGGCGCTCCGGGCCCGCACAAGATTCAGGGCCTGGGCGCCAATTTCATTCCTGAGGTACTGGACCGCGACGTCTACGACGAGGTGCTCGATGCCACGATCGAAGACTCCGTCCGTGTGGCGCGCGCGCTGGGCACCGAGGAAGGCATTCTGGGTGGGATCTCCTCCGGCGCGGCCGTCTGGGGAGCCCTGGAGCTGGCCAAGCGTCCGGAGAACGCCGGTAAGCTGATCGTTGCCGTCGTTCCGGACTTCGGCGAGCGCTACGTCTCGACCGTTCTTTACGACGATATCCGGGGCTAACGCTTCGGCGGCGACCGCAGCAGGTCCAGCGGCCGCGGAAGCTGGGGTAGTTGCCGTAGTTGCCGTAGAACATTCACGCGGACCAATGCCGTGGAACATTCAACTGAAGGAAGTTCGTGACTGTACTGATTCGGGCCTTCGCCCGGTTACGTGAGGACCTCGAAGCCGCCCGGTCGCATGATCCGGCGGCCCGTGGTTCCTTAGAGAACTTTTTTGTCTATCCCGGGCTGCACGCCATCTGGGTACACCGGTTGACACACAAAATGTGGGAACGACCGGATCTGCGTTTTCCCGCCCGGGTGTTGTCCCAATTGGCCCGTTTTACCACCGGCATAGAGATCCATCCCGGAGCCACCGTGGGCCGGCGCTTCTTCATCGACCACGGCATGGGCGTAGTCATCGGGGAGACATCGGAGATCGGCGACGACGTGATGATCTACCACGGCGTCACCCTCGGCGGTCGCTCGCTGGCCAAAATCAAGCGGCATCCCACCATAGGAGACCGAGTCACCATCGGCTCCGGCGCCAAAGTCCTCGGCCCCATCACCATTGGTGCGGGCAGCGCCATCGGAGCCAACGCCGTCGTCGTCAAGGACGCGCCGGCGGATTCCATCATCACCGGCATCCCCGCCAAATGGCGCCACCGGGATGCGAAGCGGGAATCCGCTCCCGCCGTGGACCCGGCCGAATACATCGATCCGGCCATGTATATCTGAGGCAGCAGACGCGTCAGCGAGTCGAGTAGCGAAGCACCTCATCGCCCTGCGATACCAGCCGCAGGCCGGCGTTAGCGCCGGCTCGGCGGAGAACTGGTTTCCCCCGAGGCCGGCCGCCAGCGCGCCGCGGTCGCCGTCGAACGGATAACCTGCGGCCCAGATATCCGTCGGCAGGGCAGTCCCGGCGTGGATCCGTTGCGCTTCGGTCAGCGTGACGGGGCTGCAGGACGAGTCGGGCGGTGAGGATATCAAGGGAGTCGGCCATTCAGAGAGTCTAACTAGGCGTTGGGGTCCATGGTGGTTACACCAAGGCTGCTCCAGGCATTCAGCAGCCGGCGGTCTCCACTCGCCGCCGCGAAGTCCGTGTCCGTGAAGCCAGCAGCAGCTGCACAGTGCACGGAATCGTAGCCGCGCAGTCCGTAGCGTCGAGCCAACTGCCCCGCCTCCCGCATCAGCAGATCGTCCAGCTCCCGGATATGACAAAGTCCCCATGCCAAGCCCATCCGGGCAGGCGCGTCATCGTGCTGATTGTCGGTCAAACGACCGAGACGCCCGGCCTGCGCCAAGGCCGCGGAAGCCTCTACAAAGACCAGACGGGTCACCACCCGCACCTCAGCAGCGGCCCACAAACGCCGGCACCGTTGAGTACCGGGTTCGGTGATGAACAACGGCAGGAACGCCGAGGTGTCAAAGTAGGCAATCACCGTCGCTGCTCATCGACCAAGTCACTGACCGTGCCGGCGATGGCGATGGGTTCGGGAAGATCCCCCCCGGCCGTATCGGGAGGCCGCAACAATCCACCCGCGAGCAGCACCTCAAAGGCCGAGGATCCCTCCATCGGAACAATCCGGGCAATTGCCCGACCATGGTCAGTGATGGTCACGGATGCGCCCGCGCTAACGGCACGCAAGTGCCTGCTGAGCGAGTCCCTCAGGTCCCGTATTCCAATATCCATGGCCGCCTCCGGTTCCTCGCAAACATGTCTGGCGTCTTTGATGCCCTTAATTATAGCCACAACTGTCCTGCACCCGCACCGACCGGCGGGTCTCCTCATCGGTGACGCAGTTAAGGCCCATGTCCTCGAAGAACATGAGCCTTAACTGCGTCACCGATGGGGAGTGGGGCGGTTAGTGCGTGTCCACCGCTTCAACCTCGGACTTGTCCTCGCCCCAGAGTGTGTGGAACGTGCCGTCACCGTCAACGCGGTTGTAGGTGTGCGCACCGAACAGATCGCGCAGTCCCTGCGTCAGCGCTGCCGGCAGCCGCTTGCGGCGCAGCCCGTCGTAATAAGCAAGCGACGATGAGAAGACCGGAACCGGGATGCCCAGCTGCACGGCGGTCGCCACTACCCGGCGCCAGGCCGGCAGGGCGCCCGCAATGGCCTCCGTGAAGGCCGGGGCGAACAACAGGTTCGCGGGCTTGTCCGCGGCGGCGTAGGCCTTCGTGATGTCCTTGAGCAGCTCGGCCCGGATGATGCAGCCGCCGCGCCACAGACCGGCAATCTCATCCAGCTTCAGGTCCCATTTGTACTCCTGGGCCGCGCCGGTGAGCATATCCAGCCCCTGCGCGTAGCTGACCAGTTTGGAGGCGAACAGAGCCTGCCGGACATCCTCGACGAAGCCCTCGCCCACGGTGACACTTTCCTCATGACCGGCGAGCTTTTCCTGCGCCTCGGCGCGCTGGGTGCCCTGCGAGGACAGCGCGCGCGCAAAGACGGATTCGGCAATGCCCGACGTCGGCGAGCCGAGTTCGAGCGCGGAAATGACGGTCCAGCGTCCGGTGCCCTTCTGGCCGGCGGCGTCGACGACGACGTCGACAAACGGCTTGCCCGTCTTGGCATCGGTGTGGCCCAGGACCTCGGCCGTGATCTCGATCAGGAAGGAGGCCAGCTCGCCCTTGTTCCATTCGGTGAAAATCTCCGCCTGCTCGGCCGGCTCGATGCCGGCGCCGGTGCGCAGCAGGTCGAAGGCCTCGCCGATGACCTGCATGTCCGCGTATTCAATGCCGTTGTGCACCATCTTCACGAAGTGGCCGGCCCCGTCCGTGCCGATCCAGGCGCAGCAGGGTTTGCCGTCCACATGCGCGGAGATTTTCTCCAGCAACGGGCCCAGAGCGGCGTAGGACTCCTTCGAGCCGCCCGGCATGATGGAGGGGCCGTTCAGCGCGCCCTCCTCGCCGCCGGAGACGCCGATGCCCACGAAGTGCAGGTCCTTCTTGGCCAGTGCCGCCTCGCGGCGGCGTGTGTCCTGGAAGTGTGAGTTACCGGCGTCGATGATGATGTCACCCGGTTCCAGCAGCGGCACCAGCTGCTCAATGACCGAATCCACCGGCGCACCGGCCTTGACCATGATCAGCACGCGCCGCGGCTTCTCCAGCGACCCGACCAGTTCCTGCAGCGTTTCGGTGCGAATGAAGTTGCCGTCGCCGCCGTGCTTCGCCAGGAGCGCATCGGTCTTGGCGACCGAGCGGTTGTGCAACGCGACCGTGAAGCCGTTGCGTGCCAGATTCCGGGCCAGATTGGCCCCCATGACAGCCAGACCTGTTACGCCGATTTGTGCAGACATACATCCTCCATAATTGATTCCGGCCTGTTGGCTCCAGCCTAACCGGGCGCGCGCAGCCAAAAGAAAACCCGATCCGATGAATCCGAATATGACGTACCGGGAACCCGTGGCGTTCCTGCCCCGGTTGGGGCTGACCGCCGGCCCAGAGGCGAAGTACCGTCAGGAGCCGAATTTCAGCAGCACCTTGCCGGAGACCGCGGAATTGCGGGCCACCTCGAAGGCTTCCAGGCCCTGGTCCAGGGAGAACTCGTGGGTCACCACCGGATCGATGAAGAGCGAGCCGTCTGCCAGCGCCGTGATCACCTCATCAATTTCATCGTTGAACCGGAAGGAGCCGACCAGCTCCAGCTCGCGGGTGATGGCCAGCGAGATCGCCACGGGCTGCGGTCCGGAGGGCAGCAGTCCAACCATTACCACCCTGCCGCCGCGGACCGCTCCGTTGATCGCCGAGGCGAGTCCCTGGTGGCTGCCCGATGATTCGATCACGATGTCGGCCTCCACCGCTGCGATCGCCTCCGCATCGGAACCCAGCAATGTGGCATCGGCGCCCACGGCCCGGGCGATCTCCAGCGGTTTATCGTACATATCCACGGCGACTATGCGGGCCGCCCCCGCACGTTTGAGCACGGCAACGGCGAGCGTACCTATGGGGCCGCTGCCCACCACCAGAGCCGTTTTACCCGCCACCTCGCCGGCCCGGCTGACGGCATGCCAGGCCACACTGGCAGGCTCAACCAGGGCCGCGCGGCGCAGGCCGAGTCCGTTGGGGAGCGGCCGCAGCATCCGTGACGGCAGATTGGCGAACCGGATAAACGCGCCGTCCGTGTGGGGGAACCGGGCGGCGCTGCCCAGATAGGTGCACCCGGGTGAGAGGTTGGGGCGGTCCACGGGGTATCTGGCCGCACCCGGGGCAGGAGTGGCCGGATGAACGGCCACCGGTGTCCCGGCCGCCGGACCGGTCCCGTCCGCCGCCGCCGCTGCGACTACCCCGACGACCTCGTGGCCCAGGATCATCGGCGCCTTCAGAATCGACTCGCCGGCCGCCCCATCCAGCCAATAGTGCAGGTCCGAGCCGCAGATTCCGCCGTAGACAATTTCCACCACCGCTTCATCTGCGGCGGGCTGCTTCAGCTCCACGTTTTCAATCCGGAGATCTCCGGCGCCGTGGGCCACCACAGCAATAGCGCTGGCCCCTGCTGGATCATTCGTAGTCGGATCATTCGTAGTCGGATCGTTCATCGCTACACCACCACCGTCATTCCGCCGTCGACGAAAATTGTCTGACCGTTCACAAAATTGGAGGCATCCGAGGCCAGCCAGACCACCGGCCCGATCAGGTCTGCAACCGTGCCCCAGCGCCGTGCCGGCGTCCGGCCCAGGATCCAGGAATTGAAATCCTTGTCATCCACCAGATTCTGCGTCATTTCGGTATGAATATACCCCGGTGCAATGCCATTGATCTGAAGTCCGCTGGCGGCCCACTCCGCCGTCATGGCCCGGGTAAGATTCCGCAGGCCTCCCTTGGCCGCGATGTACGGGGCGATGGTCGGGCGGGCCAGATCGGTCTGAACGGAACAAATATTGATGATCTTTCCGCGGCCGCGGTCGATCATGCCCCGCGCAGCCTCCCTGCCGACCAGGAATGCACTGGTCAGATCCGTGGCCAGGACCCTATCCCAATCCTTCACGTCGAGATCCAGCATGGGAACGCGGTGCTGGATACCGGCATTGTTGACCAGAATGTCCAGCTCCCCGACATGCGCCTGAATCCAGCGGACACCCTCGGCCGCGGCGGCGGCGTCGGTGACGTCGAAGGCGCAGCTGCGGATCCGCCCGGCGGGAAAGTCCGCAGCCATAGCGGCTGCACCGGCCGTCAGCCGCTCCTCGTTGACACCGTGCAGCACCACGGTGGCACCGGCTTCGGCCAGTCCCCTGGCCAATGCATTGCCTATCCCCCGGCTGGACCCCGTCACCAGAGCCACCCGCCCGTCCAATCCGAAAAGCCCGCTCATCCAGTTCTCTCCTTGTGTCTCTGATTGCCCGGTCGTAAGTGCCGGGGCCGTTCTTTGGGTCACAATCCGCAGCCGCCGGCACCTAGCCGATACCGGCTAAATCCTGCGTCCGGGCGGGTAGTCGGCAGCGCCGTCACTGAGGTTGGCAATGGTCTGGCGTACCACGGCCAGGTCAAGGTCGCCCAGTCCCTGATCCTTCAGCGTCGCGTAGATTCCGTGCGCCACCGTGGCCAAAGGGACCGCCGTACCGCTGCGCTGCGCGCTATCGAGCACGAAGGCCAGGTCCTTGTGCATAAATTTCGCCGGCCCCGTTGCCCGGTAGTCCTTGGCCGCCAGACGGGGACCCACATTTTTGAGCACTTTGCTGCCGGCCAGTCCGCCCGCGAGAACGTCGAACAGTGCCCGCACGTCCATGCCGGAGCGCTCGGCCAGCTCGGCCGCTTCGGCAAGTGCCGCCGTCGTCGTTCCAACAATCAGCTGGTTACAGGCCTTGGCCAGCGAGCCGGCACCTAACTCTCCCAGCCGCCGCACGGTACCGCCCAGCACGTCGAACAGGGGCCGCAGTCTGTTGAAATCCTGCTCCGATGCGCCCGCCATAATCGCCAGCGTCCCGGCCTTAGCGCCCGCCCTGCCGCCGCTAACGGGGGCGTCCACGACCACGGCGTTGCCCGCGCTGGCTGCGTGGACGGTCCGGCCGAATTCGCGCACGGCCACCGGGGAAACACTGCTCATGACGACGACAACGGTTCCCGGCTCGGGTGCCCGGGCCCGCCAGGCGGCCAAGAGCCCGGCCACGGCGTTCTCAATGTCGGCAAGATCGGGCAGCATGAAGATGATGATCGGTTCGCGGTGAAGCTCGGCCACGGATCCGGCCCTGTGGCCGCCCAAGGCGGTATGCTCCACCAGCGCGGGCTCGGAACGGTTCCAGGCGGTAACCCGCCAGCCCGCCCTGAGCAGGTTGGCGGCCATCGGAGCGCCCATCAGGCCCAGACCTACAAAACCAGCAGTACGATCAATCATCTGCGTGTTCACTCATCTCTGCGTGCAATACGGCTCCGCGTACAATGCGGCGCGACATTTGTTCAACATCCTAGCCACAATTCAGTATGATGAACACTATGACCTCTGAAGAATTGACAGTGGCGATTGCCGTCCCCCTCGAAGCCGAGCATGTTGACCGCATCCGTGCGGTCCACCCGTCCGTGAAGGTACTCTATGATGCCGACCTACTGCCGCCGGAACGCTTTCCCGCAGACCATGCAGGGGATCCGGCTTTCCGGCGGACTCCGGAACAGGAGCAACGGTACTGGACCATGCTGCGGGGCGCCGACATTCTCTACGGCTTCCCGAACGAAAATACCGCCGGACTGGCCGCCATTGCTGCCGGCAATCAGCGGCTGAAGTGGATCCAGGCCATGGCCGCCGGTGCCGGTGGAGCAGTCAAGGCATCCGCATTGGACACCGCGACGCTGCAGCGGATCAAAATCACCACGTCCGCCGGCGTCCATGCGCTGCCGTTGGCGGAATTTGCGCTGTTGGGCGTACTGAACGGGTTCAAGCGCACCGCGGAACTCGCGCAGGACCAGCAGGCCAAGCAGTGGCCGGAGCTGCGAACCCCGACCAGACTGGTCAACGGGTCCCGGCTGGTTATTGCCGGACTCGGCGAAATCGGCCTCGAAACCGCCCGGCTGGCGCGCGCAATGGGGATGCGTGTCAGTGGGACAAAACGCACGGTGGAGGCGCTGGAAGGCGTCGACCAGGTCGTGGACAACGCCGCCCTGCCCAAGCTGCTGGCCCAGGCCGACGCCGTCGTCAACACCCTGCCCGGCACCCCATATACCGACAAATTGTTCAACCATGAGATCTTCAGCGCCATGAAGCCCGGGACCGTGTTCATAAATGTCGGGCGCGGTACGGTGGTCGACGAAGCCGCCCTGCTGGAGGCGCTGGACAACGGCCGCGTCTCGTACGCCTGCCTCGATGTGTTCGCCGTCGAGCCTCTTCCGAAGGACAGCCCGCTCTGGGAGCATCCCCGCGTCCTGGTCTCCCCGCACACCTCCGCCCTCAGCGTGGCAGAGAACAGGCTCATCGCGGAGCGCTTCACGGACAATCTGGGGATTTTTCTCGCCGGCGGAGAGCTGCTGCATCTGGTGGATCCGGTGCACTTCTACTGACGGTCCGAAGTCTGGCTCTGGCCGAAATCCGCAGCGGCGGCGCGCCGATCAGTTCGGTGGTGTGATTAGTTGTATGGCACAGCGCGGTCCGGTGGCATGGGCAAGGCGACGATCGGCAGTGCACAGAGGCCAGTCGAGCGCTTCCGCCAGCGCGACGCAGCATGCGTCGTAGGCAGTGACATTCGCGCGCAGCTCGGATGCTCGCCTCATTAGTGCCAGGGTGGGGAACCTGGCAAGTGGAATAGCTGCGGGACCGGGGATGGCATGGTCCAATCGCTCGTCTGTGATAAAATCCGCCAACCAGCGCCGCCGGAGGACGGCGGTCGTCCCGCCGCCGATCGCACCCGACGGGTTTCGAAACGTCGCAGGACGTCGACGAAGAAGCTCGCGGTGTGTCTCCTCGGTGCGGCCTCGGATGAGGACATTGGTCATGCTTTCACGCTGGGGGTTTGGCAGATGGACGGCGGCAGCAGTTAGACCGCCAAACGAACCCGCAATTTAGCCGTCTCATGAACGTAAAGTCACGGACGACCCGTCGGATCCGCGTTTAGCGCGCCCCCAAAAGCCGGGTGCCGTGCGCAGTTACGCATTTTCGAGGGACAACAGGTTCCGGCCCTTCGTTTCCGGCGTGAAGAACGTCGTCACGAAGGAAATCAGGGCCAGCACCAATGAATAAATGCCCAGGACCAGCCACGAGTTTCCGGTAACGGCCAGCAAGGTGGCACCCAGCACCGGAACCAGGCCACCGGCCAGCACGGCAGAGAGTTCGCGGCTCATGGCCACGCCGGTAAAACGGTGGCGGGCGCCGAACAGCTCAGGAAGCAGGGCGCACTGCGGGCCAAGCATGGCCTGGACACCCAGACCGATTCCCACGCTCATGACCACCCAGATGAGTGTGACGTTGCCCAGCGTGACCAGATGGAACGCGGGCAGCGCAATGACGGCCTGGAACAGTGCCCCGTAGCGGTACACCGGTACCCGTCCGAACCGGTCCGAGAGTGCGCCGAAAGCGACCACCAAAACCGCGGAGAAACCGGCGGCGATGAGCAGTCCGGCGGGCCCAATGAACTTGTCCCCGGGGAACACGCCCGCCCTGGCACTGATGAAGGCGACCAGCAGCGCGGAATAGAGTGAGGAGTTGCCGTTCTCCCCCATCCGCAACCCGATACCGATCAGGACGTTCTTCTTGGAACTCCGCCAGAGCTCGCCGATCGGGTTCTTGACCACATTCTTATGCTTCTCCAGCTCCTGGAAGACCGGCGTTTCGTTGAGCCGCAGCCGGATGAAGACAGCGACGATGACCAGCAAGAGGCCGGCCAGGAACGGAATGCGCCAGAGCCACCCCTCCACGACGTTCTTGTCGGCCAAGGCAATCAGCGCAAACGTACCCGCGCCCAGCAGCGTCCCCACCTGTATGCCGACGAACGGCAGCGCGGCGAAGAAACCTCGGCGCCGGACCGGAGCGACCTCGGAAATCAACGTCGTCGCTCCAGCCTGTTCGGCGCCGGCACCCAGACCCTGGAGGATGCGCAGGATCACCAGCAGAACGGCGCCGAGGAGGCCTGCCTGGCTGAAGGTGGGCAGCAGGCCGATCGCGAAACTGGCCGTTCCCCATCAGTCCGATGGTCAGCAGCAGCACGGGTTTGCGTCCGAAGCGGTCCCCGATGTAGCCAAAGATCAGACCGCCAAAGGGCCGTGCCGCAAATCCGACACCATAGGTGGCGAACGAAGCAATCAGCCCTCCGCTGGGCCCCAAGGGTGTGAAAAAGAGCGGGCTGAAAATCAGCGCCGATGCCAGTCCGTAGATATAGAAATCGTAATACTCAAGCGCTGAACCGACGGAGCTGGCAAGAGTTGCCCGCCGGAGTTGGATCGGGTCGACGACGGCGTCGTCGGCCGGCCGCCGTGGTCCGGTTTGACGTGGCTCGGACTGATTTATCACAGGCACTCCCTCAAATGACTCCAGACCCTCGTTGGTCTGGCGGGATAGCGGCAGCAGGTGAGGCGCTGATCACTACAGTGAACAGCGTACAACTAACTGAACGTTTAGCCAAGAGCCGTTTGCGCCCTGGAACTCAGCCCATCGGATTACCCAGCGATCGCGCCAACTCCGTCAGCTCCGCCACCATCGCGGCGCCCTGCGCCTCGGAATAGGTGGCCTTCAAGGCGGTAACCGAAAGGCCCAGGCTGGGCCCGTGAGCGCCGCGGGTGGGCACCGCGACGCCCAAGCAAACAACACCCGTGGTGGATTCTTCATCCTCGAAAGCGAAGCCCTGTTCGCGGATGGTGCGCAACTGCGCCTTCAACTCCGCACCGGTCCGCAGCGACGCCGGGGTCATGACCGGCAGCTGCAGATCATCCGGAAACATCCGGGCGATGTCATGGTCATGCAGCCGCGCAATCAGGGCCTTGCCTACCGCGCAGAGTGACACGGGCATCTTGTCGCCGATATTCGACGTCAGACGCACCGCAGGGTGACCCTCATACCTGGCCAGGTAAATCACATTGGTGCCGTCCAACATGGCTATCCGGACCGTCTCCCCGGACAGCGTCGGGGCTTGCTCGCAGAACCGGTAAAATTCCTGAACCTCGTCCAGACGACTCAGATATGCGGCTCCCAGTTCCACCAGTTTCCGGCCCAGTGAAAACTCCGATCCGTGCCGGCTGATCAGCCGAGCCTCCTCCAGTGCGAGCAGAAGATTCGAGGTGGAGGATTTTGGTATGCCCAGTTCACGGGCCAGATCACTGAGTGTCAGCCGACCCGACGGTGCCCCGGACAGGGCCTCGAGGACCGCAGCCGCCCGGGTTACAGCGGGCGCCGGAGAGGCGCTGCCTCGTCCATCCGCGGTGCGGGCTACCGGGACACCAAGCATGATCATCCTCCAGGTGGATTCATTGGACTGAACAGAACTCATCATACTGTCCAGGCTTGGCGCATTACCGCGAAGCCGCCGTCCGCGGCGCTGTTCACCCGCGTCTCTCCCGGTCCCGCCAGGACGTAGAACGTCCCATTTACTTTTCCGGGCGCGGCCATGTATATTGTTCTCAGGCCCTCCACTGCTGCATCCCCCAATAGCCGCAGCGGAGGGCTTTCCAATTTAACGGTCTATCGTTAACAGCTCGCCGGGCGGCGGACCCAATATCGCCGCCGAATCCATCCGAACGGACGGATTGCGGTCTCTGCGACCAGCGGGTATATTTGACTATCGACTCCGTACCATCGCATCCCCCAATAGCGATGGTGCGGGGTCTTTTATTTGGGCGGAGTCTTGTACTTCGGCCGGCCATGATCATACGGCGGTCGTCGAGCGCAGTTTCCACCCTCCGCCCTGTTGGTCCCGGAGTAATTCCATCGTGGTGAGCTCGCTGCGCAGGTTCCTCCCCAGCCGCGCCTGGACGCGCCACACCTCCACATCCACCCGGCTCAGCCCCTTGGGCATCCGCCGCTGGCTTTCCCACCAGCTCACCCGCTCGAACCAGCGCACCGGCTCTGCGCCTATCAGCCACTCGCGTCCGGCGCGCTGAACCGCCAAAGGCAACCCGGCCGCCGTCGTACGCACTACTACATGTTCCATAGTTCTGAACGTTATGCGTACCCACCGACAAAACAGGGGGCGTGCCGTACCTCCGGCCCTGCTGCCGCCGATCACCGCCCGATCAACCGCATGAACGCGGCTTCGCCGATGACCCGTCAAGGCGACACCGCTGCCACCGTACACACGTGGAACTGTGGCAGCGGATAACGCGACGCGGCCGACGCCGGAGTTTCAGGGGCGCAAATTCGTCGGCAATATTTAATGCGGGCGTTTTCAGGTCCCCTTTCGCGCCCGACGCGAAGACGTCCGCCCGAGACATGCGCAACCTCCGGATCAGGGGGTCCTTTTGGTACGCGACACCCTTGTAGTCTAGAAAGCTGCCGTCGCCAAGGGCACGACAAGGCACCAAAAAGCCCGCCAGTTCAATGAACTTCCATCCGAACAGGCGGGCTTCCTTTGGTGGGCCCTACCGGGATCGAACCGATGACATCCACGGTGTAAACGTGGCGCTCTACCAGCTGAGCTAAAGGCCCCTTTGTACTGCTGCAGCCACCCGCTTCTGTGGATTTCCTGCGTCAGCCAACGAGGAATAACTGTACCCGAAAGAATGCCGCAGGCGCCAACCGGGTCGGAACCGGCCAACGACTCAGCCTGCGGGATCAGCCGCCGGTAGTACTGGAACCAGCAAGGACGTCAGCCGCGGGGAGCCAGCCGGGCGGCCAGATACCCCAGGCTCGCGCTCACGCCGGCGTCAAGTTTGACGCTGGCGGTGTCATCCCCGCGGGTGCGGCCCCGATTGATAATGACCACCGGTTTCCCCACCTTTTTGGCATACCGCGGAAACCGCAGTCCGCTCATGACCGTAAGGGAGGAGCCGGCCACCAGCAGGGCATCGGCCTCATCCAGCATGGCGTAGGAGCGTGCCACGCGCTCTTTGGGGACGTTTTCGCCGAAGAAAACGAAGTCCGGTTTGAGCATCCCGCCGCATACTTCACAGTCCACGACCACAAACTGCGCAATGTGGGCTTCCTGTTCCAGCACCGCGTCGGCATCCGGGGCCGCTTCGATGGGACCCGCGGCCTCGACCAGCTCCACGAACCCGGGATTCAGGCTTTCCAGAATGCCGGCGAGGTCGCTGCGGCCGACGACGGTGCGGCAGTTCAGGCAGACGACCTTGTCGAAGCGTCCATGCAGATCGACGACGTCGAGCGTCCCTGCGTCTTCGTGCAGCCGGTCGACGTTCTGCGTAATGATGCCCGTCGTGAGTCCGCGGCGTTCGAGTGCGGCCACGGCATAATGACCCGCGTTCGGGCCGGCGTGGCGCAGGTGCCGCCAACCGAGGTGGTTTCTGGCCCAATACCGCTGCCGCTGAGCACGGTCCCCGACGAACTCCTGATAGGTCATGGGGCTGCGCGGGACGGAGCCGGGTCCGCGGTAATCCGGAATGCCCGAATCGGTGCTCAGCCCCGCCCCGGTCAGGACGGCCAGCCGCAGGCCTGCCAGAAGTGTGGTGATCTGCTCCAACACGGGGAGTTCCGCCGCGGAGGGTTCCGGGAGGTCGGCGCGCACGGGCCCGCTGGCGAACCCGGTCATGCCGATACCCACCGGCGGACGTCGGTTCGTCATCCGGAGTCGCCGGTCAAGAAATCAACCCGGTCAAACGGCGTCACACTTGCACATCCGTCCGGTTCAGAGTTCCGCAAGGGCCTGACGGTACCGGTCCAAGGAGCGCGGCTGGCCCCTCGGCGTGCTGAAGGCGTCGCGCAGTATCCCGGCCGCGTCGATGACAAAGGTGCCGCGCCCGGCCATGCCGAGCTCGTCGTCGAAAACTCCGTAACGGCGGGCCGTTTCGCCATGCGGCCAGAAGTCCGCCAGCAGGTCAAAGTCCAGTCCCTCGGCCTCCGCATAGGCGCGCAGGGCGTATTTGCTGTCCACCGAAACAGCCAGCACCCGGGCGTTTGCGGTGGCAAATTCACCCGGATTGTCCCGCAGAGTGCACATTTCGCCGGTGCAGATGCCGGAAAACGCAAACGGATAAAATACGACGACTACGTTCCCGCCGCGCAGCGACGCGAGCGAGATACGCTCACCGAACTGGTTGGAAAGGTCGAAATCGGGGGCGGCTGCACCGATGGCCGGCGGACCGGCCGGCGCATTTGCCGGCACATCGGCTGGCTTCGTCATGCCTGCGGTCTCCGTGGTCATGGCTTCTTGCGCGGAGCGAGGCGGGTCGCGGCCCAGTCGGTTGAAACGCCGACCGTGGTGGTCGGATGCAGACCCGCTGTCGGGGCCGCCTCCTGGATTTCCGCCGGCGCCACGTAGCCCACGCGGCCGTTCTTTGGTGTCAGGACCCACACGATGCCGCCGTCGTCCAAGGTGGTCAGGGAGTCCACCAGCGCGTCGACCAGATCGCCGTCGTCGGCCCGCCACCACAACAGAACTGCGTCAACGACGTCGTGGTCCTCCTCGGTAAGCAGCTCGGACCCGACCAGTTCTTCAACATTGTCGCGCAGAGCAAAATCAACGTCGTCGTCGTACCCGAGTTCCTGGATCAAATCGCCATCCTTGAAACCCAATTTACCCGCCACATTAACCACTGTGCCGGCGTCGGCCTCGCTCACGTTGTTCCTCCTGCTTTGAAACGCATCCGCGCTTCGTTGATGTTGTTCTCTGAATGTCTATTTTAGGGTCTGCGGTCACGCTGCAAAAGCCTTTGGCACGTCGTCCGGAAGCCGTCAATGACCGCATCCGCCCGGCGCCGCCGTGATTTGCGTTACTCCAAGCCAACACCCTAACGCGTTCAGCTTCAAGCCGGTGCCCGCAGGACAGGCGGTTTGGGCGCATATATCCGGTGCGGTGTCCGCGGCATGGAGTACGCCGCCGACAGCACTACCCTCAATGGTACGGGGACGGGGACACTTTCCTGCAGGCGCACCGGCTACACAGTCCGGCCTGACCCGGACTAGAGTGTTCGATGTGCGCCCGCAGCCACAGCTGAGGGCCGGAAATACTGTCTTTAAGAGAGGTCTGACGTGGCCGCAGGCGAAGAGAATTCCCATATCCTGAGCGGGTTAACACACCAGCTGCCTGATAAGGATCCAGAAGAGACCGCTGAATGGATCGAGTCCCTGGATGCGTTGATTCAGGAACAGGGCACCGAACGCGCCCAGTTCATTATGCGCAGTCTGCTCCAGCGGGCCGGCGCACAGAGCGTCGGCGTGCCGATGGTGACCACCACGGATTACGTCAATACGATCCCGGCGGACCAGGAACCCGAATTCCCCGGCAACGAGGAGATCGAGCGCAAGTACCGCGCCTGGCTGCGCTGGAACGCCGCCGTGATGGTGCACCGCGCCCAGCGCCCCGATATCGGCGTCGGCGGACACATTTCCACCTACGCCGGTGCTGCCACGCTGTATGAGGTCGGCTTCAACCACTTCTTCCGCGGCAAGGACCACCCCGGCGGCGGGGACCAGATCTTTTTCCAGGGTCACGCCTCCCCCGGTATGTATGCGCGCGCCTTTATGGAAGGCCGGCTGAGCGAGGAAGACCTGAACGGGTTCCGGCAGGAAAAATCCAAGGAGGGCCACGGCCTCTCCTCCTATCCGCACCCGCGCCTGATGCCGGAGTTCTGGGAATTCCCCACGGTCTCGATGGGCATCGGACCGATGAACGCGATCTACCAGGCCCAATCCAACCGGTATCTGCACAACCGCGGCCTCAAGGACACCTCCGACCAGCAGGTCTGGGCGTTCCTGGGCGACGGCGAAATGGACGAGCCCGAAAGCCGCGGCCTGCTGCAGCTCGCGGCCAATGACAAGCTCGACAACCTGAACTTTGTGATCAACTGCAACCTGCAGCGCCTGGACGGCCCGGTGCGCGGCAACGGCAAGATCATGCAGGAACTCGAGGCCTTCTTCCGGGGTGCGGGCTGGAATGTGATCAAGGTGGTCTGGGGCCGCGAGTGGGATGACCTGCTCGCCAAGGACCGCGACGGCGCGCTGGTGGAGGTCATGAACACCACGGTCGACGGCGATTACCAGACCTACAAGGCCGAGTCCGGCGGGTTTGTGCGCGAGCACTTCTTCGGCCAGACCGCGCAGACCAAGGAAATGGTCGCGGACCTGAGCGACGACGAGATCTGGAACCTCAAGCGCGGCGGCCACGACTACCGCAAGGTCTATGCCGCGTACAAGGCCGCCACGGAGTTCAAGGGCAAGCCCACCGTGGTGCTGGTCAAGACGGTGAAGGGCTACGGGCTGGGCACGCACTTCGAGGCCCGCAACGCCACCCATCAGATGAAGAAGCTCACGCTGACTGACCTCAAGGACTTCCGCGATCTGCTGCGCATCCCCATTTCCGATGAGGTGCTGGAGAAGGATCCGTACCGTCCGCCGTACTACCACCCGGGGATGGACGCACCGGAGATCAAGTACATGATGGAACGGCGCGCACAGCTGGGCGGTTCCGTGCCGGAACGCCGTGCGGCCCATAAGGCCTTGGCCGTGAGTGAATCGAAGAGCTTCGATATCGCCAAGCGCGGTTCGGGGAAGCAGCAGGCGGCCACCACCATGGCCTTCGTGCGCCTGTTCAAAGAGCTGATGCGGGACAAGGAGTTCGGCAAGCGGATCGTGCCGATCATTCCGGATGAGGCGCGCACCTTCGGCATCGATGCGTTCTTCCCCACGGCGAAGATCTACAACCCGAACGGCCAGAACTACCTCTCCGTGGACCGCGATCTGATCCTGGCCTACAAGGAATCCACCTCTGGCCAGATCGTGCATGCAGGGATCAACGAGGCCGGGTCCGTCGCGGCCTTCACCGCGGCGGGCACATCCTACGCCACGCATGGCGAACCGCTGATCCCGGTCTACGTCTTCTACTCGATGTTCGGATTCCAGCGCACCGGCGACGCGTTCTGGGCCGCCGGGGACCAGATGACCCGCGGTTTCATCATCGGCGCCACCGCTGGCCGGACCACGCTCACCGGTGAGGGCCTGCAGCATGCGGACGGACACTCCCCGCTGCTGGCCTCCACCAACCCGGCCGTGGTCACCTACGATCCCGCGTACGGATACGAAATCGGCCACATTATGCGTGCCGGCTTGGAGCGCATGTACGGCGGGAAGCACACCGACCCGAACGTGATGTACTACATCACGGTCTACAACGAGCCGATCACGCAGCCGAGCGAGCCCGATGACCTGGACGTCAACGCGCTGCTCAAGGGGATGTATCTGTTGGCTCCCTCCGGGACGGAAGGCCCGCGGGCGCAGCTGCTGGCCTCCGGCGTGTCGGTGCCGTGGGCGCTGGAGGCACAGCGGATCCTCGCCGACGACTGGGGAGTCTCGGCCGATGTCTGGTCCGTGACGTCCTGGACCGAGCTGCGCCGCGACGGGCTGGAGGCCGAGGAGCAGGAGTTCCTGGAACCGACGGCGGAGCCCCGGCTGCCGTTTGTCACCACGGCGCTGCAGGGCAGCAGCGGACCCGTGATCGCCGTCAGCGATTACATGAAGGCCGTGCCGGATCAGATCCGGCAGTTCGTGCCCGGCGACTACGCGGTGCTCGGCGCCGATGGTTTCGGCTTTTCCGATACCCGGGCCGCGGCGCGCCGGTTTTTCAAGATCGACTCGCACTCCGTCGTCGTCCGAACGCTGCAGCTGCTCGCCAAGCGCGGAGAGATCGACGGTTCGGTGCCGGCCCTGGCGGCGGAAAAATACCAGCTGCACAACGTCAACGCCGGCACCACAGGCGGGGCCGGCGGCGACAGCTAGCAGCCCGAGGCTCCGGCTGACGCGCCGGCGGCAGTTGGAGAGGCTGCGACGCGCTAGCGCTGCGCGCCTTCCCAACGAGTGAATCGGTGTCGCAGTTGAGGCCCATGTTCCTGCCGAACATGGGCCTCAACTGCGACACCGATTCACGAGAGCGGCTGGGCGGGTGGCCTGCCGGGAGGGAAATCCCGGCCCTGAGACCTGTTGATTTACCGGCCATCTCCGAATACAGTGTATTCAACAAGGCTGTATTCAAATACAGTGTATTCAAACGCTTCTTCGCCGCCCCACAGAACAAAGGTTGAAAGTGCCTTCACTTCAGCATGACGCGGACGCCATCCGGGATGAGATCATCGATTTCCGCCGGGCCCTGCACCGCATCCCGGAAATTGGTCTCGATCTGCCGCGGACACAGCGGCTGCTGCTTGAGCAGCTGAAGGGCCTCGACGGCCTGGAAATCACCCTCGGCCAGCGGCAAAGTTCGGTAACCGTCGTGTTGCGCGGCGGACGGCTCAGGGCAGACGGCAGCCCCGGCCCGGTGGTTCTGCTGCGCGGGGATATGGACGCACTTCCGGTCAACGAAGAGACGGGTCTGGATTTCAGTTCCGAAATTCCCGGAGCCATGCACGCCTGCGGGCACGACATGCATGTCGCCGCCCTCTATGGTGCCGTGCGTGTGCTGCACCAGCGACGGGCGGATCTCTGCGGCGACGTGGTCTTTATGTTCCAGCCGGGCGAAGAAGACTACAACGGCGCGCGCTTCATGGTCGAAGACGGGGTCCTGGACGCAGCGGGCCGCCGGGTCGAGGCGGCGTTCGGGCTCCATGTCTTCTCCGGCAAGTTCGACAACGGAATCTTCTATTCCCGTCCCGGCACGCTGATGGCCGGCTGTGAGGAATTTTACGTCACGGTCAGAGGCGAGGGCGGACACGGGTCGCAGCCGCATCTGGCCAAGGATCCGGTGCCGGTAGCCTGCGAAATGGTGCTGGCCATGCAGACGCTGGTGACGCGGGGATTCGACGTTTTTGACCCGGTGGTGGCCACCGTCGGGCGGATAGCAGCAGGTACTCTGGGCAACATCATTCCCGACACGGCAAGTTTCGATCTGACCCTGCGTGTCTTCTCGCCGGAGAACCGGGACAAGATTGTCGCCGACGTCCAGCGACTGTGCCGGGGCATTGCGGATGCCCACGGCATGAGCGTGGAGCTCGTCCAGACACCGGACTACCCCGTCACCGTCAACGCGCCGCAGGAGCACCGGTACATGGCAGACGTGATCACCAAAACCCTCGGTGCCGACAGCTTCCGCGAATTGGAAACGCCCTTGACGGGTTCGGAGGATTTCTCCCATGTGCTTCGGGAAGTGCCCGGTGCCTATGTGCTGCTCGGCGCAACCCTCGAGGAGGAACCCATGAAGGCGGCGATGAATCATTCCCCGCGCGCCGCATTTGACGATTCGCTGCTGCCTAAAGCCTCAGCGGTCCTTGCCGAACTGGCCTTCCAGCGGGCGGACCATTCCGCCTGACCCCTTCCCCGAATCGGTATCGCAGTTGAGGCCCATGTTCCTGGCGGACATGGGCCTCAACTGCGTCATCGATGGTCGCTGATGCGGGAATGTGTGGACGCGGCGGATGTGCGGGGATGCGGCAGCGGATGTGCCGGCACTCCGGATGACCGGATGTGGGGATATATTGACCCCATGATGCAGACCGGAAGGACGACGGCGGTCCTGCTGGCTGCCGGTGCCGGCCGCCGGCTGGGCCGCGGGCCCAAGGCACTGCTGCCGTTCCGCGGAACCACGCTGGTTGAATACCTGGCCGGCGTCCTCGTCGACGGCGGCTGCCGGGACGTCGTCGTCGTGCTGGGCGCAGAGGCGCAGCGGGTCCGGATCCGCACCGACCTGCAGCCCTATCGGATCGTGGAAAATCCGCGTTGGGAGGACGGCATGGGCACCTCGTTCCGGTTGGGCGCCGCCGCCGCCCCTGCCGGGAACCACGTGCTGGTGGCGCTCGTGGACCAGCCCGGACTCACCGCCGCGACGGTGGCCAGACTGCTGGCCGCGCACCGGGCCGGAAGAGTGACCGCGGCAGGATACGCCGCTGCGCCCGGCAACACCTCTGCGGGCAACACCTCCCCCGGCACGATTTCCGGCTCCCCGACCGCCTCGATTTCCGCCGCCGGACGCGCGTTGCGGCGCGGCCATCCCGTTCTTTTCGATTCCTCTCTGGCGCGCCGTGCGGCCGCGCTGGCGCAGGCGGATTCCGGCGCCCGCGCTTTCCTGCATGCCAACCCCACGCTAGTGGACCTGATCGACTGCAGCGACCAGTCCGACGGCGCCGACGTGGACACTCCCGCCGGTCTGCGCCTGCTGGGCTGAATCAGCGTCGCGCAAGCCGGCTTCCCGCAGGCCCAGATAAATCCTGTCCCGCGCCAGCGGCAACTCGGGGAACCTGACCCCGGTGGCGTTCCGGATCGCGTTGGCCAGCGCCGGCGCGACCGGGTTGAACGGGCTCTCGCTCATGGACTTCGCGCCCAGCGGGCCCAACTCGTCGCTGGTCTTGGCAAAATAGACCTCGCTGCGCGGCACATCCGCAAAGGTGGGCAGGTGATACTGCCGGAAGATCTTCGTCTCCACCTCCCCGTCCGACCCAACGACCACGTTCTCGTACAGCGCCGCTCCCAGAGCCTGCGCAATCCCGCCCTCCACCTGGCCGCGGCACTGCATCGGGTTCACCACCACGCCGGCGTCGGCGGCCTGCACGCTTTGCATGATGCGAAGCTCGCCGGTGCCCGGATGCACAGCGACCCGGAATCCGTGCACATTGAAGGCGACGGACCGCGGGCTCCCGCCCCACCGACCCTGCGCCAGCAGCGGCGTGCCGGCCGCGACGGCCAGCCGGTACAGCTCCGCCAGCGGGCGGCGGACGCCGGCGCAATCGACCGAGCCGGAGTCCAGCCGGCAGTCCGCTGCGTCCGTACCGCTGATGACGGCGGCAAACTTCAGCACCGTACGGGCAAGTTCCTCGGCCGCGGCCAGAGACGCCTTTCCGGCTACCACGGTTCCCGTGGAGCCAAACGCACCGCTGTCATGGCCGACGACGTCGGTGTCGGACTGCCGGATCAGCACCCGATCCGCCATGGTCCCCAGCGCGGTGGCAACCAACTGGGCGTGCACCGTCGTCGTGCCGTTACCGAATTCCGCGGTGCCCACGTTTGCCTGGTACCGCCCGTCCGGCAGCAGCGCCACCGTTGCATCGGCAAAATGTCCCCGCGGCGGCACCGTGTCGATCATGGACACTGCTGATCCCTCGCCGACCAGCCATTGTGGGCCGGGATCATCAACACCGGCGGCGCGTTCCCGTTCCCGTCCGCGCGCCAACGCCTCCGCAACCAGGGAAATGCACTGGTCCAGCCCATAACTCTCCGGATGCAGGATCACGTCTTCCTCCGGCTCCGGCTGGGTGGACAGCATCACGTCCCCCTTGGCGATGATGTTGCGGCGGCGGAACTCCATCGGGTCCATACCTATGCCGATCGCCAGTTCATCCATGGCCGATTCAACAGCGAAGATCATCTGACTCAGGCCATAACCGCGGAACGCCCCGGCCGGGACCGTGTTGGTGTAGACGGCGTGGGCGTCAACCCTCTTATTGGCGCAACGGTAGATGGCAATGGATTCGCCGCAGCCGTGGAACATGACCCCCGGGGCGTGGTTGCCGTACCCGCCGGTGTTGGTCACCACGTCAAAGGCGAGCGCAGTCAGCGTTCCATCACTGAGTGCACCGGCGCGGAGCTTAATCCGGAAGGGGTGCCGGGTGGTGGCCGCGGTGAATTGTTCCTCCCGGGTATACTCCAGTTGCACCGGGCGCTTCAGCCTGAGCGCGGCCAGCGCCACGATGTCTTCGGTGAGCATTTCCTGCTTGCCGCCGAATCCACCGCCCACCCGTTCGCAGACCACCCGGACCTTCTCCGCCGGCAGGCCGAAAACGCGGCAGAGTGCGCGTCGAGTCAGGAAGGGAACCTGCGTTGAGGTACGCAGCACCAGGCGGTCGGCGTCGTCGAAATACGCGATGGAGGCGTGCGTTTCCAGCGAAGCATGCTGCACGCGCTGCGTCCGGTAAGTGTTTTCGTGCACGAAGTCCGCGGCGGCCAGCCCGGCCTCCACATCGCCCAGGTGGCTGTGCAGCTCCGCCACCACGTTGTTCCCGGGTCGGGAGATCCTGGCCTGCAGCGGGTCCTTTTCCCCGTGGATCACCGGCGCCCCCTCTTTCGTGGCAGCCTCCGGATCGAAAACCGCCGGCAGCACCTGGAAGTCCACCCGGAGCCGGCGCACGCCCTCCTCTGCCGCGGCCACGCTGTCCGCGACCACGGCGGCGACGCGCTGGCCGATGAAGCGGACCACGTCGTCGAGCACCCGGGTATCGTCCGGATCATCCAGATATCCCTCGTGCTGCGCGGTGGAAAAACGCTGCGCCGGGGCGTCCTCATGCGTGAAGACCGCCTGCACGCCCGGCACCGCCAGCGCTTCCGTGGCGTCGATGGACAGGATGCGGGCGTGGGCATGCGGCGAGCGCAGCACCTTCAGATGCAGCAGGCCGGGGAAATCACCCGCCGCCACATCCAGCGTGAAGCGCGCCGTCCCGGTGACCACTCCCAACCCGCCCGGGGCGCCCACGTTATCTCCCGCCCGCTGCCCGGTGGTGCTGACATGGCTGACCCCGCACACCGCATCCTCGATGGCGCGGTAGCCGGTGCAGCGGCAAAGGTTGCCCTTGAGGTTTCGGGGCAGATTCTGCTTCTGCTCCACATCAAAGGTGGCAGCCGTCATCAGCATGCCCGCGGTGCAGAAGCCGCATTGGAACCCCTGCGCGGCCAGGAACTGCTCCTGCATCGGGTGCAGACCGTCCGGTCCCGCCAGCCCCTCCACCGTGGTCACTTCCCGGCCCTCGGCCCGGAGCGCCGGGTAAATGCAGCTGTGCACCGGCTTCCCGTCCACATGCACGGTACATGCTCCGCAGTCGCCGCCGTCGCAGCCCTTCTTGACGCCCAGATTGCCCTGCTCCCGCAAAAAGGTCCGCAGGCATTGTCCCGGCCGGGGTTGGGCGTTGGTGAACGTACCGTTGATTTCCATTCCGTTATTCTGCGCAGTCATTGCTTATGCCCCCGTCTCAAGGAGTTCGGCGCGGATTTCCTCCGCCAACCGGTACGTCATGTCCCGGCGCCACGAGGGCAGACCGTGAATGTCATCGTGATACAGCTGCGTTGGGATCGCCGCGTCAAGCGCCGCGCGCAAGTGCGCTGCGGTTGGCAGTCCGCCGTCGTCGGTCAAAACGGTCGACGACGGCACGGCCGACGACGGCGCGAAGCGCAGCTTAACTGGACGCTTCGTCGAGGCGGTGACGGTCAGCACGAAGGCGCCGTCCTTGTCCCTCCGGCCGATCAATAGCACTCCGGAGCGGCCCAGGTTGGAGAGCGACAGTCGGCGGAAGGCGGTCCGTGAGCGCAGGGCGGCTGACGGTAGGGTGACGCTGCGTAACAGTTCGCCCGGGGCGAGCGATGTCGCGCCGTCGCCGATCACCAAGTCCTCGACAGCGACGGCGCGGGTGCCGCCGTCGACCGTGCAGACTCTGGCGATTCCGTCCAGCGCCGTGGTCAGGGACGTCATGGGACCGGCCGGCAGCGCGGTGCAGAGATTGCCGCCTACTGTGGACATGTTCCAGATCTTGAACGACGCCACAAAGGAGTCGCAGCACGGACGAACCAACGCCAGCGCGGGCCACTGCGCCAGCAAACCCGGCTGCGCCGGACAGCTCGCCATCGCCGGCAAGTTCGCTTGCGCCGGCACGTTCGGGTGCGCAAGCGGATCCCCCCATTCGGGCAGGGCGTACAGCTCGGCGATGGTGCAGGTGGCTGCTACCTCGATCCCGCCGCTAGTGACGGTGATCGGGGTCCAGCCCGCTGTGCTGATGTCCAGCAGTCGACGCAACACGCTGCTCCCATAGGAAAACAGCACCGTTCCGCCGGCCAGCCAAGCATCCCCCGGCCGCCAGCATCCCGGGTCCGTGGTGTGGATGGTGGATTCGATGGTGTTCATATCCATGCCAATCTCCTCAAATCCTAGAATCAGTGGTTCGCGCCGACAGGCATGGAAGCAGCAGACAAGGTGCTTCCATCGGCAGTGTCTCCGCCGTTAATGCTGGCTGTGCGGTCAAAGCTGCCAGCGCCGTGGATGGGACCCGCACCGTGGCGCAGCGGCCCGATAGATTCCTTGTTGGCGCGCACGGCCAGGATCTCCGCGGTGATGGAAACGGCCACCTCGGCCGCGGTGACCGCACCCAGATCGAGGCCGATCGGCGAATGCAGCCGGTCCAGCCGGGTCGGCGGCACGCCGGCGGCGAGCAGCGCCTCGGTCCGCTGGGTGTCGCTGCGCCGGGACCCCATCGCGCCCAGGAACGCCACGTCCAGCTCCAGCGCTGCGATCAGCAACGGGATATCGAATTTCGGATCATGGGTGAGCACACAAATCACGCTGCGCCCATCCACCCGTCCTGCTGCCGCTTCTGCCCGCAGATAACGGTCGGGCCAGCTTGTGACCACCTCGTCCGCGTTCTGAAAACGCTGCTGCCGGGCGAATGCCGGGCGGGCGTCGCAGAGGGTAACCCGGTAGCCGAGCAGTTGTGCGGCGGGCAACAGCGCGGCGCTGAAATCGTTGGCTCCGAAAATCAGGAATCGGGGAGCCCGGAGCCGGGATTCAACAAATAACGTTGGCCGTTTCCCCCACGCTGGCGGTTTCCCGGACGTCGGCGGTTCCCCGGATGACGACGGTCCCCCGGTTGCCGGTTCCCCGGACGTTCCCGTTCCATCGGTGCAGTAGGCCCCATCAGCGCTCAACCGCAACTGCCCGGTCCACCCCGCCTGCAGCAGCTCAATCAACTGCGCGGAGGCCGATTGCACCAAGGACGCATCCCCGAGCATCGCGCTTAGCCCCGCGGCCAGGGTCTTCGGCTGCACGTTGTGCGGTTCGGGAATGACGACGGCGCCGCAGCGCTCAGCCCGGCGGCCGGCAGATCCCCGGCTGGCAGCTCCGCGACCCGAGGCTTCCTGACCGTCGGCATCCCGCCGCACAGTGTCAATAAGCCGGACAGTGTCAATGCGCCGGATCAGCGCGGCCGGGGACTGCGGCCCCAGCCCGGCCAGACCCGCAAGCGCACCGGCCATCAGCCGGTGAGTGCCGCCGTCGTTCCCCTCCTTCCGGCGCCCCGTCCCGTCCTCCGGGAACACCGGCTGCACCAGTACTTCCAAGGTGCCGCCGCAGGTCAGCCCGGCGGCGAATGCGTCATCGTCGCTGAAGCCGAAGAACTGCCGGTTCGACTCGCCACTGGCAATCGCTTCCAGGGCGGCTTCGACCACGGCACCTTCGATGCAGCCGCCGGAAAGGCTGCCCGTCACCGCGCCGTCCGGGCTCACGAGCATGGCTGTCCCCAGCGCCCGCGGCACCGAACCCGTTGCCCCCACAATGGTGGCGACGGCGCACGGGCGGCCGTCGCGGGACTCTGCCAGCAGTGCCAGCAGCGAATCCACAAGATCCAACATGACTGTAGTCTTCCTCCTCCGCGGGTGCCGGCAATTGAAACCGGCACCCGCGTTCAGTGTGGCCCAGCGGGCAAAGGTCGGCTAATGGAGGCCGAGGAGCTGCTGGATCGGACCGATACCAAAGTAGATAACGAAGGCCGCCGAGACTCCCCACATCAGGACATGCACTTCCTTTGCCCTGCCCTGGACCACCCGGATGATCACGTAGGCGATGAAACCGGCCCCCAGACCGTTGGCGATCGAGTAGGTGAACGGCATCAGAATGAAGGTCAGGAAGGCAGGGATCGCGATGCCGAAGTCCGACCAATCGACATTGCGGATTTGCGAGGCCATCATGAACCCGACGATCACCAGCGCAGGAGCAACCGCCTCAAACGGCACGATGGCGACCAGCGGCGTGAAGAAGGCCGCCAACAGGAACAACCCTCCTGTGACCACGCTGGCCAAGCCTGTGCGTGCCCCCTCGCCGATGCCGGCGGCCGACTCAACGAAGATCTCATTGGCCGAGACCGAGCCGAAGCCCCCGGCAACGGAGCCTGCCGCGTCGACCAGCAGCACCCGGTTGGCGTTCTTCATGTTTTTGTTCTTGTCCACCAGTCCTGCCTCGCTGGCCAGTCCGGTCATGGTGCCCATCGCATCGAAGAACACGCTGAGCAGGATGGTGAAGGTCAGCAGCAGCGCCGACATGAGGCCCAGATGGGCGAAGGCGCCGAAGAGGTTCACCTTCCCGATCAGGGACAGATCCGGGAAGGAGAAGATTTGACCCGGGACGGCCGGGATCATGAGCGACCAGCCGGAGGGATCCTGCACGCTGGACGGGGTATTGGTCATCAGCTGCAGACCCATGGCCAAGAGCGTGGTGGCCACAATGCCGATCAGGATGCCGCCCCTGACCTTGCGCACCACCAGGATGATGGTCAGAATCAGCCCGAAAATGAATACCAGGGTTGGCCACCCGAACAGTTTGCCGTCCTGGCCCAACTGCAGCGGCACGGTGGTGTGTGCGGCGTCCGGCACGCGACGGACAAAACCGGCATTTACCAGCCCGATAATGGCGATGAAGAGGCCGATGCCAACCACGATCGCGGTCTTCAGCCCGGTGGGGACCGCCTTCATCACGGCCTCCCGGAGTCCGGAAAGGACCAGTACGAACATGACAATGCCGGCGATCAGTACCAGCCCCATCACTTCCGGCCACGTCAGGTCCTTCGTGGTCGCAATGGTGGAGGAGACAAAGGCGCTCACCCCGAGGCCTGCGGCCAGCGCGAAGGGGTATTTCGCCCAGATCCCCATCACAATTGTGGTCAGACCGGCGACGACGGCGGTGACCGCGGCAACCTGGGGGATGCCCAGTGTGTGACCGGAGCCGTCCGGGCTGCCGAGGATCAGCGGATTGAGTACGACGATGTAGGACATCGCGAAAAATGTGGCCAGGCCACCGCGGAGTTCGCGGAACACGTTCGAGCCGCGTGCGCTGATTTCAAAGTAGCGGTCGAACGAGCGTGCGAGTCCGCGCTTGGTCCCTTGTTTTCCTGTGGTGCCGGTGGTGCCGGCGGTGGTGCCGGCGGGGCCGGCGGTTTTTTCGCCCTTGGCGGTCTTAGTCTGAAGTGTCATTAGGATCACCGGCGCCTAGTAGTCGATCCGGGTGTCGCTGGCCAGCCACGCTTCGAACGGCGCCAGGGGGCTTGTTTGTGCAGGAGTGAGCCGCTGGACCGGCATTGACCGCAGTTCCACCGGGGTTTCGAAGTAGTCATAGAAGACGGCGTCATCGAATCCGGCGCGGGCGGCGTCATGCCGGTCGGCGGCGAAGATGATCTGATCGACGCGGGCCCACAGCGCCGAGGCCAGGCACATGGGGCACGGTTCGCAGCTGGTGTACAGGGTGGCTCCGGTCAGGTCGAAGGTACCGGTTCCCGCGCAGGCTGCCCGAATGGCCGTCACTTCCGCGTGGGCGGTGGGGTCGTTGGTGGCCGTGACCCGGTTTAGCCCTTCAAACGCCTGGCCCGAGGCGGTGACGACGACGGCGCCGAAAGGGCCGCCGTGATTGTGGACGTTCCTGGTGGCCAGATCAATGGCCTGGACCAGATAGGTCTCGAGTTCAGCTGTGAGTTTCGATGCAGATTTCATGGTGGCGACTTCCTTGCGTCAGAAGCAGCCCGGCCGCGCGGAGGGAACGCGGTGTAACGGCGGGTCTTTGACAGCCCGGCAGCTTCAATGAGTATGAAGGTTCAGTTACGCCCGGTAGATAACATTCCGGAAGGGATGCCCGCCTTTGGCTGAAGATGACACTAACAGGAACTTGTGACCCGCGCCATACTTTCGGTGAAACTTAATTCTCGACAGACGAAATTTCTTTGCCGGCCTTGGAGCCGCGGTTCGCCCCGCCATTCACGGGCGGCGTGCCACCCAGCCCGTCCTGGTGCCGCGGACGATCAGATCGCTTCGGTGCAAAAGGCTCTCGGGCCCGTCGCTGGCGAGGAGTGTATCAAGTGTGACCAGGTCTTCCACGGTCATCCTGCCCTCGAGATAGGCCGGATCCGCTGCAGGTAGGCCCTGGCATAGCGGCCAGTGGGCACCTGGTGCGGAGCCGCCAGATAGATATCGAAAGTCCGCTTGGCGAGAAGCTCGAATCCGGTCCTCTCCAGGTACGGACCCCAATCCGGGTGTGGTCGGGCAGGAACCGCGGAGGGGCGCCCATTTCGGCTACGGCCAGCAGTCCGTCGGAGTTGATCGCCGCGAAGACATTCTTGAGCACCCGCTCCGGATCGGCCAATTCGTGCAGCGACGAGGCCGCCCAGGCCACCTCGACCGGCTCGATGGCTGGCCACTGAACATTCAGGTCCGCTTGCACGGTGCGGATGGGCCAAGGCGATGGTTCCGGCCCCGGTTCCAGCGCCCAGATCGAGGACCCGGCGGCGGGGTCTACCGGCCGCGAAACCCCGCACCCACGTGGTCACATCGAACAAGTAGGAGTGCAGAACGCTGGCATCCAGATCCAACAGTTGCGCCAGCGCCGCCGAGTCGTCTCCCTCGTGCGCATGGTGGTGTCCGTCGTGGCGATTATGGCGGCGGTGTGGATCGTTTTCCATGTCTCCGACACTAGGCGTCGGATGCTCCATTGGCATACACTCTTGCGTATGACGCAAGAAACGGATCTCGATACTACAGACCTGGACACGAGTGATCTCCACCGTGCAGATCTCGATACTACAGATCTCGATAGCGTCGTCCGTCTAAGGATCAAAGGGCTGCGCCTGGCCCGAGGATGGTCGCTGGACGCCCTCGCCGCCCGTTGCTACTTGAGTCCCTCCACCCTGAGCCGCATTGAGACCGGTCACCGGCGGATTGCCCTCGATCAGCTGGTCCCGATCGCCCGGGCCTTAGGCACCACCTTGGACCAGCTGATCGAATCTGTCGACGACGACGACGTGGTGATCAGACCCCACCGCAACGAGGCACGGGGACTGACCACCTGGCTACTCTCCGGGGACCGCGCACCGCACGGCGTGACCATCACCAAAATGCGTATCACTCCCGTGCAACCGGCAGCCGCCGCTAAATTGGGCGTTCACCCGGGTGGGGAGTGGTTTACCGTGCTGTCCGGAACCGCCCGCCTGCAGCTGGGGGAGCGGATGATTTTGGTCGAGGCAGGCAACGCGGCGGAATTTTCCACCATGATTCCGCATGCCGTCGGGGCCCACAACGGCCCGGTCGAGATCCTCACCATCCTCGATCACGACGGAGAACGCGCCCACCTCCACCCCGCTGGCGACGCCACGCAGCCATGATGAAGGGGCCGAGCCGCCGTACTGCCCCTGAAGACGCGGCGGAGCCGTGAGGACGGTGCTGGGCAGCACCGTAGCGGCGGCTACGCCCCGCCATCGGTGTGTACGCACCGCAGCTCAGCGCACTAGGGCGTGTCTCCTAATGGGATGGCTGTGCTGACCGAGCCTGAGGACCACGCGATTGGCCGCTCCCGCGGGGGCCTGACGACCAAGGTCCATGCCCTGGTGGACGGGAACATGCGTCCCTTGGTGCGCCTTTTGGGGCCCGGCCAAGGCGGGGACTCACCCATGAACGCAGCTGCAACACCTTGAAGCAATGGCGGTCCCTGGCCACCAGCTACGACAAGCTGGCCCTCACCTACCGGTCAGCGACGGTCCTGCAAGCAGGTTTCATCTGGAGCGCCGCATTAGGAGACACGCCTCTAGGAGGCGCGGCTGGCCTGCTCCAGGTCGTCACCGATGATCCGGGCAGCGGCATGCAGCAGCGGAATCGCGCGGTCAGCGAACCCTTCATCCACGCGCGAGACCGGCCCGGACACCGAGACGGCTGTGGGCGTGGGCGCGCCCGGAACCGCCACCGCGAAGCAGCGGACGCCGATTTCCTGCTCATTGTCATCAATGGAATAGCCGCGCTCCCGGATTCGCTGCAGGTCCGCGAGCAGCTCCTCAACGTTGCCGATGCTCCGGTCGGTCGGCGTGGGCATGCCGGCGCGGCCCACGATGCCGCGCACCACGTCGTCGTCAAGCTGCGCCAAAATGGCCTTGCCCACGCCGGAAGCGTGGGTGTGCACCCGGCGCCCCACCTCGGTGAACATCCTCATCGAGTGCGCGGACGGGACCTGCGCAATGTAGACCACCATGTCGCCGTCGAGCATCGCCATATTGGATGTCTCGCCGAGTTTGCCGACCAATGACGCCAGCTGCGGCCGGACCAGCGCACCCAGCTGTTTGGTGGCGCCGTCGCCAAGCCGGATCAGCCGCGGCCCCAGCGCATAACGCCGGTTTGGCAGCTGCCGGGCGTAGCCTAGTTTCACCAGGGTGCGCAGCAGCCGGTGAATGGTGGGCAGCGGCAGATCGGTGGAGCCGGCCAGCTCGGACAGCGTCACCTCGCCGCCGGCGTCGGTCACGAGCTCCAGCAGCTCGAAGACACGCTCAACGGACTGCACGCCGCCGGCAGGTTTTACAGCCATTTCCATCGTCTCCCATAAGTCCTACGACAACAATTATTCACATCGCGAAATTTCTGCCGTCGTGGTCACAAGATACCGCACCGGCGGGCGAGCCAGAGGTTTGGACCACGAGGGGATTGTATTTCCGCAAGATAGATAATAATATCCATAATACGAAAAGATCTCTACCCCAGACGACGCCGGCCCGACCGGCACCAGGAGGAAATTCAATGGCGAGTCCCAGTCCCGGAAATTCAATCACCCTGCGCGTTGAAGCACCGTCCAGCTTCACGGCCACCAGTGAGCTGGCCGCCGCGGTAGCCGCCGCGGGCGCGGCCATCACCGCGCTGGATGTCACCGAGTCGCACCATGAGCGCCTTGTCGTGGACGTCACCTGCAACACCACCGACGATGCGCACGCCGGCCGCGTTAAGGACGCACTGAACGCGCTCGACGGCGTCACGGTACGCAAGGTGTCCGACCGCACCTTTTTGATGCACCTGGGCGGCAAGCTCGAGGTCGTCCCCAAGGTAGCCCTGCGCAACCGTGACGATCTTTCCCGCGCCTACACACCCGGCGTCGCCCGCGTCTGCATGGCGATCGCCGAAGACCCCAGTGCGGCCCGCAATCTGACCATCAAGCGCAACACGATCGCCGTCGTCACCGACGGCTCCGCCGTGCTAGGCCTGGGCAATATCGGGCCGGCCGCAGCACTGCCGGTGATGGAGGGCAAGGCCGCGCTGTTCAAGCAATTCGCCAACGTTGATGCGTGGCCGGTCTGCCTGGACACGCAGGACACCGAAGAGATAATCATGATCGTCAAGGCGCTGGCCCCGGTCTACGGCGGCGTCAACCTCGAGGACATCGCGGCTCCGCGCTGCTTCGAAATCGAAAAGCGTCTGCGCGACGAACTCGATATCCCGGTCTTCCACGATGACCAGCACGGTACCGCCATTGTCACCCTGGCCGCGCTGACCAATGCGCTGCGCGTGGTGGACAAGAAGATCGGCGACGTGAAGATCGTGGTGGCCGGCGTCGGCGCTGCCGGCAATGCCATCATCCAGCTGCTCATCGCCCAGGGCGCCGGCAATATCATCGCCTGCGGACGCAACGGCGCCATCAACCGCAACGAAACCTACACGGACGCGCACCGCACCTGGCTGGCCGAGAACACCAACCCGGACAATTTCACCGGAACCCTGCACGACGCGGTGGCCGGCGCGGACGTGTTCATCGGCGTCAGCGGCCCGAACGTCCTGGGCGAGGAGCAGGTGGCCAGCATGGCGAAAGATTCCATCATTTTCGCGATGGCAAACCCCACCCCCGAAGTGGATCCGGCCATCGCCTCCAAGTACGCCGCCGTCGTCGCCACCGGCCGCAGCGACTTCCCCAACCAGATCAACAATGTGCTGGCCTTCCCCGGGTTCTTCCGCGGACTGCTCGACGCCGGCGTCGCGGACATCACGCCGGAAATGCTGGTGGCCGCGGCCGCCGCAATTGCCGCCCGCGTGGCCGATGATGAACTGAACGCCAGCTTCATTGTGCCGAGCGTTTTCGACCAGCAGGTGGCCGGCGACGTGGCATCTGCCGTCGCCGCCGCCGCCGGGCACCACTCCTAGAACGGACAATTTTCATGACCTCCGCACCGACACCCGCCCTCACCCTCTCCGATGCGAATCCGATCGACCGGGCCGGCGAAATCCTTACACCGGAGGCGCTGGCCTTCGTTGAAGAGCTGAACCGCCGGTTTGCTCCCGTACGCAAAGCGCGCATGGCTGACCGCGCCGCCAAGCGCGAGCAGGTCGCCCGCACCGGGAAACTCGATTTCCTGCCCGAAACCGCCGACGTCCGCGCCGGCGACTGGAAGGTTGCCGCCGCGCCCACCGCCCTGCTGGACCGCCGGGTCGAAATGACGGGCCCGGCATCGCCGGCCAAAATGGCCATCAACGCGCTCAATTCCGGCGCCAAGGTCTGGCTGGCCGACCTCGAAGATGCCAGCACGCCCACCTGGCCCAACGTGGTCGACGCCGTGTTGAACCTGCGCGACGCCGCCGCCGGAACGCTCAGCTACACCTCGCCGGAGGGCAAGGAGTACCGGCTGCGCACCGATGCACCGCTGGCCACCGTCGTCGCCCGCCCGCGCGGCTGGCACATGGACGAGCGGCACGTGCTGGTCGACGGCGAACCGGCCGTGGCAGCGCTGGTGGACTTCGGCCTGCTCTTCTTCCACACCGCGAAGCTGCTGCTGTCCAACGGAGCGGGACCGTACTACTACCTGCCGAAGATGGAAAGCCATTTGGAGGCGCGGCTGTGGAACGAGGTCTTCGTCTTCGCGCAGGACTACCTGGGCGTACCGCAGGGCAGCGTCCGCGCCACTGTGCTGATCGAAACCATCCCGGCCGCGTTCGAGATGGATGAGATCCTCTTCGAGCTGCGCGACCACGCCTCCGGTCTCAATGCGGGCCGTTGGGACTACCTGTTCAGCATGATCAAGTACTTCCGCGACGCCGGCGAGGCGTTCATTCTCCCGGACCGCGCCTCGGTGGCCATGACGGCACCGTTCATGCGCGCTTACACCGAGCTGCTGGTCAAAACCTGCCATGCCCGCGGCGCCTTCGCGATGGGTGGAATGGCCGCCGTCATTCCGAACCGGCGCGAGCCCGAGGTCACCGCGCAGGCCTTCGCGAAGGTCCGCGCGGACAAGACCCGCGAGGCCAATGACGGCTTTGACGGCTCCTGGGTGGCGCACCCGGATCTGGTTCCGATCTGCCAGGAGGTGTTCGACGCCGTCCTAGGGGACCGTCCGAACCAGCTGGACAAGCAGCGTCCCGAGGTCTCCGTCACCGCGGATCAGCTCCTGGACGTGGCCTCCGCTCAGGGCGAGGTCACGGAGGCCGGGATGCGGGCCAACCTATACGTGGCCGTGGCCTACACCGCCGTCTGGATCTCCGGCAACGGCGCGGTGGCCATCCACAACCTGATGGAGGATGCCGCGACGGCGGAGATTTCCCGCTCGCAGGTCTGGCAGCAGATCCGCAACAAGGTCACTCTCACGGACACGGGCAACACCGCAACCCGCGAGCTGGTGACCCGGATCCTGGGCGAGGAAACCGAGAAGCTGCGCGGCGAGGTGGGCGAGGAAACCTTTGCCAAGTACTACAAGCCGGCCAGTGAGCTCATCGCTGATATCTGCCTCTCCGAGGAGTACACGGACTTCCTGACCACTCCCGCCTACGAACTGGTGGGCTAGGGATGGCTGAAACCCAATCGCTGACAGCGGCGGACCTGGCGCACATCGACGCGTCCTGCGCCGCCACGGACCAGCTGCTTGACCGCAACTACCCGGGCGACGACGGCACCCGCCAGCCCGTGCACACCGTGTACGTGCCGGCGGACAAGTTCACCACCACCTTTGCCGCCGACTGGGGCGCACAGGGCCTTGAGGCGATCCACAACGCCGGCGGCCTCGAGCGTCTCGGCGCGCTGCTGGGGCAGGACGGGGAACTGGCTGCGGCCGTGGCTCCCCGGGTTGCCGCCAAGCTGTCGAACGAGCCGATTGAGGACCTGCGCCTGGACTTTGAGGACGGCTTTGGCAACCGCGGCGACGACGTCGAGGATGCCGCCGCCGTGACGGCAGCCAAGACGGTCAGCGCTGCAGTGGCTGCCGGGACGGCCCCGCCATTCGTGGGCATCCGCTTCAAGTGCTTCGAGGCACCGACCCGGGCCCGCGGCGTGCGCACCCTGGACCTGTTCGTCTCTACCCTGGCGCAGGCGGGGGAACTCCCCGACGGCTTGGTGCTGACACTGCCCAAGGTGACCACGGTCGACCAGGTCAAAGCCATGGACTTCGCCGTGGGCCGTTTGGAGGAAATCCACGGACTGCCTGCTGGACGCCTGCGTTTTGAGGTGCAGGTGGAAACCCCGCAGCTCATCCTGGGCCCGGACGGCACCTCCCCCGTGGCGCAGCTGCCCCACGTGGTCCCCGGACGCATCAGCGGCCTGCACTACGGCACCTACGACTACAGCGCCTCGCTGGAGATCTCCGCCGAGTACCAGTCCATGGAGCACCCGGTGGCGGACTTCGCCAAGGAAATCATGCAGCTGGCCGTGGCCGGAACGGGCATCCGCCTCTCAGACGGCTCCACGAACATCATGCCGATCGGCGATGGCGCGGACGCCGCCTGGGCACTGCACGGCCGGCTGGTACGGCGTTCTCTGGAACGCGGCTACTACCAGGGCTGGGACCTGAACCCCGCCCAGCTGCCGAGCCGTTTCAGCGCTACGTACGCCTTCTACCGCCAAGGCCTCCCGGCAGCCGCCGTGCGACTGCGCAACTACGTCCAGCAGACCCCGGGCGCCGTCATGGACGAACCGGCCACGGCACGCGCCCTGGCCAACTTCATCCTTCGCGGCCTGGTCTGCGGCGCCGCCGGCGCCGAGGAAGTGCTGGCCCTGACGAGCCTTGACCACACCCAACTGACAGCGCTGGCCCACCCGCGGCTCGCCACCGTCTCTCACTGAAGGATTCACTGATGGGCAAGTACTACTACCCCGAGGGCGGACTGCCGCCGCAAACACACCTCACCACCGAACGCGCCATCGTCAAGGAGGCCTACACGGTCATCCCCAAGGGCGTGCTGACGGACATCGTCACGAGCAACCTCCCGGGATTCACCAACACCCGGTCCTGGATCATCGCCCGCCCGATCTCCGGCTTCGCCACCACATTCTCCCAGCTGATCGTGGAGATCGGCGCCGGCGGCGGCTCCGAGAAGCCCGAGCAGGAGGCCGGCGTCGAAGGGGTCATCTTTGTCACAAAGGGCAAGGTCAACCTGACCCTCGAGGACGAGCTGCACCAGCTGGAGGAAGGCGGCTACGCCTACCTGGCCGCCGGGGACGCATGGAGCTTGGAGAACGTCTCCGACGACATCGTCTCTTTCCACTGGATCCGCAAGGCCTACGAGCGTCTCGAGGGCTACGAGGCCAAGTCCTTCGTCACGAGCGACGCCGAGGTGGCGCCCAACGAGATGCCCGACGTCGACGGCGTCTGGAAGACCACCCGCTTCGCCGACCCGAACGACCTGGCCCACGACATGCACGTGAACATCGTGACATTCCAGCCCGGCGGCGTGATCCCCTTCCCGGAGACCCACGTGATGGAGCACGGCCTGTACGTGCTTGAGGGCAAGGCCATGTACCTGCTCAACAACGACTGGGTCGAGGTGGAGGCCGGCGACTTCATGTGGCTGCGCGCCTTCTGCCCGCAGGCTTGCTACGCGGGCGGCCCCGGCCAGTTCCGCTACCTGCTGTACAAGGACGTCAACCGCCAGATCCGCCTGACGTAAGTTCTGGCCGCCGGGCCATCCTGCCCGGCCTCTTGCCGTTCATTTGGAGGGATGCCGTGGAAATTTCCACGGCATCCCTCCATTTCCACGGCATCCCTCCACTTTCACGGCGCCGGGGACTAACGCCGTTTGCCGATCAGGAACCCGAACCAAAACGCGAGCACCAACAGGCCAATCGCCGTGAGCGCAATGCCCGTCTGTGTCCACGGGCCCAGGTACACCAGCCCGGCGCTTGAAAAGGTCGTATTCGACTACGGAGCGTATGCAAACCACCCGAAACTGCGGGTCTCATCTGCAGAAGCCGTCATCACGATCCCGGCCGCGACGGCGGCAAGCCCCAGTGCCGGCATGACGACGGCCACCGATCTACGCGGTCGCTTGGGTCGATTCCGTTCCCCGGCAGAGTGCATGCGCGCCAGCCTAGCAGCAGGGGTAGCTGGCAGAAGATTGGCTACACGGCGTGGAAATCTACCGGTTCCACCACGACGGTCTCACCCGCAGCTTGCTCGGCAGCCACGGCGACGCCGGCAGACGAGCTCCGGGCAGCCAGCATGGTTTCCCTGGACCGTCTCCCGCGCTTTATGGCTCAACGATGCGGTACAGCGCCAGGTACAGACTTTTTGAACGGGAGTACTCCCTGGTCCGCAAGGACGACGGCGAGGAACGAGCGCGTGGATATCCCAGCCCAAACCCCGGTGCCCCGTCTAAGCGAAGAACGAGCGGGCGCACATTTGCGTGATATATCCAGGCCCCACTTGACTCATCAATACGGGGGGGCCTAGACTTTTTTATGACCAGACCGGTGAAGTACCGTGACGTCGAGCGCTTTCTCCTTCGCAAGGGCTGGAGGTTGCTGCGGACGAGAGGTAGTCACGAAATCTGGGCTGGACCGGAAATCGGAGAGAAACTTACCATTCCCCGCCACGGCGAGGTAACGCCCGGAGTCGTACGGCAGATTATTCGAGTGCTACCCGACGTGCCGGAGAGCTGGCGATAGGAGAAATGATGAGCACGGTTGGAAGCCCACGGGTCATCGAAGCGTCCGCAAGTCGTGAGGGCAGATGGTGGTTCATTGACCTTCCCGAACTCGGGACCAGCGGTCAGACCCGCGGAGTCAAAGACATAGAGGATGCGGCCACTGAGATCGCTGCTCTCTGGCTGGATGTAGACACGAGCGAAGTCCGCGTAGATGTAACGGTGCACCTTCCTGAAGCCGTGGCCAAGATGTGGCGAGACGGCGAGGCCCGCGAAAATGCTGCCCGCGAATCGGTGAAGGAGGCTGCTGCCCTCAAGAGAGCTGCCGTGCACGCTTTGCGCGCCGACGGCGTGACACTGGGCGACGCAGGAATTCTACTCGGTCTTTCCACCCAGCGGGTGCACCAACTCTCCAAATAACCAGGCGCACAGCCACGGCGCTCGTTTGGGGAGTCTGCACGCCGAGTTCCCCTCCCTCGCTGGAATTTGGGACCAGAACTTTGCCTTGCCAGGAATCGGTGCGAGGCCTCGACAGCGAAGGGCTCCTCGGTCATCGCCACGCCTGCACCCGCCCGGCTCCGGATTCGGGAAGCCTTCCGGGTGGATCATCTGCTCCGGCACCCATCCGCAGCCAAGGCCCCAGCAAGGCCCCTCACTTCAATCGACTGTGCCGCAGATGTCCCTTAGAGCCCTCTATCGAGCATCTGCGGCACAGTCGATGGGGTGGGGGTTGACGGCATGAGACCGCAGGCCTAAACTTTTCATTAGGCAAGATATAATTTTCATATAGTGAAAATAATGAAGATGTTGATTCATTCAAGACGCTGGCGAAGGACACCCACCATGACGTACACAGTGAACTGTTCGATCCTCCTGACGGACCTGCCGCTGCTGGAGCGGCCGGCCGCGGCCAAGGCCGCCGGCTTTGACGCCGTCGAATTCTGGTGGCCCTTCGCCGAATCAGTCCCGGCCGATGCGGAGGTGACCGCCTTCGAAAACGCCATCACCGACGCCGGCGTGCAGCTCACCGGGCTGAACTTCAACGCCGGGAATATGCCCGCCGGGGACCGCGGTCTGGTCTCCTGGAAGGGCCGCTGCTCGGAGTTCAAGGACAACATCGACGTCGTCGCCGGCATCGGTGAGCGGCTCGGCTGCAAGGCCTTCAATGCCCTGTACGGCAACCGGATGGCGGAATTCACGCCCGAGGAGCAGGACGAGCTCGCCGTGAAGAATCTCGTGGCCGCGGCGCAGGGCGTGGCCGGGATCGGCGGGACAGTGCTGCTGGAACCCGTCAGCGGCGCCGAGCTTTACCCGATCAAAACCGCCGCGCAGGCCATGGACGTGATCGGCAAGGTTCGTCACGCCGGAGCCGAGAACATCGCGCTGCTGGCGGATTTCTACCACCTCTCGGTTAACGGTGATGACGTGGATGCCGTGATCGAGCGCTATGCCAAGGACTTCGGGCACATCCAGATCGCGGATGCGCCCGGCCGCGGCGCCCCCGGCTCCGGCGAGCTCCCGCTCGGTGACTGGATCACCAAGAGCCGCGACCTCGGTTTCGACGGCTACATCGGCCTTGAATACAAGACCGAAACGGACAAGGCCTTCTCCTGGCTGATCCGCTAGCCCGGCCGCAAACCTCACAGCAAGCCCGCGCACCACAGCAACAAGCAATATCCCGCCCCACCGCAGCTTCCCGCCCCAACTAATCGGCACTTGTGGCCCCAATGGGCCCTCATCGGAGCCACAACTGCTGTCCAGTTGGGCCAGATCCGCAGACACTAAGACCCGCAGACATTAAGGATTCAACATGACAAACGTTGCAGTTATCGGACTCGGCATCATGGGTCTGCCCATGGCGGCCAACCTGGTCAAGGCCGGCTTCACGGTCACCGGATACAACCGCAGCCAGGACAAGATCGACGCCCTGGTCGAAGCGGGCGGCAACGGTGCCGGCAGCATTGCCGAGGCCGTCAAGGACGCTGACGTCGTTATCACCATGGTGCCGGACTCCCCCGATGTTGAGGGTGTCGTATCCGGACCGGACGGTGTTTTCGCCAATGCCAAGGCCGGCGCATACTGGGTCGACGCCAGCAGCATCCGCCCGGACGTGACCGTCCGCCTTGCCGCGGATGCCAAGGAAGCCGGCGTCAAGCCCCTCGACGCCCCGGTTTCCGGCGGCGAGCAGGGCGCCATCGACGCCGTACTCTCTATCATGGTCGGCGGGGACGCCGCGGACTTTGCCGCCGTCGCCGAAGTGCTCAACGCCGTCGGCAAGACCATCGTGCATGTCGGTCCCTCCGGATCCGGCCAGACGGTCAAGGCGGCCAACCAGCTGATCGTGGCCGGAAACATCGAGCTTCTCGCCGAGGCGATCGTCTTCCTGGAGGCCTACGGCGTGGACACGCAGGCGGCCCTGAAGGTCCTCGGCGGCGGCCTGGCCGGCTCCAAGGTGCTCGAGCAGAAGGGGCAGAAAATGCTGGACCGCTCGTTTGAGCCCGGCTTCCGCCTGCAGCTGCACAACAAGGACATGGGCATCGTCACCTCCGCCGCTCGTGAAGCCGGTGTCACCATCCCGCTCGGTGCCCTGGTCGCGCAGCTGGTCGGCTCCATGGTCAATCAGGGCGACGGCGGCCTTGACCACTCGGGCCTGTTCAAGCTCGTCGAGCGGCTCTCCGGCAAGTCCGGCCCTGCCGGTTCCTCCACAGCCAACTAGCCCTCCACAGCCGAGAAATCCGGCAAATAACCCATTCACAGAATTCCCCCGGCCGGTGCACAGTGCCGGCCGGGGGACACCAGAAGGAGAATCCCATGTCCAAGATGCGCACCGTTGATGTTGCGATCGCGATCCTGAAGAAGGAGGGCGCCACCGAGGCGTTCGGCCTGCCGGGCGCCGCGATCAACCCGTTCTATTCAGCCATGAAGTCCGACGGCGGCATCCGCCATACGCTGGCCCGTCACGTCGAGGGCGCCTCCCACATGGCGGACGGCTACTCCCGCGCCGCCGATGGCAACATCGGCCTCTGCCTGGGTACCTCGGGCCCCGCCGGCACTGACATGATCACCGGTCTTTACGCCGCCTGGGCGGATTCCGTGCCGATCCTGTGCATCACCGGTCAGGCGCCGGTGGCCAAGCTGCACAAAGAAGACTTCCAGGCCGTGGACATCTCCTCCATCGCCGCTCCGGTGACCAAAATGGCCATGACCGTGCTGGAGCCGGGCCAGATCCCCGGTGCCTTCCAGAAGGCGTTCTACCTGATGCGCTCCGGCCGTCCCGGCCCGGTGCTGCTGGATCTGCCCTTCGACGTGCAGATGGCGGAGATCGAATTCGACATCGATGCCTATGAGCCGCTCGCCGTGTCCAAGCCCAAGGCCAGCCGCCGACAGGCCGAGAAGGCGCTGGACATGCTCACCGCCGCGGAGCGCCCGCTAATCGTGGCGGGCGGTGGCATCATCAACGCCGGCGCCTCCGCGCAGTTGGTCGAACTGGCCGAACTGCTCAACGTCCCGGTCATCCCGACGCTGATGGGCTGGGGCGTCCTGCCCGATGACCATCCGCTGATGGCCGGCATGGTGGGCCTGCAGACCTCGCACCGCTACGGCAATGAAACCATGCTGGCGTCCGACTTCGTGATCGGCATCGGCAACCGCTGGGCCAACCGCCACACCGGCGGCATCGAAACGTACACCAAGGGCCGCAAGTTCGTGCACATCGACATCGAGCCCACCCAGATCGGCCGCGTCTTCGCCCCGGATCTTGGCATCGTCTCCGACGCCGGCGCCGCACTGGACATGCTGCTGGAGGTCGCCCGCGAGCGCAAGGCCGCCGGCCCGTTCCCGGATTACAACCCCTGGGTCAAGGACTGCACCGCCCGCAAGGGTGCCCTGCAGCGCAAGACCCACTTCGAGAACGTCCCGATCAAGCCGCAGCGCGTCTACGAGGAGATGAACAAGGCGTTCGGCAAGGACACCACCTACGTCTCCACCATCGGGCTCTCCCAGATCGCCGGTGCACAGATGCTGCACGTCTTCGGCCCGCGCCAGTGGATCAACGCCGGCCAGGCGGGTCCGCTGGGCTGGACCGTACCGGCAGCGCTCGGTGTGGTCCGCGGTAAACCGGACGAGACCGTCGTCGCCCTTTCCGGCGACTACGACTTCCAGTTCATGATCGAAGAACTGGCCGTCGGCGCGCAGTTCCAGCTGCCCTACATCCACGTGGTGGTGAACAACTCCTACCTGGGCCTGATCCGCCAGTCCCAGCGCGGCTTCAAGATGGACTTCGAGGTGTCGCTGGCGTTCGACAACATCAACTCACCGGAGACCAACGGCTACGGCGTGGACCACGTCAAGGTGGCCGAGGGGCTGGGCTGTAAGGCCATCCGGGTGGAGGATCCCGCGGATCTGGCCGCGGCGTTTGAGAAGGCGCAGGCGCTGATGGGCGAGTTCAAGGTCCCCGTGATCGTTGAGGTCATCCTGGAGCGCATCACCAACATCTCGATGGGCACCGAACTGGACAATGTCACCGAATTCGAGGACCTGGCCGAGAATCACCAGGACGCCCCCACCGCGATCATCGCACTGCTGGACTGAGAGAAGACCATGCGCATTGTCATAGCCCCGGATAAATTCAAGGGTTCACTCTCCGCGCCGGAGGTGGCCGCGCATCTGGCCGCCGGTCTGCTGGCCGCGGATCCGGGGCTGACAGTGGAGCAAATTCCCGTGGCCGACGGCGGCGAGGGGACTTTGGACGCCGCCGTCGCCTCCGCCGGAGCGTGACGGTGGCCGGGCCGACGGGCCGCCCGATCAGCGCGGACTTTGCGGTCCGCGGCCACCAGGCGGTCATCGAAATGGCAGTGGCCTCCGGGCTCGCCGTGCTCCATAACGGCGAACTGTCGGCACTGACCGCCACCAGCCGCGGCACCGGAGACCTGATCCGGGCCGCCCTGGATGCCGGGTGCACGGACATTGTCCTCGGTGTAGGCGGCAGCGCCTGCACCGACGGCGGCGCCGGACTTCTCAGCGCCCTGGGCGTGAAACTGCTGGACGAACGCGGGCAGAAATTGCCCGACGGCGGCGGAGCCCTGGCGCAGTTGGCGGAAGTCGGCGTCTGCGGGCTGGACCCTCGGCTGGCAGTGGCTAACATTGTGCTGGCCAGCGATGTGGACAATCCGCTGCTCGGACCCAACGGTGCCGCGGAAATCTTTGGCCCGCAAAAGGGTGCC